>Ga0256404_1004052_pt1 | contig 28397 bp, 30 predicted proteins | sample RumenRJG_01DNA_FD_185990 | JGI IMG/M metagenome (GOLD analysis project Ga0256404, IMG submission 185990) | Bovine rumen microbial communities from Lethbridge, Alberta, Canada - RJG_01 | ecosystem: Host-associated > Mammals > Digestive system > Stomach > Rumen | place: Canada: Alberta | collected...
AACCACATTCCAACCGTTCTTTGCAAACTGGTAAGCCGTAGCCTTACCGATACCTGTTGTACCACCCGTAATGATAATTGTTCTCTTCATAACCGCAATTTTTTTTAAGTTATTAATACTGTTATTTGTTCTCGGCTGCAAAGGTACGACGATTTCACCGAACCATCGCTAAACAAATTACTGAAAGGTGTATACAAATTACTGATGGGGTGATTTTCCCTGTTTTATTACGCTAAACTTTGCCTTATACTGGCTGGGAGTCATGCCAAGAACGCGCTTCACATAGCGGGTGAAGTAATTGGTGGTGTTGAAATCCAGCTGATAGGCTACATCCGTAATCGACAGGTCTTCGCGTTTCAGCAGGCGGGCAATTTCTTCGGCAGTGAAGTGCTCGATGAAGAAACTGGCATTATGATGGCTCGCCTTGATACAGCATTCCGTGAGGTAATTGGGCGTGATATTCAGAAATTTGTTTTTATCTTTGCAGCCGAAAACAATTAAATAATGAAAGATATGATGAAAGATTTAGGAGCAAGAGCATTCAACTACGGTTATGCAAGTCCGGTATTGATGGTAGCCACGTATAATGACGACGGCAGCGTAAATGTGATGAACCTGCACGAATGTACCCGTACAAACGCAGGTCATCTGGCACTGTGTATCGGCAAACCCAAGAAGACGCACGAGAACATCGAGAAGCGAGGGGTATTTACGTTGACACTGGCCACGAAGGAGATGATGGCCGAAGTGGATTATATGGGTACGGTGTCGGGCTATCGTGTGCCTGACAAGTTTGAGAAAGCCGGTATGAAGGCCGTGAAGAGCGACCTGGTTGATGCGCCCATCATCGTAGGCAGCAAGGTGGTGCTGGAGTGCGAGGTGATTGAGTTTGTGGATATTCCCAACTTCAACTGCATCGTGGCCCGTGTGGTAAACCTGAAAGCCGACGAATCGGTGCTGGGCGCCAATGGCAAGATCGACACGTCAAAAATCGGCATGATCTTCTATGAGTCGTTCAACAACCAGTATTTCTCACTTGGTGAAAAAGCCGGAAACGCCTGGGTGGAAGGACGGAAGTTTATGTGATACCGTCAGCGGTTATCTTGTATGATATCCATTCGCAAGACAGAAGTACTCTCGCCGAGCATCCTGACGAACTCTCTGATGTAGTCACTGGGACAGGTGCTTGGGTATGACTCAGATCTGTCCCCACGGCTATTCTTTATCCCGTTCACAAAAAGTGACATGCACGATGTCGCCGAAACTCTTTCCTATCTGTTTGCGAATGTCCTTCCGAACCCCAATGATGTAGCACGGCGTTCCCATCTTCACAATCTGGCCGTCGTAAGGCACACCATCAAAAGAGGCGTGAACCAGTAGTCGGCCCTTACCGAAAAGAGCCTTGATATCGTATGGAACCTCAACGTATGCGGCGTCCATACTTCCGTTTTGCAGGATTACTGCATCGAATTCTAATATGCGATTCTCTTCGTTGTTCATGCCTAATTAAACTTCTTTAAACAATGGATGTCACAAGAGATATAATGCTATTGCGGCACAGGCTTCAGCATCGGCCAGGGCATGATGATGATTCTGAAGGTCGTAACCACAGGCGGCTGCAACAGTGTGGAGCTGATGATTGGGCAGCGAATGACCGAACTGTCGGCGGGCTGCTGCGAGGGTATCGTAAAAGCGGTAGTCAGGATAGTCCATCTGATAGACCCTGAACACAGCCTTCAAGCACCCTTCATCAAAACGGGCATTGTGGGCCACGAAAGGGATAGAAGCTATCTGGTAGCGGAGATCATCGATTGACTGCTGGTCAGAGAAGAAAACATCGGCAATCTTTTCTTCTAACTGTTGCCATACCTTCGAGAACACTGGCGCATCGTCAGTATCGCATTGGCTCAGCCCATGAACCCGCTGACACCAGTAGTTGTAGTAGTTCGGCTCTGGCTGAATAAGACTATAGAAACTGTCAGCCACCTGACCATTACGCACCATGACCACTCCGACGGAGCAGACACTTGACGGCTGCTGATTGGCCGTCTCGAAATCTATGGCGATGAAGTTGCGAATCATTATTCTTTTGTAAATCTATAAACTGCAAGTGTTGGCAGAAGAACCAATAGCAGCAATGAGACCTCTCATAGTCTATTTCAGATACTCATCATCCCTCACAAGCACTTTCTCAATCTTGCCGACATACATCGTATGGAAGTCACGCTGGGGATAATTCGCGTCAATAGTGTCCTGATAGAGGAATCCGCTCTCCTGTAGCTCCGACTGATAGAGCTTCTTGCAAACCAATACCAACTTGGCTTCCTCGAAATAGACGGTATTGTCTGCATAGACGGGCGTGAGACCAGCCTTACCAATCTTATCCTCATCGCGGCCAGACACACTGCCAAGGTAGGCCATCTGCTTTTTGAACGACTTATCCATGACACAGAGTGTGAAGTAGTCCTCTCTGTCCACAAACTCTTTGGTATAGCGCGACGGACGCAGGTAAATCACCGCAGTCGGGTCGTTATGTCCCCACAAGCATCCCAGGTGTCCCCAAGAGGCCGTCATAGTGTTGCAACTATTCTCATCGCCCGCCGTCACCAGCATCCATTCACCACCAATCAGGTTAAACGGATTGAACATCATTTCTTTATAGTTTATCTCTTTCATATCACAAAACATATTAAATCTGGGTGGCAAGGACGGTGCAAACCGAATGCAATAGAGCTTGCTCTATTTGCTGAGGTGCAGCCCGTTCTCGCAAATTTATTCGCAAAGGTACGAAATAATGAAGAATATTTGCTACCTTTGTGCCAAGTTTTAACGAAATATTAGGAAATGAAGAAGATTTTGACCCTCCTTCTGGCTGCCCTCGGGCTTAACACAGCTTGCAGTCAGAATTTTGAAAACATGGAAGTAAAGGAGTTTGCCGAACTGATTGCAGACTCCATTGCGTGCCACACTCAGACCTTTAGAAGGTCAGAGAACGTGGTAATCCTTGACGTGCGAAAAGCCGACGAGTTTGCAGAAGGGCATATCAAGGGAGCAATCCTTATCGACCAGTTCCAAAGCGACTTCGTGGAACAGGCTAAGGCAAAACTGCCAAAAGACAAGACTATCGCCATCTACTGCCGCAGCGGTCGCCGTTCAGCCAATGCTGCTGGAAAATTGGCAGATGTCGGCTACAAGTGCGTGAATCTCAAAGGTGGCATCCTCGCATGGAAAGAAGCAAATATGCCTGTGACCAAAGAAGAATAGACTATGGCATATATAAATAAATACCAGTCTGATGACTATCGGCGTGAAGAGCTGATACGTATCATCGAGCATAGTGTGGAGAAACTGACTTTAGCCGAATTAGAGGCACTATATTATGACATGACGACGAAGTCGTACATTAACGACTAAAGCTCTATATGGCGCGCGAAGGATGAAATCAAAACGGTGGACAATGGCCACCGACACACCAATACTCCAAGACTATTCGTCAATACTCCAAAACTATCCTTCAATACTCCGAAAGTATTGAAAAGCACTCTTGCTACTTTTCCGTGTTTTCTCGGTTATCCGTGTAGCTATTCACATTCTTACAGGATATTCAGGGAATTGAGGAATACGATGACGATGGCGATGGGGATGATCCATCGCAGGAGAACGAGATAAATGAACGAGGCCACACGTGAACCCTGATACCTGGTCTGAGGAACAAACCATCCTGTAAACAGCGCCATAGTTAATACTCCAAGTGGCATCAGGAAATTGGTGACAAGATCGTTGAAATTGTCAAAGAGGTTCTTCCCCATGATGGTGAGCCAGTCGGCATGACCCGTCAGCGACAGCACACACAACGTATTGGTTACCACAAGTATCAGGCTGGTAAAAATCACACTCTGATGCCGGTTAAGGGGATGCTTGGTTTCTGACGTTGTCTCACAGAAAAAGGCTACCATCACTTCCATCAAGGAGATGGTTGAGGTGATGGCTGCGACGCACATCAGGGCGAAGAAAGCAACACTGGTAATGGTCGGACTGAACATGTGCGTAAACACTGCCGGCAGTGTGACAAATGTCAGTTCCGGTCCTTCCGTAGGACTGAATCCGAAGGCAAATACAGCAGGCAGGACAATGGAGCCAGCAAGTAACGACACGATAATGACCAGGATAATCATTTGCAGCGACGTAGGGGTAACATTTTGCTCTTTCGGCATATATCCTCCGTACGTAATGAGTACACCGACGCCAAGGGATAAGGTAAAGAAACTAAGTCCCATGGCTTCGAGTATGACATTCGCGTTGATTTTCGAGAAGTCGGGCTCGAAGAGGAAACGCAATCCGGCGGTTCCACCGTCGAGAAGCACCATGTGGATTGCCATCACGATTAACATGATAAACAGCAGTGGCATGAGAATCTTGCTCAGCCGCTCAATACCCTTGTTGACGTCGAACCACAGTACCGCTGCCGTCAGGATAATGGAGATGACGGCATACAATATCATCAGAGGGGCATTTCCCTCGAAAGTGTTGAAGAAGGCCGTGAGCTGAGAGGCATCCATGCCAGCAAAGGAGTTCGACGCTGCTTCAACCATGTAAAATATGCACCATCCTGTGACGACAAAATAAAAGCTCATGAGGAACATCGAGGACAGCATGCATGTCCATGACAGCCATTGCCAGCGATTAGAGCCGGTCAGGACACGGAATGCACCGAAGGCGCTTTTGCGCGACAGCTTGCCTATCAGGAACTCGTTCATCACCAACGGCAATCCGAAGATAATTGAACAGACGATATACAGGATTATGAACGCGCCGCCACCGTTTTCCCCAACCGTATAGGGGAACTTCCAAATACTGCCTAACCCTACGGCACTGCCTGCAGCGGCCAGCAGAACTCCGATTTTCGACGAAAATGATTTCATATTAGTTTAATGTGACAGAATTTCTACACCGTGTTCGGTCATGAGGAGCGTATGTTCCCACTGTGCGGAGGGCAGTTCGTCGTCAGAGATGACTTCCCAGCCGTAGGGATCCTCGGAGTCGATAAAGACTTTCCACGAGCCCATATTAATCATCGGTTCGATGGTGAACACCATTCCCGGAACGAGGAGCATTCCGTTGCCCTTCTGCTGGAAATGAGCCACTTCGGGTTCTTCGTGGAAGGCACACCCTACCCCATGGCCGCAGAGATCGCGGACGACGCCGTAGTGGTAGCGCTTGGCGTGCTTCTCGATGGCTTTGCCGATGTCGTTCACCCAGCCCCAGGGTTTTGCGGCCTCCATACCTATCTCCAGACATTCCTTAGTGACACGCACCAGTTGTTCCTTCTCCGGCGTGGTCTTGCCGATGATGAACATACGCGACGCGTCGGCATAATAGCCGTCGAGAATGGTGGTAAAATCAACATTGATGATATCTCCCTCTTCGAGAATATCCTCTGCCTTGGGAATGCCGTGGCAGACGACCTCGTTGATGCTAGTACAGACGCTCATGGGGAACGGCGGTGTTTCGCCATCCTCGATATCATAATTGAGACAGGCGGGAATGGCACCATGTAAGGCACAGTAGTCACAACAGATCTGGTCAATCTCCAGCGTCGACATACCTGCACAAATTTCTTGTTCAACTGCATCGAGCACGCCCGTATTCACCACACCCGCACGACGGATGCCTTCAAGCTGTTCCGGTGTCTTGATCAGGTCGGGCGTAGGCACCAGAGCCCCCTTGTTTTCCAGATACATAATGCGCTTGTCAAACTCCGTGGGTTGCTGTCCAGGCTTGCAGCGCCATCTTCTTTTTGCCATAGTTTTCTTTATTTTGTGTGCAAATTTACAAAATAATTCTCAATTATCCATTATCAATTGACAATTATATAAGAAAGTGGCACGGAATTTGCAGAATAAAGGGCAGAATTTAATATATAACAATAAAAGGATATGCAAAAAGGTAACATCGGGGTTACGACTGAGAACATCTTCCCCGTCATCAAAAAGTTTCTCTATTCAGACCATGAGATTTTCCTGCGCGAGATGGTATCGAACGCCGTTGATGCCACGCAGAAGTTAAAGACACTGGCCCAGCAGGGCGAGTTCAAGGGTGAACTGGGCGACTTGACAGTACATGTATCACTGGATGCCGACAAGGGCACTATCACCATTTCTGACCGCGGTATTGGTATGACCGAGGAGGAAATTGACAAGTACATCAACCAAATTGCCTTCTCAGGTGTCAACGACTTCCTGGAAAAGTATAAAGACAATGCCAACAGCATCATCGGACACTTCGGACTGGGCTTCTATTCCAGCTTTATGGTGTCGAAGAAGGTGGAGATCATCACCAAGAGCTATAAGGACGGTGCCAAAGCCGTGAAGTGGAGTTGTGACGGTAGTCCCGCCTACGAGATTGACGAGGCAGAGCGCGAGGACCGCGGTTCTGACATCATCCTCTATCTGGACGACGACTGCAAGGAATTCCTCGAGAAGGAGCGCATCCAGCAGTTGCTCACCAAGTACTGCAAATTTATGGCTGTGCCCGTGGCTTTCGGTAAGAAACAGGAATGGAGCAGCGAGGAGAAGAAGATGGTCGATACCGCTGAGGACAACCTCATCAACAACGTGGAACCCCTGTGGACGAAGGCTCCCTCATCGCTGAAGGACGAGGACTATACCAAGTTCTACCGCGAGCTCTACCCCATGAGCGACGAGCCCATGTTCTGGATTCACTTGAACGTGGACTACCCCTTCAATCTGACGGGTATTCTCTACTTCCCCCGCATCAAGTCGAATATCGACCTGCAGCGCAACAAGATACAGTTGTATTGCAATCAGGTATTCGTGACCGATCAGGTAGAAGGCATCGTTCCTGAGTTCCTGACGCTGTTGCACGGTGTGATTGATTCACCAGATATTCCTTTGAACGTGAGCCGTTCATACTTGCAGAGCGACCGCGAAGTAAAGAAGATTTCGACCTATATCACCAAGAAGGTGGCCGACCGTTTGCAGGCTATCTTCAAGGAGGACCGCAAGCAGTATGAGGAGAAATGGGACGACCTGAAACTCTTCATCAATTACGGAATGCTCAGTGAGGAGAGCTTCTACGACCGCGCCAAGGAGTTTGCACTCTTCAAGGACACGGAGGGCAAGTACTTCACCTTCGACGAATACAAGACCCTCATCGAGGGCGCTCAGAAAGATAAGGACGGCAATCTCATCTACCTCTATGCCACCGACAAGGAGGAGCAGTACTCATATATCCAGGGTGCCAAGGACAAGGGCTACAGCGTACTGCTGTTAGACGGCCAGCTCGACGTGCCTGCCATCCAGATGCTGGAGCAGAAGTTTGAGAAGAGCCGTTTCACCCGTGTCGATAGCGACATCATCGACCGCCTTATCGTGAAAGACGATGCGCCGAAATCGAATCTGACAGAGGACGAGTCTGCCAATTTGTCACAGGTATTCCGTTCGCAGATGCCAAAGATGGAGAAGACTGAATTCATGGTTGAAGTGCAGAGCTTAGGCGAACAACAGCGTCCTGTCGTCATCACGCAAAACGAATGGATGCGCCGTATGAAGGAGATGAGTCGCTTCCAGCAAGGCATGAGCTTCTATGCGCAAATGCCTGATTCACTGAATCTTGTGCTCAACGCAGACCATCCGCTGGTAAAGCGCGTATTGGATGACTGCAAGGCAACGACCGAAGAAACGCTGAGGCCCATCGAGAGCGAACTGAAGGGTCAGGAAGCCCGTCTCGCAGCCATCCGTCAGCAACAGGAAAAGAAGAAGCCCGAGGAACTGACACAGGATGACAAGGACATGAAGGCCGAGTGCGAAAAGGCCGTACAGGAGCAAAAGGACAAGAAGCAGAGTGTGCTCAACGATTATGCCGCTAAGAACGATATCGTCCATCAGCTCATTGACCTGGCCTTGTTGCAGAACGGCATGTTAAAGGGCGAAGCCTTGGACAAGTTCCTGAAGCGCTCCGTGGACCTCATCAAATAAATATACCATACAAATAAAAGAGAAGCCTCCCAAACAGGAGGCTTCCTTTTTTTTGCCCTATGATATTCAGACTATTCTGACTTGAACAGGTCCTTGATACCACCGATAGAACCCATGAGGTTCGTGGCCTCGTAAGGCAGATAGACGGTCTTGGTCTTGTCGCCAGTAGCCAACTCCTGCAGCATCTGGATATACTTCTGAGCCAAGAGGTAGTTGGCAGGATTGGTCGACTTACCTACAGCCTCGCTGATGAGTTCGATAGCCTTTGCCTCAGCTTCAGCCTTGCGGATACGAGCGGTAGCCTCACCTTCTGCGTGCAGGATAGCCTGCTGCTTGGCAGCCTCAGCACGGTTAACCATAGCGGTCTTCTCACCCTCAGAAGCTAGGATCTCGGCAGCCTTCTCACCCTCAGAGGTCAGAATCTGTGCACGCTTGTTACGCTCGGCCTGCATCTGCTTCTCCATCGCATTCAATACGGTTGCGGGAGGCACGATATCCTGCAATTCTACGCGGTTAACCTTGACACCCCACTTATCCGTAGCGTCGTCCAATACGGCACGCAGCTTGGTATTAATGGTGTCGCGTGAGGTCAACGTCTCGTCCAATTCCAACTCACCAATGATGTTACGCAGCGTGGTCTGCGTCAGTTTCTCAATGGCGTTGGGCAGGTTCGAAATCTCATAGACGGCCTTGAAGGGATCTACAATCTGGAAGTAGAGCAAGGCGTTGATTTCCATCTGGATGTTATCTTTGGTAATCACGTTCTGTGAGGGGAAGTCGTACACCTGTTCGCGCAGGTCAATGCTGTTCGAGTAGGTATAGCGGCCACGTGAAAGCACGACGATGTCCTTGGCCCTGTCAATGAAAGGGATGATGATGTTGATACCGGGATTCAGCGTAGCATAGTAGCGACCCAGACGTTCGATGATTTTGGTTTCCGACTGCGGGATGATGACCAATGCCATCTTGGCAAAGAGAATAACGCAGACGATGATGACGATTAATACATAACTCATGATGTCCATAATTTTGATAGTTTATTGTTTATTGTTTAAGCTTATTGTTTACAGCGTTTCTACTGTGATAATGGTGCTTTCGCGGTTGACGACACGTACGGTGGTTCCCACGGGAATGTCCGTATTGCTGACGGCTTTCCACAGGTCTCCGTCAATCTGTACATAGCCGCTGGCATTAGCCGTGATAGACTCCGTCACTCGTCCTGTACGACCTAACAGCGCGTCGGCATTGCTGGGTTTGTTGGGTTCGTTCTTGTGCAGATACCGCAGTGCCACAGGACGAACGGTAAAGATGGCCAGCAAGGAAAATAGTGCGAAGATGGCCAGTTGCCAATAGACATTCAGTCCCAATACGGCTCCGATGATGGCAAAGACAGCACCGATAGAGAAGCAGATGATGAAGAAATCACCCGATGAGAGTTCCAGAATCAGGCACAATACGGCAATGATGGCCCATACCTGCCACATGTTTTGCAAGAAATACTCAATCATACGCGTTCATTATTATTAATTATACATTATTTTATATAGACAGTACAAAGTCGTCCCAGTCTTTTGTCGAGCCTTTGCGGCCGAAGACCTTTTGATAGAGCCGGCTGCGTGTCGAGGCAATGCTCTCCTTCGAATGTGCCGTCAGCGTAGCGATATCCTTGGGTTGCATGCGTATCTTGATGAGCAGACTGACGTGATAGTCTTGCTCGCTCATACGATAGAGGCTGTACAACTTGTCGGTAAATCCCGTGTAGGTGTTGTTCACCACCTCTGTCAGTTCCGCCCATTCGGCCTCCGGCATGTTCTTTCCGTCTGCCAGATATTGCTTGATGCGCTGGTAAACGTCCGACGAGAAGATGTCGTTCACGTCCTGCGCATGCGTCCGTTGTTCCATCACGGCAATCTTCTGCATGGCGTGGATGTTGTCCAGTCGGCTTTGCAGGAGTTGCATCTTACGTCGGTTGCTCTGCAGCACCACTATAAATAAGGTGATGTAGAACACGGTGCAGATGATGAGCAGAAACAGCTCGCGATCGGTCAGTATCATGTTTTTTATCCGTTTGATTGATTTTGTTGCTGCAAAATTAGTAAATAATTGCTTTACTTGCAAGAAAAATGGTTTGCAAAAATGCGCAAAGGACCATTTGCAAACATTTGCGAAGGGGAAAACAATAAGAAAGAATAGAAAATGGCACCATCGGAACAAAAAAAGAGGCGCTGGCCTCTTTTCTTTTATTCGTCTTTCTTCAGCGGAATGGTGAAACTGAATACGGAACCTTCGCCTTCGACGGATTCGACGTAAGCATCACCGCCATTCTTGCGAGCAAAGTCCTGACACAGCTGGAGGCCCAATCCGGAACCTTCCTCACCACCTGTACCATACGTCGTCTCACCCTTATGGAAGATGCTGTCCACACGATCAGCGGCAATACCGACACCATGGTCCTGCACGCAGATTCGGGCAAAATCACCTTCACGCTTGTAGAACACCTCAATACCCTTGCCCTCTGGAGTAAACTTAACGGCATTCGATATGAAGTTACGGATAACAGTCTTGATCATATCATTGTCCGCACGAACGGTCAGTTTCTCTTCAGCAGGCAGATACTGCAAGTTGATTTTCTTCATCTCGGCAATCATCTTGAAGATATCCACAACGCCAGGAACGACATCTTCCAAATCAACATCCTGATAGACGACATTCAAGCGACCCGTCTGACTCTTGGTCCATTTCAGCAGGTTATCCAACAGGTCGTGGGTCTCTTCCGATTCACGATTGGCTTTGTCCAACAGTCCGAAAATCTCCTCTCCCACTACATCGGGCGACACCACGTTGACAGCAAGATTGAGCACCATACGAATGGAAGCCATCGGCGAACGCAGGTCGTGAGCAATAACGGAATACATCTTGTCGCGGTTCGAGATGGTGCGCTTCAACTCTTCGTTCTGTCTCACAATGATGCGCTTGGCGGCCACCAACTGAATTTGGTGCATCACACGCATCACCAACTCTTCCTTATTAAATGGCTTTGTCAGGAAGTCGTTAGCACCAACTTGGAAACCCTTCACCAAATCACTGGGATTATTCAGCGCCGTCAGGAAAATGATGGGGATATCCATCGTCTCAGGGTCCTTTTTCAGAATGACTGCCGTATCAAAACCACTGATATCAGGCATCATCACGTCGAGCAATATCAAATCGGGCTTCTCTGCCTTTGCCTGCTCAATACATGCATTACCGCAATTGGCAGTACAAACCTGGAATTTCTCATTAGTGAGGAGAATCTTCAGCAGAAGCACATTGCTGACCACATCGTCAACGATCAGGATTTTATAATCGCTTCGGTTTATTTGTGACTCAAAACTTTCGTTCAGTTCCATTTTGCTTAGGGTTTCGTTATTTTCAGCTGCAAAAATAGCAAATATTTAGCATTCCGCCAAATATTTGCTACTTTTTTTTATATGAAAGCCTTTTTTCAGGCTAAAAAACCTTAGAAGTCCTTCGTCATTTCCTTCACTTCGGCATTGATATGGTCGATGAACTCCTGAATGGTCATCACCTTCTGCTCGCCACCGCCCTGAGGACGAACGGCTACGGTTCCGTCAGCAGCTTCCTTCTCACCAACAATCACCATGTAAGGAATACGCTTCAGCTCGTTGTCACGAATCTTACGGCCGAGCTTCTCGTTGCGTAGATCGATAGTAGGACGCACGCCACCCAAGTCGAACTTCTTGGCAACCTCCTTGGCATAGTCGTTGTACTTCTCAGACAGCGGCAGGATAGCAACCTGGTCAGGTGTCAGCCACAAGGGGAAGTGACCGCTAGTGTGTTCGATGAGCACAGCGCAGAAACGTTCCATACTTCCGAACGGTGCACGGTGAATCATGACAGGCGTCTTCTTCGTGTTGTCCTCGTCGGTATATTCCAACTGGAAGCGCTTCGGCAGGTTGTAGTCCACCTGAATAGTACCCAACTGCCAGCGACGACCGATGGCGTCCTTGATCATGAAGTCGAGCTTAGGACCATAGAATGCAGCCTCGCCGTATTCTACCTTTGCGGGCAGGCCCTTCTCCTGACAAGCCTCAACGATGGCCTTTTCAGCCAGTGCCCAGTCTTCGTCAGTACCTACATATTTATCGTGGTCGTTAGGATCGCGCAGGGAAATCTGAGCCTCGAAGTTGAATCCGAAGGCTGTCAGTACGATACCGATGATATCCATGACGTTAAGGAACTCCTGCTTAACCTGGTCTGGACGACAGAACAGGTGGGCGTCGTCCTGTGTGAACGAACGTACACGGGTCAGTCCGTGCAACTCACCACTCTGCTCGTAGCGGTATACTGTACCAAACTCAGCGATGCGCAGAGGAAGGTCACGGTATGAACGGGGCTTCCAAGCGAAGATTTCGCAGTGGTGAGGACAGTTCATTGGCTTCAGCATGTACTCCTCGTCCTCCTCAGGTGTATGGATAGGCTGGAATGAATCCTTGCCGTAATGAGCATAGTGACCAGAGGTAACGTAGAGGTTCTTAGAACCGATATGTGGAGTGATAACCTCCTGATAGCCGAAACGCTTCTGAACCTTGCGCAGGTGATCCTGCAGGCGCAAACGGAGCTCAGTACCCTTTGGCAACCAGATGGGCAGACCCTTACCTACCTTATCTGAGAACATGAAGAGCTCCATCTCCTTACCAATCTTACGATGGTCGCGCTTCTTAGCCTCCTCCAGCATCTCGAGATACTCGTCGAGCATCTTCTTCTTGGGGAATGAGATACCATACAGACGCTGCATCTGCTCGCGGTTAGCATCGCCACGCCAGAAAGCTCCGGCAACGCTTGTCAGCTTCACGGCCTTGATTTCGCCTGTATCCACGAGGTGAGGACCACGACACAGATCGGTGAAGTTACCCTGTGTATAGGTGGTGATTGAACCGTCTTCCAAGTCCTGCTCGATGTGCTCGCACTTGTAGGTCTGTCCATCGGCAGCAAACTGCTTTAGGGCTTCGGCCTTAGGCACTTCACGACGAACAACGGCCTCTTTTTTGCCGGCCAGTTCCTTCATCTTGGCCTCAATCTTGGGGAAGTCGCTCTCCTTGATCATCTCGCCGTCCTTCAACAGCACATCATAGAAGAATCCGTTCTCGACAGCAGGTCCGAAACCGAACTGGATGCCAGGATACAACTCCTGCAATGCCTCTGCCAACAGGTGGGCTGAGGTGTGCCAGAAAGTGTGCTTACCCTGCTCGTCGTCGAATTTATAGAGGGCAATCGACGCATCCTCCATAATAGGACGGTTCAACTCAACGGTTTCTCCATTCACGCCACAGCTGACAACGCTGCGTGCCAGAGCAGGAGAAATGCTCTCGGCAATCTGAAAACCAGTCACGCCCTGTTCATACGAGCGAACAGATCCGTCTGGGAAAGTAATGTTAATCATATCTACAATATATGTTTGAATTTAAACGGCCGCAAAGGTACAAATAATCGAACGAATAACCAAATAATTTTGGGACTTTTTCGAACCTTCTTCGCTTAATCAATCTTTTCGATGAACTGGCCCTGGGGGGTAAAACGCATATCTTCGTCGTTCGACAATTCTATCTTATAACCATAGGGTTTCTTACTCAATTTGGTGATGACATCCTCAGGATAATGGGTCTTCGCATATTCCCAGATGGGGGGCGGGACGAGTGTGGAAGGCACGCCCGTCTTTTTGCGCCCTACCCTTTTCCAGTTTCCCTGCATATCGAACTCGATCTTTGTGCCGTCGTTGAGACACACACTATATTCTTTCCCACCATCGTCGTCAGTATCCATCTCCACAAGGACGACAGACGACTCAGGAAAATACTGGTCGATAAACGCTTTTGAAGAGGCTGGGATTTTATCGTCCATACATGCCGCCATCAGCCATATCGCCAAGCAACCAAGCACTGCTATATAAATGTTCTTTCTCATCTTCAGCTACTTTAGTGTTCTAATACATCTGCAATTTTGTCGGCATTCATACTACGGGCACTGGCATCGAAGATTTCCTTGTAACGCCCGCCTTGCCGATAGACATCATCCGGTTTTCCACTCTCAACAACACGGCCTTGATCCAATACGTAAATAGTATCGGCATCGATAATCTGTCCGATGTTGTGCGAAATAATAATCACCGTCCTACCCTGCTTAATGGCATCAATGCTGGCCTTGATCTGCTCCGTGGCAATGGCATCCAGACTGGCCGTAGGTTCGTCGAGGATGATGACGGTGGGATTCTTGATGAACATGCGGGCAATAGCCACACGCTGCTGCTGCCCACCACTCAGTCGCAGGGCACTGCTCTCGAAACCTTTAGGCAACTGCATCACCTGGTCGTAGAGGAAGGCCCTACGGGCAGCATTCACCACATCGTCGTGAGTGGCCTGCGGATTGCCGTATTTGATGTTATCTTCGATGGTTCCGTCGAAGATGTGGTTCTTCTGCATCACCAGTCCTACATGTTCGCGTAGCCAGCGAGTGTCCCACTGCTCAATGGGTTTCCCGTCGAGCAAAATGGTGCCACTGTCTGCGTGGTAAAACTTGTCGAGCAAGTTTACGACAGTGCTCTTGCCCGCTCCGCTCATACCCACCAGAGCCGTTATCTTGCCAGGCTCAATGCGCATCGACACGTCGTGCAGGGCTTTGACACCATTGGGATAGGCGAAGTCAACATGCTGCAGTTCGAAGCAGCCCTTTACCTCGTCAGGACGGTAATCGCCCGTGTCCTCCACATGTTCATCGCCTTCCAACAAGTCAAAAAGTCCCTCGGAATAAATCAACGCATCGTTCAAGTCATCATAGATGCGATGCAGCTGACGGATGGGAGCACTGACGTTGGCAAATAGCATGACATGGTACATAATCTTACCGATGGTCATGCCCGGATAGTCGATAAGCACGAGGTAAGCCGTCAGGATGATGACGAGCACGGTGCCTATCTGTTCCAGAAAACCTTTCAATCCCGTATAGAAGTAGCTCTGCTTGCGCGTTGACAGCTGCAGATCCGTTACAGCGTCCTGTACGCCTTCCATGCGCTGGTCTTCTACCACTTCGCGGTTAAACGACTTGATGACACCAATGCTTTCGATGATGTTCAGAATATTCTGGCTAACAGCCTGCTGCCCGTTGAAGATGCCACGGCGTCCAGCCCGCATGCGCTCTGCCTGGACGTAGGTGACGTAGAAATAGACAGGGACAATGGCCAGAGCCACCAAGCCCACATAGATATTGGCCATGAACATCAGGATAAGCGCCAGCACGGCACTCGTAAGCAACGGCAGGATGTCGATAAAGAAACTGTTGACGGCACGACTCGTACTCAATACGCCTTTGTCGATGCGCGACTGCAGACGACCCGACTCGTTACCCGAAGTGGTGAAGAACGCCATGCGAAACGTCTGCATGTGGTGTACTACCTGTAACGTCAGGTCGCGACTCACCAGGATGCGCATGCGCTCACCGTAATAGCGACGGAAGAAGTTGACTACGGCAGCCAGTAGCTCTTTGCCAAGCAGTACGGCACTGACAATAATGAGCACACGCAAGGCGCTGGGCCACATCAACGTGGGCTGCTGGTCAAGAACATTAATGGCATCGACTGCACGATCGAGGACAATGGCGTTGACCTGCGCCAGTAGCGACCCCAGCAAGGTCAATACCAACGTCACTACCAACAACCATCGGTAGGGCTTCACAATCCGCAGGATGTAATATAACAACGTTCCAATGCCCATATTATTCGAGTTTATTTACTTCCGTTGGTTTTTCAGGAGGCTGTAGGCGGCATAGAGACCGAGTTCGCCAGCTTTGGAGAGGTCGGCGGTAGCTTCCTTCTGATGTTTCAGGGTCAAATGGGCCAAGCCACGATTATAGTAGGCCTCTGCCAGATGGGCATCCAACGTAATGGCCTTGGTGTAATCCGCAATGGCCTGCTGATGGTCCATACATTGCACGTATGCATTGCCGCGATTATAATAGAGGTAGGCGTTAGTAGGCGCCAGCGCAATGGCCTGCGTCAGGTTTTCCAATAGGTTGGCTGTCATTAGGGGCATGTCGGACGATTCCTTCTGTGCCTGACAGATGGCCCGTAACCAAAGGGCCACTGCCGACGTAGAGTCACGCTCGAGCCAGGCTGCCGGATCGTGAATAGAACTCTCGCCACAGACGATATACAATTGCATGTTAGCAGGTAGCGTATGGTTCAGCGAATCCACCTGACGGTCGTAAGCCACATAATGTTTGACGGCACTCTGCTGGCGCTGTGTCGAGAGCACATACATCGGCAGATAGTCCATAGCCACATGGCGATTCTGCACACGACCGCGATAGTCGCTCTGATATTCGGGCTGCACCTCCTGCTCGTCAGCTACTGCCAGCTGGTTATATTTCTCGATATCCTCGTCGCTACGCTTACGCATCTGTTTGGGCGACAGTCGCGGCTGTTTGCCCATACGCTTGTCTAATTGTGCCTTCAGGATGCGGAACTCGTCCTGTTCGGCCTGCTTGGTCAAGCCCAGTTTCCTGTAACACTGGGCACGCTGATGAAGTCCCGTCCAGAAATTCGGATATTGGTCGATGACCTTCGAATAGTCGCGAATGGCAGCACGGGGATTACCCGTCTGTTCCAACAGCAGGGCACGATTGTAGAGTGCCATCAGATTGTCGGGCTCCAACTTCAGGACGAAGTCGAAGTCGATGATAGCGCGGTTGTCGTCACCTACCTGAGCACGCAACAGTCCTCGATTGTAGTGCCCCAGGAAGTTGTTTGGTTCGAAATCGAGCGCTGTATCGTAGTCGGCCATAGCACCACGCAGGTTCTGCTGGTTGAAGCGGGCCAACGCACGATTGATATACAAGTTGGCATCTTTGGGCAACAGGTGGATGGCTTTGTTCAGATAACCCTCACCCTCCTTCCATTCACTGCGCGCCAGACTGATGACAGCACGCTGAGCCCAGACATTACCGTCGTAGGCGTCGAGCTCGATGCTCTTTTCCAACGCCTCGATAGCCTTCGTCGTGTCTTTCTGCTGGATATACACATTGGCCTTCATGGCAGGGATACGGGCATTCTTGCTCCAACGCGCGCTCATCGTATCCAACTCGGCCAAAGCCTTGTCGTATTCCTTTTGCTCGATGCGGCACAGTGCACGGTTGTGCCACAGGTTGACACTCTCAGGATCGTAACGCAGGGCGGCATTATAGTCGCTGACGGCTCCCTCGAAATTTTTCTGATGGATACGACAGAGTCCGCGCAATTCGTAGATGCCCACAACGTATGGGTTACGCTCCAGCGCCTCCGTACAGTCGCTCTCTGCACCTACATAGTCGTCCAGATAATATTTCGCCACACCCCTGAAGAACCACGGCTCGTAGAGGTATGGCTTGGACGAAATAGCCTGATTGAAATACTGGATGCTCAGCACGTAGTCCTCATAATAGAGCGCCGAGCGTCCTATCATCAGCAATCGGTCGGTATTGAACTGGGCATGACACATTGAACATTGAACATTGAACATTGAACATTGAAGTGCAAAGAACAACAATGCAAATCTCATGAATATGTTACCACAGTGTTTCATGTTCAACGTTCAATGTTCAACGTTCAATGTCTTACGGGTTTCGTTTTGTATCCACAACGGTAGCGACCCTGCATCAGCGCCTTCAGCTTGCTCTTGATGAGCTGCTTGCGGAGCGGCGAGATACGGTCGACAAACATCTTGCCGTCCAAGTGGTCAAACTCGTGTTGCATCACACGGGCCAGATAGCCCTCAATCCACTCGTCGTGGTGGTTAAACTGCTCGTCGTCCCATTCTACGCGGATACGGGTGGGACGAACCACCTTCTCATGGATGGCAGGCAACGAGAGACAACCCTCTTCGCTGGTGTCCGTTTTGGCGTCATCATACTCCACGATATGCGGATTGATATACACCTGACGGAAACCTTTATATTCGGGCATATCCTCAGCCAACACGTCGAGGTCGATAACCGACAGGCGTATTGCACGACCAATCTGGGGTGCTGCCAGTCCGATGCCTTCGCTCTCGGCCAGCGTCTCCCACATATCGGCAATGAGCTGTTTCAGTTCCGGATAGTCAGGGGTGATATCTTCCGTCACCTTCCTCAATACCGGCTGACCATATATATAAATAGGTAATATCATATTCAGTTAAGAGTTAAGAATGAAGAGTTAAGAGTTATTTCTTACTCCGGAGGTAATCCTCGAGGATGATGGTGGCGGAGATTTCGTCCACCAGCGCCTTGTCCTGACGGGCTTTCCTCTTCAGACCGGCATCCAACATAGCCTGATGGGCCAGCACGGAGGTGAAGCGTTCGTCGTAGTACTCAATGGGGATGTCAGGACGTTGTTTGCGCCAGCGGTTGACGAACTGCTGCACACGTGCCAGATTCTCGCTGGGCTGGCCGTTGGGCTGGCGGGGCTCACCAATGACGATACGCTCCACGGGCTCACGACCCACGTACTGCTGCAGATAATCGAACAACTCAGACGTAGAGACAGTCGCCAACCCGCCTGCTATGATTTGCAGTGGGTCGGTGACTGCCAGTCCTGTACGTTTCTTTCCGTAGTCTATTGATAATATCCGAGCCACAGCTTACTTAGCATACAGCAGCCATGCACCAGGATACTTTGCCTGCAGGTCGTTACGGCTTGCGGCAGCCTCAGCCTTTGTGTCGAAAGTGGCAGCAACCACACGATACATAGCGGGCTGAACAGCAGAGTTGAGCACAATCTGAGCATCATAACCTACTGAACGAAGCGTCTGCTGCAGACCATCGGCATTGGCACGCAGTGAGAATGAACCAACAACAACGCTGAAGTTCTTCAGACCAGCACCACTAACCACCGTCACGTTCTCCTGACGAACTGACACGTTGTCAGCATTGTCCAAAACGCGGGTGTTCGTAGCGGGACGCTCCTGCAGAGGAGCAACCACATTCTGCTCTACAGTTTCCTGCTGGGCAGGAGTCTGAACTTCTTCCTGGGCCTTAGCCTTCAGATAAGCCTGCTTGTAGGCACTCTCACTCGACTTACAGCTTGTAAAAGCCATAGCTGCGCAAATACCAGCGCAAAGCACGATGTACTTCTTCATAATTTACCTTGTTTTCTATTTAATTTAAACTTAAAAATCTGTTTTATTGCGCAAAATTACAAAATATTGAGCAAAATCAAAGAAAAATACTGCGTAAAGTTTGTTAATTTCGAAAACTTTCCGTAAATTTGCCCTCGAAACAGACGTTTAACGCTATAAAAATATTACAACTATGAAAAGTTTAGGTTATTTAGGCGCATTTTTCGGCGGAGCTCTCGCCGGAGCAGTTCTTGGTCTCTTACTGGCCCCCGAAAAGGGTGAAGAAACCCGTGTGAAAATTACTGATGCTGTTAACGACTTCATGAAGAAGCACAACATCAAGCTCAGTCGCAAAGAGGTGAAGGACCTCGTCGACGACATTGCCGATGCAGCTCCCGAAGTGGAAGCATAAGGATGTCTGACGAATTCGCAACGCCACACTCTGCTTGCAGAGAAAACGTAAGATGTAAGATGTTATCGAACGACAAGAACGTAGAGGCCATTGCCCAGCTGGTGGAAACTGTCAAGAACTACCTCGGGCTTCAGAAAGAATATCTGAAGCTTGATATTTTCGATAAGTTTGTCCGCCTGCTGACGGCTTTGGCATTGTTCATTGTCTTCTTCCTCATCATCATTTTTGCCTTCATGTATTGCTCCTTCGCCGTTGCCTATTGGCTGGCGGGCTATGTGGGCGATGTGGCTGCTTTCTTCATCGTGGCTTTCTTTCACCTCATCGTCCTCGTCCTGTTCATTGCCTATAACAAGGCCCTCATCCAGCGTCCGATAATACGTTTTCTCACCAACCTGTTCATGAGCTGACCCCACTATGCTAAACGGTCATAAAACAGAAAAGAACTTCCAGACACTTGATGACATCATCAAGCGCAAAGAAGAGTTAGCCGCTGGCATTCAGAAGGAAAGCGACCAGATCAGTACGCTTTGGCATACGCTTTTCATTCCACCCAAGAATGCGACCAAGGGCGAGATGGTTGCCAACATCGTTTCCAAGAGCGTCACCGCTATCGACGCATTCCTGCTTGTCCGTAAGCTCATGAAAACCTACGGACACATTTTCCGCAAACGTCGCTGAAAAGAATTGCTATACCATATTTTGAGGCTGTCCGTTCAGGAATGAGCGGACATTATTTGTTGCCACCTCAATGAGTCGCTCGCGGGCTTCAATGGACGCCCAGGCAATATGTGGCGTCATATAGGCGTTGGGCTGTTTCAGCAACGGATTGTCGGTCTTGGGCGGTTCCTCGGTGAGCACATCGGCACAGAAAGCCGCAAGGCGTCCTTCGGCCAGCGCATCGGCAATGGCTTGGTCGTCCACCAACGGGCCTCGTCCAGTATTGATGAGGATGGCCGTTGGTTTCATCTGTTGCAATGTCTCACGGTTTATCAGGTGCCGCGTGCCGTCTGTCAACGGACAATGCAACGACAGCACGTCCGATGTCGAGAGCAGTTCTTCCATTGTCACCTTTTGGATAAAGGCAGGCAAAGCATCTGCCGCCTTACTGGTCTGCGCCTTCACTTTCATGCCGAAAGCATTGGCAATGGTTGCCACTCGCATACCGATATTCCCCAGTCCAACGACGCCAAACGTCTTGCCCGCCAGTTCATGGTGCGGAAAATCCCAATAGCAGAAATCAGGATTCTTCGTCCAACGGTCATTGCGATTCTCCTGGGCATAATGCTCCGTGCGGTTCGTCACCGTCAGCAGGTGGGCAAACACCATCTGCGCCACACTCTCCGTACTGTAGGCTGGCACATTGGTCACCACGATGCCTCGCTCGTGGGCAGCCTTGATATCTACCACATTATATCCCGTTGCCAGCACACCGATATATTTCAGTCGAGGCAACTGACTGATTACTTCGCGACTGATGATGACCTTGTTGGTCAGCACGATTTCCGCTTCGGCAGCTCTCGCCACCGTCTCTTCGGCCTTGGTACGGTCGTACACCGTCAGTTCGCCCAATGCCTCCAGTTCCTTCCACGACATATCGCCAGGATTAGCCGTATAGCCGTCAAGTATTACGATCTTCATAAAATATACCTTATTTATTTTTATCAATACGATTCTGATAGAACTGTCGCAGGTCGGCCCACTTGTAGTAAGGCGCATTGTCAGTGGCAATGGGCAGACGGGCTTCAGTACCATTGAGGAGAAGCTTCACGAGGATGTCGTCAGTAGCCTTCTTGCCGCGATAGAATACCAGCTGGATGTTCGACGCCTTGCAGGTCTCCCAATTCTGATAGCAGTTCTTCACTTCAAAGGGGTCTTCAGGGTCAAGGTCGGCACCGTTGATACCCATCAGCACCGTCAGCGGACCCAGACAGGTGTCGTGTCCGAAGCGGAGGTCGGAGATATGGTCACTACGCCCCTCGATGGCAGCATCAGCCTTCGCAATGATGTCCTCCAAGATGGGAATCATCTCGTATTGCGGTTCAAACACCCACGAATAGGAGCCGAGGTTCGACTGTTCCCACTGTGCCACCATCTCGTCGTCGGTAATCAGGTTACCCATCATACCCTCATGGCCGATGTTAGGCAACGAGGTATAGAGGTTGATGAGGTTACTACCGATGTGGTGCAGGTTATGCAGGCTGTCGGTATTGGTGAACACGCGCTTGACGACCTTGTCGCGCAACGATTCGTCGAAGGTGAACTTGTCGCGATTCTTTTCCCAGCGGGCCTTCACTTTCGTGAACTTGCGCTTCAGCGGATTCTGATTGTCCGTTGGCACTACCCCATTGAGGGTCTTGCGGGCAGACTGTTCGCGAATCTCAATCTTCGGATTACATTGCGTCAGTTCCTGACAGAACGACGCCATACTGAGCACGCAACGCCCTGTGAGTGAGGAGATTGCAAGCACGTTGCCGCCATTCTTGAACACTTCTGGGAAGTTGTTGTACATCGTTCTGGCTATGCCCTGGTGCTGCTCCCATCCCAGGTCGCTCAACTCACTGACGCCTGCCGTCAACTCGTCCTTGGCAGCCATGAATTTCTCATAGAAAGCCTCGCCCTCTGGCGTCAATATCCGCTTCTCGTGAGCCATTGTCAACAACTTGGAAAGCTCTTGGTAAAGCATTGCATTCCAGTAGTAGCGCGAACCGTGACGACCGTAATGGCTGATGTAGAACGGGGTGTAGCCCTTAGGCGCCTTGGTTTGTTGCTGGTTGGTAAACGTGTACGGATAATCCATACCATACGCACGTCTGGGGTCTGCCTTGAGCTGGTCAAGGGCAGAACTGCCCTGTGCCCACGCCACGATAGCCATGAGCACACTCATCAGGAGCAGAATAGTCTTTTTCATCTTCATTTATTTAGTCTCTGTTTATAGGTGTTTCTTGAAAAACTCGAGTACCCTTTGCTGGGAATTCTTCCAACAGCTATGGGGCATATCCCATAACTCTGTTTCAATCTTGTCGCCAGCACCCTGACTCTCCCAAGTCGCGTGCATCGTGGCGAAAGCTTTCTCGACGCCTGCCACTGGGAAGAGTTTATCCTGTGAACCATTAATGAATAGCATCGGCTTCGGACAGGCGATGCTGGCTATATGCGGATAATCGAGCCAACGACGCAGACCTGGAAAGCAATTGGCAAAACCACCGTTCTCCGTGCGGGCGTACTTAAAAGACAATTGCTCGTCCGATGTCACCATCCAACAAACAGCCGCACCCACCTTGATGCGGTCAGAGAGCGCTGAAAGCATCCACGCCCGGTAGGCACCCATCGACCATCCCGTACAACCAATCCTTGAGGCATCCACCTCGGGCATCTGCGCCAGAAATTCCGTGCCAGCAATATCATCATAGGTCATCCAGGCTGAGAGGTCGATACCATACATCATCATATTGCCTGCTATCATGTCGTATCGGTCGCGCTTGGCACCTTCCATCTGGCCTCGCTCTCCCCACATGGGGGCATCAGCCGAGAACACCACATAGCCATTCTTTGCCAAATAGTCACCAAAGAACTGACCCTCATAACCTTTCAGCCATTCTTGAGCATCAGCAATAACCGTGGAGTCCTCACACGCCAACGGACGGATCATCTTCTCCTTGCCGATAAAGAGGTGGGCGCCATGGTCGTGCAGACAGTTTACGGCAGGGAACGGTCCCTTGCCGTCAGGAATCAGCACGTAGGCAGGAACCGTATAGTAACGACTAAGGCGGATCTCTATCTTCCTAGCCTTATAGCCATCGCGCTGCTCCTCGAAAAGCACCTTCGTCTCATAGCCGTTTGAGGGTGCTGGCGGTGGCATCAACATACAGTCGAACACTTTCTGTCGAGCCACGCGACGCCACTCGCTGAAGTCCTTGATGCCAGAATTACCCCAGGCTAAAGGGAAGTCAAAATCGGCAATCAGCGAATCAGCATACACTGGCAGATTGCGCTTGAACTCATACTTCGCACGCTTCTGCGCAGAGGCAGGTAAACAGCAGCTAAAAGCTAACAGCCAAAAGCTAACAGCCAAAAACAGTTCTTTCTTCATAACAAATTTCCAAAGCATCTTTTGAACTCACTCTCGAAATTGGGCGTCAGTATCCCCTGCCCCATTGCCTCGCGAATCTCCTGCATCGTCCAGAAACGACCTCCGTCCAATTCCTCTGCCGAAGGACTGATCTCACCGTCGTAGGTAGTACGATGGACATACACCAGTTCGCGTTCGCGCTTGCTTTCAAACACATATTTGTCAACGAACTCAGGCTTGAAGTCTGTGATGCCCAACTCTTCGCGCACCTCACGGCAAAGGGCCACTTCTGGCGTCTCGCCATAGTCTATGTGACCGCCAACGGCTGTGTCCCATTTCCCTGGCTGAATATCCTTCCATTCCGGCCGTCGTTGCAGATACACCTCGCCTTTGGAGTTAAACACATGCAGATGCACCACGGGGTGTAGCAGCTTCGAGCCGCTATGACACTCGCCCCTTGTGGCAGAGCCTGTCACCTGCCCTGCTTCGTCCACTATCGGAAATATCTCTTGCTGGTTGTCCATTTCTCATTCGCTAACAACTTTTGGTTACAAAGGTACAAAAATAAAGTGAAAGTGAGAAGCGAAAGTAGGAAATTATTTGCTCATGTCGCAGAAATTTATTAATTTTGCAGACGTACGCACCATGACGGGCCAAATAACCTCAGCAACCCTCTTTATCATTGCTTTTCCTTCTCGAAGGTGATGTCCTTGTAGAGTTCGGGGGAGCCGTTTTCGCTTTCTGGGAGGAAGTGGAGGCGGACGCCACGGATGTGCTTCTTGGCGCGGAAGGCCTTGGGGTCGTCCACCTTGTCGCTCTCGATTTCCAGTTTCAGCATCCCCCACTCTTTCAGCCGTACTTTATCTCCGTTCTGCAGGTGGCGACGGACGACTTCTGCAACAGTCATCATCAGTCCTTCAAGGGCCCCTCCGCTGATGTTCATGTGACGCGCAGCCTCTTCGTAAATCTGACGACTCTCGATGGTCTGGTTATGAACGGCCACTGCCTTATACTTGCCGAAAGTGCTGAGCGTCGGCTTGGTCTCTTTCTTGATTTTGTATCTCATCTTTGTTCGTTTTTTTGGATGTCATTTACATGATGATTATTTTTCGCAAAGCCAGTATTCAGATACGCCGTTGACAACGTGGTGCTTGAATCCGAACTTGAAGTTGTTCATGGCCTTGCCCAATACGGCTGGCGTTGTTCGCTTGGCGTCGAAATAGGCATAGCGCCCAGCAAGGAAAGACAGGATTTCCGTCGTTCCCCACCAGCGGCCTTCGTCGTCCTTGGGTTTGTGGAAACTCTCGTTGATCATCTCCACCAGATCGACCGTTCGCTGATAGGGCACATTCTCCTCAATCAGCGTCTGTATCTCGTCATCGTCCAGCCAGAAGCGTTCACCGCTATTGAACAGATGCAGGGCCTGAGCATAGAGCTGGCGATGTTCGAGATTATCCGTAAAGTCGATGTTCTTGCCTGCAGGGATGCCCACGCAGACAAAACGTCGCGAACCCGTGGGGTCCACCAATGGCTGTTGCTGATTCGTGGTGCCGATAAACGAGGTATAGCGACGATACTGCTTGATGGTCTTACCGTATGGCGGACGGAACTTGACGTCGGCAGACGACAACAAGTATTTCAGCACAATCTGCTGCGAGTTGGTGGTCTTGTCGAACTCGTCGATGTTGATGAGCGCAAACGACGTCAGCGCAATGTTCAGGTCGAACTCGTTCTTGAAGTTCAACTTGTCGTTGTAGTAGTCGCGCAGTTCTGGGGGTAGCAGAATCTTGCAGAATCGCGTCTTTCCGCAACCCTGCCGACCAATCAGCAACGGTGTCAACGCATTGCCTGTCAGCTGCTTGTCACTCTCGCGCCACTGAGCCACCATACCCACCAGCCAATATCGTAGGTACTTCTCCCAATGCGGCTGGTTGGTCGGCACTCGTTTTGCGAGTGCCGTTATACGGTCCTCTCCGTCCCATTCCGGCAGAGCGTCCAACCAGGTGTTTACAGGATCGTACTGCTCGATGCGCGTAGAATCAATAAAGCGGTTCACATCCTGATCCCATGACTTCAGTCCCAACTCGCGAGCCTCGATGGTCATATCGTTGCGCACCTCAATGGTCAGGGGCTTAAACGTCTGATCCTCAGAGTATTTCATGCGATATTCAGCCACGCCCGTCATCAGGTTTTTGCGCATATCGTAATTCGAGGTGAGAAACATTTCCGTCCTCATCGTCTGCAACGTCTCTTGCGGCACGCTCTTCAGCGGCTTCACTTTGTGCGTCTTCTGGTATTCCTCCAGCAGGGGAATCTCGTAGGTCGTCGAAAACACGCTCTTCACCAATTCAGGGTCGTTATGGAACAGCGGGTGCTCCAGCGTCATACCCTGAGCGTGAGCCAATGGGATACCCTGTTCCAGCGACTTGCGAGCTATCTGCTGCAACAGCTGCATCTGACGATCTTCGTCGGGCAGGTCGAAATAGCCGCCCAACACCTCGCGCAGGATGAACACCCAGTTGAAGTGATAGGTGCGCTTGACGGTTCGCCCAGGCATCAAGTGGTCGCTCTCCCACGAAATAGGCGTCGGCTCCGGCTGGTCGTGCTTCAGCGCGTCGGCCTTGAAGGGGCGCGCATCCGGATTGAAATACATCTCAGGGTCGGCACTGATATAGACCGTCCGCTCCAACTTGGGATCCAAATACTCGATGTCCAGCCCGAACTGGTTCTGATACGCCCTCCGCGCCGTGTTATATATATTAAGGTGGAACTGACGAATCTCAGCCTCCGTCGTAGGCAGCTTTGACTCTTCCTTCCGACCTCTTCCATCTTCCTTCAGCCCTCTTCCATCTTCCTTCCCAAACAGCTCTCCTCTGCACACGATTTTCACCGACTTTCCAGATGCTCCGAGATAAGCCATCAGCGTCTCGTCCATCCGCGACGCCAGATTCCTCACCTTCACGGCATCCTCGTAGGTCTTCAAGCCATTGACCTCGATGACAACCAGTGCATTATACTTCAGAAATCGGATGCCACCCGCATACTTGTCGCACTCAGCAGAGAAAACGATTCTGGGCAGACCAAACACATGTTCTCCGTCGTACACAATCTGTCCGTCGTCCAGACGTACCGGCTTAAAAAACTGATAGTTCAGTCGCAGGTCATAGACGGCCTTAGCATTGGGATTCTTCTTGATGGTTTCAGCCAGCGCAGACAGCTCCACACGGTGCAGCACCTGCTTCTTCCGAGAAAATTTGATAAGCGTTACTTTCATAGCCATTATTTTATGTTATTATTATACGTTATTAATCATTATCCGTTGTTATTTCCGTTATGGTTCTATACGAATTGCAAAGATACAAAATTTTCTGCTCCTTTGCAAATATTTTGGCAACAAAATCAAAAGAATTTTGCAGAACAAAATCATTTTTCCAATTTGCCCCTACCAAAATTGAGCTAACGTATTGTAATTCTATGGCTTACAGCATTTTCTCCACCTACTTTGCTCCTACTTTCCCCCTACTTTGCTACTACCTAGCTCATCTGATACTCTTGGCTTTCAAATTTTTATATACGCATTCCTTCTGAAATTCTCTAGAGAATTCAAACGTTTCTTCGCCACTTAGCAATCGTTAGTGCGTACTTAAGCCTTCAATTCTCTAGAGAATTCAAGAGTTATTCATGCTTTGTCATTTTGTTTTCCAGTGATATCATTCGTGTTTGGTAGGGGCAAGGTAGGAGCAAAGTAGGGGCAAAGTAGGAGGAAAGTAGGAGCAAAGTAGTGGCAAAAATTCCTCTAACTTACTTACAATCAATAAAATAACACATATTTGGTAGGAGCAAATATAAATTTCTGCATTTTAAGCCATAAATTTAATACGAAAAACATTAATTTCCGTTTCATCGCTCATGTAATGCGTTTCGCTTGCAAAGTTACACATTATATTTCACATCAGCCATCAGACCTCATACATCCAACATCTTTCAGCCATATTTCGTTTGCAAAGATACGATTAAGTGAGCAAATAGCATCGCTTTTTCGAACGAAAGTCTCTTCGACGAAGTCAAAGTTAATCATTTATTTTGAAATGATTACAAGAACCATCCCCAAGATTCTGGTATAAATCGCCCGTTTTATTAAATAATGTGCAAAAAAAAGCTTGGTTGTGAATAATATCAATAAAAATTCGTAAATTTGTAGCCAAAATGTAATGTAAAGCATCACGATGGCTACAGATCAAGGCAAAATTAAAGAGAAGCAACAACCGAAGTTCGCCAACTTTGGTGAATATCTGTTTTGGTCGTATGCTAATCTTCAGATGCTGTGTGCTGCGTTGAATATGGGCAAGGAGAAGTACGATCGTTCGTGTTACATGATACGCTCCAAGGCGTTCAAGGCTTACAAGGAGGGACGCTGGAACATCCACGACCTGCTGGAGTTCAACGTGGCGAAGATTAAAGAGAACAACTATTGTTGGTATTGTGGCAAGGAGATGGAGCCGTCGAAGCTGACGAAAGACCACGTTTTCCCAAGAAGCAAGGGTGGAGCCAACGACATGGATAATATCATCATGGTTTGCAAGACGTGCAACTCGTCGAAGGGCAACATGGATTTGTTTGAGTGGTATGCCACAGTTCGTAAAGAATGGCCTCCCCTGAACATCCTCATTGTAAATGATAACGTAAAAGTATACCAAAAAATAATTCAAAAGTATACCACTTCGACTGAGTGCTGCAAAGGTACAAAAAGTTTGTTATACATTACTTATTGCTGATATATTTTTTTGTTTCTTTAA
>Ga0256404_1004054_pt1 | contig 28393 bp, 36 predicted proteins | sample RumenRJG_01DNA_FD_185990 | JGI IMG/M metagenome (GOLD analysis project Ga0256404, IMG submission 185990) | Bovine rumen microbial communities from Lethbridge, Alberta, Canada - RJG_01 | ecosystem: Host-associated > Mammals > Digestive system > Stomach > Rumen | place: Canada: Alberta | collected...
AGATGGCCTTCTCCTTAGGGAGATAGGACAAATATGTGCTATAGAGTCGTTTGGCAAAACTGTCTGCTGGGATTTCGGGTATCATCAACGTCTTTGGCATTTCTGCAAACTGATGAAGCAAATCAACGATCTCTCCAAGTGTTGCCTTGTGAGTTATAGGCGCATAGCAGTAAAGCCCATCAGTCTTTGGCAGAACTTCCAAGCCATTAAAATCACAGCGGTGGGGATAATCACCGTTAAACGTTAAGCTTTCAACGTTATACGATGCGAGTACACCGAGCATCTCATCCACCAGGTCATCTATATAAAGTAATTCCAGCTCTACGGAAGGATCGTTTACTATAATAGGCAAGTCGTTCGCAATGTTATTGCAGAAGGTGGTAACGGCAGAGTTGTAGTTAGGACGACACCATTTACCGTAGAGATTAGGAAAGCGGTAGATGAGGACTTCAGCACCCGTCTCCTCACCATATTTTAAGAACAAATCTTCCCCAGCTTTTTTCGAACGTCCGTACTCTGAATTACCGAAACGACCTGTTAGTGAAGCCTGTTGCGATGAAGAAAGCATCACTGGGCATTTGTTCCCATACTTCTTCAGCGTATCCAACAAGGTTGAAGCAAACCCGAAGTTACCTTCCATAAACTCAGAAGCCTCCTTCGGTCTGTTCACCCCGGCAAGGTTAAAAACGAAGTCAGCTTTCTGACAATACACATCCAACAATGTCGGATCCGTATCAATGTCGTACTCGTACACCTCGTCTATCTTCAGGTTTGGGAAACGTCTGTCCTTCCCATCCTGTATATTGCGAAGGTTTGCACAGAGGTTTTTTCCAACGAAACCCTTTGCACCTGTAACTAAAATCTTCATCATTAAACCAGGTTAGGTATTCCATTCAACTCATTCTGAATATACTCCAGTGAAGCAATCTTTGCCTTCGTCTCTTCCAGATTCAGCCGCTTCGTGTTGTCCGAGTTGAACTCCTCGATGGTAGCACGCTTCACGTCACCCTCCTTGAAATACTTATCGTAGTTCAAGTCGCGGTTGTCTGCAGGCACAGCGTAGAAGTTACCCATATCGATAGCCTTAGCAGCCTCTTCTTTAGTGAGCAGCGTCTCATACATCTTCTCACCGTGGCGTATGCCAATGACCTTGATGTCTTCTTTCTTTCCACCAAACAACTCACACACAGCTTCTGCCTGTGTCTGGATGGTGCAAGCAGGTGCTTTCTGTACCAGGATGTCACCATTCTTGCCATTCTCAAAGGCGAAGAGTACGAGGTCCACAGCCTCTTCCAGAGACATAATGAAACGAGTCATCTTAGGCTCAGTAAGGGTAATAGGATTGCCCTTACGAATCTGGTCAATCCAAAGAGGAATTACGCTGCCACGACTGCACATCACGTTGCCATAGCGCGTGCAGCAGATCTTCGTATCACCGCTCAAACGGCTCTTTGCCACGGCAATCTTCTCTTCAATAGCCTTGGTAATACCCATTGCATTGATGGGGTAAGCGGCCTTATCGGTTGACAGGCAAATCACGCATTTCACACCAGCATCAATAGCGGCATCCAGCGTGTTGTCCGTACCAATCACATTAGTCTTCACGGCTTCCATGGGAAAGAACTCACAGCTTGGCACCTGCTTCAGCGCAGCGGCGTGGAACACATAGTCCACACCCTTCATGGCGTACTTCAGCGTGCTTTTATTTCTTACATCCCCAATGTAGAACTTAATCTTGTTCGACACTTCCGGCATCCGCGCCTGGAAATCATGGCGCATGTCGTCCTGCTTCTTCTCGTCACGCGAGAAGATACGAATTTCCCCGATGTCCGTTCTCAGGAAACGGTTCAGTACTGCATTGCCGAACGAACCGGTTCCTCCGGTTATCAAAAGGGTTTTATCTTTAAATACACTCATAATTATATTTATTTTTAATTTTAAACTTCTTGAACCATTAAACCCTTAAACCTCCATTATATCGGCAGGAGATAATGGCTGATATGCTCCATCCTTGGCCTCCAGCAGCACCGTTCCACTCTCCAGACATTTCAAGCTATGCCATTGGCCAGCCTCTATGTTTAGGACAGCGCCCCCTGGCACCATGTCTATGGTCTCCGTGAGGTTTCCATTCTCATCATAGAAATATTCCTCAAAGTGGCCACATACGCAGACACATGTTTCCGACGAGCCCTTATGTCGATGTATAGGCATCACCGTTCCAAGTTCTAAAGCATTCAGCATTCGCTGCGATTGGTCATCAGGCGTATTTCTCAAATCAAGATTCGCCCGCAACCTTTCAGAGGCCTTTGCTTTCGCCGTCAGCTCGTCTAATATCTCCTTCGTAATAATCATCATTTATCCTTTAATAATCGTTAACCGTTCACTGATAACCGTTCGCTCGGCTCTGCCGCTTTCGTTCGGCTTGCCGAGCTCCCTCCCTATGGTGGAGGGCGGGGGGAGAGGCTGGAGAAAGAACCGTTAACCGTTAACCAATCCCCTTTAACCTCTAACCGTTAACCTATAAAATGCCGCATTACGGCATTGTAAGTGTTCTCCACCAGATAGTTCTCCTTCAGGAACTCATACCCTTTCTCTCCCATCGCTTTCCTGTCCGATGCCAGCATCTTGTCCACCAGTGCCGTAAAGTCTTCCGGCTTCACACTCTCGCACCAGTAGCCATACCCATTCTCTTCCGCAATCCTGCCAATATCCGTATTCACATCCGTAGCACAAATTACCGGCATCTTATATTCCAGATAACTCAGCAGCCTCGAAGGATAATTCGGTATCGTAAACCTGTGGTCCAGGAATATCAATCCCACATCACAACACTTCACCAACATATCATAATCCTCTTTAGGCAGCCCCTTCATCACCGTCACATTAAGGTTATCGTTAAGATTATCATACCACTCTTGAAGTTTCGGTAATTCCGTTCCCGTTCCTACCACCACAAAGTGGCAATCCGTCCTATTCTTGTTCGCATCTAAGCACTTAATCAGATAGTCAATCCCCTGCGGCTTTCCCAAATTCCCACCATAAATAAATATCGGTTTATCGGTCGGCAATCCGTATTTCTCCCGAATCTCCAAACGTTTCCCTTTAGGGGGCTCGGGAGCTTTAAGATCCCCCTCGCCTTCAGGAGAGGGGTTAGGGGTGAGGCTTATCGAATTCGGTGCCACTTCCACTCGCTTTGCATCAATCTCCGGATTATGCTTCAGCACATACTCCACGTTCGCCGGACTCATACACCCGATATAGTCGCTCAGTGCATACAGTTTCTTCTCCTTCCTGCGGAAATATTTGTATAGTTGATACTTGGCGCGTGCAACCCAACCATGAACCTTGAACCATGAACCTTGAACCGGCATGCCCTGAAGCATGCCCAAGTCCACCGCATTCTGCGGGAATATATCCTTCAGCAGCAGATATGTCATCGCCTGCGGGTTCTGCCGTTTGAGGTAGGCGATCACCTTCGGGAACGTGATGGGCGGCGTGGAATACAGCACCAGGTCGAACTTCACGTCCGAAAGGTACTTCTTGATAGCCGAGGTGAACTGGCTCTCCACCAGCACCTGCCCCACGCCCTTCTCGATGGCATTCGTTTTCTGGAGGTTCAGGGTCTTCACTCCCAATATATGAACACTCCCCGCCCTCTTCTCGTTAAGGTTATCGTTAGCGTTATCTTTAACGTCAACCAATTCCGTTGGCATCCCCAGCGAACGCTCGTGCGGGGTTACAATATACACGTTCCACCCTTCATCGCGGAACTTCCGTAACAACGCTGTATAGATATTTCTCATATTGATGACCGTAATACGAGACATAGTTAGAAAAATCAGATTCTTGTTCTGCATATCGTAATAATAATCAAGCTATATAATTGCAAATCATAAAAGATATATCTTGCCGATCAAGCTTATACCCTCAAATATCTTTTCCCCTAAAATACTCATCGTAAAACGACTTCATCTCCTTCAGTTTGAATGGCTCACCATGACCGGGATAAACCATAGTGCCTGCATCAAAAGTCTTGTATATTCGAGCTATAGTTTCTTTCAGGTCTTCAATTGAAGCCCCATATTTCTTCTTCAGGAAAGGCTTCGTGTTGTATATCATTGTGTCGCCAGAGAATAGTGCATTGCTTATGTTAATGCACATCCCCCTGTTCGTATGTCCTTTCGCCTCAACCAAGTTTATATCCTTATCGTGCCACTTCAACTTCCAGTCAATATCTTCAGCCAATATGTCAACCGTGGGGATATAAAACATTTCGTCCGAGTCAAAATATAACTTGTTGAAGTAGTTCATCGGAGTCTGGATCCACTCAGCGCACAATCTTGTAGCCACAATCTTTGCAGGGAACAACTCCTTCAGCGAGTTGACACCCCAACAATGATCGAAATGCTCGTGTGTGAGCAGTATATAATCAAGCGACAGACCATGCGATGAGATATACTCCCGCATGTCAGCTTGCTCTTTCGACCCTGGGTCAACAGCCACACAATGCCCGCTCACCTCGTTTACCACCAGATAGGCATTCGACGGTACAGGGCTATTGACAAACCGTTCAACCCCAAGATTATTGCAAAGTATATCCGCCATCAAGTGTAAATATACTACCCGTTACCCATCGCGAAGCATCCGATAGCAGGTAAATACAACCATTGGCAATATCCGATGGCGTGCCAAACCCTAACGGATGTCGCTCGGCATAGAATTTCAAGAAAGCATCCTCCTCAATAGCACCACTGCTGAGTATGCTCGATGGCACAAAGCCTGGCTGGATGCAGTTGACACGCATATTCTGTTTGGCAACCTCCAATGCCATTGCCTTGGCAAATGAGTTGACGGCTCCCTTTGTCGCTGAATAAAGTGAATTGCCTACCTTGACATTAAAAGTTGACACCGATGAAATGAACACTATCGATGCGCCCTTATTCAATTTCTTCTTTTTCAGCATACGGCTCACCATCCTTATGTCTGCCATAATGTTGGTGTTGAAAATTTCTTCTAAGGCCTCTTCTGTGATATTCTTCACAGGTGTTGTCTTGATAATGCCGGCGCAGAGCACAACGCCATCCAATACGGGCAAAGAGTCGACCATCCCAATCAAAGCATCCTTGTCGCACAAGTCTACCGTGTGCATATGGTGTCCTTCACCTTCCATTTGGCTTAAGGTCTCATTCAGCCGCTGTTCATTGCGGGCCATCAGATGAACCGTGGCGCCCATCTTTGAGGTGTCAATACAGATGCCTCGCCCTATACCAGACGAAGCACCTGTTACAAGGATATTCTTTCCTTCAAGTGTAAATGGATTGTACATTGTTATAAATACATTAAGTCACAAACCTTAATCTTGTTGGTCGTGATGCGGCCTGTTCCTAACGAGAAGCCGACACCTACTGCAGCCATCACCATCTCCAAAGGTCGGCTTTCCAGCTCTTCCTTCAACTTGCACACCATCAGCAATGGTATGGTCGAGCCACTGGTGTTGCCAAAATCTCTAAGGTTCATTGGTGCTTTCTCTTCGGGGAACTTCATTTTCTTCCTCAACTTCTCAAAGAGCACCTTGCTGGCCTGGTGAATCAGGCAGTAGTCCATCTTCTCGTTGTCAATCTGGAACGTTTCTTGCAGCTGTTTATAGAGTTTAGGTATACCAGTGATGGCGGATGCAAACACCTCCACGCCGTCCATCTTCTCATCCAGACGGGTACGGAAGTTGCCGTCGCCAACATCTTCCAGTTCCAGAGACTTCGCACTGAATCGGTTTCTTGAACCGCCGTCAGGCACAATAACGTGCTTCCGACCCGAACCGTCAGTCATATAGCACAGGTCTATCTTGTCTGCCTCCTCGGGATTATACTCCAGTGCGGTCACTGTTCCGGCATCGCCCAGCAAGAAATACATACTCTTGTCCTTGTAGTTAGCATACTCCGACTGGGTGTTACCAACCATCAAAAGGCATTTTTTGAAGTTGCCCGTCGAGACCATATTACCGGCAATACCAAGCCCAACCACAAAACCAGAGCAGCCTAACGTTACATCGAATGCCAGTGTAGACTTTGGGAATCCCATCTTGTCTTGCAGCACGATGCCTGTGGCCGGTAGCCTGTAGTCGCAGGTTTGCGACACGAAGACAATCAGGTCCACGTCTTCCTTAGCCCAGCCTAACTTCTCCAGCAAACCTTCTGTGGCCTTTTGGCACAGGTCTGATGTGCAGATACTGCCGTCGTGGATAGCACAATGTTTGCGTTCCACACCTGTGGTCTCAATGTATTTCTCTATCTCTTCAGGAGGCAGCAGCGTGTAGTCCCTGTTTTCTTCTACTCGTTCAGGGACACACGCAGCCATTCCTGCTATCTTGACGTTCTTGATACTCGCGATAGCCATTCTTGTTTACTTTGCTTGAATCAGATTATACAAATCCTCAATGGTCTCTGTTGAACGAATGTCGGCACCAGTGATGTTCTTATCAAACTGGTCATCCACCATTGAGATGATTGAGAGTGCGGTCAGCGAACTCCACTCGTCCAACTGGCGATACTTGGTGTCAGCCTTGAAAGCTTCTACTGGGGTGTCGTCAAACTCTTCGGCAAAAGCCTCGATAAATTCATTTAATGTCATAACTTTAAAAAATTTTTAAATAGTTAATAATGAGGATAACTTATTCTTTAACGATGGAGAAGTCTTTCACCTTCCCCTCATAGATTGGTGTATGTACGATGGACGTCACCATCGATTCTGGTGTCATTCGCCTTACGATTTTCTGTAGAGTATCATCTGTTCCTACTTCATAGAACTCCGTCACTCCATTAGCCACCATATTGAAGGTGAGTTTTGTCCACTGTACTGGATGAGTCATCAGCTTAATTTGGCGGTCCAGAATCTCCTCAGGATCTGTATGCGGTTCACCATCTGCATCCTGATAGATGGGAATGGTTGGTGTCTTAAAGTGCATCTTCTTTAATTCCACTGCCAATATTTCACCTTCTTCTGCAGAGTTGGGTGAGTGACCCACGCCCTTCTGAGGTAATACCAATGCCCGCTTGGCACCCATTCCTTTCAGTATCTTGCAGGCTTTCTTTACCGATGCCCTTCCACCTGTGATAACCAGCTGGCCGGGGCCATTGTAGTTGGCTATATAAAGGTGTTCGTTGTCTTCCTCACCCACTTGCTTCAGAACGTCAAGGACTTGCTCTTCAGGAACACCTATAATGGCTCCCATCGCGCTGGGGTGCTTTTGGAATGCTTCATAAAACACTTCGCCACGCTTCTTGATGAAAAGAACGCCTTCTTCAAACGATATAGCGCCAGAGACAACCAGTGCAGCATACTCACCAAGCGAGTGACCAGCCACGCAGTCGGGCTTGATGTCATCCTGTCCCAGGGCAAGGGCACACTCGTATATAAAGATACCCATTTGCGTATAGCGAGTATCCATCAACAGATCTTCTGAAGCAGTAAAAAGCGTGTCAGAAAAACGCTCACCTAAAATGTCATTCGCTTGTTCAAAAATGGCTTTTGCCTTTGGGAACTCCTCATAGAGGTCTTTTCCCATCCCTTCTTTCTGGCTACCTTGGCCAGGAAACAAAAATGCTTTCATCTTATTCTTACATTAAAACTTTTGCCGGATTACCATATACAGTTGTATTAGGCTTTACTTTTTTAATCACGAAACTCATTGCTGCGACAACGGCACCTTCGCCCACAACCACCTTATGACTGACAACGGCTGTCGTGTGGATGGTGGCACAATCTTCAACCACCACCCCACCTACACAGGTCGCGTGAGTATCTATCCTTACATAGTTGCCTATCTTGCAGTCGTGGGCTGCTATCGAGAATGTCTGTACCAACGTGCTCTCGCCAATCGTACAGTCAGCTCCCACTGATGCAAAGTCGGCAATGATGCATCCGTCACCTATCTTGGCATTCTGCCGCACAATTGCTGTTTTATGTATCAGCGTCTGGAACTTTGCACCTTTGGCTTTCAGCTTCTCACATATCATTTTCTTGGTCTTCGTGTTGCCTAAGGAGCAAACAAAGACATCATCCTCGCACAACTTGTAACCATCGATAGTACCAAGCATAGGAGGATAGTTCTCAAATCCGTCCAAGGAGTTCAGGTCATCATCAAGAAAACCTTTCACTGTGAAATCAGTTCCATAGCCTATGCAGCCAGTGGCAATGCAATACACTGAGCGGCCCATTCCGCCAGCCCCTACAATTATCAGCTGTTTCATTCTTTAGTATATTCAATATGTTTTGTAAAACCTAAGTCATCTGCATCTCTTGACACGTGGTCACCTATGGAGATATCTTTCCGCATCAGCACATTTTTTACAGACATAGCAATGATACGAATGTCCGTCCACAGTGTGCAGTGGTCCACATACCACACGTCCAGCTCAAAACGCTTGCTGAACGGCAAGAAGTTACGCCCATGCACTTGTGCCCATCCTGTGATGCCTGGTCTTACCTCGTGACGACGAGCCTGCTCGGGCGTATATAATGGTAGATATTCCACCAGCAGCGGACGAGGCCCAATCAGGGCCATATCGCCCTTCAGCACGTTGATCAGCTGCGGCAGCTCGTCAATCGACGTACTCCTAACAAACTTACCAGCTCTGGTAAGTCGTCTATTGTCAGGCAACAGTTTTCCGCTTTCATCCCTCTCATCGGTCATCGACTTAAACTTGATGACATTAAAGATCTTACCGTTTTTACCAGGCCTCTTTTGATAGTAGAACGCACCCGCACCCTTATTTTCAAAATGTAACCAAATGGTCACAATCAACAGGGGCACAAATAGAATCAGCAACGCCACCAGGGCGATGCAGAAATCAAATAGTCTCTTGAAGAAATGTTTATACATACTCCGTCTCATTTAACTTGCGCTGTATCCTGTGAAATTGGCATCTCGTAATCTTTCAACTCAACACGATCAATGGAAATACTTACGCTCTCCACGGTTTGTGGGCTTAAGGTGGCACCCGAACTCTGTATGGTATACGGACCAGAATACTGCATTATAACATCGCTGTTCATATCAATTCAATATTTAATCCATCCTGAACCCTTCGAGGTTAAATTAACTTTGAGATTTAAGTTAACGTCCCTCCAGTAAGCAATTTTGATATCATTATAAAACACCTTAGCGGCATAAATACTCTCTATAGATGCCAACATACATTTCACATTCAATGATTGTTGTTGTGTCACATTCACTTGACTCGCAATAGTGTTAAATATTGCTTGCTTCTGCTGGTCTGGCAGGTTCACCGGGATGTTTATGATGGGTATGGAATTAATAGCTATAGAAGCGTTTGGATCTGCCAGCACTTCATTGACAACGTTGAATGCATCATTGCATTTCATTTCTGCCTCATAATCCAGCCACACCTTCCATAATAATTCTTCCAACTCGGCATCGGGAATAGTAACAGGTAATCCCATTTTCTTAGCCTCTAATCTCCCTACAGCATATCCATGATGATAATATGAGGAATTTAATGCTTTTGCTATTTCCTTTATCTTTTTTTTGTCTCCTATATGGAAGCCCAGCATTTTCTCGCTCAATGAAAAAGACAGCCGCTGACTTCTCTTTGACCTTCCAATATTCAATGCTCCGACCTGCTCCATTAGGGGCGGGATTGCCGTTTTCATTTGATCCTTGTCTGCTTTAACATCTGTTTTCAGGAACTCAATATAGTTAACGATATCTTCAGGACTAAACTCCAACTGTTCTGTAGCTCCTGAAGGTGTTCTATGTGGTGCCGACAGTTGTGGATCAACAGGTCCTATATTTGAATATGGATGCATTACTAATTCATCCGCACCAAGAGAAAGAATAGTGGCAGCACTATAAGCAACGTATGGCAATAATACAGATACTGTTTCAAATCTTTCTCTTAACAGTCCCATAATCCTTAAGGAAGTTATAGGATCACCTCCATTGCTGATTATCAGAAAATCCATCGCCGTCTCCTCCTTTGGAATCAATTCTAGCTGATCAATAATAGGCCTTATTGAATCGCCAGCCATTTGACTGCTCATTCCTGGTCGTATAGAGGTGATATATGTCAACAAAGGCCGCTGTCTTTTCTGTACAATCTTATCAAACAATTTCTTTCTCTCTATATAGCCCATAAATACAATTCAATATTATTCGTGTTTGGATATTAAAACTCTTTCCTATTCATCACTCTTCCCGTGACACTTATCCCAATTCTTTCCACTCCCGCACGGGCAACGATTATTCCCATGGGCGCTCCACGCCTGATGGATTTTTTGGTACTTTTTCATTAGGTTTATCTCCTCCACATAGTCCGTTTCATGGGATGATGGAATCTGGAATGTGAACTTGCTGTCACCATTTCTGTTGGTTATACACAAGTCACCCTCCATTATCATATCCATCCCAATCAGCATATCTGCACCTCCAATGGGGGTACAGGCTACGGGAATATAAGTAAAGCCCACACCATTGGGAAGCCCGATGTTAATGTTATAAACATCTGCGAGATTTATTCCGTTAGCAGTGCTTATCTGTCTCTTTCCAATAGGAATAAGATGCAGTGCATCTACAACTTTCTGAGTGATACACGATCCCGTAGCCCCTGTATCCCAGATGGCATTGACTTGCAACATTTGAGGACGGGCTGGGCTGTTCATTACTTCAGGGGAAGCAGCTGCACAAACCTCACACGTAGAGCGTAGATCTCGTGCTCTTCCTTTGGCTTTTGCCGTAAATGCACTATACGTTTTCATAAATCACACGTGAATGGAATACTGTTGTATAAGAGGAAGCATCTGGTGAGCATTCTTGAATAAGGAATTCACCAAGCTTATAATTCTTCAGCGCCTCCTCATACGCATTTTCATTAGTCTCATACACACCAACAACACTTTCGCCAACAATGACAATATACTTGCCATCATATTTTGAGGCCAACTCCTGCTGGTGTTCCATAAAGTATTCGAATTCTCTATCAAGCATAATACAAACCGTTATTCTTTTTAAAGTACACTTCGATATATTTTCACCCTCATCATCTTCAAATCATTCCACTTCGTCGCCAAGGCTTGGAAATAAAACATATCGTCGTTATCGTTGGCAAAGTCCCTCCAATATCCCCACCAGCTTCTCTGCCCGCTTTTCGTAGTTGTCGAACTTCTTCAGCTGCTCCTTGCCATAAGCAGTAAGCTGCTGCATGTAAGCCTCATCAGTCGCCACTTTGTAGATAGCCTCTGCCGCAGCATCCGCATCAAGGGCACTGTAGTAACAAGCGGCCTCGCCACACAGCCCACGGGCGAACTCCAGGTCGGTGGTCACGATGGGCACCTCCATCCGCATCGCCTCGGGATACGTTGCCGTGAAGCACTCCATCAGCGTGGGCATAAACATAATATCAGCCTGCTCGTAAAGGTTAGGACATTCCGCCACATCCACCTTGCCGATGAACACGAAGTGCTTGCGCAGATGCTCCGGCAACGGGAAGGGTGCCTCGTCGCACGTCAGCACAAAGCGGAAGCGGAAGTCGGGATGCACACGCTCCAGATACTCCGACACCGGCACCATAATCCCCAGGTTCTTATGCACAGCCGTTGACGACACCGTCAGCATCGTCACCATCTTTCCGTTATCGTTTTCGTTAAGGTTATCGTTAAGGTCAAGGTTAAGGTTAACGTTTCTTGTCCAATTCTCCGGCTGGTCGAACACCTGGTTGTAGTAGTTCGTCACCGTATAGACCTTAGCCCCTAGGATCTTCTTCGGTAACATCTCTGATATATAGGCGTTCTCTGTATAGAACGTGTCCGAGCTCCTGCGGAATCCCCAAGTCCATACTGCATAAATAAGCTTAGTTTTTAGATTATCCAACCATGAATCTTGAATCTTGAACCTTGAACCAATAAGGAGTTGCGCCCTTGCAAACCCGCACAGATGCGGCACCCTTGGTCGCCATCTTGACGGTCCGAACACCGTCAGCACAGCATCGATATGGTTCTCTTCCACCATACTGTCAAGGAACCTGTTCCGTCCCAGCAGCAGCGACCGCCAGTCGTCCTTCAGGTCGTAGGTCACGCATTTCACGTTCCCCACGCCCTCCATCGCCTTCTGCGTTGCAGCGAGCTGTGACGACAGCACCACGAAAAAGAAATGCCCTTGAAACCTATGCAGCTGCCGACAGATGGAGTCCGCCACTTGCAGCCCTCCGCCGTTCTTCAGGTTGGAGGCGTTGATAAGGAATGTCATAGTGTTTGAAGTGTCAATTTACAGAAAAATTATCAAGTGCTTTAGTGAAAAAGCTCATCCACATTTGTCTGATTTTCCCCTCATAAAGGTCTTCTACAATAGAAGGACCTTTTTTACTTAGCATCTCTGCCTTATGCTCGTCATTTATAAGTAAATTAATATTTTGAACCAAAGAGTCCTCATCTCCAACAGGAAAGAGCAAACCACGTTCACCATTCCGGGTGAGGAATCTTGGCCCTCCGGGACTGCAATCAGACGATATTGTGGGAACGCCAACAGCAAGGACCTCTATTAAGGTGTTGGGAATACCTTCATACAAAGATGGTAACACAAAGATGCCATCACCTTTCACTCTTTCTGCAACATTTTGGATATACCCAGGGAAGTTCACATAACCAGAAATACCTAATGTTTTGACTCTTTCGACAAATTCATTTTTCAAAGATCCGTCTCCATAGATTACAAGCCTGTATTCAGGATGTTGATCGTGAATTTTGGAAAAGGCATCTATCAAAATTGCCACGCCCTTTTCTTTTTCAAATCTTGTTGCTGTCACTATTGTTTTCTTTCTTTCTCCATAATAGGGAATCGGAGGCTTGCCTATGTATGGATTTGGAATGACGAAGCTTTTACTTCTAATACTCTGCCCAAAGAAATCACGAGCTTTTTCCAGTTGGAACAAACAGTAATCGCTATGTCTATAGGTCCATGTTACTAATCTTTTCCAACTCTTTGGCAGCGTATAGGGATCGCCTCTTTCGGCAGAGATGAAAAAGATTTGTGGCATAAATAGTGTCGCCAACCTTACCATTACTGCTACATCAGACACGAAAGCACAGCACATGCACGGACTATTGACTGCAACAAGCTTTCGAATCTTTTTTATAGCATTAAGACGCCAAGATTTCTTTCTCGTACTCAAAGAAAGACCAATACACTCAGCAGAAGCGACATGTCCTAAGTCTTTGTTATTTTCATAGAAGGAAACAACGATAACTTTGTCAAACCGTTCTTTTGCAATGCCAGCGGCATATTTGACCATTTTCCCGGCACCACCTACTTCAAGCTTTCCTACAAAGAAAATAATCGTTTTTGGGGACATCTTTTCATTTAGTAAGCAGTCATTCACCACACTGAACAACCGTATTTACTGGCATTATGCCAAATTGTAAAATTAAAGATTTAACTTTCTTTATGCCAGAATAGGCATCAATTCTGTTTCTGATGGCTTCCACTTGTTGGCCAAAAGGTCAGCGAGGTCACCTTTATAGCTGCGGGTCGTCTTTAGACTATACACTATGTACTGGTAAACGTTTAAGCTGTTCATGAGCGCACTCCTCACGATGGTAAGTATCACCAAAAGTCGTTCTGCGGATGTATGGCTACCCCAAAAGAGACTATTATTCCTTAGCGTTCCTACGGTACGCATTTCTCTTTTACAGATATTGTTCGTAAAATTACCAGAGCCGGTAAGAAGATAGTTCTGGACACCTTTCCATTCACGCAGGGCGTAGTCCACGGCTTCATACAGCCCTGGATGCTTCCAAGCGTCCAGCGCTGACTTTTCTCCCTTCAAAATGTCGAGTCTCTGTTTGATTTCATGGAGGATTGGGGTAACTTCGGTGCCTCGTCGTCGCTTCCGTTCTTCATCGGACAATCCTTTATAGGAATCTTCCTTGACGAATACGATATCCATCTTTTCAGTTACCCAACGGGCATCCTCCTCCGTAAGCCTTATTTTCCAGAATGGACATTACTCCTGGCATCTTCAAGTTCCCGGATACGGCTCTCAAGTGCGGCCTTGCGAATCCGATGTTCTTCATCCATCTTACGGAAACGCTCTTCGTCAGCCGCTCTCTGCTCCGCAAGTTCCCGGGCATGTTGCTCCTGCATCTTCTTGATGATACTGTCGGAAAGAGACTCGCTCAAGGATGCCGTCCCTTTGCCCGTAATGAACATCATTACCTCTTTGAGCATGGACTCTATTCGGTCGCCCTGAGCATTCCTCTCTTCTTCGAGCTGGGCACGATACTGCTCAGCGCTCTCGCGGGCAACACGAGCGTCCTCTACGGCTCTGAGCACCTTCTCGGATTCCGCATCCTTTTCGCGCCTTAGCCGTTCATTCTCAAGCTCTTCTTCCCTGAGTCTTGAACTGAGTATTTGTATCGTTTCCATCTCTGATATCATGTCAGCCTTAGCATACCTCTCTCATCTTATGTAAAAGCCTCACAAGCACCTCTGGCGAACAGCGCTTGATCACAACCTGTACATCTTTACCGCAGGTGATTTTCACGTTATGGACACAACCGTCATCAAAATAGGCATTGTCGCCATCGACATTATCCATATCTTTTGATTCCGAAAATTCAAGAGGCTTCAGGCCATAAGTAGCGGCATCCTTCTTGACCCCCATCTTTTTCATCGTCTTCAGCATACGATAAATGATTACCTTCTCACTGAAGCAAAACTCACGGAGATTACATCCATCCCATTCTTTCATGTACTTCTCTACCATCGATTCGTAATCGACATTTCGTGTTTCTTGAGCCATATTCATAAGTTTTTGGCCCAAAGGTACAACGATTCAATGGAATTTCAAAATGTCACGGCCAGACCTGAATGACTGCTTACTTAACGATGGACCATTTATTAAAACCACTAAATCTTTAGAGTGCAAATCTTTCTTAATATGGTTTTTAAAAGTATCATAAATAGCCAATTGGCCTACGTATATTAAAAAACCTTTCAAAATCCGCAATACCATCAACAATTCTCCTTAAAGCTTTCTTTATCATCATATACTTATTATAATTTAGAGGTTATATACTTGAAGGCTTCAATCCATTGTTTATCAATGATCTCTGGCTTTAATATCTCAGCGACAGCAGGGCTTTTTTTTTCGAAATCATTATATAGTTGTTGATTTTCAATCAATTGTATTATACAATCCGTCATAGATTTTACATTCCCTGCTTCAAACAACAGCCCCCTCTCTCCATTGTTGGTTAGAAATCTAGGCCCCCCTGGATTACAATCACTACTTACAGTCGGTATTCCAACCATAAGAGCCTCTATAAGAACATTAGGCATTCCTTCATATCTAGAAGACTAAACAAAAATTCCTTCTGACTTTAGTGCATTGACGACATCATTTGTTTTTCCAGGGAACTTAACAAAGTTTTCCAAACCTAAACATTGAACTTGCGCTTTATATTCCTCCAGAAGAGGACCGTCCCCGTATAACACTAAACAATACTCCGGGTACTGTTGGTGAACCAAATAAAAAGCATCAATCAAATAATCATACCCTTTCTCTCTTACAAAGCGGCTGACACTAGTTATTGTTTTTCTCTCACAATGATGAATACCAACTTGCCCCTCAAAAAAAAGCTGGGTTTGGTATCACAAAACTTTTATTTGCAACTTTGGCACCATAATAATCCCTTGCATGTTCTAATTGAAAGAAACACCAATCACTATGGCGGAATGCCCAAGGAACCAGGATTTTCCATTTAAACCCTAAAGAATAAGGATCCCCACGCTCAGCACTGATAACTGTTATATTTTTCATACCAAGAGTAGCAACGCGTGTACAAAAAGCAATATTCGTTGTAAACGAAATAACGATATCTGGCCGCACTTTTTTTATTACACGCCGAATGGCTTTCATCGTATGATAATGCACTATTATACCTTCTTTTTGCTCATCAAGAGGGTCCAAATAGTGTACAGCATTTTGCTGTCTAATAAGATTGTTGCTCGTTGTTACAGCAACAACCCTTTCATATTCGGTTGCTATAACACCAGCTATATGATGTACCATCTTTGCGACACCGCCGCCTCCCAAACCTGTACTTATAAATAGTATTGTCTTATTAATCATGCTTTATTTTTTTTTCGAAGAGAATAATGCTGTCAGAATAAAAAACACGACTGCGCCAAATGTTGCCGTAGCGTAAGAGTAGTAATGTAAGAAAATCCCCAACATTGGAATAGATGAAAATAATAGGTAAGAATAACTATAATGAATACTTATAGTATTACCTCTTCTTTTTCGTAAAACTATTGCTGCAGCAAAAGACATTAATAACACATATATATATAATGCTAATTCTCCCAAAGCTATATAAATTGCGCCCAAATATGTATAAAACACTCCGAATTCAAAATTCGTCGTCAATGATAAATACGCTTGAAATTCCGTTCCGGTTCCCAATCCGCCCATAATAAGATACTGGGAAATAAAAGGGAAAACTGTTGTGGGGTTTAATACTTTGGGCTCAAAATTGTCAAAGAAGAAACAAAAATTAATATATGGCATTCCGAAATATGAAATCAAGGACCTCGAACTTCCGTCCATTGATGACGAATCTGTATCAACACCAAACCTCGAAATTGTCATTAATGCCAAATATACCGATAAGATGGCCACTAGTACATATCCATAACGCACATAACTCTTTCTTTGTTTCTCTGACAAAAAGGGTCTAAAATAAATAAAAACACCAAGCAATGAAATGATCCAATATGCAACCTTGCTACGATCAACCCCCATAATACCGTCAACAGGTCCTATTAAAGAAGTTAATAAAAACATTAAGGCGTATTTTGCCGGAAGTTTTTGAACAACTCTCACGTAAAATGCCATAAAAATCATTATCCATGGTACACCGAGAAAGAACTTCAATAGAATTATTGGAAATCTCAAAGCAGGATTGATCTTCGCATACCACAAATCTTCACCAATACCCAAGCTTATTTCCGAACGCATCTCGGCCATATTCCCAGTCAAAGTACGAAGCATATCTGGAATAGACATAATTGCGTAAAATAGGAAAAAAAGAACTGCAAGTCGCGAGAACATCTTTATTGTGCTATCACTTAAGCCAATAGGACATAATTCTGTTTGTCGCCCAACTTTGCCAATAAGCGGCAGCACAGCTAACGTGATACATGTACAGTAAACAAAAGGAGCCTTTAAGGAAAATTGATAATTAGCAGTATCTAAACTTCTCAAATCAAATATGTCCATCAAAATAGCGAAGAAACCACTCACAGCATATATTAATAGAATAAATACTGGAAGATTCAATGTCCTTCTGTTACGCAGATACAGAAAGTAAGCAAATAAAGAAAAATAGATAAAAGGTATTGCAATCATAATTATTCCAAGGTCTTCTCTATATCATAAAGAAAATGAACAGGACTTAACCTTTCCTTTTCCGTTTCCGAATATGATACAGGTTCTGTAATAAAAGAGGATGCTTCACTAATACTTTGTCTCAAATCATGCATATAAAGAGCATTATAAAAAACAGAATCCTTAATAAACTGATTATTGGTTATTAAATGCTTATCATACATTATACTCTCCCACAAACGAGGTGTAAATCCATCCGCATCTTCCTGCATAACCTCAAGCAGAGCCTTCGTGTGAGACAAATGCTGTAAGTATTCTATATATGTCATATTCTGATTATAATGAATCCCATCTATCCCGGGGCAACTCTCAGGGACAGAAGACAAATAAAAATCACATTTTAGCCCTTGATTAGTCAATTCATTATAAGCATCAATAATAACTTTATAACGAGTTTTCGCTCTACCACAATAGAATACATCAGTATCTTCCAAAGATGGATTGGGAGGTAAAGGTAAACTAGAATATGGCGTAGGATAGTATTTTAACCCATATTGTACACAATCTGCACGATTATATGAATAAATAACATCATATATTTCCTTCATTCTATTCATGTCAACTCCCGGAGTGTGAACTTGAACTTTGTCTTGATAATAAAGAACCTTCTTATTACCAGGATACTTTTTATCAAAATATTGCAAATAAGGAGTATTCAACAAAAAAGAACTAGGAGCAAACACGATCAAACAAATTGGAGCCTCTTTTTTAAACTTAGCATTTAGGACAAGACGATATGAAATACTTGAGAACGGTTGTTTAATATATCTATTAATGAATTTCGAAAAAGTTGTCCTCACTAATATTTTTGAGAATAACGACAAATTATCCCAATATCTTTTATAGTAACATACATTATCAAGGTTGATGATGTCATTATATCCTATAAGATAGTAACCATCAGAACCGCAGATAATATAATTATAATGGAAGTTTTGATTCATATTATTATCATCTTTTAATTCTCGCTGATATACTATTTATCACAACCTCTCGTTCGTGCTTGTTAAAGAAAATAAAATACGTAATAATACCGCACAACACCACTGAGACAGAACATGAAATTAACAAGCTAAGCAACTTATCACAATTAAGAGTAATTAAATAAATTGGCGGTACAGTTAAGATGCCTGTGAGAATAATTGGGATTAAGACATCCTTTATATAACTACGTACCCCAAATTTGAGTTGCTTGCGAACAAAATATAATTCTATAGCCATATTGATTAAGCCACGAGTAATGATACGACTAGCAAAAACTAGTACAGGAGAGAATTGAAAAATTAATAGTAAAGCTGCCGTTAATAGATCTAATATAAAAGAAATAGAAATACCAATCTGAAAACCCTTGATATTACCCGTTGCCGTAATGGCTGTATTTAGGACACCCGTGGTGGAATCAATAATACAACAGATGAGTATTAACTGACAAAACTCAACCGTATATTTAGGGATATCTCCTAACCATATGCCAAGAACAAACTCCATATTTGCAATAAGTGGAAGTGCAATGACATATGCAAGCATAAAACTATATTTTGAAGCGCGTGTCATTAATAACCGCATTTGACTCAAATCTTCCTGAGCGTATAATTTTATAACCTGCGGGTTAAATGCTGTCTGGAAACTACCAACGAAACTCTGAAGAGCGGAATTAACCTGACCAGCAAATCCAAGAGCTGTATTTGCGACAAGACCAATAAAGTTATTAAATAATAGACTAACACCTTGTTGGGTTGCCGCATTGGTGGATGAGCCTAATAATGTCCATCCGGAAAAAGTAAACATCTGACGGCTAAAAGTTTTATCCCATAATAATTTAAACTGAAGATAATGATACTTCCTGTTTGAATATACCAAATAAATCACCAGTAGCAGCAAATCCATTAAAACTAATAGAACGCCATATAAAACCAAGCGGTCAGCTAAATCAGTAAACAACAATAGAACAGCCCCCAACTTTAATAACACGGATAGAATTGAAAGATAGGCATAAACATTCATATCCTCGTGAGCAATGATAACAGACTCATAGGGAGTTGTCAATAATTGCAGGACAAATATTATAAGCGAGCATTGATAAACAATAAAAGCAGCATGAAGTCGTTCTGCCGGAATAACGGTCCATTCTTTTAAGATATAATAGCCAACCGTTTCTCCTAACAATAATGCAATAGCAGCAATGATTAGATGTATTGTCATCGCTGAAGAAAAAACCCGATTTAAGGTTGCATCTCCACTACCATTACCTATTTCATAAGTTATAAAACGGCTTGTAGCCCTTGCTAAAGCATTACGAAAAAAAAACATTAGCAAGACTATACCACCAACAACATTGTAAATACCCAAATCATCTACACCAAGTGCTTTTAAGATAAGGCGCGATGTATAAAGAGATATTACAAGAACTATTATTGTTCGTATGTACAGTAATACTGTATTTTTTGCTATTCTCTTATTATCAGATATATTATTACTCATGATAATATCAAACTTTCAATCTATCCCTAAAGCCTCTTTTTGAAATCACGCTTGCAGGTATACCACCAACAACCACGTTTTTTTCCGTTACATCTCTATTTACCACAGCATTAGCAGCCACAATCACATCGTCAGAAATGATAACATTCATAAGGATTTTGGCACCTGCTGCTAAATAAACATGGTCCCCCCCTCTGACACCTTCGCTAATATTTACGCCACTCTGTATTACACAATTATCACCGAAACGAGCGGATCCATTTACAACAATAGACCCCCAGTGTGGTATATAAAGTCCTTTACCGAACGTATTAGGAGGAATAGTAATACCTGTTATCACGCTCCAATGTGACAAACGTCTATACAACAACCTTGATACGAGTCTCGAAATTGCCCCCCCCCTTGTGACAGTTCAGCCAATATTCTAAATTACGGAGATACCACAGATATAGTGCATTATAACCTCCACCAAGACGACAAAGGAACAGTGAATTGTAGTATTTGGGAAAATGGTTTGCAATTCTATCAGCGGCAATATATTCTCTCAAATCTTGTTTTGAATTAATCATTTCTTTAAAACTTTATATATTATCAATTTCAGAACTTAGCCATTCAAATCTTGCTAAAAACCATTCTTTCAGACACTGAACCTCGTTCTGATAATTCCCCCAAATATCATAATCATAGCTATTATATGGGTCAGGATGATAAAAGATATCCCACCTGTTATTATTCTCTTCAACTGACCGCTGTAAATATGCAGCATTCTCATTAATGTATTTTAAGATATCACTTAAACGAGAACGGAAATATGGAATCCTTTCTTTGAGTTTTGCCACAAAGGCCTCATCTTGAAAAAGTCGGTTAAACCAAGGACTATTTTTTACCCAATATCCTTGAGGTGATTCTAACTCTGGGAAATCTGAACGAAAAAAAATTACCGTACGACTTGTCATAATCCCACAAAGGCCCCATCATTATTTTTTCTCCCTCTTTTAGTGTCATATAACTTGTCATCCATATAGTCTCGGCATTTTTGGCCATCTCTGAGATTATATACCAATCAGCAAATGTATCAATATCCATATATTGTTGCCATCCTTTCTTTTTGTGACAGGGGACAGGTTTCATGTCACTATTTGCCTCTATATCCGCTGCAAACATACTGACAGGCCGGAAAGTAACACTGTCAGCAATGAATTTATCTAAGTTGAACATTTATAATAATCCCTTTAAACACAATTCTAAACTTTCTGTCCAGTATGGAATATTTACGCGATAAGTTTCTTTGATCTTTGTCTTATCCAAAACAGAGAACGCAGGCCGCTTCACTTTACTCGGGAACTCGTCACTATGGCAAGGCTGTATGTCGCATTCCATATTTCCTGCATTCTCAGCAATCATCTTCGTAAAGTCATACCAGGAGCAAACGCCCTCATTGCTATAATGGTAAATACCATTTTTGGTGAAGGGATCAAGGTTCAGGGTTAACGGTTCCATCTTGTAATCTTCGACTACTTTCATTATTGCCTTTGCAAGGTCGTATGCGTATGTAGGAGTGCCCACTTGATCAAAAACAACTTTAACTGCGGTTTTGTTGCCGTCAAGTTAAGCATTGTCTTCACAAAATTCTTCCCGAACTCGCTATACAGCCAAGCGGTACGGATAATCACGTGATTGCAGCCCACCTTCTGGATTGCCTGCTCACCGTGGAGTTTGGTTAGGCCATACACACCTGTAGGGGTTCCATTCTGGTCTTCTTTGCATGGTGTATTGTAAGGGTAGCCACCAAAGACATAGTCGGTGCTGATATGAACCAACAGACCGTTAACCTCTTTCATTACAACGGCAAGGTTCTTAGGCGCATCAGCATTGAGCTTCTCAGCCAGCTCTTGATGGTCTTCGGCTGCATCCACATTGGTGTACGCAGCGCAGTTGACAATCACATTGACATCATTCTCTTTTACAATGGCACGGATAGCGTCAAGGTTGGTGATATCAAGATGCAATGTATCTGTCTTTATATCATCGCCAGCTAATTTCTTCAGCATCGCAATGGACTCTTCTGATGCATCCACAACATCGGTGAAGATATACCTGTCCTCACTGTTCTTGGACACAATTCGCATCTCATTGCCAAGCTGGCCGTTGGCACCAGTAACTAATATGGTCATAAATAGCTTAATCGTTTATTTGTTTAATGGCTTATTTGATTGTTCTTCCAACTTCTTCCCATAAGAATGACAAAGACCATTGATCATTTTAGCCACTTTATCTATTCGAGGTTTTATGACCTCAACACTTTCTTCAGTAATATAGGTAAGATCAATCGCAATCAACAACTGATTGTATGTTTCCATCAACGAACCATAAGAGATTTCAAGGAAATGCATCTGCTCCTTCAATGACCTGCGACCACTTCCTTCTGCGATATTGCTTGGAACAGATGTTATGGCTCTACGTATTTGGTCACATAAAGCATACTTCTCTATTTGAGGGAAGCTATCCAGCAAATGGTAAACATCCACAACCAGAGTCCTAGCCTCTTGCCAAACATTCAACTTCTCAAAAGAATACTCAATTCCAATCATCTATTAACCTAATAACCAATTCAGCAATTAACCCGATATTCAAACGGGCTATCGAAGTCTATAAGCAGAGAATGCTTTGTATCCTTATCTGACAGAAGAGCCTTTTCTGTAGGAATCTTCCAATCAATACCTAATGAATCATCCAGTATGCTTATTCCACCATCTACTTCCGGGTGGTAGAATTCATCACATTTATACTGGAAGATGGCTGTTTCGCTGAGTACAGCAAAACCGTGAGCGAAACCACGAGGGACAAAGAACTGGCGATGGTTATCTTCTGTTAACTCTACGGCAACATGCTGGCCGTATGTAGGGGAACCTTTACGAATATCCACAGCCACATCCAGTACAGCACCTTTTACACAACGAACCAGTTTGCTCTGTGTGTAAGGGGGTCTTTGAAAGTGAAGTCCACGCATTACTCCGTAAGAAGACATGGATTCATTGTCCTGCACGAAGTTGATGGTATGCCCCAAAATGGGTGCTACCTTTTCGTCAAACTCACGTTGAGAGAATGATTCAAAGAAATAACCTCTTTTATCGCCAAAAACTTTTGGCTCAATAATCAGAACTCCTTCAATATCTGTTTTTATTACGTTCATATTCTTTATTTATTTGAACACTAATTATTCGAATTAACACGAATCACAGAACTATGCGTTCTTTTTCAAGTTCATCGGAGTTACCGAAATTAAGCAAAAGCCCCAGCTTGTAGCCTGTGGCATGAAGATAATTGTAAACTTGAGATCGGTGAGCGTCATCTAATGCGTTTACCGCCTTCAATTCAACAATAATCTTCCCAAAGCATACGAAGTCTGCTTTGTAGGTTTGCTTAAGTTCTACACCTTCATACTTTATCTTTAGTTCTTTCTCTCTTTCGTAAGGTATTCCTTGGCGTTGGAACTCAATTTCTAATGCCTCCTGATAAACTGCTTCAAGGAATCCATGACCAAGTGCGTTATATACCTTAAACGCTGCTCCAACCACTTTATAACTTTCTTCCTTGTAGATTATCATTCGTCAGATTCGTGCTATTCGTGTTCGTTAATTACACATGCTCCAGCGTACCGCTGTTGACATCTTCTTTCATTTCGTCAATCACCTTCAGCAGGTATTGGCCATACTGGTTCTTCAGCATAGGTTTGGCTAACTCCCGCATCTTCTCCTCGCTAATCCAGCCATTGCGGTAGGCAATACCTTCCAGACAAGCGACTTTGAGTCCCTGACGTTTTTCAATTACTTCCACAAAGGTACTTGCTTCAGCAAGGCTATCGTGCGTACCGGTATCTAACCAAGCAAAGCCACGACCAAAGACTTGAACCTTCAGTTCGCCACAATTCAAGAACTCCTGATTAACGGTGGTAATCTCCAGTTCTCCACGAGCAGACGGCTTAATGTGCTTCGCTACATCTACCACTTTGTTGGGGTAGAAATAAAGTCCAACAACTGCATAGTTGCTCTTTGGTTCTTTAGGCTTCTCCTCAATGCTCAGACAGTTGCCTTGCCTGTCAAATTCGGCAACGCCGTAGCGCTCGGGATCTGATACCCAGTAGCCAAAGACGGTGGCTTTCTTATTCTCCTCGGCATCCTTCACGGCCTTGCGGAGCAGGCCAGTGAAGCCACTGCCATAGAAGATATTATCACCGAGTACAAGGCAGGCGCTATCATTGCCAATGAACTTCTCGCCAATAATGAAAGCCTGAGCCAATCCATCTGGCGACGGTTGTTCTGCATACTCAAAATGCACCCCATAATCCGAACCGTTCCCCAGCAGACGCTTAAATCCAGGCAGGTCGTATGGAGTAGAGATAATGAGTATATCCCTTATCCCCGCCAACATCAATGCGCTGATGGGATAATACACCATCGGTTTGTCATAGATGGGTAATAACTGTTTGCTGACACCCTTTGTTATCGGGTAAAGTCTTGTGCCGGATCCTCCGGCGAGTACGATTCCTTTCATTGATGTCTGATTTTAATTAATCTCATATCTATCTACAGTTTCACCGTTGAAGGCGCGGACAATGCGTTGGCAAGCTTTACCATCACCATAAGGATTCACGGCATTGCTCATACGCTCATATGCAGCTGCATCATCCAACAGGGTGCTGACCTCATTCACAATCAGGTCGTGATTGGTACCTACAAGGTGTACAGTGCCGCTCTTCAGGGCCTCGGGACGTTCGGTGGTATCGCGCATCACAAGTACGGGCTTAACCACCCCTTGCCCTGCATTTATGCTTGCTTAACCACCCCTGGCCCCAATGCTGATTGCTTAACCACCCCTCACTTGAAGATTTTGTCCGCTTAAGGACAAAATCGCCTTCAAAAGGAGGGGAGTTGGGAGGGGAGCTTGGAGGGGAGCTTGGAGGGGAGTTTAGGGAGCTGGGAGGGGAGTTGGGAGGGGGAGTTTAGAGGGGAGCTTGGAGGGGAGTTTAGGGAGTTGGGAGTATTTATTTAATCTTCGTCCTTAGTGTAACCACCGTAGCCGCCGTTCTTGCCGTAGGCGTAGCCGTAGTGGTAGCCATAGCGATGGTAGCCATAGCGGGAGCCGGCAGCTGTGGTTCCATTGAGGAGGATGGACATGTTGTTGAACTTCTTATCCTTGTAGTAGCCTTCGATGACTGGAAGCATCTCACGCTCCATCAGTCCGGCACGGATGACAAAGACGGTCAAATCTGCCCATTTGGCTATAACACTGGCATCAGCTACAATCTCTACTGGGGGACAGTCGAGGAAGATGAGGTCGAATTCTTTGCGAAGCTCATCAAGCAGCTGTTGCAAACGGGGACTGAAGAGAAGTTCCGCGGGGTTCGGGGGCATGGTGCCCACTGGGATGACGGAGAGATGATCGTAACCTTCCACAGGTACCATTACATCCTGCCAATGCTCTACACTTCCATTCAGGAAATCGGAAACGCCCTGCTGGGGTTTACCTACATATTCGGAGAGGGAAGCTCGGCGCATATCCAGATCGATAGCGACCACCTTTTTCTCTTTAATGGCAAAGGAAGTGGCGATGTTCATCGTCAGGAAAGTTTTGCCGCTACCTGGGTTGGCTGAGGTCAGCATGATGACCTTAGAAGTAGCATCGCTACCTGCCATGAATTCCATGTTGGTGCGTACGACACGGAAAGCCTCGTTGATGATGTTACGGCTGCCGGGCTTAACCAATATCTTGGGAGGCTCCTCCTTGGGTGTTTCTTCTTTGGTAGGCTTCTCCTTGGCTGTATCTAGCTTATTTTTAATAAAGTTGAACCACTGGCGCTTAGGTTTCTTGCCATATTGTGGAATCTCACCGACGAACGGGGCAGTCAATTTCTCGATATCCTTACGACCACGTACTTTCGAATTCAATTGCTCTTGTACATAAATCATCATTATGGGGATAAACAGACCTAACAGGAATGCACCAAGCAAAATGAGCTTGCGTCTTGGTGAAGTTGGGAACATCGAACCTGTCGGTGAGGTGATGACACGAGTGTTATAGGCAGTGAAGGCTTGGGACAATTCGTTTTCCTCACGTTTCTGGAGCAGGAAGAGATAAAGGGCTTCCTTTACTTTCTGCTGGCGCTCTACGCTGAGCAGGTGCTGGGCCTGTTTGGGGTTGCTGGAGAGACGGGCGGTGCTGGCACCACGGATGCCCTGCATGCCACGGATTTGGGTGTTGAGGGTGTTGACCTCGTTGTCGATGGAGGCGACAATGTTTTTACGCATATCAGCGAGGTTCTTGTCCATATCCACAGCCAAGGGGTTCTCTTCACTACTGTTGGCCACCAGACTATTGCGCTGCAGCATCTTATCGTTGTACTCGTTAATCTGTTGCTCAATGACCTTGGAGTTGATACCAGAGTTGGCAGGGAGGAGCTGATCCTTGTTGTTTCGGTTGTTGACATGCTCCCGGATGTAGCGGGCCATATAGAGTTGGTTGTTCAAGTCGCTAATCTGTACGCTGGCTTCATTAGCGGTTTGCATATACATATTAGAAGCAGCAGCGATATCTGGAATCTGATTGGCACTCTTATAGCTAGAGATGTCAGAGTCCACATTTCCCAGTTCGCTCTCGATAACCACGAGACGCTCGTTGATAAACTGGGAGGTGCTAACTGCAATCTGGTTCTTGTCCTTTACCCAGTTCTCGTTATAGACGGAGATAAGGGTATTGAGGAATTCCTCTGCCCGCTGGATGTTGACATCCTGGTAAGAAATGTCAATAATAGTGGCCTGCTTGCTGCTAAGATTGGCAGACATTCTGGCCTTACAACTTCTAATGGCAGACATCAAACCAGCACGGCTGATGTAGATGCGGTCCACCTTGTCTTTTAACTTCTTGTAATAGGGGGAGGCTGTAATCTTCAGCTTACCAACAGGGGTATTGACTTCCTGTCCTATTTTCATGGTGACGTCACTCCCTACGGACTCACCTTTCTTCTTGAAATCGGACAAAACGAGCTGGTCGTTTTCCTTGAGCTTGATGGTGAACTGGCAGCCTTCGTTGTAGGAAAGTTCCTTAAATTGCACCTTTATCGGTAGGCTACGGCCATAGAGGGTGTTGCGGTGGAAGGTGCCATCGGTGGTGTAGTTGACATCCAAACCCAAGCGGCGGACGACCTCCAAGACAACATCCGGCGACTGGATACTAATAAGCTCGTTGTCCACATTGGTCCTGTTGGAGAACATGCCCATGCCGACAGCGTTGTTTAACTCCGAAGCAAAGGTTTTGGCACCGCGACCTTCCTCCTTGATGAGCAGGGAGGTGTAGCGGGTGTAAACGTTTGGCTGCCGGAGCAGATAAATCACGGTGAAGCCCATGATGACGGCGAGGGAAATGACGAACCACTTCCATTTGCTGATACACAGGGCGAGCAGATCTTTCAGCGTCAGACTTACCTGGTTTTCCTGCTGAAAATCATCATCGATAAATTCTATTGAATCCATATGATAAAAATTTTTTCGAAAATTTTTGTAAAGGGTTAAGCGCCACTGCGTGGCTGGTTAAGCGTCCTTCGGACTGGTTAAGCGTCGCGTTGCGACTGGTTAAGTTTTATAAGGGGGTAAAGGGGTAAGCGCTTCGCTGGTTAAGTGCTGCTTTGCAGCGGTTAACAGGTTAATTTTTAAACAGCCCGTTAGGGCGCTTAACCAGCCGCTTTGAGGCGTTTAACCTATTAACCTTTTATTATAGTTTTGCTTCAAAACTTTTTTTGAGAAGAGATAGCAGGGCAGCAACATGATTGAATTGAGGTCTCAGTGCTTCAACGTCAGCTTCTTGGATGTAACCGAGGTCTTGTGCATTCTGCAATTGACTGAAGCTTTCTGTCATGCTACCAAAAGCGATTTCAACAAAGTGAATCTTCTCTTTCAATGAGTTACGGCCTGAACCTTCTGCAATATTACTTGTTATGGAAGTTGCCGAACGTCTTATCTGGTCTCCCAGTGCATAACGCTCTTCAGATGGAAAGCGATTTTGAAGTTCATAAATGTCCTTTACAAGTTTCCTGGCCACTTGATAAACTTCAAGTTTTTCAAAAGTGAAAAATCTCATTCCTTCCATTTTATATAAGGGGTTAAACGCCACTGCGTGGCTGGTTAAGCGCAGCTTCGCTGCTGGTTAAGCGTCGCGTTGCGACTGGTTAAATTTTGTAAGGGGTTAAGCGCTTCGTTGGTTAAGTGCTGCTTTGCAGCGGTTAACAGGTTAAATTTTAAACAGCCCGTTAGGGCGCTTAACCAGCCGCTTTGCGGCGCTTAACCTATTAACCTTTTATTCATTAACCTTTTAACCAGCCGCAACGCGGCGCTTAACCTATTAACCTTTTATTCATTAACCTTTTAACCAGCCGCAACGCGGCGCTTAACCTATTAACC
>Ga0256404_1004055_pt1 | contig 28389 bp, 22 predicted proteins | sample RumenRJG_01DNA_FD_185990 | JGI IMG/M metagenome (GOLD analysis project Ga0256404, IMG submission 185990) | Bovine rumen microbial communities from Lethbridge, Alberta, Canada - RJG_01 | ecosystem: Host-associated > Mammals > Digestive system > Stomach > Rumen | place: Canada: Alberta | collected...
GTCGCACAAGGTCGCGTACGGCCAGCAGCGCGAATATCTCTGCGGCCACGAGATGGACAGCGCAATGAACTATCCGCTGCGGCAGCACCTCTTTGATTTTCTCATGGGCTACATCGACGGGCGGCTCGCGATGCGCCGCATGGAGAGCCTCCGCGAAAACTATCCGAAAGAAAATTTCTATGCGATGATGAACCTCATCGGCAGCCACGACATCGTGCGCGCCGTGACGTTCCTCGGCGAGGCGCCGTACTATGACGGCATGCCGGCCATCGCCCAATCGCGCTACCGCATGGACGAAGACCACTACAACCTCGGTCTCGCGCGTCTCATGATGGCCGTGCTGTTCCAGATGACATATCCGGGTGCGCCGTGCGTCTATTATGGCGACGAGATCGCCATGCAGGGATTCAAGGACCCATACAACCGTCGCCCGTACAAATGGGATGAGACGGACACGTACGTGCGCGATCACTACAAGAAATACATCAGGGAGCGCAACGAGCACACAGTGCTGCAGACGGGCGAGCTGCTGCCGCTCTACGGCGACGGCGACCTCCTCGCGTATGCGCGTGTCGTGCGCGGCGGCCGCGATGTATTTGGCGCGAAAGCGGAGAATGATTGTTACGTCGTGGCCTTCAACCGCCATCGCTCCGACGAGCAGACGCTCACGGTGCAGGTCGGCGACTTCGCGGCCGGCACGTTCGTCGATGCTTTCCACCCGGATAAAACGTACGATGCTACGCGCGGCGAGCTGACCGTGCGCATCCCGCCGATGAAAGCCGTGCTGCTGCACGCGCAGAAGGAGCCGCGGCAATACGAGCACAAGGCTGGCGTGCTGCTGCATCCGACGTCGCTGCCGTCGAAGTACGGCATCGGCGACCTCGGCAAAGAGGCGTACAAGTTCGTAGACTTCCTCGCGGAGGCCGGCCAGAGTGTCTGGCAGATCTTGCCGCTCGGCCCCGTCGATTACGGCTACTCGCCATATCAGTCGCCGTCAGCCTTCGCCGGCAATCCGATGCTCATCGACCTCGACGACCTTGTCACACGTGAGTGGCTGCAGCCGAGCGATGTCAAAGTCCTGTTCCCGGGCACGAGCTCGTTTGTCGATTTCGAACGCGTCTGGACGTTCAAGCAACGTTGCCTGAAAAAAGCATACGCACGCTTCCGCAAGACGGGCGGCGAGCAATCGCCGGAATATCTGCGTTTCTGCGAGCGCGAGAAAGCGTGGCTCGGCGACTTCGCGCTGTTCATGGCCGCGAAGCACGATTTCAAGCATGAAGACTGGACAAAATGGCCGGAGGCCGTCAAGCGCCGTCTGCCGAAAGCGCTGCGCACGCTGGCCGACCGTCTCGAAGAACACGTCGGCTTCCAGAAATTCATGCAGTTCCTGTTTGATGCGCAGTGGACGAAGCTCCATGACTATGCAAACAGCAAGGGCGTCAAGATCCTCGGTGATATGCCGATCTTCGTCGCGGGCGACAGCGCCGATGTCTGGGCGAACCAGGGGCTCTTTGACTTGAACCTCGACGGCACGCCGAAGACGGTCGCGGGCGTCCCGCCTGATTACTTCAGCGCGACGGGCCAGCTCTGGGGCAATCCGCAGTATGATTGGGACGCGATGCGCGACGAAAAATACGCCTGGTGGATTGCGCGTTTCAAAAAGCTCTTCCAGCTCGTCGACATCGTGCGCATCGATCACTTCCGCGGCTTTGAAGCGTTCTGGGAAGTCGATGGCAAAGCGAAAACGGCCATCAATGGTCGTTGGGTGCAAGGCCCCGGCAAGCCGTTCTTTGATGCCGTCAAGACGGCGCTCGGCGGCAAGCTCCCCGTCGTCGCGGAAGACCTCGGCATCATCACGGACGAAGTCGAAAAGCTCCGCGATGCGTGCGGCTTCCCCGGCATGAAGGTGCTGCATTTCACGCTGTACCTCAATGACAAAGGCCGCCTCGGCTTCGTCGCGCCGGAGAACAGCATCATTTACACCGGCACGCACGACAACAACACGACGGTCGGCTGGTACATGGAAGACATCAATGCCCCGACCAGGGCCGCCGTCGCCGACCTCGTCGGCGCGAAACGGGATAACCCTGCCGACGTCGCGGAAAAACTCATCCGCTTCGCCTACGAAGCAAACTCCCGCCTCGCCATCGTGCCGATGCAAGACTTCCTCGGCCTCGACAGCCGCTCGCGCATGAACACGCCGGGCACCGTCGGCCTGAACTGGAAGTGGTGCCTGAAGCCTGATTACCTCATGATGCTCGACGCGAAGAAGATCCGCGCCATGGTGGAAGAGAGCGGACGAGCGTAAGCATTTCAATTTGCAAGCGAAAAACGAAACTCGTGCTATTTCGGTCAAGAGATAGCACGAGTTTTGTTTTGCTACAAAATTGCATGGGCGTGTAGTTTTAAAACGCATATTTGTCTTTACGGGGGGGACTTTTCTGATAGGATGAAAGGGAGTTATCCACATTTCATCCGACAGGAGAGAACACCATGGGAAACAAGCAGCATCGCATCGGGAGTGTCCTCGTCGATGCATCACAAGACAAGTCGCAGGATCGGTACAGCGAGGGTGACATCGAAAATGAGCTCCTGGACATCGTCCGCGAAGGGCGGCGGGAGGAGGCGTTGCGGCAGGATACGCGCTGGCCGGTGCTCTACCATCTCTCGGAGGAACGGCAAAACATCGTCTCATGGCTGCCGCTCGGAAAAAACGATCACGTGCTTGAGATTGGTTGCGGGTGTGGTGCGATCACAGGCGCGCTTTGTCGTCGCGCAGGCCAGGTCGATGCGGTCGAGATCTCGCCGCGTCGTGCAGAGATTGCAGCATGGCGCAACAAGGATTGCGCGAATCTGACGATTCACGTTGGCAATCTCAATGACCTGGCGCTCGAAGCCTCGTATGATGTCGTCACGCTGATCGGTGTGCTGGAGTATGCGGTTTCGTTTACACATACGCAGAGCCCGTATCATGATTTTCTCGTACAGTGCCAGCGATACCTGAAGCCGGGCGGTCGTCTCGTCATCGCTATCGAGAACCGCCTCGGCATGAAGTATTGGTCAGGCGCGTGGGAAGACCACACGGGAAAACCGTTTGACGGCATCCTCGGTTATCCGGGCGTCCGTCATGTACGGACGTTCTCGCGTCAGGAACTTGCGCGGCTGCTTACAAATGCGGGCTATGCAGGGCAGCAGTGGTATTATCCGTATCCCGACTACAAGTTCCCGATGGAGCTTCATTCTGACCGTCGTCTGCCGACAGTGGAAGAGATACGTGGATCCGTCAATGAAACCTATGATCGCAGGCGGCTGGAGATTTTTTCGGAAAAGGAAGCCTTTGCGAATATCTTGCCCGCCGGGCTCTATCCGGAGTTCGCGAATTCGTTTCTCGTCGTCTGCGGACGCGATTCATGGGAGGATGAGCAGCTGCCGACCTACGTCCATTATGCGTGGTATCGTCCCGCGCTCTACCGCATCGGCACGGCCATCTATGAGCGGGCGGGGGAGAAATCTGTCGAGAAATTCACGCGCAGCGATGCTGCACGGCCGCACCTCCGCGCCATCGAGGAAAATGGACGCATCCTCGCAAAGCTCTATGGCAAGGAACATGTCGCCGCTTCGCATCTCGTCTCACCTGACGTGCTTGCCTGCGAATATGTTGATGGCACGAATTTCACGGATTATTGTCTGAATGCAGCAAACGATAAAGGATTGCAGGGGTTCGTTGACGCGCTGAATTTTTTCTCAGATCATATCGTTCGCGGACAGGGACAACAACAGCCGACGAGCTTCGACTTCGACGCGCCCGGTCGGCAATACGATGTAGACCTCACGTATGATAATGTCTATCTGCAACCGGATGGTGGCTACAAGATCATCGACTACGAATTCTTATCCACAAATCGCTTCGAACTTTACGCGATCCTCCACGCATTGCTCGTCTTTCACCAGCATCACGAAGAACTCTGGGCGAAGCTCGACGTGTCATTGGAATTCTTCTTGAATGCCTACAAGTTGAAGCAAAATGAATGGGACGCATTCAAGAAGGATGAGGCGGAGTATTATCATCATCTGCTGGACTGGTATATGCGACGCTACCAACGGGTGCGGCAGCCGCTTCATATTCAAGCGTGATGTCATGAACGGGAAAGATAAGGATTTGAGATCATGATAAAACTCGTGCTATACTGATACGTGGATGGCACGAGTTTTTGTTGTATCGTGAAAGCAGGTGATTCGATGAATAAAATCATTCCGATTGGAACGGAATTTTTTGATGAAGTACGCGACAAATATTACTTCGTTGACAAGTCGATGTTCCTTTCTGAATTTTTCCATGATCAACCGAAAGTTCTGTTGCTTACCCGTCCTCGCCGTTTCGGCAAGACGCTTTTGCTGTCGATGACACAGCAGTTCCTCGATATTGAAGGCGCGGAGGAGCACCGGAAACTCTTCGAGGGGCTGAAGGTCATGGATGATCCCATTGCGATGAAGGAACAGGGCACACGGCCGGTTGTATTCCTTTCGCTGAAGGGATGGACGGAAGATACATGGGAAGACATGCAGGCGAGCGCCGCGTGGTTCCTCGGTAATTTGTACGGCCGATTCAGCTTTCTGAAACACGATGCGATGGAAGCGGCCGATCGCAAGACGTTTGAATCCATTTCAGAGGGGGATGCTCCTGCGCAGATCCTGAACAAGGCACTCAACCTGCTCTGCCAGCTCTTGGAACGCCACTATGGGCGGAAGGCTGTGCTGCTCATTGATGAGTATGACGCTCCCATCCAATATGCGTGGTCGCATGGCTTTTATGAAGAAGCCATCGGTTTTTATCGCAATTTGTTTTCGCATGCACTCAAGTCGAATCCGTCGCTTGATTTCGCTATCCTCACGGGTGTGCTGCGCATCGCGAAGGAAAGCATTTTCAGCGGGCTCAACAATTTGCGCGTTTCCTCCGTCATCACCGGCGGCTATGCGGATGCTTGCGGATATACGCGGGAAGATGTGGCGAAGCTTGCGCGCGACTTCGGGCACGAGGACAAGCTCACGCAAATTGCCGCATGGTACGACGGCTACAACATCCACGGCGTGGACATCTACAACCCATGGTCGGTCAACAATTATTTCGCCAACGCGTGCAAGCCGCGAAAATACTGGGTGCGGACATCTGGCAACAGCATCTTGCAGACGATGCTCCAGCAGCTGGACAGGAAACGGACGCTCGACCTGATGAATCTCATGGAAGGAAAGACGATCCGCACGCGGCTGCAAGAATCTTTTATCTATCCGGACATCGAGAAGCATCGTGCGAATCTCTATGATGTCATGCTCGCTACAGGGTATCTCAAGTGTATGGCCATCGTGGATGACGAAGAAGATGACGGGGAAAAATATGATTTGTCGATCCCGAATGAAGAAATCCGCCGCGTCTTCCGTGATGAAATCTTGAAATACTTGGCATCTTCGGAGGATGATAGTATCCTCGATGATCTGTTGGAAGCGATGCAGAATGGAGATGGTGCGTCTTTCCAGGAAGACTTGCAGATGGTTTTGCGTGACATGGTCAGCTATCATGATGCCGCGCATCCCGAAAGCTTTTACCACGGCCTCATGCTCGGCTTGTCCGTCTGGCTTGAGCGACGTTACCATATTCGATCGAACCGCGAGAGTGGCTACGGAAGATTCGACCTTGCGTTCTTCCCGAAAACGGCAGCGCTTCCTGGCATCCTCTTCGAATTGAAATCTGTCGGAGGTGAAGAAGAACTCGAAACCGCTGCGGCAGAAGCCTGCAGCCAGATCGAAGAAAAATCCTACGTCGCAGAACTTGAAGCTGCGGGCGTCACAGACATCTGGCGTTACGGCGTTGCATTCTGCAAGAAGCGCGTGGTCATTTGTGCGGGATGATAACGCATAAAAAGAGCTGTGCAACAGCGAAACGAAATCGTTGTTGCACAGCTCTTTTTGCGTGGATGGACTGTCACGCGTGGCATGTGTGCTCGCCGTGATGGTGGTCGCACGTCGCGGCGTCGCTCTTTGCGAGCGTGCCGGCGATGAGGGCATTCGCGGCATCGTCCGCGGCGCCGGTGCAGCCGGCGTAGATGTCGATGCCGGCGTCCGCGAGCGCGTTCCTCGCGCCCATGCCCATGCCGCCGCAGATCAGCGTGTCAACGCCCCAGCTGCGCAACAGGCCGGCGAGAGCGCCGTGGCCTTGGCCTTCCGTGTCTTTGACCTCGGCGCTCTTCACTGCGCCTTTTTCGATGTCATAGACTTTGAATGCTTGCGTCTTTCCAAAATGCTGGAAGATCGTCCCGTCCGGGCTGTACGTAATAGCAAGTTTCATAGTTCGTTCGCTCCTTTTCTTTGCGGACACGCGGGGACAGCCATGGCGCAAGCGGGCAGCGCAGCAGCAATCGCCGTGCGGCCTGCCGCAGACTTCGTAATTGCCGCCAGCAATCTCAAGCGGCAGTCCGCAGACGAGCGCTGTCGCGACCCTCTGCCGCGCACTCGCGTATATCGCCTGCACCGTCGTGCGCGCGACGCCCATCGCATCAGCGCAGGCCGCCTGGTCGCCGCCTTCGTAATCGATGAGGCGCAGGCACTCGTATTCTTCGAGCGTCAGCACGACCGACGGACGCGTTGTAGTATTGCCGTCTGTTGGCAAACATGGGAAAAAGGCGGAATTTGGCGGCAGCATGCAGATGCGGCGCGGTTTTGCGGGTCTTGCCATGGGGGTCTCCTTTTGAAATAAAAGACATATGTCATAAAATAAATATAACGAAATTAATGTCATATGTCAATAATAAATAATCAGTTTGAAGATCGTATCAAGACATGGTATTACTTTTCGTGGTGGATAGAGAATGTATCTTTGACTTTCGATGAATCTGCGTCACGGTATTTTTGCCGAGGCGCTATTTTTTTTGAAACAAGCGCACAAGTTTGCGTTTTCCGCTTTTGAAAATGGAAGCCGTATGGTACAATATGAAACAAGGGGAAATATCGAAGGGGGAGATATTTTGGATACTTTGACGATCCGAAAGAAGTTGTTCCTCGTGTTCGGCGTCGTCCTGGCGATTTTCCTCGCGGCGAGCCTGTACGCGGGATACAGTCTTCACAGCATCAACGAGGGCGCGCTGCGCATTGCGACGGAACACCTCGCGAGTGTCATGAAGGGCATGGAGGCGAGGAATACGCTCTCGGAGTACCGGCAGGAAGAGTTCGCCGTCGTGACGGCGAAGAAGCTGCCGGAGCGCTTGTATGCGGCGGCGCGCGAGAAGACGCTGGGCTCGCAGATCGATATCGCGTTCGATGCGCTCGAGCCGAGCGTCGCGCCGGACAAGAAAGACGCGTTCGCGCAGATGCGCAGCGAGTGGGAGAGCTACAAGAAGAATGCGCAGACCATCGTGACAGCGGCGAAGAGCGGCAATGGCGAGGCGGCGCAGGCCGCGCTCGAGGCATCGTCGCATTCGTATGAATCCATCGCGAACCAACTCAGTTCCGTCGTCGACGGTTCGAAGGACTTCATCCATCAGGAAAGCCTCGACGCGTCGGCGCTCTATGAGCAGACGAAGTGGACGCTCGTCGTCTGCGTGCTCGTCGTGCTCGTGCTCGCGGGCGGCATGGGGTATTATCTCAGTGCCGGCATCATGAAGTCCGTCGATTATCTCAAGGACGTGTCGGAAAAGGTGTCCTCGGGCGACCTCACGGTGAATCCGGAGCCGATGACGCAGGACGAGCTCGGCAGCCTGACCGTGGCGTATGGCGAGACGATCGCAAACCTGCATAGCCTCATCAAGGACATCCAGCGCACGGCGGAGGACGTGCAGTCGTATGCGGCGCAGCTCACGGAGAATGCGAGCCAGTCGGCGCAGGCGACGCAGCAGGTCGCGACGTCGATTACGAATGTTGCGGGCTCGTCGAGTGAGACGGGCGACGCCGTCAGCCGGTCGCTTGGTGACATCCAGTCCATGGCGGAGAGCCTCGCGGGCTTCGAGGAGACGGCCTCGGAGACCGCGAAAGCGACGGAAGAAGTCGCGTCCATCGCGAAGAACGGCCAGAGTGCCATCGACGATGCCGTCCGCCAGATGGCGGAAATCTCGACGTCCGTCACGGAGTCGGCCGACACGATCGCGACGCTCGCAAAACGCTCGTCCGAGATTGGTCAGATTTCTGATACGATCGCCGACATCGCGGAGCAGACGAATCTCCTCGCGCTCAATGCGGCCATCGAAGCGGCGCGCGCGGGCGAGGCGGGGCGTGGCTTCTCCGTCGTCGCGGACGAAGTCCGCAAGCTCGCCGAAGGCTCGAGCACGGCGGCGCAGCAGATCGCAGGGCTCATTTCCGCCATCCAGAAAGACACGGATGCGGCGGTCGAGCGCATGAAGAAAGGCACGGCCGATGTCGAGAGCGGCCGCACGGTCGTCGCCGAAGCCGGGCAGGCCTTTGAGACGATCGCGCACTCGGTCGCAGGCCTCACGCAGGGCGCGCAGAAGATCCTCGACGAGGCGCGCACGGCTTCGGACAAGGCCATGGCGCTCGTCGAAGTCATGGAAAACATCGACAAGAGCAGCCGCGCCGTCGCCTCGGAGACGGAATCCGTCTCGGCCGCGACGGAAGAGCAGTCGGCCTCGATGGACGAAATCGCGCACGCGAGTGAAAAATTGTCGTCCGTCGCGAACGAACTCCAGTCGTCGACGCAGAAGTTCAAGATTTGAGGCACAGGGAGGAAGTAACATGAAACGCAAAAACATTGTCACCGCCCTGTTCCTCGTGCTCGGGGCGCTCGCCATGATGCTCATGGCCGGCTGCGGCGCAGAGCTCAACAAGCATGTCGCCATCGCGTTCCCCAGTTCCGCGACGGGCTCGATCTGGGAGGCGAACGGCAACATCGTCAAGGATGCGCTCGAAAAAGAAGGCTACAAGGTCGATATTGCATTCGCGGACACGGCTGACCAGCAGGTCGGTCAGATGGAAGAGCTCATCAAAGGCGATCCGGGCTGCCTTGTCGTGGCCGCCGTCGACGCTGCGAGTCTCAATGACGTGCTCGCCGAAGCGAAAAAGAAGAACATCCCGGTCATCGCGTACGACCGTCTGCTCATGAATACGGACGCCATTTCGTATTACGCGACGTTCGACAATGAAGCGGTCGGCCGTGGCATGGGCGAATATGTCGAAGCCGTGCTGAACCTGCCGCAGGGCGGTGGGCCTTACACGATGGAGCTCGTCTCGGGCGATCCAGCGGACAACAACGCGCATCTCTTTTACAAAGGGACGATGGACGTGCTGAAACCGTACATCGACAAAGGGCAGATCGTCGTGCCGTCGGGCGAGATGTCGTTCGAGCAGACGGCGTGCGAAGGCTGGAAGCCGGAACGCGCCGAGGAACGCATGAAGAAGCTGCTCGCGGGCCCGGACGCCGGTCAGGCACCCGACATCATCATCGCAGCGAACGACAGCCTGTCAGCCGGCGCGCGCAAGGTGATGAAAGCCGCTGGCATCACGAAGCATCCGATCATGACGGGGCAGGACGCCGAGCCGCAAGCGCTCGAAGCGATCCAGAATGGCGAGCAAGCCATGACGACGTTCAAAGATCCGAACGTACTCTGCGCGAAGATCATCCGCATGATCAAGGCTGTCGTCGACGGCACGGAGCCGGAGATCAACGACGTGACGACTTATAGCAACGGCGTCATCACCGTGCCGTCGTACCTCTGCACGCCGCTCGTCATCGACAAGGACAATCTTTCCGTCGTGAAAAAGTAAAGCAACTTACGCCTCCCCTCTGGGGGAGGTGCCCCGAAGGGGCGGAGAGGGTAGCGTAGTGACTACATTCACATTCCTTTCGATCGGATACCGAATTTTGTTCATGCGTCATCCTCTCCGCCTCGCATTTGCTCGGCACCTCCCCCAAAGGGGGAGGCTTTTCTTTTGTCTCAAAATATGGTAGGATATTCCACAAATAGAAGGGAGCACCAGCACATGGCAGATTATACATTTGTCGTCACGAAACCGTGCCCGATCTGCGGCAAGTCGACGCGTGTCGTGAAACTGAAATCGCGCATCATCGCCGAGCGCACGGACGAGGATTTCTGCGTGCATTACAAGGATTTCAATCCGTATTTTTATCATATCTGGTTCTGCGAGCACTGCGGCTTTGCAGCGGACGAGAAGCATTTCCTCGCGCCGATGCCGGCGCGCCACAAAGAGACGATTCGTCATTTTCTCGAAGGCCACCAACTAGCGCTCGAGTTTACGGAAAAGCGCGGCGTGCCGGAGGCGGTCGCATCGTACAAGCTCGCGATTTTTTACGCCGGCATGATCGATGCGACGTTCGCGCACCGCGCCGGCCTCGAGCTGCACCTCGCGTGGGTCTATCGCGCGGCGGAGGACGAGGCGCACGAGCGCGAGGCCATGGAGCATGCGGCCGAGCTCTACGATATGTCGCTCATGAAGGAAAACTATCCGCAGGGCGCGATGACGGACAACATGGTCGTCTATCTCATCGGCGCGATCCATTACCGTCTTGGCGACTTCGAGAAGGCGACGCAGTATCTTTCGCGCATCATCGGCGACAACAATATGCGCAATATGGAGCCGAAGACGTTCGACCGTGCGCGCGACCTCTGGCAGCGCATCCGCGAGCGCAAAGAGGCGGAGGCGCAGAATTAAACGGAAGGAGGCGGTCTCATGGATCTGCCCGTGAATATCCAGCAGGCAATTGGGAATATCGATTTCACAAAAATCCAGCAGGCCGTCGAAGACTACGGCCCGGCCATCCGTGTCGTGCGCGATACGTGGGATCGCGCGACGTTCGCGGAAATCGCCGAGGGCAAACTTTTCGTCTCGGATGACATGATCAACGAGGCCATCGCCAAGCAGCTCGATTCCAGCGATGAAACCGCGCCCGTCACGGCCGTCACACTCGCTTCGCACGAGAACGGCCGCCTCGACATCACGGCGGACACACGAAAAATCGGCCCCGTCGAACTCTCGGGCACGATTGACGAATTCGTGCATGACGACGCGCATTCATATATGAAATATCACGTGCGCAGCAAGAACATCCCGCAGCACGGCCTCATGAGCTGGGTGTTCTCACGCATCTCGCTGTCCATGGCCGAGCGCATGGTCGGGCATATCGACCTGCCGGAGAATGTGCCCGTGCAAATCAAACGAAACACGGTGACCGTGGATTTCCATCAAGTGCTCGTGGACTCGGAGCTCGGGCAGACATCATTCGAAGGCCATCCGCTTCTGGACATGGTTGAAATCAAGAGCGCGACGCCGAAAGACGGCGGCATCTTGTTCGAAACGGAATTGCACGTTCCGGACGACGTAAAAGCGGCGCTCCTGCGCATGGTAAAAGATAAGAAGAATCAGCCGCTCCCCGAAACGACGACAACGGATTCCGCCAGTTCTACGGAACAATCAACGGAATCAGTGGAATGATGGAAGAACATGCGATCGCAACGAAGTGAGAGTTTGGAGGTGGACGCTATGAAGAAAAGCCTCGTTCTTTTGATTACCTTATTAACGCTGATCACGACCATGCCGCTGGCCTTTGCGCGCCACAAGGTGGAAGAACCGGAAAAAATCTTGTTCATCCCGCATGACAACCGCCCGATTTCCGACAAGCAGACGGCGGACGTCGCGCGGAAGCTCGGCTATGACGTCGTCGTGCCACCGGATGACATCCTCGGCAATCGCACGGATCTCGGCCATCCGGACGCGCTCTGGCAGTGGCTCGACGAGAATGCAAAGGACGCGAAGGCAGCCGTCATCTCGTCGGACTCCATGCTGTATGGCAGCCTCGTCGGTTCGCGCAAGCACGAGTACAGCGAGCAGGAGATCGTAGATCGCGCCGAGCGCTTCACGGACTTCCGCAAGCGGAATCCGCGCCTGCCGCTCTACGTCTTCGGTTCGATCATGCGCACGCCGCGCACGGGCGAGGCATCGGGGCATGAAGAGCCGGGCTATTATCGGAACTACGGCTCTGATATCTTCCGTTACACGGTGCTGAAGGATAAGGAAGAAGTCGAGGGCCTGACGCGCCGCGAGAAAAAAGAAGTCGAGTTCCTCGAGAAGCTCATCCCGAAGCAGAGCCTCGCCGACTGGATGGGGCGCCGCGAGAAGAATTTCCAGGCGAACGAATATCTCATCGACCTCACGCGCAAGAACGCGTTCAGCTATTTCGTGCTCGGCCGCGATGACAATGCGCCGTACTCGCAGACGCACATGGAGAGCCGCCATCTGCAGGAATACGGCAAAGACCTCGGCAAGACGCGCTATCAGGCCATGGCCGGCATCGACGAAGTCGGCATGCTGCTCCTGACGCGCGCCATCAACGACCTCGAGCGCGAAGTGCCGTTCGTCTTCGTGCGTTACAATTGGGGGCGCGGGCCGGCCACGGTGCCGTCGTACTCCGACGAGCCCATCAAGAATTCCATTGCCGACGCGATCGCGGTGGCGGGTGCCATGACCGTCTCGTCGCCAGAAAAAGCAGACCTCGTGCTGACGGTCAACACGAATCCGAATGGCAAGACGTATGAAGCGAATGACCGTGCGAATGACGGCACGCCGCGCGAGGGCACGAAATATTTTGCGAGCATCGTCGAGGAATACGTCCAGGCGGGCTATCCTGTCGGCGTCGCGGACATCGCCTACGCCAATGGCTCGGACAATGCCGTCATGCAAGAGCTCAAGAATCGCGGCTTGCTCTTCAAGCTCCGCGGCTATGCCGGCTGGAACACGGCGACGAACAGCACGGGCTTCGTGCTCGGCTCCGGTATGCTCGCGAAGCGCATGACGGATGATGCCGTCGATGACCTGCTCCTCACGCGCTATCTCGATGACTGGGGCTATCAGGCGAACGTGCGCAATACGATCGCGCGCCAGCTCACGTGGCTGCGCGGCGATGGCGTCTACGGCAGCCTCGACGCGAAACGGGATGCCGTCGAGACGCGCGCCTCGCGCTTCATGACGCGCTTCGCGGAAGACAACCTGCCGCCGATCCCGGCGCTCTCCGACCTCCGCGTGACGTTCCCGTGGAACCGCATGTTCGAGTCGGATATTTTGCTGGCGGACGAACAATAAAATACAAAAAAGGGGCTGTTGCATTTACTGGAACGGTTTCATAAGACTGCCGTTCGTAACACCTACAGCAGGCTCTCCCTCTGGGAGAGCTGGCGCGCGTAGCGCGACTGAGAGGGTACGAGGGTGCGATTTGTCCCAAATACAAAGAAGCCTTCGAAGCATTACGTTTTAACACAAACGACTTGATGCTTTGAAAGGCTTCCTCTTTTTGTTCGGCTATCGCACCCTAGTACCCTTTCCACCGCTGAAGCGGTCCCCCTTTCCCAAAGGGAAAGGCTGCTGTGTTTGTTACGCTCAGCAACAAATCTACGTAGAATCGGTCTAGTGACTGCAACAGCCCCTCTATCACATCCATCACGCTTCTTCACTCATCGAAACGGTATAGACATGGATGTCGCTTTCGTGAAGCTTTTGGATAAACGTGTCGTCGATGTTTTCGTCCGTGTAGAGCGTCTGGACGTCGCTTTGAGGAAATGCGACGACGACGCCGGTGTTTTGGAACGTCGCGGATTCGGCGAGCACGATGACCTGGTTCGCGTGCTCGGCCATCGCGCGGATCGCTTCGGCGCGCATGAGGCTGTCGGACATGAATTCGTCCTCCGTGAAGCCGTCGGCGCTGACGAAGATCTTGTCCACATGGAAATCCGCGACGCAGCGCTTCACCATCGGGCCGACCATGACCTGCGATTCGTTTTGGTATTCGCCGCCCAAAAGGATGACGTGCGCGTTCGGCTGCTTGTGGATGAAGGCCGCGAGGAACGCGGAATTCGTGATGATTGTCACGTCGCGGCGGTTCGTCGCGAGCTCTTCCGCGAGCAGCGCGCAGCACGCGCCCGAGTCAATCATGACGGTCTCGCCGTTGTGCACGGACTCGGCAGCCCGCAAGGCGATCCGATGTTTGAGTTCATAGTTGAAAGACAGCTGGTTCGCGATATCATCGCTTGTAATCATGACCGCATACCCATGTTCCCTCCGGAGCAGCCCCTTCTGCTCCAGCGTGGTGAGGTCTTTGCGGATCGTCACTTCGGAAACGCCGAGCTCTCTTGCGAGCCCGGCGACCGAGACCCGCTTTTCCCGGTTCACCAGATTGAGTAGTTTTGTGTGTCGCATATGCATACTATCACCCTTTCCTGCACATACTATGCCCATTATAGCAGAAAAGGGGAACAATGAACAAGAATTGTTGTCCATCAATTCCGATTCGGACAACAACAAAAAGCTCCCCATGTGGGGGAGCTTCGTTTTATGTGAGATTTGTTCAAAAATCTAGGACTTTTCTGTTCAGGCGTTCGCTTTCTGGAACTTCTGCATGAAGTCCGCGAGTTTTTCCACGCCTTCGTACGTCATCGCGTTGTAGATCGACGCGCGCATGCCGCCGACGCTGCGGTGGCCTTTGACGCCGCCGAGCCCATCGGCCAGCGCTTCCGCGACGAACTTCTTCTCGAGTTCCTCGCTCGGCAGGCGGAACGTGACGTTCATGAACGAACGGCTAGCTTTCTCAGCGTGGCCGCGATAGTAGCCGTTCGACGCGTCAATGACGCCGTAAAGCAGGTCGGCCTTTTTCTTGTTGCGCTTCGCCATCTCCGGCAGGCCGCCTTCCGTGAGGATCCAGTGCGCGACCTTGCCGACCATGTAGATGTTGAACGCCGGCGGCGTGTTGTAGAGCGAATCCTTTTTGAGGAACGTCTCGTACTTGAACATGGTCGGTAATTTTTCAGGAGATTTTTCGAGGAACGATTTCTTTGCGACGACGAGCGTCACGCCGGCAGGGCCGAGGTTCTTCTGCACGCCGGCATAGATGAAGTCGAACTTCGAGAAGTCAATGGGGCGCGACAGCATATCGCTCGACATGTCGGCGAAGAGCGGCACGCCTTTCGTGTCGGGGATGTAATGATACTCCGTGCCGTAGATCGTGTTGTTGTAGCAAAGATGGACGTACGCGGCGTTCTCCGGAATCTGGAGCTCGTCCTGCTGCGGGATGTGCTTGTAGCCGCCGTCTTTGCTCGACGCCGCGACGACGCCGACGCCGAGGTGGTCTGCCTCTTTGAAGGCCTTTTCTGCAAAGCTGCCGGAAAGCACATAAGCACCCGGTTTTTCTTTCGTCGCGAAGTTCAGCGGCAGCAAGGCGAACTGCGTGCTCGCGCCGCCCGTCATGAACAGCACTTCGTAGTCATCGCCGAGGCCCATGAGCGTCTTGATGTCGGCTTTCGCCTCGTCCTGCATGGCCGCGTATTCTTTTGCGCGGTGGCTGATCTCGAGGATGGACTCGCCGCTTCCACGAAAATTCAGGAACTCCGCCTGCGCTTCTTTGAGCACGGGCAGCGGCAGTGTGGCAGGGCCGGGGTTGAAGTTATAGATACGATTTGCTTCCAAAGGAAAAGACCTCCTTGAAATGATAGGATTCTTTTGCGCGCGGACAACATCAATGTCAACTTGTTATATTTTAGCGCGAAAAACGCGGAAAAGCAAGGTAAAAAATATGCGCTTGTTTTTATATGACGTACACTTGACGGGTCAGAGAGGATGAATTATAATGAAAAAAGTGTGATTTGAATGGCAGTTTTGAAGCTGCATCGTCATCAGAAGGAGAGATATATAATGAAGGTTTTGGCTGCGGATGGCATTTCGCCAAAGGGCATCGAGCTTCTCCAGAAAGAGTTCGACGTCGTCGTCAAGGACAAGCTGCCGAAGGAAGAACTCCTCGAGATCATCCCGGAGTTTGACGCGCTCCTCGTGCGCTCGGCGTCGAAGGTCACGAAGGAAGTCATTGACCGGGCGACGAACCTCAAGATCATCGGCCGCGCCGGCGTCGGCGTCGACAACATCGATATCCCGGCCGCGACAGCGCGCGGCATCATCGTCATCAACTCTCCAGGCGGCAACACGATCGCGGCGACGGAGCACACGATGGCCATGATGCTCGCGATGTCCCGCAACATCCCAATCGCGAACGAGACGATGCAGCAGGGCGAGTGGAATCGCAAGAAGTACGTCGGCGTCGAGCTCAGAGGCAAGACGCTCGGCATCGTCGGCATGGGCCGCATCGGCTCGGGCGTCGCGAAGCGCGCGCTCGCGTTCGAGATGAATGTCATCGCCTATGACCCGTACATCAATGAAGAGCGCGCGAAAGCGCTCGGCGTCAAGGTCGTGACGCTGGACGAGCTCGTCGAGACGGCGGATTTCATCACCGTCCATATGCCGCTCACGCCGGATACGAAGGGCATGATCGGCATGGAGCAGATGAAGAAGATGAAGAAGGGCGTGCGCCTCGTGAACTGCGCGCGCGGCGGCATCATCGTCGAGGAGGACCTTGCAGAAGCCGTGAAGAGCGGCCTTGTCGCGGGCGCAGCCATCGACGTCTACACGAGCGAGCCGGTCGACAAAGAGCATCCGAATCCGCTCGTCGGCGTGCCGGGCATCTTCCTCACGCCGCATCTCGGCGCGTCGACGGTCGAGGCGCAGATCGGCGTGTCGCTCGACGTCGCGCAGGGCGTCATCGCGGCGCTGCACGGCCAGCCGGTCGCGACGGCTGTCAACATGGCGCCGGTCTCACCGGAAGTCATGAAGGTCATCGCGCCGTACCTCACGCTCGCCGAGCGCCTCGGCTGCACGGTCACGGGACTCGCGGAAGGCCCGATCGAGAGCGTCGAGGTCAAGTTCGAAGGCGAAATCGCGGACGTCAACACGACGCTCCTGACGACGGCGGCCGTCAAAGGCATGCTGAGCCCCGTCATGGAAGGCGAAGTCAACTACGTCAATGCGCCGGGCCTCGCGAAAGAGCGCGGCATCAAGGTCGTCGAGAAGAAGGAAAAGGACGCGGGCTCGTTCCAGACGCTCATCTCCGTCACAGTCAAAGCGGGCGGCAAGGAAGTCGAAGCCTCCGGCACGCTCTTTGGCGACGAGGGCCGCATCGTCACGATCAATGGCTTCCGCGTCGACGTCGATCCGCACAAGCGCATCCTCGTCATGCCGCACATCAACCGCCCAGGCGTCATCGGCACGATCGGCTCGATCATGGGCAACGCGCACATCAACATCGGCGGCATGCAGGTCGGCGGCACGAAAGATCAGGAGACGAACCTCATGGTCCTGACGATCGACGACGATATCCCGGAGAACGTCGTCAACACGATCAAGTCGCTCGACGGCATCTTCGACGCGAAGCTCGTCAATTTCTACGCGATTTGATGAGGTCACGCACGAATTTCACCATCATTTCAAAAGCAAAGGTGCATCGAAAGGTGCGCCTTTTTCTTATTGTGTCAGGAAGGGTGCAGACGCAAGCTAGACGCGAAACGTTCAAAGTAGTATAATATGCGTTATAGATTTGCATGGAAGTGTCGTTTTTGTTACGGCTTCCAGGAAAAGGAGCGGTCGGTTTGGACGATTTGCTGCGTGAGATGCACACGTGGATGACGGCGTACATGAAGTCGTTTTACACGGCGGACCAGGAGGTCATGCAGGGCATCCGCATCAAGGAATTGCATACGGGCTACGTGACGACGCACATGGTCGCGCTGGCGCGCGAGCTCGGCCTCAGCGCGCACGACAAGGCGCTCGCCGAGATCATGGGGCTGTTCCATGACGTCGGGCGCTTCCGCCAGTATTCCATCTACAAGACGTTCAACGACGCGCAGTCGGAAGACCACGCGGCGCTCGCGCTCCAGGTCCTCGGCGAATTGCCGTTCATGAAGCGGCTCGCGCCCGCCGATGAAGCGCTCGTGCGCTTTGCCATCAAGAACCACAACAAGAAGGCGATCGAGCACGCGTCAGACAAACGTTCGTTGCTCTTCGCCAAGATGCTGCGCGATGCCGACAAGCTCGACATCTACCGCGTGCTCGCGCCGTTCCTCGACGAAAGCCACGCCGACGAAGCGCCACAGTTCATCAAGGGGCTGAACAGCCAACGCGTGTCGGAGAGTTTCCTCGCCGCGCTCGTCGAAGGGCGGCAGGCTGATTACCACGCGATTCAGACGCATGGCGACCGCAAGGTCGTGCGGCTGCTCTGGGTCTACGACATCAATTTCTCGTGGACGATGCGCGAGATTGTCAAGCGCGGCTATATCGACCGCGTCATCCATGCGTTGCCGCACGGCCGGCCGCTGACGATCGGCTTCCAGAAGCTCAAATCTTACGTTGCACAGAAATGCGCAGGGCAAGATCGTCTTGCGGATTTTCTATAAAGTTATCCATAAAGGGGAGATCACTATGGCGAACTTCATCCAGAATGAGATCGATGAAGACCTCAAAAACGGCAAATATACGACGGGCATCCACACGCGATTCCCACCCGAGCCGAACGGCTACCTGCATGTCGGCCACGCGAAATCCATCTGCCTGAACTTCGGCCTCGCCGAGAAGAACGGCGGCCTCTGCAACCTGCGCTTCGACGACACGAATCCGACGAAGGAAGATGTCGAGTACGTCGATTCCATCCAGGACAATATCCGGTGGCTCGGTTTCAGTTGGGGCGACCGCAAGTTCTACGCCTCGGATTATTTCGACCAGCTCTATGACTTTGCCGAGCAGCTGATCAAAAAAGGCCTCGCCTATGTCGATGATCTCTCCGCGGAAGAAATCAAGGCGTATCGCGGCACGCTGACGGAGCCGGGCAAGGAAAGCCCTTATAGGAATCGTAGCGTCGAGGAAAACCTCGACATGTTCCGCCGCATGAAAGCCGGTGAATTTCCGGACGGCGCGAGAGTCCTCCGCGCCAAGATCGACATGGCCTCGCCGAACATGGTCATGCGCGATACGGTCATCTATCGCATCGCGCACGCGACGCATCACCGCACGGGGGACAAATGGTGCATCTACCCGATGTACGACTTCGCGCACCCGCTCTCGGATGCCATCGAAGGCATCACGCATTCCGTCTGCACGCTGGAGTTCGAAGAGCATCGTCCGTTCTATGACTGGCTGCTCGATTCCCTCGATTTTGACCCGATGACGCGCCCACGCCAGATCGAGTTCGCGCGCCTGAACCTCACGAATACGGTCACGAGCAAGCGCAAGCTGCGTCAGCTTGTCGAAGAGGGCTATGTGCGTGGCTGGGACGATCCGCGCATGCCGACCATCTCGGGCCTGCGCCGCCGCGGCTACACGCCGGCAGCTATCAAAGCATTCTGTGAGGAAATCGGCGTCGCGAAAGCGAACAGCACGGTCAATGTCGCGATGCTCGAGCATGCCGTGCGCGAGGACCTCAATGAGCATGCCGACCGCATCATGGCCGTGCTGCATCCGCTGAAAGTCGTGCTGACGAACGTGCCGGAAGACCGCGAGGAAATGCTCGTCGCGGACAACCATCCGATGCACGGCGGCCATCACTATGTGCCGTTCTCCCGCGTCATCTACATCGAGCAGGACGACTTCATGGAGGAGCCGCCGAAGAAGTTCTTCCGCCTGAAACCAGGCGGGGAAGTGCGCCTGAAGCATGCCTACATCATCAAATGCGATGAGGTCGTCAAGAACGATGATGGCACGATCAAAGAACTTCACTGCACGATCGACCCGGATTCGAAGTCGGGCGGCAAGACGGCCGGCCGCAAGATCAAGGGCACGATCCACTGGGTCGCCGCGAAGACGGCGCTCGACGCGGAAGTGCGCCTCTATGACTACCTCATCGAGACGGATGAAGAAGGAAATGTGCCAAAAGATTTCATCGCGGCGCTGAACAAGGATTCGCTGGAAGTCATCGAGCACGCGCTCGTCGAGCCGTCCGTGCAATACGCGGCGCCGGAAACGCATTACCAGTTCCTGCGCACGGGCTACTTCGTCGTCGATCCCGACACGACACCGGGCCATCTCGTTTTCAACCGCGTCGTCGGCCTGCGTGACACGTGGGCGAAAGTAAAAGGCAAATGAAGCTATTTGCCTGTCGGCAAATGGCTAAGATATTCCTAAGCGCTAAAGCGCTAAGGACTTTCTTAAAGGGGAGGCATCTTTGTGTCGAAAATCCCGAAAAACCTGTCCGACAAGGACATGATGAAGAACTGGGTCGAGCCCGAGACGCTCGAAGAACAGTTCGAAAAAGCCGAGAAGGCAGCAGAGAAAAAGCGCCGGGAAGCGCCGGGCGTCGAGCCTCCGATGGAGCTCGCGAAAGCCGGCTTCAACCGCCGGCTGACGGAAGAACTCGGCAAGGCGCTGACGGAGCTCAAGCTCCAGCTGCAGCTCAAAGGCGCAACGGATATCACATTCAAAATCAAAAAAGACGGCGAGACGATCAAGATCACGCCGCATTACAACATGTGAGCAAAGATAGGAAAGCAATCAAGCTGAAATTTTAAATTCAGAAAGAAGTGGATATGGATGAGTACCACGACGATTGCCGTGATCATCTTTGTCGCAGCCTATGCGCTGATCATTTCCGAAAAAGTACACCGTACGATCGTCGGCATCTGCGGTGCGTCGCTCATGATCCTCTGCGGCGTCATCGACCAAGCGACCGCGATCGGACATATTGATTTCAATACGCTCGGCCTCCTCATGGGCATGATGATCATCGTGAACATCACGAGCGAGACGGGCCTCTTCAACTTCCTCGCCATCTGGGCGGCGAAGAAAGTCAAGGCGCAGCCGATCAAACTGCTCATCGCACTCTCGGCGCTGACGATGGTCTGCTCGGCGCTCCTCGACAACGTGACGACGGTGCTGCTGACCGTGCCGATTACGTTCAGCATCACGGCGCAGCTCAAAGTCGACGTGAAGCCGTACCTCATCTCGCAGATCCTCGCGTCGAACATCGGCGGCACGGCGACGCTCATCGGCGACCCGCCAAACATCATGATCGGCAGCGCCGTCGGACTGAACTTCATGGACTTCGTCGCGAACCTCACGGGCGTGGCCGTCGTCATTTTCCTCGTCGTCGAAGCTGTGCTGATCGCGCTCTACCACAGCGAGCTCAAGACGCAGCCGGAGCTGCAGGAAAAAGTCATGAGCCTGAATGCGCGCAGCCAGATCGCGAACCCGGCGCTGCTCAAGAAGTGCTTGTTCGTCATCGCCATCACGATCTCGATGTTCGTGCTGCACGGCACGCTCGGCCTCGACACGGCGACGTGCGCGCTGTCTGGTGCAGGTCTTCTCTTGCTCATCACCTACACGCGCAATGAAGGCATGATTGCAAAAGTGCTGTCGAAAGTCGAATGGCTCGCGATCTTCTTCTTCGCCGGCCTCTTCGTGCTCGTCGGCGCACTCGTCGAGACGGGCGTCATCAAGATGCTCGCGGCGGAAGCCATAAAGGTTACGAACGGCAGCGTCAATGCGACGGCCATGCTGATCCTCTGGATGAGCGCCATCGCCTCGGCGTTCATCGACAACATCCCGTTCGTCGCGACACTGATTCCTTTGATCAAGGACATGGGCCAGATGGGTCTCACGAACCTCGACCCGATGTGGTGGAGCCTCGCGCTCGGTGCCTGCCTCGGCGGCAACGGCACGCTCATCGGCGCGAGCGCAAACGTCGTCGTTGCTTCGATGGCAGCGCAGCGCGGCAAGCAGATTTCGTTCCTCGGCTTCATGAAAGTCGCGTTCCCGATCATGATCCTCACGATCATCATCTCGAGCGCGTATGTGTGGCTGCGGTATCTGTAAGGTGAAATTTTCAAGAGGCTGTTGCATTTACTAGGATAGTTTCATAAGAATGCCAATCGTAACGCTTACAGCAGCCTCTCCCTCTGGGAGAGGTGCCGAGCGTCAGCGAGGCGGAGCGGGTACAAGGGTGCGATTTCTCCCGAATATGAAAATGCTATCATAGCATCGCGTTTGAACTCAAACAACTTGATGCTATGAAGGCATTTTCTCTTTGTTTGGCTATCGCACCCTTGTACCCTTTCCACCGCTACGCGGTCCCCCTTTCCCAAAGGGAAAGGCTGCAGGGCGCGCTAGGCTTGGCAACAGATTCAAGTGAATTCGGCTAAGGAAATCCGACAGCCCTTCCACAAAGAACAGAAAGGAGTCCCGTATGGACGCAAAAGACAAAGACAAGCAATTGAGCCCCGAAGAAGCGCGGAAAGACGCCCTCGACAAAGCGCTCAAGGGCATTGAGAAAGATTTCGGCAAGGGCGCGATCATGCGGCTCGGCGACGCGCAGGCGCGCATGAATGTCGAGGTCATCTCGACGGGCATCCTGCCGCTCGACGTCGCGCTCGGTGTCGGCGGCATCCCGCGCGGCCGTATCATCGAAGTGTACGGCCCAGAGTCCTCGGGCAAGACGACGATCACGCTGCACATGATCGCCGAGGCGCAGAAGAACGGCGGCATCGCAGCGTTCATTGACGCAGAGCATGCCCTCGATCCCGTCTATGCAAAGCACCTCGGCGTCGATATTGACAACCTCTTGATTTCCCAGCCGGACAATGGCGAGCAGGCGCTCGACATCGTCGATGCGCTCGTCCGCAGCGGCGCGCTCGACCTCATCGTCGTTGACTCCGTCGCGGCGCTCGTGCCGAAAGCCGAGATCGAGGGAGAGATGGGCGACAGCAACGTTGGCCTGCATGCGCGCCTCATGAGCAAGGCCATGCGCAAGCTCACGGGCTTCATGAGCAAGACGCGCACCGCCGTTGTCTTTATCAATCAGATCCGCGAGAAGGTCGGCGTGATGTTCGGCAACCCGGAGACGACGACGGGCGGCCGTGCGCTGAAGTTCTATGCGTCCGTGCGCCTCGACGTGCGCCGTATCGAGGGAATCAAGCAGGGCCAGGAATTCATCGGCAACCGCACGCGCATCAAGGTCGTGAAGAACAAGGTCGCACCGCCGTTCAAGCAAGCGGAGTTCGACATCATGTACGGCGAGGGCGTGTCGAAGCTCTCGAGCATCATCGACATGGGTGTCAAACTCGACATCGTCGACAAGAGCGGTGCCTGGTTCTCGTATAACGGCACGCGTCTCGGCCAGGGCAAGGAAAACGCGAAGCAGACGCTCGCCGACCATCCGGAGATGCGCGCCGAGATCGAAGAGAAGATTCGCACGAAGCTCTTAAACGATCCGTCGTTGGTCGATAGCGCGGAGAAGGCGGACGAGGACACGGACGAAAAGGCGGATGCCGATGCCTAAGGCAGAGAAGACGGCACTCATATATGCCGTCGATCTCCTGGCACGGCAGGAACAGAGTACGGCGCGCCTCCGCGAGAAGCTTGCGCGCAAAGGCTACCCGGAGGAAGAAATCGACGCGGCCATTGAAAAACTTGAGGCAAAGCACATCCTCGACGATGCCGGCGCTTGCGAGCACCAGTTCAACTTCCTCTACAACGAGAGCAGCCGCTCCGTGCGGCAGATCGTCGTCAAACTCCAGCAGCGCGGCTTCGAACGTTCGATGATCCGCGACTGTATCCCAGACGATACCTACGAGCGCGAAAAAACTGCCGCGCTCCACGTTCTCTCGCTGAAGTACAAGAAAACCGCCGACCCGCGCAAGATGATGGCGAACCTCTATCAGAAGGGATTCGACACCGATGTCGCGCGCGCGGCGGTGGAAGCATTCACAGAGAATGTAGAAATCGAGTGATTCATTGACATGTGCGAGCCTTGCAGATTTTTCTGCAAGGCTTCCTTTTTTATGGTATCCTGTGATTGAAAGTAGTTTCATTGAATTATGTTTCATTGAAACTACTTTCAATGAAATACGATTCAATGAAGCAAGATTTCATAAAAAGGAGACGAGGCAGTATGAAGGCCACGGAAAACGGGAAACCGCGGACGGCGGAAGAGGTCATCAAGGCGTATGCAGCGCGCATTGGCGAGATCGAGGCGGAGCTCGCGGCGGTAACGGAGGAAAAAGAACTGCTCGAGAGCCGGCTCGCGTCGTTTGCGAAAGGCGGCGCGTCGACGGGCGAGGCCGTCGTGCACCGAGGGAAGGAGCACGACCTCTATCCAGGCGAAATCCGCGAGGTCGTGCTCGACGTGCTCCGCAAGGCGGCGGAAAACACGCAGGACGGCACGCGCCGTGCGGATATCTTGCAAGATGTCTTAGAAAGCAACGACTTTGAGGACGCGCCGCGCCGCCGCGCCAAGGAGCTCAAGACGGCGGTCAAGAGCTACAGCGGCATGACGTCGGCCGTGAAAAAGAAACTCCACGACCTCGGCATCGATCCTGACCCGAAGGTCAGCAAGCACATCAAGGTCACGTATTACGGCGACCAGCGCTACACGGCCACGCTGACGTCCTCGGGCAGTGACTCGCGCTGCGGCGGGAAGAATCTCGCAGCGGATCTCATCCAACGATTTTTCTGACCGCATGTGGGGCTTTTGAAATACGGGGAGTGTGAACTGCACATGGAGAATTTGCGACGGATGCTGCAGAAGGTGTACGGGCCGCAAGCGACCTTCCGCGAAGGACAGGAAGAAGCCGTGCGTTCGGTGCTGGACGGCAAACGCGTTTTGGTCGTCCAGAAAACCGGCTGGGGCAAGAGCCTCGTGTATTTTCTCTCTGCAAAAATCCTGCGGCAGCGGGGAAAAGGACTGTGCATCATCATCAGCCCGCTTCTGGCTTTGATGCGCAACCAATTGGATGCTGCAAAGACGATGCCATCAGCCGCTTTTTCATTCGCGCAGCGTTTCCGTCGCCAGAAGAAATGGATGATGTCGAGCGGCAGATCGCCGATCACGATGGCATGCGGCTACGGGATCTGGAACAAGCATGCAATCTGAGCAATACGAAAATCACGCAAGCGCTGAAGCTTCTGGAAGTTCATGATGCCATTTACAAGGACAAGTCCACGCGGAAATATTATCGCACGACGCATCCTTGGCATTTCGACGAGCTGCATGTCGATGAGATCACGCGGATGCGTGAAGCGGAAATGCGGGAAATGCAGGCGTATGCGCAGGCGCCATCCTGTTTGATGCAGTATGTGACGGCGCGCCTCGATGATCCACATCCTCATGCGTGCGGAAAATGTGATGTCTGCCGTCCGCAAGGCGCGTTGAGCGAATTGGTAGACCCTGCCATGGTACGGGAAGCAGATGCCTATCTGCACCAAGATGCTTTGAAGATTTTGCCGCGGAAACAGGATGGAAACCGGCACATGATTCCAGAACGGGAGCGCATGCGTCCTGGTTTTGCACTGAGCAATTATGCGGACGCAGGATGGGGCGCGCTGGTCAAGAAGGACAAGTACCAAAGCGGCTGTTTTTCTCAGCCATTGATCGACGCGTCCGTAAAATTCTTGCGACCGTATTGTAGGAACTGGGGCATCACCCTCGTGACAGCGGTCCCGTCCCGCCGTTGTCCGCATCTCGTGCCTGACTTCGCACGCGCAGTCGCGATGCGGCTGGGACTTCCTTACCAGGATTGCTTGGAAAAGACGATGGATGCGCCGGAACAGAAGATGCAGAACAACAGCGCATGGCAAAGCCAGAATGCAGAGGATTCTTTCGAAGCCTGCGGACAGCCACATGGGATGATCCTCTTGATCGATGATATGGTGGATTCGCGCTGGACGTTCACGGTCTGCGCACGGAAATTGCTCCAGGCAGGTGCGGCGGCGGTTTACCCGTTTGCGCTAGCGAATACAGGCAAACAGTGATGGAGAATGAAGATGGAAACATTGACAGATACGGCGAAAGCTACAATCCTCTTGTGCACGCCGTTGGCGTTGAAAGACAAGACCGCAAAACCGTATGCGCCGGCAGAATGGCACCGGCTCGGGAAAGCCATCGTGGGAAGTTCCATTGGGAATCCGGGAGAACTTTTCCACCAGTCCGCAGAGGACTTGTGCCGCAAGCTTTTCGTGCGAGAGGAAGAGGCGGCACGCATTGAAACCTTGTTGTCGCGTGGCGTGGATCTCGCGATTGCGCTCGACGATCTCGCACGGCAAGGCATCTTCGTTGTGACGAAAAGCGATGCTGCTTATCCGCGTCGCTTGAAAACGCTGTTGAAGACGCAGGTGCCGCCCGTGCTCTATTATGGCGGCGACCTCTCGCTGGCGGAAACGCGTGGCATCGCTGTCGTCGGCTCGCGCAACATCGATGCGGAAGGGGAACGCTATGCGCGGGAACTTGTCACTTCCGCTGTCCAAACAGGGCTCACGATTTATTCCGGCGGCGCGCACGGCATCGATGAGATCGCAGCAGGGGAGGCTCTGAAACATGGCGGCTCTACGGTAGCGGTTCTCGCGGATTCCATGGTGCGGAAAATCCGCCAGAAGGCCGTGCGGGAAGCAGTTGCGGGCGGGAAGATGCTGCTACTGTCCGCCGTCTTGCCGCAGGCGCGGTTCACCGTCGGGAGCGCGATGGGGCGGAACAAATACGTGTATGCGCTCTCGCAGGCATCTTGCGTCATCGCCTCCGACAAGCGGAAGGGCGGCACGTGGGCCGGCGCGGAAGAAAGTTTGAAGCATCACCTCGTCCCCGTCTTCGTCTGGGATACGGATCGATATCCAGGCAATCGCCTGCTCTTGGAGCTTGGGGCAACACCCATTCCAGAAGCGATGGTGTGGGAAGATATGCTCTCGGGGGCATCTGCGGCGAGCATTCCGGCTGCAGAAGAACTTTCCATGTTCGCGCAGGAATCACTGCCAGATGCAGAGGCGCCAACCGAAGCAGTGCAGCAGGTATCAGCACCAGCGAAAGCGGAACCGCAGAAGTGTCCGCCGGAACCATCCACGGCAGACGGTGCGCCACCAGATATTTTCCACGCGGTGTGGCCGTTTCTCCGCCGTGCGCTTGCGGAACATGACCGCGTCGATGAGATTGTGGCGAGCTTTAAGGGACACCTTGTGAAAAAACAAGTGACACAATGGTTGGAAGAAGCGGTGGAACAAGGTATTGTCAAAAAAACGATGCGGCCAGTATCGTATCATCTCGTAGATGCATAATGGCTGCAAGCAAAAACATGAGGCGGCTGCAAGAAAAACTTGCAGTCGCCTCATGTTTTATGCGTGAGTGATGTTATGCCTGCGAGAGTTTTGCAAACGCGTCGACTTTTTTGAGCGCTTCCCCATTTGCGATCAGCGCGCGCGCTTTTTCGATGCCTTCCGCGATGCTCGCGGCTTTACCGCCGAGATAGATGGCGGCGCCGGCGTTCAGGAGGACGATGTCCGTCTTCGGGCCTTGTTTGCCGCTGAGGATGTCGCGCGTGATCTGCGCGTTTTCCTGCGGCGTGCCGCCGACGATGTCGGACTTCTGACAACGCGTGAAGCCGAAGTCTTCCGGTTTCACCGTGTAGCGCTTGAACCAGCCATCTTTGAACTCGCAGACGCTCGTCGGCGCGCTCATGGAGAACTCGTCGAGGCAATCTTGTCCATAGATGACCATGCCGCGCTCGACACCGAGATTGATGAGGACGTCGGCGAGCGGTTCGAGGAGGTATTCATCGTAGACGCCGAGCAGCATCATCTTCGGATGCGCCGGGTTCGTGAGGGGGCCGAGGATGTTGAAGACCGTGCGGATGCCGAGTTCCTTGCGGATCGCGCCAACGTATTTCATCGAGGCATGATATTTCTGCGCGAACATGAAGCAGATGTTGATCTTGTCAAGAAGCTCGACGCATTTTTCCGGTGCGAGGTCGAGGTTCACGCCGAGCGCTTCGAGGCAGTCGGCCGCGCCGGATTTCGACGAGGCCGCGCGGTTGCCGTGCTTCGCGACCTTGATGCCGGCCGCGGCGATGATGAAGGCTGCCGTCGTCGAGATGTTGATGCTGTGCGCGTGGTCGCCGCCCGTGCCGACGATTTCCAAGACGTCGAAGTCGTGCTCGACTTTCAGCGCATGATCGCGCATCGCGGCAGCCGAGCCCGAGATCTCCGCGATCGTCTCCGCCTTCGTGCTCTTTGTCGAGAGCGCGGCGAGGTACGCGGCATTCTGCACCTGGCTCGTCTCGCCGTTCATGATTTCGTTCATGACGGCGTATGCTTCGTCGTACGTGAGGTCCTGTTTGCTGACGACTTTTTCAATCGCTTCTTTTATCATACGGATGCATCCTCCTTTGTGCGCCGGAGTGTCTGAAGTTCCTTCGGCAATCAACTAAAAATAACACGAGAGGTGTAATGTTGTCAAGCTGGGAAAGCACGGCGCGTGCCTGCAAAAAAATAAATGCTTGACATCCACTCGTGTGTCCTCTATAATAAACCATGTCGCTGATACAAAAGCGACAAACGGCCCGGTAGTTTAGTTGGTTAGAATGCCGCCCTGTCACGGCGGAGGTCATGGGTTCAAGTCCCATTCGGGTCGCCATCTTGCGGAAATAGCTCAGTGGTAGAGCACCACCTTGCCAAGGTGGGGGTCGCGAGTTCGAGTCTCGTTTTCCGCTCCATTTTTTCGGCGACATAGCCAAGTGGTAAGGCCGGGGACTGCAAATCCCCTAT
>Ga0256404_1004056_pt1 | contig 28389 bp, 29 predicted proteins | sample RumenRJG_01DNA_FD_185990 | JGI IMG/M metagenome (GOLD analysis project Ga0256404, IMG submission 185990) | Bovine rumen microbial communities from Lethbridge, Alberta, Canada - RJG_01 | ecosystem: Host-associated > Mammals > Digestive system > Stomach > Rumen | place: Canada: Alberta | collected...
TGTTTCAAGACAAATGTCCGCCAGCTTGCCGGCTGCCTTTGGGCCTATGGCTTGCTTCAATTCAAAAGTCCGCCAGCTTGCCGGCTGCCTTTGGGCCTATGGCTTGTTTCAGGGCAAAAGTCCGCTATCTTGCCTGCAGCCCTTGGGCCTATGGCTTGTTTCAATTCAAAAGTCCGCCAAGCTGCCGGCAAACTGTGGGCTTATGGCCTGTTTCAATTCAAAAGTCCGCCAAGCTGCCGACAAACTTTGGGCCTATGGCTGGTTTCAGGACAAATGGCCGCCAACTTGCCTACCGCCTTTGGGCCTATAGTTTGTTTCAGGACAAATGTCCGCCTGCTTGCCTGCGACCCCTGGGCCTATGGCTTGTTTCAGGACAAATGTCCGCCTGCTTGCCTGCGACCCCTGGGCCTATGGCTTGTTTCAGGACAAATGGCCGCCAGCTTGCCTGTGACTCTTGGGCCTATGGCTTGTTTCAGGACAAATGTCCGCCAACTCGCCTGCAGCCCTTGGGCCTATGGCTTGTTTCAATTCAAAAGTCCGCCAGCTTGCCGGCTACCTTTGGGCCTATGGCTTGTTTCAGGACAAATGGCCGCCAGCTTGCCGGCTGCCTCGTCATCATCCCCCGTCCCGTCCGTATTTTCGGCGGCGTCTTTCGTCTCCCGAAGGTCTTTAAAGAAATTGGAAAGCAGGGAGCTGGACTCGTCAGCCAGAAGCCCCGTCTCCACTTCACACTCGTGGTTGAAGCCCGGGGTCTTTAAAATATTGATGACACTCCCGGCGCTGCCGGCCTTGGGGTTCATGGCTCCGATGACGACGTGGTGGATCCGGGCCTGGACAATGGCCCCGGCGCACATGGGGCAGGGCTCGAGGGTCACATACATCGTACAGTCGTCGAGCCGCCAGTCGTTGATCTTCTTGCAGGCTTTCGCAATGGCCAGGATCTCGGCGTGGGAAAGGACCGACTTGTCGTGGTTTCTCTTGTTGCAGGCTTTCGCCAGGACCTTGCCGTCCTTCACGATGACGCAGCCGATGGGCACCTCGTGCATGTCGTAGGCCTTTCGGGCCTCCTTCAGGGCTGTCCGCATGAAGCCTTCGATTTTCTTCTGCTCGCGAGCCTCGGCGAGCCCGTCAAAAAATCCCATTCTCACCCTCCTAATCAGCAGATAAATTTGATCTCATCGACAAGGAAGTGTTCCTTCCACGCATTGCAAATCACAAAAAACTGTGCTGAAATAAATTCCATCAACTCATTCAATTCTTTGACAGAAATCTGACTCCCATTGCTGGCAAGAATACAGCCTCCTTGTTTGGTAAGCCAGATTTTTGTTGCATGAGGAGACAGATTTCCCTTACACATGTGGACGTGAATGAGCTCTGTTCCTTCATTGGACCAGAAAAATATTTTGTACCCACTGACTGAAAAAAGGCTAGGCAATTTTGATACCTCCGGAAGCGGCGTATTTATAAAGCAGGTGGGCATTGCTTTCCAGCAACTGGGTAAAGAAAGCAATTTCCTTGTCCGAATAGCCTTTTTTCATAAGCCATGTATAGGAAGGCAGTTCACAGCGTGCAGAATCAAAATCTCCACTGTCGTTCGACCGTTCAAAATGGACAATGACTTTTTGCTGATCGTCTTCTTCAATAATCTGCGAATGGCATATTTCCGTGCCGTCATTCAAAGTCATATATGGATACAGCATACGCATCGCCTCCTTAACCATGGATGCCTTCTCTACTTTCTGATAATTGTATATTAATGCCCTCAAACCCGCAAGAAGGCGGGAGGATAATGTGTTATAATCGGATTTGCTGTGTAAAAGACAGGCGGAAAATCCGGTCCCATGATACACACTGACCGGCAGCCTGCGGCACGGCAGCATTTATTATCAGGAGACATTCACTTGCGCATCCTCGGCTTTCAGAAAACAACCCTTCTCGACTATCCCGGCAAGCTGGCCTCGCTCATATTCACGGGCGGCTGTAATTTCCGCTGCCCCTATTGTCAGAACGGGGAGCTGGTGACGGGGGATGCTGAGGCCGAGCCCATTTGCGAGGCCGACATCCTCGGACACCTGAAAAAACGGGCAGGAATAATAGAAGGCCTTGTCATCAGCGGCGGGGAGCCGACATTGCAGCCCGGCCTCGTGGAATTTGCCGGAAAGGTGAAGGAACTGGGCATCGCTGTCAAGCTCGATACGAACGGGACGAATCCGGATGTCGTCGAAATGCTGATCAATCGCGGCCTCATCGACTACGTCGCCATGGACATCAAGCAGTGTCCGGAGAAGTACCATCTTGCAGCGGGACTGCAGGAGCCGGGCAGGGTTGCGGCCGAAGGGATGACAGGACTGCAGAACGCGGGTGGCCCGGCCGCCGGAGGGGCGGCGGAAATACAAGCCGGGCAGATACCCTCCGGGGGTATATCTGACAGTCTTATCGCAAATGTCCGCCGCACCGCCGCCCTCCTCCTCTCCGCCTCCATCGACTATGAATTCCGCACGACATTTGTAGATGAGCTCTTTGAAGACAGCGATTTTTCTGCCATTGCAAAGTGGATTCACGGGGCGAAGCGCTATTTCATTCAGCCCTACCGGGAGAGCGAAGGCGTGATCGCGCCGGAGAAATGCACAACGCCGGCTGACGGGCACCTGGAGCAGGTTCTGAAACTTCTAAAAAGGGAAATGCCGGAAACGGAAGTTGCTTTGCGCGGATACGAGCTGGCTGAAAGCAAATGAAGTATCTGCAGAGGCATGAAAATTTGCCATTGAGCAGAACTGCAGCCAAAAAGCCGCAGCTGAAAAGCACTGCAGGAGAGGCATGAAAATTTGCTACTAAGCAGAACTGCAGGCAAAAAGCCGCAGCTGAAAAGCGCTGCAGGAGAGGCATGAAAATTTGCTACTAAGCAGAACTGCAGGCAAAAAGCCGCACCTAAAGCACTGCAGGAGAGGCATGAAAAATTTGCTACTGAGCAGAACTGCGGGCAAAAAGCCGCACCTGAAAAGCACTGCAGGAGAGGCATGAAAATTTGCCACTGAGCAGAACTGCAGGCAAAAAGCCGCAGCTATAGCGCTGCAGGAGAGGCATGAAAATTTGCCACTGAGCAGAACTGCAGGCAAAAAGCCGCAGCTAAAGCGCTGCAGGAGAGGCATGAAAATTTGCTACTGAGCAGAACTGCAGGCAAAAAGCCGCAGCTATAGCGCTGCAGGAGACAGCCTTCGCGGCACCTGCAAAACAAGGGTGCCGAACGCCTGCGGGGATTATATTATTCATAAGAAACCATGACACCGATTAAGAAAAAATACGAGACGGACCGGCTGGTTCTCAAAGTCCTGGAGCGGCGCGACGCCCCCCTGGTCCAGTCCTTCTACGAGCGCAACCTCTTCGACTTCGGCAGGTACGAACCCCTTCCGGCCGCCGAGGTGCGCACCCTGGCCTTTCACGAGCGCTGCATGGACTACGAATCCGACGCCTTCAAGCAGGGCAAGCTGGTCCGCTTCTTCATCTTCACGAAAGACAACCCCATGCAGATCATCGGCACGGTCAGCTACCGCAATATCCGCCAGGCCTTCTACGGCTGCTGCGAGGTCGGCTACAAAATCGACATGGCCTACCGGCGCCGCGGCTACGCCCACGAGGCCATCGGTTTCGCTAATGCCCTCATGCAGAAAAACTACAGCCTCCACCGCATCGAGGCCCTGGTCATGACGGGCAACACCGCCTCCATCTCCCTCCTCGAGGGCCTGGGCTTTCAGCGCGAGGGCCTGCTCCGCGACAAGCTCTGCCTCAAAGGCACCTGGTACGACCACTACATGTATTCAAAGATTTATGACTGATCCCGGGGAGAAGAATAAGTGTCTGACGATTTAAAAAAAGATCCTTTTAAGGACTATCTAAGGGAAACGGAGCCGGGAAAGAAAGACAGAGGGTATGCCTGGTATACTGCAATAGGGCTTCAAGCTGTCGATGGACTGAAAACTTCGAAATATCTTCAGGATACAGCTGTAAAGAATATTGAAGGTCAGATCAGCATAGATGATGCGGAACGCCTGATCAACAGTTATTACGAAGAAAGGCCGGATAATTCTGAACAGGAAAGGACAAAGGAGGCGGATCAGGTCTCTCTTCGGATTGCCAGGATCCTTTCAGAAAAATCGTTCAGCTTTACGCCTAATGAATATATTTCCATTCACAGGAAACTCTTCACAGGTATATACAGTCACGCAGGAAAGATACGCGACTATAACATTACGAAAAAAGAATGGGTACTTGATGGAAAAACTGTCATTTACGGGAGCGCATCGGAGCTCCGCGCTACGCTGGAATACGATTTTTCGGAGGAAAGAAAATTCAAATACAAAAATCTTTCCATGGATGAGATCATTCAACATCTGGCCCTCTTCGTATCAAGGCTCTGGCAGATCCATGTTTTCGGAGAAGGCAATACAAGGACTACAGCAGTTTTCTTTATCAAGTATCTGAGAACGCTTGGCTTTGATGTAACTAATGATATTTTTGCGGAAAATGCCTGGTATTTCAGAAATGCGATGGTCAGAGCGAATTATAATGACCTACAGCATGGCATACATGAAACGACGGAGTATCTGGAACTGTTTCTTCGTAATCTGCTGCTTAATGAATCAAATGAATTAAAGAATCGTTACCTGCATATACGGTGGAAACCAGAAGAACAGGACTTTGAAGCAGTAAAACAGGACATTGAGACCGCAAAACAGGACATTGAGATTCCAGATTCAGTGTCAAATAAGACAAAACAGCACATCAGACACTTATTTGGCGAATACGGTTTTGAAGCCTTCTTTGGAAGAACGGAAGTGATGGAAGTGCTTCACTTATCGGCTTCCCCGGCGTCCGAGCTTATCAGGAAAATGCTGGCGATGGAGTTAATATATCCTGTGAAAGGAAAAGGGAAAGGAAAATATCTCTTTAAAAAGGCAGATGCATGAAGCCTTGAAAATAGGTATCGCTTGTCCTAAACGACGTCGAAAAAGTAATTTTTTTCAGCGAAAAAAAGTGCTTGCAATCGCTTTGGGATTTTGCTATATTATCTAGGCGCTCGATTCGAAAACGAATCAGGGCCCCCGAAAAACGAAGTTTTTTGGGGAAGAAGAGAGACAACGGAATGGAGCAAGCGGCGGGTTTACCCGGCGGGCGCGGAATGGAGTTTGTCTCGACGACGATGCGTGGCTCAGCTTGGTAGAGCGCTACGTTAGGGACGTAGAGGTCGCTGGTTCGAATCCAGTCGCATCGACTCAGTGTTTACAAGGGTTTCGGGATTTCCCCGGAACCCTTTTTCGTTCCGAATTCTAACATTTTTCTAACTTTTCCCGTTTATTCTTCCCGTTTAGCGGAAGCGCTCCGTGAACCTTATTCAGTTGTCAAGTTACTGGGTCTTCAGAATCGTCCAGGGTGATGAGGCGGTTCATGGCTTCGGAAAGCTCCTGCTTCGCGGCCTTGTCCTTCACCTTGGCGTAGATTTTCAGGGTGGTATCGAGATCGGAGTGGCCGACCCATTTCTGGATGCTCTTCACGTCCTTGCCTTCGTGGACGAGGATAGAAACGCAGGAAGACCGGAGTCCGTGGAAGGTGATGTTCTGCGGCAGCTCCGGCGTGGCCTTGATAATCTTTCCGAAGGCCTTGGTGGGATAGTCCGGATAGTATAAGGTTCCGTCCGGGTGCTTGAAGATATAGTCATTGTCCGTATAGCAACGGCCGAAGAGCTTGCGGTTTTCCTTTTCCTTCTCCTGCAGCTGCCGGAAGAGGCGGATCTGTTCGTCCGTGAGCGGATATTCCCGCCGGCTCGCCACCGTCTTTGTCGTGTTTGTCCGGTTGATGACCGTTCCTTTAGTTACAGTGTGGTTGATGGTCATCGTCTGCTTTGAGAAGTCGATTGCCGACCAGCGGAGCCCTAAGACCTCTTCCCGCCGGAGTCCGAAGAAAAGCGTCAGGTAGAAGAGCTCATAGAGCTCGTGGTTCCTGGCCTTCTGCAGGAAATACCGGGCTTCTTCGTAGGAGAAGAATTCATCGTCGATGGTCTTTTCCCGGGCGACCTGAGCGGCCAGATTCTTGTTCAGGACCACGTTCTTGACCGGGTTATAGGCAATCAGTCCGTCTGCGACTGCCTGATCCACGACGCCGGCCAGCATGACCTTTGTGTCCTTGGCCGTGCGGAGCTGTACCTGCCGCTCCGTGAAGAGGGAGTCGAGGAAGCCCTCAATGATATGCTCGGACAGCTCCCGGACCTTCACAGGGCCGAAATAGGCCTTGATCTGCTCGCCCCGGTAGTAGTAGCTGGCGTAGGTCGAATCCGCGACCTCCCGTTTCTTTTTGGCGAGATAGCGGTCCGTATAGGCGGAAAGAGTAATATTCCGGTCGAGGTCTGCATTTTCATGCCGGTTTAAGAGGCTTTCTCGCATCTCCTCCGCCCGTTTGATATTCTCCGGAATGTCGGCAAGGCCGGTCGCAATCCACTTCTTCTCGGAAGTCTTCTCTCCGTCCTTCATTACGGTGCGGGATCGGACGATATAGAGATAACCGCTCTTGCCCTGGATGCCGACGGCCCGGCGGCCGTCTTTCTTTCGTCTTGCCATGATCAGCCGGCCTCCGAATCAAAGTTCATGTCCGGATAGATGAATTCCAGCAGGTAAAGCTTGGGAATCCGGTATTTGCCGCCGATCCGCAGGGATTTGATCTTCCCCTCGGCCAGGTAGCGGTAGACCGTGTTCCGGCCGGTTTTCAGGATCTTCTGGACGTCCTCCGGCAGGAGAATGTCGTTGTACTCCGATAAAAAGTCATTTGTCATAAGTAATGCCCCCTTTAAAATGTGTGATTGTGCAGGTATTCCCGGATCTTGTCCGTGGAATAGAGGACGCGCCTTCCCTCTGTGGGAATCCGTGCCTCTGATTTTTCTCCGATTTCTCTGGCTGTCTGTTCGCCGCAGGAAAGGAGCTTCATCAGGCCCTTCACGTCTACAGCGAAAGCATTCTCAAGATCGGATCGTGTGGTTTTTCTCATGAGATCTCCTTTCCAAGCGGGCGGCAAAAAGACGTACCGCTTTCAGCAAATGTCTGCTATAATAACTTTTGTCTACATGTTACACAAATTGATAATTCATCTACATTTGTAGAAGCTTATCTGAGGGCATATTAACATCTACAAATGTATATGTCAATATCAAAGTTAGAATTCTGGAGAAAATTTTATGGCAGAACTGACTGTTGGTGAACTGATCCGCAAATACCGTATTATGACCGGCTTCACGCAGGCCGACGTAGCGAAGAAGCTTTCAGAAATGACAGGCACAAAAGTCATGCCTTCTGCCGTTGCGGGTTATGAAAGCGGCATCCGTGTACCAAAGGTAGAGGTTCGCAATATGATTGCGGAGATTCTCGGAGTGGATCCGGTCGCTCTTTCTGGTCTTGATCTGACGGAAACGGATGAGAAGAGGCTTCTCATTAAGCTGTTGGCGAAATATGCAAATGGACTGAAGCTTAACAAGGATTGCACGGTAGAAGTCAATCTGCCCGTTGATTTTGCCGGCTTTCAACTGGAATATGAGGATCATAAAAAACAGCTGGCGAAAAACGTGAAAGGTTTGGACGAAGATTCGCTGGAGTACAAGCTGACGAAAAGGCAGACAGATGACGAACTTGACTACTGGATGGAAATGTACCCAGGGTACGATGCTGCCTATCTTTGCAAGGCTCATAAAGAAGAGCTAACGGTGGAGAATCTTATTGCCAAACGGAAATTTGTTGGGTATGAGCAGCAAGTGGAATTTTTCCGCTATCAGGACAGGTACTTGACTCCACAGCTGAACAAGGAAATCATGGAGATGATGGGGGAAGCCAAGAAGAAGAAAAAAGACGGGGAATGAAGAAGCCGTTGACTTTCCGGCCTGCCCTGCATATAATGTAATCAAATCAGGTGAGCTCCTACCAATAAGTGGAGGCTATAATATCAGGTGAGTTCCTACCGAAAGTGGAAGCGATAACATCAGGAGAGCTCCTGCCAGCAAGTGGAGGCTATAACATCATGGGCGGCCGGCTGACCGCCCATTTTTTCGTATAGAGGGAACAGTATGGAATCCTTAAAGCTATACACCATTTCAGATGCTTATATTTCCTATCTGCGTGAGTTTTCGCCCAAGACAATCCTGCGCTCCGAAGGGGAAGGCTATGTGACCTCACGGAAATATCTGGGTGTGGTCTATGAAATCAACTGCTATCAGTACTTCGCCCCGTTTTCGTCACCGAAGGATTCTGATTATTTTCTCGGGAAAAATGGCAAAAAAGAGATCCGGCGCAGCATCATCCCTATCATCCGTATGACGGAAACATTTTCCAACGGAGAAAAGGGGTTGCTAGCGACTATTAAGCTGAACAACATGATTCCGGTGCCTGTAAGCGAGCTGGAAGAATACGATATAGTGTTAACTTCCTGAATTTTAACTCTCAAATCACAAAATATTGATTCTCCGATTTTTTGAAAATCCTTATTTTATGCGGGTTTGAACCACTTTTCACTTGATTTCCATGTACGCATATGGTATATTGTTTGAGAGTTAATTAACTCTCAAATGGAGACTGCCATGTACATGGATTTCAAGGTGAGAATCCCGGCCGATCACGGCGGGGTTTCTAAAAAATCGATCAAGAGCGGCGTATACATTTATTACTCCTTTGGCCGGATCTACAAGCCGGATAAGAAATACAACTCCCCACAGACGACTACCATCGGCAAGTGGTGTGAGGATGATCCGGAGATGATGTATCCGAACCAGAACTTCTTCAAGTTCTTTCCGGATGCAGAGTTTCCGGAGGAAAAGCGGAACTCTGTCCGGAGCGGATGCCTGAAGCTTGGCGCCTTTCTTGTGATCCGCAAGATCATCGCCGGCTATCATCTTGATGAACGGATGGATGCGCTGATCGGAAAGGACAGCGGACTGTTCCTGGACCTCTGCGCATACAGTATCATCACAGAGAACAATACCGGCCAGTACTATCCGGATTACGCATACAATCATCCGCTTTTCACCCAGAAGATGAAGGTGTACAGCGATACGAAAGTTTCCGACTTCCTGCGGGACATCACCCGTGACCAGAGCCTTGCTTTTCAAGAAGAATGGAACGAATCCAGGGATCACCGGGAGAAGATCTACATCTCCTATGATTCAACAAACAAGGACTGTCAGGCCGGCGACATTGAACTTGCCGAGATCGGCCATCCCAAGGATGGCCAGGACAAGCCGGTCATCAACTATTCCATAGCCTATGACCGGGACAACAGCGAGCCTCTTTTTTATGAAGACTACCCCGGCAGCATTGTTGACGTCTCCCAACTGCAGTACATGCTGGAAAAAGCAAAGGGTTATGGCTACCGGAACGTCGGGTTCATCCTTGACAGAGGTTATTTCAGCAAGAAGAACATCCACTTCATGGATAGCTGCGGCTATGAGTTTGTCATCATGGTCAAGGGCATGAAGAAGTTTGTCAAAGGCCTTGTCCTTCAGGTCAAGGGCAGCTTCGAAGATAAGCGTCAGTACAGCATCCGCCGGTATCAGGTGAGCGGGACAACGGTCAAGGCAAGGCTTTATGAAGCCGATGAAAAGGAACGCTATTTTCACATCTACTTCAGCGAAAAGAAACGTACTGCCGAGCGCGAGACCGTCGAGTCAAAGATCGACCGTTTTGCTGATACCCTGAAGAAGCATGAGGGTACGCAGTACAAGGTCCCGGAGAACTTTAACCAGTATTTCGACCTGATCTACTATCACGAAGGTCAGCCGGATGAGAAGTTCATGTGCGCCAACGAACGGACCGATGTCATTGACAGGGAGATTGATCTCTGCGGCTATTTCGTCATCATCACCTCCGAAAAGATGACCGCGGAAGAAGCCCTGGATCTATACAAGAGCCGCGATGCTTCTGAAAAACTGTTCCGGGGAGATAAATCCTACCTCGGGAACCACAGCTATGGCACGCAGACAGCAGAAGCAACGCATGCCAAGATATTTATCGAGTTTGTGGCACTCATCATCCGGAACCGCATCTATACTAGTCTGCGGGACCGGGTAGAGAGATCAAAAAAGAAGCAAAACTACATGACTGTTCCTGCCGCCATCCGTGAACTTGAAAAGATCGAGATGATCCGGCAGCCGGATGGAACGTATCGTCTTGATCATGCCGTATCAGCCACGCAGAAAGAGATACTGAGCGCCTTTCAGATGTCTGCTGAAAGCATCCGGGAACAGGCCCGGGCGATCGGTGACGACATTCAAAAACTGGAAGCCTGACGGAAGGAGCAGTCATCATGGCACGTACACGCAGAACAATTTCAATCGACGAAAAGATCGAGGCTCAGAAGAAAGCCGTCATCAAAGCAAAGGAAAGATATGATTCCGAGCTTGCTGAACTCGAGGCTCTTATGGAGAAGCGCGACGAACAGCGGAGCAAGGAGATAATAAAGGCCCTTGGCAAGAGCAAGCACTCCTATTCAGAATTGATGGACTTTCTCGAAGACCGGAACGGGCCCGACGACGATTGAGAGTTAATTTTTCAGGAAGTTGACATATAGACGCGGAACCGGACGAAAAGTACAGGGGGCTGATTCAGAAGGAGATGGCCTTTGTCCGAAAGAACAGCAGCCTGATTCTGAAAAACGCAAAAGTGCTGTATAGCCAGAAAACCGGCGGGAAGACAACGGCAGGTTACTTAAAGAGTACTTCGGATTTCAAGCTCCTTGAACAGAAGATGGATGAATATAAACCGTCCTGACGGAGGCAGCCGATGGATAAGCATTCTGAAGAAATATATAACCGCGGGTTGGAAGCCCTGGTCCGTGATTTGGGCGTGATCCAGGCGGAAGAGTTCATCTCCGTGATCAAGCGGGAGAACTTCGATTACACAAAGTGGCGCAGGGACTATTTCGGAGGCATGAAGGACGGTGAATTCACGAAGGCCGCTGCGGAATATGGCAAAGCGCATCCCTACAAGGGGAAGGCGGAAGTCATATAAGCCTTTGTTGCTGAGAAGCGAAAAGACATTGATTTTTTGTGTGTCTGACCTATAATTTTTGTTGATCAGGAGAGCTCCTGCCATTAAGTGGAGGCGATAAAATCACGGGACGGCCAGTCGACCGTCCCGTTTCTGTAATTCTTATGATGCTGTTTTCAACCCGCAGACGTGGAAGATTCTCAATCGGAATTTGCCTTTCCGATACTCCACAAGGCAAGATCAATATTTTTCATAATGGGATAATCTTTTGGAGAGTTCACCCTTAACAATTTTACGGTTTCTGGACTGTCAAGCACTAATTGCTGGCATACTTGCTCGATGGAGTGCTTCCCCCATATACGAGGCGAGATTTCAAGAATACTCAATGCGTCCTTGAAAAACCTGTCATAGGCAGGAATGCATCCGAGACCGCCCAACATAATTTTTGAAATTAAAGTAGGTGTGGTGGCCGCATCTATGGTCTCCTCATATTTTTCCTTCTCCTCGGTTAATACATCCAAGATATCCTTATATAAATCATATACGCGCGTTGCATATTCAGGATTCTTGATTTCTTTTTCTGAAGGCGCACGGAGCAGCTTGTACTCATCACTAATCATAATTTCGCAAACTCGGTTAAAGAACGTATGGTTCAAGTTTGTCATGATTTTCGAGTTCCGCTGCATACCCCAGCACGCAAGAAATGCATATAGGTGGGCGGAAAGGGAATCGATATCTTGGGCTGATGCGCTCCCTTTTTGGATGACTCCTTTGAATGCGCGAAAACAATGTTCCCAAGCTCTCCCACGCGAAGCTCCTTGACCAAGGTTTTTCTTGTAGTCACCGGAGTCAATTATGTCTTTGATTTTTTCGTAATATTTGTCAGTTTCCATAGAAGGCCTCCTATTGTAGAAGCGATAGTACACCCTGATTCTGCTGGTTCGCCTGCGAGATCATGGCCTGGCCGGCCTGCAGCAGGATATCCTGCTTGGCGTTGTTGACGACCTCGTCGGCCATATCTGTATCACGAATGCGGGATTCAGCCGCCTGGGTGTTCTCTGCCGTGTTTGTATTGTTGCGGTATGCGGATTCCAGCCGGTTTTGCTGGGCACCAAAGATGCTCCGGAAGCTGCTGACCTTTGTGATGGCATCACCAACCCGGTTCAGAGCGTCCATGCAATTGTCATATGTGGAAACATCAATGGGCGGATCATGAATGCCGAGACTATTGGTGGTGGCGTCGCAAAGCTCAAGTGAAAATCCGCTTAAGGTATCGGGACCGGTCTGAAGCCATAAATGGTGTTTTCCGATTACTTGAGAATAGTCAACGGGGACAAGTTCGTTTACATATTCAGTGGTGGTAATAGTTTGATCTTCTAAAACGGTTTCTTTTATAGTTTTCGACCCTTTATCTTCTACTTGATCCCCATACATAAAAATATTTTGATATAAAGAACTTTGTTGTTTCAGATAATATTTTTCATCCATTGCAATAAATTCATATGGAACATCATTCTGGACACCATATCCTAAATATAGCTTTTTTCCTTTCGTGGTTTGAAATGATAAACGGCCATCATCTTCCATGGTTATGTCATCTAATGACATGTCAAAATAATTCGCGTTTATTACATGTAGCGTAAAGGGGGTATTATCTGTAATTTTAATGGGACCAACAATGCCGTCATATGGGTTTCCGTCTAATGCAGAAATAAAAGGGTCTCCGCTTTTGTCGTAAAAGTTATATGAACCATATTTGCTACTGTTAAGTAGTTTGAGGGTGGCAGACTCACCTGGTAAGACCCGTTTATTGTTGATGTAGATCAATCCATTTGGATTAAATGAGGGATCGACTTCAACTGTTCTTTCAACTATTTCAAGTTCATTGGGAAACTCAAAGTGATAAGTACCAAGCCCGACGTTCTCAATGGTACGCTCTTTTTCCACGGGTACTTGAATGGTTTTCTCTATAGTCTTTGCAACTTTTTGATTTTCAAGACGTATTGAAGAAATAATATGTTTATCTGAATTATTACTAGGGCAAAGAGGGAAAACTTCATTAAACTTTGTTGTTTCCGCAATCCGGTCGATCTCTGAAGTCAGCTGATCTATCTCTTTCTGGATGTCAGCCCGATCGGAGGCGCTGTTGGTCCCGTTGGCAGCCTGAACTGCCAGGACATTCATCCGCTGCAGGATATCCGAATCCTCGGCCAGGGCCCCGTCTGCGACCTGAACGAGGCTGATTCCGTCCTCGATATTCTTGGCAGACCGGTTCAGGCCCCGGATCTGCTTCCGCATCTTCTCGGAGATAGATAATCCGGCTGCATCATCCGCTGCTCTGTTGATCCGGTAGCCGGAGGAGAGCTTTTCTGTGGACTTCTGCTTCTTGTCCGTTACGATATTCACTTGTCTTTGGGCGTTCATGGCCGCCATGTTGTGCGCAATGACCATATCGTATGCTCTTCTTCGGTGGCTTTCAGATGGTGTACCTTTTGAAAATGGTGAGAATTTGGCGAAATGTGGGGCGGTTAAAGATTCAGAATGAGAAGCCGATATGAATACTGAATAGATTTTTCCTGCGCAGAAGCAGAATCTGTTGTTGGCTTTTCCGCCTGAAAAAAACAGGCAGAGAGCCCGGAAATCCGACTTTCAAAAGGTACACTTTATGACAGTCCGGAGTTTCCTTTTTCTTCTATCCGGATTTCCCGCAAGCGCCTGTAGAATGTGCTTTCCGACATATCGCAGGCAGCCAGCAGGTCCTTCAGGGGAAGGTCTCCCCGTTCCCATTTTGAGATCAGCTTCTTGAAATCGACAGGCGGCTTTTTGACAGGCCGGCCGAAGCGGACGCCCTTGGCTTTCGCGGCTTTGATGCCCTGCGCCTGACGGACCTTGATATTCTGCCGCTCGGATTCTGCGACGAAGGAGAGAATCTGCAGGACGAGGTCTGCGATGAAGGTCCCCATCAGGTCCTTGCCCCGCCGGGTGTCGAGGAGCTCCATGTCGAGGACACAGATATCGATGCCTATCTCCTTCGTGAGGATCCGCCATTGTTTCTGAATCTCTTCATAATTCCGGCCCAGGCGGTCGATGCTGAGGACGTAGAGAAGGTCGCCTGCGCGCAGCCTTTCGACCATCTTCTTATATTCCGGCCGGTTGAAGTCCTTGCCGGAGAGCTTGTCCATATAGAGATTTCCTTCGGGAATCCCCAGGCCCTGCATGGCCAGGAGCTGGCGGTCTTCGTTCTGATCCGTGGATGAAACTCTTATGTAGCCGTATGTTTCCATGGTTGATGTCCTCTCAGGGAATATAGTTGACAGGGACAGAGTGTAGTCAAAATGACGTCACTTTTGGAAATCCCATGGCGTCAATTTGACGTCACAGTGTGTTTTTTGTAGATATTACCGTCTTGCCGTCCGGCGGGCAGGCGCCGGCGCCTTAAGGCCGGGAAGGTCGATATTAAGCTTTTTCAGGAGCACTTGCAGGCTCCGGTGCTTGTTAATGAAGACGGTCAGGTCGTCCGTCAGCAGCTTCGCCGGATCGAGCTTGCTGAAAAGCTCGGAAAGGAGGCGGAGCGGGACACGAACGGAAGGCTCCTCTTCTTTTACGCAAATCCTGCAGAGCCCGTCCCGCTCTTCCTTTCGGTATTTGGAATCCCAGCCGGAGAGCTCGCCTTCGTGAATTACTGTCTGCCGGCCGTCCGGGTAGAGGGCGACCAGGCGGCCCTGAGAGAGGGCATCGAGTTCGCTTAAGCTGCTTTCTCTTTCCGGCACGAGCTGCAGGCGGATGAGATTATTCCGGATGGAAGAGCGGAGTTCTTCGTTTTCTGAAAGAAGCAGGCGGTGTTCCTTCCGCAGGGGCTCAAGCCTAGCCCGGCGGGTCTCGATGGCCCGGATCTCTTCCTGCAGGGACTGCTTCTTCCCAATCATTGCGTCAAACTGTCTTGTCAGTTCTTCGTATTCTTTTTCGAGGCTCCGGACCTGCCGGTTTGCGGCATTTACGATGGCATCCCGTTCGGCTATAATCCTTTCCGCTTCCGCAATCTTTTCATTCCGGGCGGCGCTGGCCTGGTCGGTGATTAGTCGCCCGGTCTGCTCGGCCTGGCGGATGATCTGTCTTGCCTTGGCGGAAGCTTCTGAGACTTCCTCTGAAAGGCTCTCCTGAAAGGGCGCGGCGTTTAAGAGGACGGACACCTGGTCGGCATCCAGACCCTCGATGAAGCTGCCGGTGTGCTCGATCTTGTGGAAGCCCTGCCGCTCGTTGAAGGAGTGGTTTACGATGAGGATCCCACCTTCCGCGGAGCGGAGGGCATCGAGTGATCGGTCGATGGCAGAGAGTCTTTCTGCACTTTCTTCGTAGGCCTTGGCAGCCTTCTCTGCCCGTTCGATCTCCTTATCCGCCTTATAGGCATCAATCTTTCTTCCCTGTTTGGACTTCTCCCGCGGCTTGTCTTCGATAGCAATCCCGTGGGCCCGGGCGAGCTCGATCTGCTTGGCCCGGCAGCGGGCGGTATAGGTGATCTTCGGGTTATTATCGCGGGGGTACTGGCGGTTCCCCTCGCGGCTGCGGAAGACCGGGTCCTTTCCTTCCCGGACAGAGATTTCATGAAGATAATCTTTCTTTGCCTGTCCCGCGAGCCCCTGATAGACAGCGTTCTCTTCATCGGTCAGGTAGTAGAGCTCTTCCGGATACGGAGGCGCGACATGCATTTCTTCAAGGGCTTTCGCCTGGGAGACCATTTCACGCCCGTCCCTGTCGTGACCGATCCAGACCTGGCCCCGGTCGAAGTGGGGCCCGCAGTCCGGTTCATCGACATGGAGGGCGGCATCGAGAAGGCGGATCTGGGGAAAGGTCTTCAGGTGCCAGTCCATGAATTCAAAGAAGACGGCGGTCAGGGTAGCGGCATCCGCATGATTTTCCTTTGTACCGAGGTAGACAAGGAGCCGCTCCGGCGCGGTATTGATATTGTCCCTTTTGTATTGGGACATGGTCTTGCAGCGGCCCTTGTGGCCCTGCGCTGTCTGGAAGGCGTTCCGCTCCGTGAGGTAGTCCGTGAAGTGATCCTTGTAGATCCGAAACTCCCAGTCGCGGAAATAGGGGTGATCGGTGCCGAGCTTCATTTTTAAAGCTTCGCAGTCCTCCGGCGCCGTATAGGAAAGGCTGCCTTCCGTGAGCGCAGCATTTACGGCAATATTATTATCATCATAAAAAATGTAGAGGTTTCCCTTCGATAGGGCGGGATCGATGTTCTTTGCCTTTGCGGTATCGAAATTCCGGTCGGCATGCCGGTCGTTAAAGACCTTCTTCGACTTCCGGTCCCCGCGGGCCATGTGGTTCCCGCTTCTGATCTTTTCAGCCATGTGGCAGTTCCTTTCCATTTAGCATTCTCCCGATGGGAAAAATCATTCACAGGATAATTTTTCCCATCGCCTGTTTGGCAGTTTCCAGGAAAGCCCGAAACATTCACCGGATGTTCCGGCCTTTCCTATTTGGCGGATGAATCCGAGAAGAGATTCCGGACAATAAGCACCCCATACTTGAATGGAGCTTCGCTTCCATTCAAATGGGGCCCCGCGGCAACCTGCGGTTTCCTGCACCTTCCCTGCGGGGCAGCGTGGCCTCCTTCCTCCCGGGTTCCGCTGCATCTTCGATGCTGCTCGCCCGTCTGTCATCCGTCCGCTTCAATCGTTCATCAGCTCCTGCAATTTGGCCTCGAGCATCTCCCGGGGCAGCATGGACGCCTGGCGGGAATTCCGTCCGGCATTCTTCCAGTCATTCGGCTTCCACTCCTTCCCGGAGGTGTTGTGGGAATTGATCCAGGCGTCGCGCTCTTTTCCTGAAAGCTCTGTAAGCTTTGGGATCTGCCAAAAACCGGCCCGGTGGCCCATGATGCAGGAATTGAGGATGGCCCAGTCCTGATTCCTGACCTTGCAGGGGCTGCTTCCCGCATCGGTCTTGAACCAGAAGAGCTGCCAGTCGGCTTCTGTCCGCAGGCAGGATGTGGAGGCCTTGCGCTGGCGGTATTCTTTGAATTCCGCAATCGTTTCAAACGGCACGGTCGTGAAATTCATGATCTCGTATTCCCTGCCGTTCAAGGGAACGAGCATCTTCTGAAACGAGGCCCGGTCGGGCTTCCGCTTCATGTCAAAGTCCATGCGGATATGCTTTGTGACGGTCTTTACGGTGAAAGGCGCTCCCTGGGAGAGCTCCTTGAAGGTCGTCCACTCTTTGTCGGTATAGTCAACGGTTCCGGTCCGGGACAGGACCTGCGTCATGAGCCAGAGGCGGTCGTCGTAGGAATCCGGGCGGAAACCTGACTTCGTGCTGTTGTGCGCGCAGACGCCGGCGAAGGGTTTATTATTTATGACTAATGGATTCCGGTCGTTTTCCGGGTGCCGGGGATCATGATCATGCAGGGAGACATTGCCTCGTGTCGTGAAATTTACGAGGTCGTCCTGGGCGTGCTTCATTTCCCAGAGCTCCGGATCTTTTCCGTCCGTGAGGTAGAGGCGGGCCTTCTCCATGAAGGGGCGGATGCCGAAGAGGTCGAGAGACTTCAGTTCTTCTTCCGGAATATCCGAGATGAAGCCGTCGGTGGTTACGGAGCAGGTCATGAAGCCTAAAGCATCACACTGGTTCTGGGCGGCAAGGAGCTCCGCCCGGACGATGGATGTGATCATGCAGGCGGAGACCGGATTTGTGATCGCGGAACAGCCGAGATCTTCCATTTCTTCCCTGAAGGCCGTCCAGGTGGACTTCTGCACGACGTTCTGGGCATTCTTCCCGTAGCCGCTGTTTACCATGGTCTTCAGGATCAATTCCTCAAGGGATTTTTTTCCGTGTTCCTTCTTGGCCCGGTTCCGGTCTTCGACGAGCTGCTTCACGGCAGCCTGCAGGGAATAGCTCATTTTTCCGGTCTCAGCATTTACAATGCTGTTCAGGATAAAGCCCCGCTCGACAAAGACTTCTGCGCCGAGCTTCAAGGCTAGGTAGAGCTCCGGCCCGCAGGCGTAGACGCCGTCAATGCCCTCCGATGTGCGGGGATAGACAGGGATTCCGTCCACGCTGACCGGGATGCAGGGGTATTTCACGCCATCCGGAAAGGCAAAGCGGACATAGGCCACCATCATCGTGAGCGGGGCATAGCCGCCGGCCATGGGGACGACGAAGTCCTGCAGGGTGAGGTATCGATTGCTGATTTCTGTCCGGAAGGGATTCGACCAGTCGACGTCGCTGACGAGGCACATGGCTGTGGGGTAGGCGTTCTGCAGGTCGTAGTCGTAGGTCATGAAGGGGAAGTAGCCGATATCGGAGCTCGAGTTATAGCCGCCGTGGTAGGCCTGAGAAGCATAGTACTGAAGCGTGTTCGCCTTGTCGGAGATGGGCTCAAGGCTAGTTGACTCCACGTAGCCGGGCCGGTCCGTCCTCGGCACGAGGCCATGGCCGACGGTTTGAAGGCCGCGATACTTGAGGTTAAACTCTTTGCTATTGCTGCATCCTAAGTACTTCATCATGATTCCTTTCATTACACTTGCTGCGGCGGACGTGATTGTCACAGGGAGCCTGTTGTTGTAGCCGTAGAGGGCAGCTGCGTAGAGAAGCGTCACCACGCTGTCGTTTGAGGCGTAGGCGAAGAACTTCCGAGGATCCCTTTTTAGGAGAGCTGCCATATTTGAAATCTCGCCTTCTTCGAGAGCCATCTTTTCCCAGCCGACGGTCTGGCCGAGAGCCTTTAGGGATTTCATCCCGGCCGGGGCGTGGCACATGGTGTCTGCAAGCTGCAGCGAGACCGGGTATTCGTGGATATGCTGATTTCTTGCATAGGCAGGATCCACACTTGCCGGATAGAGTTTCGTCGGCTGCAGGCTGATGAGGCCGCCCTGTACCTCCGAGGCGTACTTCATTATTTTCTTTCTGCGCTTTCCCTTCTGATCGAGGCCGGAGACATCGACCTTTCCGGCGTGGCAGAGGAGGATGACCGGGATGTGCTTTGTTTTGTCCCAGTCCAGGCGGGGATGGACTTTGCGTCCGTCCGGATAGAGCCGTTTGCTTTTCGCAGCTGCTTCCGCAGAAGTCTTATAGGAAATCTCCTCCGGCTCGCCCCGGTCGTTGATTCCGGAGATTGAGGAATAGACACGGACACGGCGGATATCGACGGGATCGATACAGAGGTTGTCGAGAATCCGGCCGAGGGCGTATTCAAGGGAAATATCATGCTCCGGGAGTTTCCGCACAAAGATGAATTCCACGAGGGAGGTCCCTTCGATCAGGGCGAACTGCCAGGTCAGCATCTCGCGGTCAGCAGAGGCTTCTTCGCCCGGATCCTGCCACTCGCTGTCGAAGGCGATGACGAGGGCAGGGCTTTTCTTCCGGGCGGCGGCTAAGGACGGATAATCCGAAAAGCCGGAAAGGACCGGCAGTTCGTCGCTTCCGGCCGTGACCTTCGCAAGCGGGGATGGTGTCAAATCCTTCTTTGGGTTTCCCATAGGAGCATTTGACACCATGGGCGAAAAACGGCGGAAAGTCGCATTATTATTGATTCTTCGCCTGTCTGTAGAAAGAAGGGCTTTTGGCTTTTTTTGAGAAAGTACGCCATTTGTAGACACCAGGTCTTTGAAGGCCCGGCGGCGGACGAAGAAATCAAAGCGGAAGTTGTAGTCGATGGAATTCGACTGCCCTGCATCGAGCTGCTTCCAGCCGTCCTTTGCGACTTCAAAGGAAATGGAGGATTGGTTTTTTGCCATAAAAAAACTCCGTGAATCGAAAAATAAGATTCACGGAGTGGAGGGCGTCCTTTTCTAACTTTTCTTCTAACCGAAGGGCAGAAAAGGGCATATTATTCTTTTTTATTATGTGTTAAATGGGAAAAATGAAAGCGCAAAAGCAAGGAAATAAAGGGTTTTGAGAAAAATTGAAATGAGTCGGAAAGTCCCGCATAAGATTAGGGACGTAGAGGTCGCTGGTTCGAATCCAGTCGCATCGATACATTGAAAGCCTTGAAATCATTGGATTTCAGGGCTTTTTTGCTGCGTGTCAGGCGCGTGGCAAGCAGGTGTCAGGCGGTGTCAAATTGGTGGGAGTTTGGTGGGAGCTGTAGTCGACCGGAAGTTTTTTCAGGAATGACAGATTTCGCCGGAAAACATACAGATTTCGCCAATGCGGAAAAAAGGCATACTTTTTGTGCTATGTTGAATAGGAACAGGTTCCAATATTGTACTCGATGCTGTACAATCAATTCATGAAAAGCAGGGAGTAATTTCTCCGGTTCGTGTGTTTCATATATAGGAGTCTTTGGAAGGGACGGCCTGGAAAATATTATTCATGATGGGGGGACGCTATGGAGTACAGAAAACTCTGCAATACCGCGGATGAGCTGGAGGGCAGCCGCCTGCTTGGCATTCTCTCCGAGGCAGGCATCCCGGCCTATCGCATGGACAGCGGCAGCGGGCAATACCTGAAGATAGTCATGGGCTACAATGTCTATGGGGAGGACATTTACGTAGACGCCGATCAGTTCGACAAGGCCAAAGAGCTGGCATCTGAATACATGACTAATGAAGAGCCCTCTGCTCCCCACCGGTCGAAGTCGTCCATCATCATCGCAAGGATTGTGCTGGTGATTGTGATTGCCTGCGCAGTGGCAAGCGTTCTCTACAACCTGCTTTGAAATAAAAGGGAAAAGCCTGTATCCGTACTTGGCAAGTCATGCCTTCGCCGTTCTGCAGTGATTGCAAGGAACTTTTGCCGATGGTATTATATTCGTGGATGAAAGGCTGGTGATTTTCTATGCAGATTATAGATGGGATTTTTGACGGGACTGCTGTACGGCCGCTAACCAACGCCCCTTTGGCAGTGAATCAGAAGGTTTCTATCATCATCCAGAATGATGAAAAGGAAGATCCTGTAATGGGGATATTCGGAAAAATGTCCCATGATGATGCCGAGGATCTGAGGGCAAGCCGCCTTTCTTTTAAGGGTGATGTCTGATGTATTTTTTGGATGCCAACATCAATGGCAGTCAATCATGATGCCGTGCTGGTGACGCATAATACCAGGCACTTCTCAAGGATCAACGACCTGCGCATTGAGACCTGGGTAACCACATAAAAAGCCGGCTCTGATCTGAGCCGGCTTTTTTTGAAAATATGATCTGAAGGTCTCCGCTTCGCTCCGGTCGGTGCCAAAGAGTCGGTCCACTGGACCGACGGCACCGCTGCAATATTCCTTTCTATTGCAGATGATTCTTGTGGTTACGCTGTGGTTATTTTCCTGTGGGTGGTCCTGAAATGCAGTGATGGAGCGGCTTCCGGGTGCCACAGGATGGTTCGAATCCAGTCGCACGACTAGGCGTCGAAAAAACCGACGCCAAGGGTGTAACATGCATCGCACGTAGGCGGGCAAAATACGCCCGCCAAGTGCTCATAGCGAAGTCGCATCGACACCCTAAAAGGCTTGCAAACATTAGCTTTGCGAGCCTTTTTCTTATGCACATTCTTTGGTGAGAGTTTGGTGGGAGTTATCAAAAGCAAGCATTTCAAAGACTTTTGGCACCGCACCTGCTATCTGCTCATTCGCTCGGAAGTCCTTGATGTAATGCTGCGCCGTGTTTATATTTCATTCCGCTTAAGCGTACGATAAAGACAGCTGGTACTTGTATGTGTGAAAAAGGTGGCAATGATATCTCTGCCCAGTATAGTGTCGACGGGACTTATTTTCATTATATAATTCCACTTGCCTTTAAAGATTACTATCAGGGTGAAATTATCATTCAGCCGGACGGGATGGAAAGCGTGATCTTTCAAGGAACCAGTTATGCGCATGGAAATACATTAGGCATGATAAATCATGAAACGCTGGCAATAGCAGAGGTTACTTATTCCGGACTTTTTCACCATCTGAATATGAATATTCATTCTGACGATGGACAGGAAATTCAGATAAAAGATTTGCCAATCTAACGGATGTAAAAAAACTGGAATTGAATCCGGCTTGCATACATTTACCGGCAAAGCCGTAGCTCAAAGAAAACTAAAGGCTTATGGGAGATTTGAAGCGATGCGGAACAGAAACAAATGCAGGTAGGAAAGAATGATGATATAATAAAACCGGCTTTGCGAAAGGAGGCCGGCATGGATACAGCTTTGACGAAAGAAAGCACGATCAAAAGAATACAGTCAATGCCGGATAATGGCATTACCTATGATGTGCTGAAGATTATCGATGGGATTCTTGATATTTCCCAGCCGGGTACAATAAAAAGAGGAAAGAGAAAAATCGGCGTTGCCAAAGGCAGGCTTCAGATGGATGATAAGGCTTTTGACGACCTGGATGAAGAGGTCGCGGCTTCCTTTTTCGGAGGTGACGAGTGAAGATCCTTTTGGACACGCATATTCTAATCTGGTTCCTTGCAGGCAGTGATATGCTTTCGGATGCAGTGAAAGAGAATCCTTGAAGCTATACACCATTTCAGATGCTTATATTTCCTATCTGCGTGAGTTTTCGTCAAAGACAATCCTGCGCTCTGAGGGCGAGGGCTATGTGACATCCCGTAAATACCTGTGCGTGATCTATGAAATCAACGGCTATCAGCACTTTGCGCCGTTTTCATCGCCGAAGGATTCGGATTTTAAGCTTCTCGAGCAAAAGATGGATGAATACAAACCGTCCTGATGGAGGCAGTCTATGGATAAACATTCTGAAGAAATATATAACCGCGGGCTGGAAGTCCTGGTCCGTGATTTGGGCGTGATCCAGACGGAAGAGTTTATCTCTCTGATTAAGCGGGAGACCTTCGACTATACAAAGTGGCGCAGGAACTATTTCGACAGCATGAAGGACGGCGAATTTACGAGGGCCGCTGCGGAATACGGAAAGGCGCACCCGCACGAAGTGAAGGCAGGCAAGGACAGGACCCGGAAGCGGAAGGCCTTTATGAAACGGATGGACGAGAAGCAGCCTTCCGGCCGGACGGCGGAAGAAATCGATGTGGAAATCCGGGAAGGCAGAGAAGATCGTATTATTCGATGACATGAAATAGGAACGGGACGGCCGCACGGACGATAAAAAACAGCCTCGATTCGGAGAGAATCGAGACTGTTGATTTTTACATAGGTGGCAGGCTTAACGTTCCTGCTCTTGCTGTGTTCAAGCGGTCTTCAGGTATGCTGCATCTTCAGCAAAATCGGGCTGCTTGGAAACGAACAGGACGACATCACTTGATTTTGCATCAGGGTGTGTTTTCAGAAACTGAATCAACGCCTTCTGTCTGGACTCTTTTTTTCCGGCATAGTGAAGCATGGCCGAGACAAAGTCATAATAGGAATCTTCGATATTGTTTAGCAGTGCAGTAAGTTCTTTCATATCGGCGCCTCCTCACATCTCGATTCTCATGTAGATGTTGTAGTTGTCATACCCGTGATTTTCAAAATAATACCAGTAGGCCTGGTTGTCAATTCCGTATGAAGCATGGACGGCAAAAGACATATCCTTATACTTGGAATAATTGGTATTTATCTCGCTGCAGATCTTGGCATACTCGGCAGCCGGCAATGTAAAAGTAGAAAACAGGAAATCCATTGTTCATTCCGATCCCTTGAGCTATTTTCAGAGATATAGTACCACGCTCAAAGCGAATCTTCCACCGAAAAAATTAAGCAAGAGCTCCTGCAAATAAACCGCCAGAGAAGTGTATTCCCGGGTTCTCAAGCCCTCCTGAAAGCCCTGTACCTAGCCACCTTTGCAGCTATGAAAAAGTGGACGGCTCCGATCCGGGACTGGGGAGAGATTCGGGGAGAGCTTTATATCATTTACCCGGGGAGGCTGTCAGACTGACTGAATTTACAAGGCGGTGAAGGCTGTGCGGGTAGGCCCTGCTTTTATCAAGCCCTTGACAATTGAATCAGCTGTTGTAATAATGACCGAAGCAGGTAACTGAAACAATCTTCAGTACCTTCTTCATCTATTCACATCATAGAAGTCCTATTTACAGACTTTTTTCATACTCTCATGTAAGTCATAATATATACTAAAATTGTTAATCTTTAGCAAATTTCCAAATATATCCACCCGCTGTTTTTCCTTTTCCGTGGAGAACTTTTGAGATGGACTTATCCTGAAGACCGGTCTGTCTTGCAGCCTGTCCGATTGACTCATATTCGTGAAGCAATGCTCCGTCTAAAGAATATTGCTTCACTTTTTTTGCTTCATTTTCAACCTTCTGTACCGGAATAGGTGGAATATCCTCAATAACTGCAGATGGAGAATATTTTCTCCACCGGAATCCTCCAGCGGTGACCTGTACTCCAGCTAGTACTTTTTGTATTCCACCTATAGATACACCAACACTAACTGCCGCCTCTTGGTAACTTGTATATGTATTAACGAGCTTTCCGTCATACGAAAACTGCCCGAGCTTATACTGCGGTTCGTTCTTACCTGTTGAAGACTGAATATGACGCGCCCCGGAACCGATAAGCGTCTGATATAAGAAGAGCAGATGTTCTACAGAGTCATCTTTTATCTCTGTAAGCCTACGGGAAAGCTCTTCAACGCTTGGTACAGAAGAAATACCTGCCTCGATAAGTTTTCTATGAAGGCTGGCAATAAGAAAATACTCATCATAACGCCAGTCAATGACAGAAACGCCTTGCTCCAGGCATTTGAGCCGTTTCTTTTGGTCTTCTTTCATCCGCAGCTCAAATTCTTCATCTCCACCGAAAAAGCCCACCTTTTCATAGTGCTGTCTACCTTGATATTCAACACCGAGTTTTAAAGACGGAATATAGATATCAAGGCTCTGACCTTCCAACCACGGTGCGCGATATTGAAATACAGCATCATCAAATATAGACTTGAACCAATAATAGAGCATAAATTCTCTGCGCCACTTAGGAAGACGAATATGCTCATCTTTTATTGCCTTATCGCAAAATGGCATTATGATATGCCACGCATCATTTGGAGTAACAAATGATTTTGCAAACAGGAAAAATTCATTATTGAAAAACCCCGAATAACGGAAACAGTCTGTATATTGATATCCGTTCAGGATATCGCTCATCTGCCGCACAAAGTCGTTCTGCTGAACCTGGCCAGCAAGAAAACTCTCCCGACTGATTTCCGGGTATTCATAGCCCGCAAGGAAGCTCATCAGATAGATAAGCGTTTCATTGGAGACATCTACAGACACTCCGAGAGTAAGGAAGCCGTTATCAGCAATAGTCTTTCTTACAATTCGATGCTGCTGGAGAAGATACAGTATTCGATAGCAATCACTGTCAAAAACACACTTAAACCAAAAGATGATATGCTCATTTGTGGGGTTATCCGGTTTGGCGACAGCTTCGGCAATAGACTCATCAGAGAGCGTTGGAACCGAAAGAGCCGTCATAAGTTCCCGTAAGCGCTTTGCATCCTGCACAGCATCAGGGAAATGCTTCCACCCGTCGACCTTATATTTTTCCTTGAATGGGCTTTTGGCAGACATATCCACTTTGTCCGGGTCCATATACCGCTTACGAAGTCGTTTATAATGTGTATATCGCTCAATATCATTATCTGACGCAGCGATAAATTGCCCGCTCGATACAAACAAATCTGACAATACCGAGAGGATAACGGAATCAACAACAATAGACTGTACTTTAGAAATTCCGCGATAAAATGTGAAGCTCACAGTAAAAACACTGTCATCGCAATAACGGATTGTCTCATTTTTAACATCCTGTATATAATCCACTCCGGTTGTCGACGTCATAGCAAAATGAAACGAAATATTCCGGAAAGCCTTGAGACCAACGTCGTCAAACACGACTTTTACATAAGTCTTACCCTGATCCGGGTTATTTGTTACCCAAACATTCGTAATATAAAGCAGCGGATACTCGGCACAGACCCAGAGTGTTTTATCATCACATATAAGCCACTCTGATGAATCAACCTTGAATGATACAGGCCTCCTATCGAATAGATACGGATTATGACGGGTACCTATCTGAATCATCGTAGCTAAATTTTGATATAAAGGGAAACTTTCGCTTGGCATCAACATAGACTATTCCCTCCGATAATGGATATTATTTATTCTTAATGTACCAAAGCTGTATGAGTTTTGTCTATCGTTCAATATTTGTAGCACAAAAAATAGATAAGGAAAATTTTGAAGAAATAGATAGAGAATGGTGCAAGAATAGCTTATACTTGGTGCAAGCAGAGAAGAGAATGCGAAAAGCCTTGAAAATAGAGGCTTTCAGGCTGTAATATTTGTGTGTCTGCTCTTATGTGTAGAATTTTTATACGGCTCAGATGGACTTAGTCAAAATGCATTAACAGCTCTCAATTTGCTTCTTGGTGCGGTAATATCTTATTGTTTCGATTCTATCGTGGATGCTGATATAACTGACGTTGAGAATAAGTGGAACTCGAATTTCTTTTCAAGAGCCTCTGCATCAATTAGCCGCATTATCTATTTCCTCTTTTTATTTCCATGACGTCCACCATATAACAAAATTTTACAGAGATATGGGATAACTTGATTCTGTATTTTAAGGCTCCCGGCAGGGCGCACGGCCCACATGTAAATGTGGGTATAAGTGCGCTCCTTACAGAGAAAATAGAATAGATGTAAGATAGAATAATAGTTACTGTACGTAATAGACCGGAGAGGATAAACTGCCACCCTTTCGGCCTATTTTTATGTACCTCTGTTGGGGCCGGGTGAAAAAAGCCACATTGGGCCAGATGAAAAAAAACAATATGGGCCGGAAGTGAATCACCAAGCCAGAGCCAGGTTAAAATGACCAACTTATGCCGCGAAAGCCGCTTTACATGAAAGGAGGACGGAATAGTCTTCTCTGGCAGGGCAAACAGAGCTCTTCCTGTTTGTCTCATTGCCCCAGATTCCTTCCTCCAGAGGCTCATGTCAAGAGGACCGTGGAATAATTGGTCGTTTTAACCTGACCGAGAATGGCTTTTTTCACCCGGCTCTGAATGGCGATTATCGCCCGGCTCTAACACCTCTCCATTCCCCTGTGATAAAATACATATAATTTATATGCTATTTATTCAAAAAGAGGGAGGAAGTATGGGACTTCTGAAAAATCTATTCTCGAAAAACAATAATGAATCGGAAACACCTGTAGATACCATGAAACGGGTCTTTAATGATAGCGACATGGAAGTCTCCTTCAATGTCCCGGACCATGTCAAAGTCAACTCTACAATCTATCTGCAGGACCGCCTGAAGAAACTCGTTGGGAACAGTGTCCGCCTTCAGATAGTCGACATTAAGAAAGCAAAGAAGCCTACCGGGTGGACGGAAGGTATCCGTGGCGACCAGGCTCTTGTCGATACGAAGTACGAGCTATATGGCGTGTTATTTGACCCGAAACTGGAGAAGACCGGGCATAAGATAGGAGACACTGTCGATTGTCTTATTACAAAGACGAATAAAGGCAGTGTAGAGCTTTGGATTCCGATTACCCCGGAGCAGCTCATAAAAGAAAAGCAAGAGAAAGCGAATACTATCGGTATCAATATCTCTGCTAATATGATGAAGATAGAGATGACCGGGAATGAACAGGAGTTAGGGGCCTGCACGGTCGAGACCTTACCGGTTAAAGAAGGCTCGAAGGCAAGGCCTGTGATTGCGGTCAAAGATAAGACCGGAAATACGATATGCGAAGTCACTGGCCGGAGCAGTTCCTATAAAGACCTGGAACCACTCATAGGAAAGCCGGTAAAGTATGTGAAGATAAAGAAGCGGGATAGCCAGTACAGTGAAGACGAGAGCTATTACCGGTTGATATTGAATATCGGCTAAACCAATTGTCTATATTTTGTACGTAATATGTCTATCGGTTTATATTTTGCTTAACAAAAATATTCAAATGCTTTCAAGTGAAAAATTCTTTGTGTTTATTGCATAATTAAAGTTCCAAATTCCGGATATTCCTGCAGTTATGATGAATATGATTACGCAGCACTTTTGGATAAGGAAGATCCTGTGATGGGGATATTCGGAAAAATGTCCCATGGTGATGCCGAGGATTTGAGGGCAAGCCGTCTTTTTTTTAAGGGTGATGTCTGATGTATTTTTTGGATGCCAACATCAATGGCAGTCAATCATGATGCCGTGTTGGTGACGCATAATACCAGGCACTTCTCAAGGATCAATAACCTGCGCATTGAGACCTGGGTAACCACATAAAAAGCCGGCTCTAATCTGAGCCGGCTTTTCTAAAAGATGTGAAATGAAGGTCGTAACCGGTAAATAGAATACGTCTAGGAAGCATCCTCCTGTTCTGATACGCTTATCACGCGTGTAGAACAGGAGGTCTTCGTATGGACGAACGCATGAGAAAAATGAAGATGGCGCAGGGCG
>Ga0256404_1004057_pt1 | contig 28380 bp, 18 predicted proteins | sample RumenRJG_01DNA_FD_185990 | JGI IMG/M metagenome (GOLD analysis project Ga0256404, IMG submission 185990) | Bovine rumen microbial communities from Lethbridge, Alberta, Canada - RJG_01 | ecosystem: Host-associated > Mammals > Digestive system > Stomach > Rumen | place: Canada: Alberta | collected...
TATGGGGATTTTTATTTGCGGAGACAAAATGAGCGTAAACAAAAAAGACTGCCTTGGCAAGAGACAGTCTTCACTATCGCCGATAAAGTCGGCAGGCTATCGCCGCAGGGCGGCGATTTGGTTCAAAGTAGCTTAAGGACAGGTTGCCGATACAGTCGATCTCTGCCAGCGGGGTCTCGAACTTCTTCGAGGAGGAAGCCATGTTTCTTAAGACCGCGCCCATGACCATGCCGCCGACGTAGGAGGGGAAGGTGATCCCGACCTTTTTCAGTAAGATGTAGATAATGGTTCCGATACCCATGGAAAGGATGATCTCGTTGGCGCCAAGAACAAAATTCTTCGCGGAGAGGGCAATTTCCTTTCCGCTCTCATCGCTCTCGGAACTCATGGCCTGTCTGGCAGCAGCCTCATCCTCCAAGTGATAGATCTTCACAATCAGGTTGCCAACGGGGCCGCCGATCAGGCCGCCGGAAACCAGGCCGAAGGTAGCAGCCGCAAGGCCCACAACGACAGCGCCCTCGCAGCCGAAAGTCTCTTCAAAGATCGGCGCGAAGGAGCCGGCGGTGCCGTGTCCTCCGGTCATAGACGCGGAGCCGGTGCAGAGCCCGAGAAGCGGGTGAATGCCAAAGACCTTAGTGAAGCCGACGCCAATCAGGTTCTGGCAGACCACCAGGATGATCAGCACGATGGTGAACTGAATGGTTCTCTTTCCGAACTTTTTCAGGATGCTGGCGTCGCAGGTAAATCCGACGGCGGTAAAGAACACGGTCATGAAGACGCTCTGCAGGGTGGTATCAAGCTCCAACATGCAGAGGCCTGTTGTCTGGCCGATTAGCCTTAAAATTGAGAAGAGAATGCCTCCCACCACAGGATCCGGAATGCAGAGCCGCTCCAGAACCGGGAGGAAATGCTTGATATAACGTCCGAGATACAGGACCAGCGCGGCAACAGCCAGCGTCTGCAGGATATCCAGCTCGATTGTCATAGTAGTCCTCCTTAAGGGACAGTGGTTAAAAATACAGGGGCCGGCAGAATATCAAGATACATTACTTTCCGGTCCCTGTACTTTATACAGTCAATTGCAGGCTCAGCGGTTGTAGACACCGTCGTTCAGATAGGCGAGGAGCTCTTCCTTCGACATGCCATCGATTCCGAGATAAGCCAGGTTATACTTGCTGGTCTCGAAGAAATTCTTCTGGTGGAAAGCGCCTGCCAGGGTGATCATGGAGTCGATGATGGGGGTGTCCACGCCGTACTGCACGCCGAGATCGTGGTAGATCTTGCAGCCAATCGGCACATCCTCAGTGAGGTAGCGGTGATGAATGCTGTTGGGGCCGGTGTTTCCTTCGTTGGACGGCTCGGACAGCGGGAACACGACGTTGTCGTTTCCATCCTTGTCAAGTCCCATGTACTCCTGGGTCAGCACAGATCTTCTGGAAAAGAACATCTGCTTCTTGTACTTCGGGATCCCGACACCGATCTTCTCAGCCAGCGCGATCTCCTCGTTGTAGAATGCGTACTGAGTCTCGCAGATCGAGGGGCAGAGGCCGTGGGAGTACATGGAGTAGGTGGTCTTGTCGTGTCCACAGAAGATCACGCCCCAGTTCTCCATGGTGGATACACCGAGAATGGTTGCCGGCACGTGGATCACGGGGTTCACGTTTGCGAAATCGATGTCCAGGATGGTCTTGCCAGCGGCCGGGCCGTCGCCCTGGGTCACCGCGTCCATGGCGGGCAGGTACTTGGCAGCCTCAAGGAAGTCGGAGGTGTCCTTGTCGGGCAGGGCCGCGCCGCGGAGGGTGATCGCTCTGTACTTCACGCCGACGTGCGGGAACTGGTAGCCGTTGATGCTCTCAATTCTGGTACCGTAGGGAGCAGAAGACCAGCCGCCGATGATGACCTTCTTCGTGCAGCCTGCTTCGCGCATCATCTTCCGGAGAAGAAGGCAGCCGAAGTTGTCCGCAAAGACCATGATGACCTGGCCGTCCTCCAGGTGGGGGATCAGCTGCTTGAAAATGGGCTCGTGTCCCCAGGAGCCGCAGGAAACCACGATGATTCCCGCGCCCTTGACAGCGGTCTCCATGTCGCTTGTCACGACGTCAATGTAGGCTCTGCCGCTTCTCTCGAAGCAGTCCCGGTTGTGCTGGACGCCGTCCAGAAGAATTCCGGTCTTCTCAAGTCCGGCGAGGGATTTCTCTGCAAAGGGCATGGTGTCGAACAGCCGGACTTCCTTCGCTCCGCCCAGCTTGCTGTCTGCCGCGATGGTCTTTCCGACAGCGCCTCCGCCAAGCACCGCAATCGGCATATCCTTCAGATATTCCATCTTGCTCATAAAAGCTCTCCTTTTATCTCTTCACTGATCGATTTTTCAAATCCCGGATGGCCGTCCAGTTGGAGGAAACTCTCTGTTTCCTTCGTTGTGGTTTCATTGTATAATTGGCTCAACAATTTGTAAAACGAATGGATTTGATATGATTCATCACAGATATCGATATGTAATGAGATGAAAAAAACCCCTCACAGATGAAGTGAGGGGGCGGTCAGGTGCTGCGCCGAGTGCTGATATCAGCCCCGACCGGTGAGTGGAATGGATTAGAGCAGTGCAGGTGCTGCGCCGGGTGCCGGTATCTGCACTGGCTGGTGAGTGGCAGGGATTAGGTTGAAACGGTGCAGGGGCTGCGCCGCGTGCTGGCATCTGCACTGGCTGGTGAGTAGCAGGGATTAGGTTGAAACGGTGCAGATGCTTCGCCGGTCTTAGGAGGTGAACATGGAATTTCGGAATATCACGACGTTTCTCACGGTTGTGGAGCGGGGCGGCTTCACGAAAGCCGCCGAGACGCTGGGCTACGTCCAGTCCACGGTGACGGCCCAGATCAAGCAATTGGAGGCAGAGCTCGGGTTTCCCCTGTTTGACCGGGTGGGAAAGCGGGCCTTCCTGACATCCGCCGGTATGGCCTTTGTTCCCTATGCTGAACAGCTCTCTGCCGTCATGAACCAGGCGAAGCTTCTCGGTGCCACGCCGGAGGAGATGCGGGGCACTCTCCGGCTCGGGGTCCTGGAGTCCCTGCTGCACACGGTGATTCTCCAGGTGCTCCCGGACTTTTCAGCCGCCTACCCGAAGGTAAACCTGCAAATCAGGACGGGCCATATGAACGAGATTCTCAGCGCCCTGAAGAAGAACGAGATCGATCTCGCCTACATCTCCGGAAAAATGAATGATGACCCGCTCTTAACCTGCTGCTACCGCAGGACAGAGCAGATCATCTTTGTCACGAATCCCCAGAACCCGCTGCTCTCCCGCCGGAAGGTCCCCCTGAAGGAAATCGTGGACGACAGCCTGATTTTCACGGAGATGACCGGCGTGTGCTACCAGTACTTAAACGAGCTCTGCATCCTCAATAACATCCGCCTCGATGAGCTCCGCTTTATCAGCATCGACAGCACCCACGGGGTTGCCAGCTACCTGGCGGAGCACCCCGGCACGGCCTTCCTGCCAGAGTACTCCCTCGGCAGCCAGCTGGAGAACGGCACACTGCGGCGGATTGACGCCGACGTCACGGATCAGTACTACTACACCCAGGTCCTGACCTACCGGGACAAGTGGATCCCGCCATACGCTTCCGCGTTTCTGGATGCTGTGTGCGCCGTGCGGCCGGAAAACTGATGCACAGGAATGACAGGAGTGGCTCTAAATCACAGGCTGCGCAATCCTTGCGCAGGCAATCCCAGGTCAGATATAATTCCCTCAGGGAGGGGCGATATCATGGATAAGAAAACCCTGCTGGAAAAACTGGACGAAGCCGAATATGCCTCTGCGCTTATCATCGCTGATCTTGGCGACGAACCTTCTTACGAATCCGGCTGGCACCCCAAATCCTTTGCCTGTGGTGCTGTCCTGCTCGCGCTGTCGTTTGTTTCCCGCGGCTCTGTTGTACTATCTGCTGTGTTTATCGTGGCTTCGCTGGCCTGCTTCCTTTACACAGCCATGTATCATGCCAAAATTGCCCGGAAAAACACTGTAATCCGGCGCTTGGAGGAAGCGCGCCGCAAAAAAGCCGAGGAATATATCGCCGATGTAAAGCAGCAATACCAGGATGCCCTGTCTCTCATTCCGGAGTGGGCGCAGAATAAAAACGCCATTTCGTACATCAGAACGGCCATTCAGGAGGATCGTGCACTGAATCCGATGGAAGCAGCGAACATGTACCAGGAATCCCATCCTATGATGTCTCGAGAGCATGATTAAGAATCGGCTCAGAAGTCATCGGAAGTTAACGCAAAGAGCGTCTCAGACAGCTGCAGATCTGCGGAAGATCTCCTGCTGAATGAGGCGCTCTTATTGAATTTCTCGGCATATCACAGAACGGGAGACCTTTCGGTCTCCCGCCTGCCGCAATTAGTATTTCATTTTGAAAATGACCCTAACGTGTGTGGTTTGTCAGGAATTAGTCCTCGGAATAGATCTCAACGATCTGGTAATCCTTCACATAAACCTTGAGGCCATCGCCGTCCTTCTTGGTTCCGGACTTCACGCGGGCACCAGAGGTGTTAACAACGCTGTACTTGGACAGATCCTCGAAGCCGCTGATGTCATAGATAACATCATCTTCTTTTGCCTTCTGATAGTTATCCGTCTTAGAAACGGTCTTGCCGCTGACACCAACAATTTCCTTGACGAACTTGCTCAGCGTGTAGGTCTCCAGATACTCAGTGTCTTCCTCGTCATCCGCAGTGGACTTGATAACGACAACCTTCTCATCGGAGTCAGCCTTCATCAGCATACCGCCAAGATAGTACTTCTTGCTGTCGGTATCATAGCCATTATAGCCCTGACCCTTCTCAGTTCCGGATTTCTTGAACTTGAAGGTGAAGGTCTCTCCATCGATGGTAACCTTCTGAGTGCCAGTCTTCATGGTGCCGTCATGATCAGCGTCATTGCTGAAGTAATAGGCAGCATAGCCCGGATTCGCATGAGCGAATTCCTTGAAGGACTCCTCGGTATCATAGGCATCCTCATCAGACGGATAGTGCAGGATGTCATTGCCGTCCATCTTCAGGAACGCAAGACCAGAGATCATGCCACCCTTCAGATCGAAAGCATACTTCTTGCCCTTGATGGACTTGATCTGGCCAGCGACCAGATTGCCGGTTCCATCCGCATAGTACCAACGGTTGGAGCTGTCATCATAGTCATCTCTGTTCAGATAGTAACCAGGAATAACCTTGAACCAACCCTTGGTGTAACGGGCGCCGCTCTCCGGGCTGCTGTAGTACTGGAAGTCCTCAGCATACTTAGCAACAGCCTTCAGAGCATCAGCGGACGAAGCATTATTACCTCTACGGGAAGCGGTAGCTAAGGTAGCACCACTGGGATCGCCGTCAATTTCCTTGTTGAACCAGTCAGCGATCATACGGCCGTACTTATCGAAACCATACTTTCTGCCGTTAATGGTCTTGTTGATCTTGGCCCCCTTCTCATCGGAACCCTGCTCCTTCTTACCGGAGGACTTGAAATAGAACCAACGGACCTGATCCTCATCCCAGTAGGAATCACCAGGCTGATCCTCATCAGCAAAATCAACCTCACTCAGGGCAATTTCTCTCCAGCCGACGGTCATAGCACCGTCGTTCTCATCGCCGAAGTAGTACTGGCACTCCTGCCATGCATTGTCATCGTAGTTGGTAGTGCCCTCATCCTTATTGACCCAGCCGTACTGCATACGGCCCTCGTCATCGAAGCAGTAGGTCTTGCCATTGATGACCTTCTTAAAGATCTTGCTATCGCTGTGGGTATTCTTGTAAGCCTTGCCGTTGCCCTGGAAGTAGTACCACCAGACATCGGGCTGATCGTCGTCGCCGGCATCCTCGTTGTCGATGGCGATCCACTGGTTCTTCACCATGGCGCCGTTGGCATCGACATAGTAGTAGTTGTCGTCGTCCTCGATCAGGGAGTCGGTAGCCATCTCACCGGAATCATCCAGGTAGAACCAGTTGTCACCGGACTTCTCCCACTTGTCAGTAACCTGATCGCCGTTTCTGTCGTAGTAAACCCATGTGCCGTCCTCTTCCTGCCAACCGGTGACAGCGAAAGCGGTCATGGATGCACCCACTGCGAGAAGCGCGGCTGCGGACACGATCGCCGCAATTTTAGCGTTCTTTCTCATAATAACTATACTTTATGCATAATATATGTATAGCAAGTGGAGACACAATTCTGCAACTGGAAAAAGAATCAGTACCAAAAGCACGAAGTACATAGAAAAGGGCTGATCTTCGTAGTCTGAACCGGCGTTGAAGACATATAGTTTTTGTGCTAACCTACTTAATAAGAAACAAATGACAGAATATAATCTGCACTTTTCAAAACCTTATGAAGGAGTTCTGGCAATGGGAACTTATCTGAACCCTGGAAACAGTGGATTCGCACGGATTGTCAAGCGTGACTACGTTGATAAGACTGAAATGATTTCTCTGGTGAACGATGTAATTGATACATCAGACAATCTGATCTGTGTCAGCCGCCCCAGAAGATTCGGCAAATCTTATGCTGCACAAATGCTGTGTGCCTATTACGATCGGAACGTTGATTCCGATCAGTTATTTCAAGGCTTTAAAATCTCGCAGGAACCTTCTTATAGACGTTTTTTGAACCAGTACAACGTGCTCTATGTCGATATGACCTATGTGAAGCCTTTCTGCGATGACTATCGGAATATTACGGACTATCTCTCTGAAAGAATTACAGAAGAACTGCTTGAAGCTTATCCCGCTCTTTCTGCCAGCGGCGAGCTGCCATCTACACTGATCAATGCAGTTCAGCTCTGTGGCAGGAAATTCATCATGATTATTGATGAGTGGGATGCGCCGATACGTGAGAATCCTTGTGCGGGAAAGGATTATCTCGAATTTCTGAGATCCCTGTTTAAGAGCAGCGGAACAACCGCAAGGATTTTTTCCGCAGTATACATGACCGGCATCCTTCCAATAAAAAAAGATGGATCCCAGTCGGCAATTTCCGATTTTGAAGAATACACGATGCTTTATCCTTACCAGTTTGCTGAATATATTGGTTTTACGGACCTGGAGGTGCAGGAACTCTGTAAGAAAAAGGGTGCCGATTATAACAGGATGAAGCAGTGGTATGACGGTTACGTGTTTTCCGAAATAGGCGCTGTCTATAATCCGAATTCAGTTATGAAAGCGCTCCGGTACCGGGACTTCCATTCCTATTGGACAGAAACGTCTGCGGCAGAAAGTCTGATGGACTATATCACAAAACCCTATACGGGGCTTCCTAAACTGATTGCAGAACTGATCGGTGGAATTGAGGTTCCATTAAACCCGGTTGGCTTTGCGAATGATCTTGAAACCTTTCGCAGCACGGATGACGTTCTGACACTTCTGGTTCACCTCGGCTACTTATCTTACAATTCTCGGCGGAAGGTAGTCTGTATTCCAAACGAGGAAATTCGCAGGGAATTTTCTCAGGCTGTTCGCGGAGTGAAGCATAACGAGACAATCAAGCGCCTTCAGGAAAGCGACCAGCTCTTCTATGACACGATTCACGGGAATGAAGAAGCAGTTGCTGAACAGATTGAGAAAATACACCGAGAGGAGACAGCCCCTCTGCACTATAATCGGGAAAGCAGCCTTCGCAGTGTTATCAAGCTTGCCTACTATACTTATCGGGACCATTACCTGCAGTGGGAGGAGCTTCCCGCCGGAGATGGATACGCAGACATCGTGTATCTTCCTAAAAAGGATTCTGATTATCCAGCGCTTGTGATTGAACTGAAATGGAATCAATCTGCTGGTGGAGCAATCCGACAGATTCAGAGTAGAAACTATCCGGAAGCGCTAAAAAACTTTGGCGGGGATATTTTGCTGGTGGGAATCAGCTACGATAAAAATGCGCCTGCAGGAGCACGGAAGCACAGCTGCAGAATCGTGAAATCCTGTCGTTGAGGCGATAACCAGAGCAGGCCTGTTTGGCGCTTATGCGACAAACGGGCTGTTTTTTGTTGCAATTTCATGCGCTAATATAAACAGAGCGGGAGACCTTTCGGTCTCCCGCCTGCCGCAATTAGTATTTCATTTTGAAAATGACCCTAACGTGTGTGATCTGGTGTCAGGAATTAGTCCTCGACATAGATCTCCTGGATCTTGTTGCCGCTGATGTAAACCTTGATGCCGTCGCCATCCTTCTTGGTGCCGCTCTTCACGACCTGACCAGAGGTGTTGACAACTTCGTAGCCAGCGATATCCAGGTTGGTGTACTTGTTATCAAGCCCATATACGGTATCATCTTCGCCAGCCTTGGTGACAGCCTTAGCAGTCTTCATAGCCTTGGTGACGTTGGTGGGCTCCATCTTGATGCCCTTGCCGTCCTTGTTGTTCACGAACTCAGAAAGAGTCATGGAAGCAACCGGGACCTCAACTCCATCAATCGTCTCGATCTTGACAACTTTAACCTTGTCGTCCTTATCAGCGCTGATCAGCTTACCACCGGCATACCACTTCTTGTCATCCTTACCAGTGATGCCCTGGCCCTTATCGGTACCGGACTTCTTGAACTTGAAGGTGAAGGTATCGCCATCGATCACAACCTTCTGGGTTCCGGTCTTCAGGGTGCCGTCGTGATCGGCGTCGTCGGAGAAGTAGTAAACAGCGTAGTCGCCATTTGCAACATTATCCTGAACGAACTCGTCGAACGCATCCTCGGTGTCGTAGTTGCCCTCATCATCAACATACTCATCGATGTTGTTGTTCGAGTCAACCTTCAGGATAGCAAGGCCAGAGATCATGCCGCCCTTCAGATCGAAGGCATACTTCTTTCCCTTGATGGACTTGATCTGGCCGGCGTACAGCTTGCCGTTGCCGTCAGCATAGTACCATCTGTTGGTGCTGTCCTCATAGTCGCCGCTGTTCAGATAGTAACCGGGAACAACCTTGAACCAACCCTTGGTGTAACGGGCACCGCTCTCCGGGCTGCTGAAGTACTGGAACTGACGTGCATACTCACGAGTTTCCTTAGCATCGTGGGCGTTGTTGCCGGTACCTCTGCGGCTCCAGGAAGCGGAAGTCGTACCAACAAGATCCTCGTTGGCGTGCCAGTCAGCGATCATACGGCCGAACTCATCGAAGCCATACTTTCTGCCGTTGATGGTCTTGTTGTCCTTGTTGGTCTGCTTCTTACCGGAAGACTTGAACCAGAACCAACGGACCTGATCCTCATCCCAGTAGGAATCACCAGGCTGATCATCTTCGGCATCCGGAACCTCAGTCAGAGCAATCTCTCTCCAACCGGTGGTCATGGCGCCGTCGTTCTCATCGCCGAAGTAGTACTCGCACTCCTCATAGGCGTTGTCATCATAGTTGGTAACGCCATCATCCTTGCTGACCCAGCCGTACTGCATGCGGCCCTCGTCATCAAAGCAGTAGATCTTGCCGTTGATCTGCTTCTTGAAGATGTTGCCGGAGCTGTGGTTGTTCTTATAAGCCTTGCCGTTACCCTGGAAGTAGTACCACCAGACATCGGGCTGATCGTCTTCGCCGGCATCCTCGTTGTCGATGGCAATCCACTGGTTCTTCACCATTGCGCCGTTGGCGTCGACGTAGTAGTAGTTGTCGTCGTCCTCGATCAGTGCGTCGGTAGCCATCTCGCCGGAATCATCCAGATAGAACCAGTTGTCACCGGACTTCTCCCAAGTGTCAGTAACCTGCTCGCCGTTTCTGTTGTAGTAAACCCATGTGCCGTCCTCTTCCTGCCAGCCAGTGACAGCGAAAGCGGTCATGGATGCACCCACTGCGAGAAGGGCCGCTGCGGACACGATAGCCGCAATCTTAGCATTCTTTCTCATAATATGCAGACGATATAGTTTTTGCCTGCATAACCATGCAGTCTCGGCACGAGGCCCAGCTTGACTCGGATATAAACAGAGCGGGAGACCTTTTGGTCTCCCGCCTGCCGCAATTAGGTGTAAGTTTCAAATGACCCTAACGTGTGTAATCTGGTGTCAGGAATTAGTCCTCGACATAGATGGACTTAATACTCTCGCCAGAGAGCACAACTCTGATTCCGTCGCCATCCTTCTTGTTGCCGTTCTTAACAACGGCGCCAGAAGTGTTGACAACCTTATAGTTCTTCAGAGTTTCCTTAAGATCGCAGGACGCCTTAGCCTTGTCGTAATCTGTGTTGTCAAGAACATAGATGGTATCTCCAGAGCTGGCCTTCTCGATCTTCTGCTTGTCATCAAGCTGATACTGCTTCAGACTTCTGCCCGCATCGGTCTGAGTCAGGAACTCAGAAACGGTATAAGTCTTATAGGTTGTAGTATTAATGATCTTAATCTTCTCGTCGGAATCTGCGGAAAGCAGCTTTCCACCGAGATAATACTTATGATCATCAAGTCCTGTAATACCCCGGCCCTTATCAGTACCTGACTTCTTGAACTTGAAGGTGAAGGTTTCGCCATCAATCACAACCTTCTGGGTGCCAGTCTTCATGGTGCCGTCATGGTCGGCGTCATCACTGAAGTAATAGACCCCATATCCTTCCTTCTTGAAATCATCGCTTCCAACAAAGGTATCGAAGGCGTCTTCGGTATCATAGTGGTTCTCATCGTCAACATACTCATAGATGTTGTTGCTCTTATCGACTCTCAGGATAGCAAGGCCGGAGATCATGGAACCCTTCAGATCGAATGCGTACTTCTTGCCCTTGATGGACTTGATAGCGCCGGCATACAGCTTGCCGTTGCCGTCTGCATAGTACCATCTGTCGGTGCTGTCCTCGTTATCACCCTTGTTCAGATAGTATCCGGGAACAACCTTAAACCAACCCTTGGTGTAACGAGCGCCGCTTTCCGGACTGCTGAAGTACTGGAAGGACTTTGCATAATCTCTGAGATCATTGATCTGGGCATTGGTAGCACTGGCCTTCTTATAACCGCGTCTGCTCAGCTCGTTAGAGGAGAGGACGTTGCCATCCTTGTCCTTAATTCCAGTGTTATCATCCTTTGTGGCATACTCAGAGTGCCAGTCAGCGATCATACGGCCCCACTCATCAAAGCCATACTTTCTGCCGTTGATGGTCTTGTTGTCCTTGGCGGTCTGCTTCTTACCGGAAGACTTGAACCAGAACCAGCGGACCTGATCCTCATCCCAGTAGTTGTCGCCGGGCTGATCATCTTCGGAATCATCAACATCGGTCAGAGCAATCTCTCTCCAGCCAACGGTCATGGCACCGTCGTTCTCATCGCCGAAATAGAAATCACACTCCTTATAGGCATCATCCTCATATCTGGTCTGACCATCTTCCTTATCGACCCAACCATACTGCATTTTGCCTTCATCGTTAAAGCAGTAGGTCTTTCCGTTGATCTGCTTCTTGAAGATGTTGCCGGAGCTGTGATTGTTCTTGTAAGCCTTGCCGTTGCCCTGGAAGTAATACCACCAGACATCGGGCTGATCGTCGTCGCCAGCGTCCTCATTGTCGATAGCGATCCACTGATTTCTGACCATGGCGCCGTTGGCATCGACATAGTAGTAGTTGTCGTCGTCCTCGATCAGGGAGTCGGTAGCCATCTCGCCGGTATCATCCAGATAGAACCAGTTGTCCCCGGACTTTTCCCACTTGTCAGCAACCTGCTCGCCGTTTCTGTCGTAGTAGACCCATGTGCCGTCCTCTTCCTGCCAGCCAGTGACAGCGAAAGCGGTCATGGATGCACCGATTGCGAGAAGCGCCGCCGCGGAAACAATCGCAGCAATTTTTGCGTTCTTTCTCATAATAAATGCACTCTCCTTTTCTTGTTGTTTGGAAACCTTTGAAATCCCTAATTGCGTTCGAAGAGATTCTACTGCCATTGCAAAGAAAATGCAACTTACAAATCCCTTACAGGCAGTTCCTCCCTCCGTGCTACAAGTCAGAGTATAGACGAATCAATAATTGATTTCTATCGCATTTTTAGGGCTATTTCCTTACGGAAATGTTACAAAGCAGTCTAAATTACATAAAATTGTATTTATATAAGTACAATCTTGGCCTTTTTGGTGTCTACAGGGTTATTTGACGGGTTATAACAAAGGCTGTTACAAGAGTTCCCTTTATGAAATTTTTATTTTTCCTTCCAGTTTCTGCATGCTCTGCTGCTTTTTGGCTTCCGTAGCCTCAGCGTAGACGTTCATTGTAATCTGGATGTCCGAATGGCCCATGATTTCCTGGATAGTTTTGAGGTTGGTCTCATTCTCGCAGAAACGTGTGCAGAAGGTGTGCCGCAGATTATGGGCGGAAAAATGTGGGATTTCAACAGGGGATCGGCTTTCTTTCTGAGCTTTTTCCTGTTCCTCAAGGTTGCAGCTTTTCCGCATCCGCTCCAGCATGCGGTTGATGCAGCTTGGATTAAACAGGTTTCCATTCCGGTTCACAAAGACAAAGTTTGTGTAGCCGTCTATAACAGGCTGCTGCAGAGAACTGCCCAGTGCCTGCTGCTTGGCATATTCCTTCAGAAGTGCGGCACGTACCTCCTGCAGCATAGGGACCGTACGGTGCCCGGATTCGCTTTTAGGCGTGCTGACCTGCATGGCACAGGCGCTGTTTCCAAACTTTCCATATATTATGCTGTGGTTGACAGAGATCAGGTTCTGTTCAAAATCACAGTCTTCCCATCTGAGCCCGATCAGTTCTCCGACCCTGCAGCCGGTTCCGAGAAATACCGTTAAAATAGGAAGCCATTCTCTGTACCTCTCTGAAGAGGAAACAAAGTTTACAAACCTTTGCTGCTGCTCCTCTGTCAGTGCGTGACGCCTGCCCCGTTCTTTTCTGGAGCTTCGCTGAACATCTGCCAGCGCATGGTCGCACGGATTCGTCCTGATACAGCCGTCCCGCACGGCGAGAGAAAAGATCGGGCGCAGTATGGAGTGGATCAGCTTCAGGCTCCCCATGCTGATTCCGGTGTTCCGGACGATCTTTCCGGTTCTTTTCACCCGGATCCGGACGCCGTCATAGAGAAGCTTATTATAGAAGGTTCTGATGTCCGAGTAGCGGATGTCTTCCAGGCGGCGATTACCGAGGTTGCAGGCAATATAGCAGTCATAGATCCCGGCATAGTTTGTCCTGGTGGTGGGCTTCAGCATTGGCTTGCCCTCCAACCAGAACCGGAACCACTGGTCCAGCGTCTGCCGCCCCGTTCTCTGCCTGCCTGTGCTGTACTGAAGATTCTCAGAGATCAGCCTCTCCTTTTCCCGGAGGCTCATTCCGTCCCGCTTGTTTTCAGGCAGGGCGTCTCCGGGGACCAGCCGCCAGCTGTAGGCTGCCCTTCGCGTTCCGTCCCAGTCCTGATAGCGGTAGCGGTAGCGCCCGTCCGGCATCTGGTCTTCGCCGGGGAAGAGAAGCCTTCCACGCGTGTCCATCCGCCGATAGGCTTCAGGACCATGCCTCGGTTCGTTTGTCGAAAGTAAATTTGACATTGCAGTGCTCCTTTCTTTCCTGCTGTATGTTTCATTTCTGCGGTTACCGAAAGAAGTGTTGTCTGCAAAAGTTGGGCTACATTCAGGCTGTGTGGATTAATTATGGGTTAAGAGAAATATGAATGTATTATTATTAGCAGATGCAGAATTATATATCACTATAATATACCACCGGCCAGGCAACCACAAATGAAATATAGATATCAAATATTAATATGCTAATAATATAGTATTCGATCGGTGTTTATTCTGACGAGAATCAGATTGACAGGATTATAATGAGAGATGCTGAACTTATTCTGAATAATATTACATATAGTCTGCTTATTATGAGAAAGCAGACCAAGATTGCGGCCATCGTGTCCGCAGCCGCGCTTCTCGCAGTGGGTGCATCCATGACCGCTTTCGCTGTCACCGGTTGGCAGGAAGAGGACGGCACATGGGTCTACTACGACAGAAACGGCGAGCAGGTTACTGACAAGTGGGAGAAGTCCGGTGACAACTGGTTCTACCTGGATGATTCCGGCGAGATGGCTACCGACTCCCTGATCGAGGATGACGACAACTACTACTATGTCGATGCCAACGGCGCCATGGTCAAGAACCAGTGGATCGCCATCGACAACGAGGATGCCGGCGACGACGATCAGCCCGATGTCTGGTGGTACTACTTCCAGGGCAACGGCAAGGCCTACAAGAACAATCACAGCACCGGCAACATCTTCAAGAAGGTCATCAACGGCAAGACCTACTGCTTCGATGATGAGGGCCGCATGCAGTACGGCTGGGTCAGCCACGACGACGGCACCACCAACTACGACGACAACGCGTACGAGGAGTGCGAGTACTACTTTGGCGATGAGAACGACGGCGCCATGACCACTGGTTGGAGAGAGATCGCTCTGACCGATGTTCAGGATGCTGAAGATGATCAGCCCGGCGATTCCTACTGGGATGAGGATCAGGTCCGCTGGTTCTGGTTCAAGTCTTCCGGTAAGAAGCAGACCGACAAGGACAACAAGACCATCAACGGCAGAAAGTACGGCTTCGATGAGTACGGCCGCATGATCGCTGACTGGCACATCCAGGAAGGCTCCCAGAGCGATTCCATGGCTGCCCAGAGCCGCAGAGGTTCCAAGGACAACGCAACTGCTGTTGCTTCCCGCGAGTATGCTCGTGAGTTCCAGTACTTCAGCAGCCCGGAGAGCGGCGCCCGTTACACCAAGGGCTGGTTCAAGGTCGTTCCCGGTTACTATCTGAATGCTTCCGATTATGACGACAGCACCAACAGATGGTTCTATGCTGACGGCAACGGCAAGCTGTACGCTGGCCAGATCAAGTCCATCAAGGGCAAGAAGTACGCCTTCGATCTGAAGGGCTCCATGATCTCCGGCCTGGCTATCCTCAGAGTTGACGAGAGCAACAACATCTACGAGTATGTCAACGACGAGAACAACTACGACACCGAGGATGCGTTCGACGACTATGTCCGTGAGAACGTTGTCGACGGTGACTACGCTGTTTACTACTTCAGCGATGACGCCGATCACGACGGCACCCTGAAGACCGGAACCCAGAAGGTCGTGATCGACGGCGAGTCCTTCACCTTCAAGTTCAAGAAGTCCGGCACCGACAAGGGCCAGGGCATCACCGGCCTTGATGACAAGAAGTACTACCTCGGCGGTAAGCTCCTGAAGGCTGATTCCGATGAGAAGATCAGCATCATCAACACCAAGACCCTTGAGAAGTATTCTGTCACCGACTTCATCGCCAAGGGCGGCCTCGACTTCGAGACCAAGGTTGTCCCGGAGAAGACCACCATCGGCAAGGCGAAGGCTGACAGCACCGTCTACGGCATCGGCGGCGAGTTCGCTGATCTGACCGCTTCCACCGGTGACTTCGCGGTTGTCAACACCTCCGGTGCTGTCGTGAAGAGCGGCACCAAGAAGGATGGAGACGGCTTCAAGGTCGTGGTGAAGAGCAACAAGATCGCTCAGATCTATGTTGAGGACTAATTCCTGACAAACCACACACGTTAGGGTCAATCTTCAAAATGAAATACTAATTGCGTCCATGCGGGGGGCCGAAAGGCCCTCCGCTTTGTTTTGCCGATTCCGCTCCGCTCCTCTCCTCTTCTCTTTCCCTCCCGCCTGCTGCCAGTTTCCCTGATCGCTTCCTCTCTGTCCTTTTCCTAGATCCTGTGGTATAATGCCTCTTGTTTCAGAATTCACATTTTTTCTTTTACTTTTGAACATTCAGGAGGTCCCCCTATGGACCGCATCGCATTCTTACTCCGGGAACTGAAAAACAACCCGGCGCTCACCCAGCGGGAGGTGGCTGACGCCATGCAGCTCTCCCTCGGCACGGTCAACACCCTCTTCCGGGACTGCACTGCCCGGGGCTTCATTGAGAAGCCCTCCTCTTCTCCCCGGCGCCGCCTTCTCACGGAGGAGGGAATCCGCTACTTGAACAATTACCGCATGGACGGAGCGGTGATTCTGGCGGCGGGCTTCGGCTCCCGCTTTGTGCCCCTGACCTACGAGACCCCGAAGGGGCTCCTGGAAGTTCTGGGGGAGCGGATGATCGAACGGCAGATTAAACAGCTGCAGGAAGCCGGGATCCGGGATATCACAGTCGTGGTGGGGTATCTCAAGGAAAAGTTCGAGTACCTCCGGGACCGTTTTCAGGTGAAGCTCCTCTATAACCCGGACTACGCGGAGATGAATAACATTTCCTCCGTCTACCACGCCGCTTCTCTCTTCCGCGGCCGGAACGTGTATCTCCTCTCCTCCGACAACTGGCTCCGCTCGAACCCCTTTCACGCCTACGAACCCTGCTCCTGGTACTCTTCTGTTCACATGGAGGGGAAAACAAAGGAGTGGGTCCTCAAAACAACCCGGGACGGGCTGATCAAGGGCGTCGCGGTCGGCGGAACAGACGCGGACGTCATGTACGGCCCGGTCTGTCTCCTGAAGGACTTTTCAGAGGTCCTGCTTCCGGCGCTGGAAGAGGCCTACCGCACCCCCGGCAAGGAGCAGTACTATTGGGAAAACGTCTACGTGGATCTGCTGAACGAGGCCGGTAAGAGCGGAAAGAAGCGGGGGGATGTTTCCCCGGCTGAAGGGGAAAGTTTCTCTGACTCCGGCATCAGCCGCTTTCCTGTCATGTACAAGAACCTTCGTCCCGCGGACGAGGTCTACGAGTTCGAAAACCTGGAAGAGCTCCGGGCCTTCGACAAAAGCTACCGGGACCACTCGGGAAACCAGGCCATGGAGCTCATCTCCAACGTGTTCCGGGTCCCGGAGTCGGAAATCACCGGCATCCGGATTCTAAAGGCCGGCATGACGAACCACTCCTTCCTCTTCCAGGTCGAGGGACAGTCCTATATCTGCCGCATCCCCGGGGAGGGCACGGAGCAGCTGATCAACCGCCGGGAGGAGGCGGATGTCTACCGGACCATACGCCCCTTAAAGATCTCCGAGGAAATCCTGTTCTTTGACCCCACAAAGGGCTACAAGATTTCCCGGTACTACGAGAACTCCCGCACCGCGGACTTAACCGTGCCCACAGACATCAACCGCTGCATGGGGCTGTTACGGCAGCTCCACAGCTCGGGGCTCACAGTCCCCCACTCCTTCGATATTCGGGAGCGGATCGGCTTCTACGAGAATCTCTGCAGGGAGAGCGGCGGCATCCCCTTTGAGGACTACGCCGAGATCCGGGAGCGCATGGAGCGGCTCCTCTCCTGGCTTGACAGTCTGAACCGGCCGAAGGCCCTCTCCCACGTGGACAGCGTCGCCACCAACTTCCTCTTCACAGAGACGGGTGATGTCAAGCTCATCGACTGGGAGTACGCGGGCATGGCGGACCCGCTGATCGACATCGCCATGTGCGCCATCTACTCCTACTTCACGAAGGAGGCCTCTGACGACCTTCTGGAACGGTATCTGGGCCGCCCGGCGGAGAAGACAGAGAGTCTCGTGGTCTACGCCTATATGGCCCTGGGAGGCTTCCTGTGGGCCCTGTGGGCGGTCTACAAGGAAAACATCGGGATCCCCTTCGGAGAGTACACGCTCATCATGTACCGCTACGCGAAGGACTACGGGTCCCGGGTCCTCAGCGATCTTGAAAAATAGTGAGCGTCAAAAATAGTGAACGTCAATAATAGTGAACATCACTAATCACTTGGCGTTCACTATAACAGCGGGGAGGCGCAGGACACATTCGCGTCCTGCGAATCGGAAACGCCATTCTGGCGTTTGCTATAGTCATTGTTCAGCGCCCTAAAACCTGGGTGCTGAAAAGATATGTAATAAATATTTAGGAAAGCGTATCCTTTTCCCGGCGCCGTCCGGGTGCTATACTAGCGTTAAAGATTTCGGAACAATTGTTTTGATAAGGAGGGGATTGTACATGATGAAAAAGAGAATGGCCGGCAAGGCAGCGGCTGCTCTGTTTGCTTTTTCGCTCGCCCTGTCTCCCGCGATCGCTGTAAACGCGGCTACGGGCTGGGTCCAGGAGAACGGCGGATATGTCTACTATGACTCCGACAACGTGCTCCACAAGGGATGGATCAAGACCCGGGACGGCTATTACTATATGGATCTGTCAGACGGCACCATGACCAAGGGCTTCAAGAAGATCGACTCGAAGTGGTACTACTTCGGAAGTGACGGTCTCATGGTCACGGGCTGGTTCAAGGACGAGGGCAAGGACTACTACTGCCTGGAAGACGGCACCCTGGTGCAGGAGAACTGGCTGAAGATCGGGGACGACTACTACTTCCTCCGGGGCACCGGCGAGATGGCCCGGGGCTGGCGCACCTTCGACGGCTCCTGGTACTACTTTAAGCCCGACGGCCGCTGCGCCTTCAAGTGGCTCAAAATCGACGACGCTTGGTATTGGATGGGCACCGACGGCAAGATGAAGACCGGCTGGCAGCAGATCGACGGCACCTACTTCTACTTCGGCTCCGACGGCAAGATGAAGACCGGCTGGCTCTCCGACGGAACCAACCGCTACTACATGAACACGGATTCTGGTGCGGATCTCGGCAAGCTGGTCCACGGCTGGAAGAATATCGACAACGCCTGGATGTTCTTTGACGCCAGTGGCCACATGATGACCGGCTGGATCCACCTGGACAACAACTACTTCTATCTCGGAACCGACGGAAAGATGGTGGCCGGAAAGACCATCCAGATTGACGGAGTGGACTACAGCTTCGCGGAGAACGGTGTCTACACCGGCGGCAACAACGTGAGCGCCACCGAGGTCAGCAACAGCCCGAAGACCTCCGGTTCTTCCAGCTCCGGCTCCAGCTCCTCCGGCTCCAGTTCTTCCAGCTCCGGCTCCTCTTCCTCCGGCTCCTCCAGCTCTGACAAGGGACCGGGCAGCAAGGACAGCCGCGGCGAGGGTCTCGAGTCTGACGCCACCAGCGGTCCCGGCGCGGGCGGACAGAGCGCGCCCCAGAGCTCCAGCTCCAGCAGCTCCTCCGGCAGTAATGACGGCATGCCCACTTCGCCCGGGGATGCGGGAACTACTGCAAACAGCGGCAGCTCTGACGCCCCTGCGGGCTGGCGCTGATTGTAATAATTTCTTACGCCTATGAAACGATTATATCGACTTACGGCCCTGCTTATGGCAGGGCTTCTGTCTCTCAGCCTTTCGGTTCCGTCCCTGGCAGCAGAGAAGCTCGGCCGGGTCTCCCCGGGAGTCTACCAGCTGTTTGACGGCAGCTCCACGGTCAGCGGAGTCCTGCACCGGGGCGTGGATCTCTCCCACTGGCAGGGAACCGTGGACTGGGCCACCGTGGCAAAAAACGACGTGGACTTCGTGTTTCTCGGAACTCGGTACGCCGGCGAGGTGGATCCCCTCTTCCGGGAAAACGCGAAGGGCGCGGAGGCCGCCGGAATAGACATCGGCGTTTACATCTACTCCTACGCCACCTCCGTGGACCAGGCAAGGATGGAGGCCGATTTCGTCCTGGACTTAATCAAGGACTATCCCATCTCCTACCCCGTGGTCTTTGACGCGGAGAACCACGACACCCTGGGTGCCCTGCCGAAGGACCAGATCACGGCCATTGTGAACGCCTTCTGCGACCGGATCAGAGAGGCCGGCTACTACCCGATCCTCTACGCCAACGACTACTGGCTGTCAGAGATCCTGGACATGAGCGTCCTCTCCAAATACCCGGTGTGGGCGGCGGCCTACGAGCGGCTTCCCAAGTGGGAAAACTACGTCATGTGGCAGGGAACCGAGACCGGTATCATTCCCGGAATCGAAGGTGGTGTGGACATCGACCTGCAGTTCAAGGACTTCTCCGCCAACATTCCCGCAAACAGCTGGAAAAAGCACCGGGGCCGGGACTACTACTACGAGAACTACCGCCTGGTGAAAAACCGCCTGATCTTTGACGGCGCCAGCTCCTACTTCATGGACGATGACGGCCTGATCTTCAAGGGCGGCTGGAAGACGGTCCAGAACAAGAAGCGCTACTTCGACAAGGAAAGCGGCGTCATGAAGACGGGCCTCGCCGAGGTCGAAGGAAAGCGCTATCTCTTCCTGGAGGACGGCGGTCTCTCCTCCGCCTGGAACCTGTCCGGCGGGAACTGGTACTTCACCGGCACCGACGGCGTGGTCCAGACCGGCGTGATCGACGTCGGCGGCGTCCTCTACAATATGGGTACCGACGGCGTCATGCTCCACGACACGGAATGCGAGTACAACGGCCAGACCTGGATCATCGACAGCTCCGGTGCCATGCAGTTGAAGCCGGCTGAGACAGCAGCCGAGACGGCCGAAGGCGCATCAACGGGTGAAGCAGCCGCAGGCGCGGCTACAGGCGAAGTGACAGCAGCCTCCGGTGAAGCAGCTGCGGGAGCGGCTACAGGCGAAGTGACAGCAGCCTCTGTTGAAGCAGCCACAGGCGCGGCTTCCGGTGCCGCAGGTGCAGTTGCCGGCTTAGCGGGTGCGGCTTCCGGCACTTCGGGTGTCATTCCCGAGAGCAGCGCATCGGTAGAGGGCACAGCATCCTCCAGCGAGATTACTGCTTCTTCCAGTGGAAACTCTTCAGCCTCCTCCGGCGGTGATTATATGGTAGAATCCCTGCAGGTCTCTCCCTCTTATAACGCAGGCATGTCAAACCAGGCAATTCCGGTTTCTGGTCCAGGTGTCTCTGCTGCGACAAATGCCAGCACCACGAATTCCAATATTCCTGCAGAGGCAGAGTCCTCCTCCGTGGTACAGCCCACTGCAGCGGCAGGAAGCGATGCTTCCGTAGGGCTGGTGAAACCGGCGGACGAATAATTTATTTTCATACAGAGACTTAATACAAAGACTCCAAACAGAAAACCCCATCTGTCCTCTTCTCAAACCTTTAACGGTCTGAGGACAGCTGGGGTTCTTCTTTTCGCAGAACAGACTGTGGAATTATGGATAACCGGCCTTCGCCGGTTACCCACAATCCCACAGTCACGACGACGGCGAAAACCACCTGCGGGACGCCATTACCTCGGGCGCATGCAGGCCGTTTTGGTTTTTCGTGATCCATAAAAAACATCATTCCGGGGTCAGTTTTTGATCCGATTCGCACCAGCGCGCCAAAGGCTATGATTTGGCGCTCAGTAAGACAAGTCCAAAAGGGGCACTATCTTCCAAAATGACCTGTTCACGCCCAAATACAGATCCGTCATATGGTTGCAGAATCACAGCTCGAATCCATGTCTCAATCAATCAGGTCTTGTGTGCTTGGAGCAAATGGCATATAATGATTAATACCACTATATCGTTCTGTGTACTACTTATCTATTATAATAGGTTTACCCGGGGAGCCGAAAGGGGGCTGCGTCAGCGCTGGACTTGCAAAAAGGAAGGAGCTGGTGCCTATGGTCACATATGCGGATCTATTCCAATTTGTGATTATGCTTTGCGCCGTAGTAACGCTTGTTATTACAATACGCAAAAAGTAGCACCCTCTGCTTGGCTGGCTAGGTGCTACTTCTTGTAGAAACCACAAATGCCGGCGGCTGGCTATACCCAGCGTTCGGCTCTCTTGTTAAACCTATTATAACGATGAACTAGCAAAGAATCAAGATTTCTCTAGTACTTGAGCGACTTACAATGTCCTGATCAAAAAATCTTCAATTGCCAACTTAATAGGTTTACCCGGGGAGCCGAAAGGGGGCTGCGTCAGCGCCGGACTTACAAAAGGAAGGAGCTGGTGCCTATGGTCACATATGCGGACTTGTTCCAATTTGTGATTATGCTTTGCGCCGTTGTAACGCTTGTTATTACAATACGCAAAAAGTAGCACCCTCTGCCCGCAAAGCTAGGTGCTACTTTTTGTAGATACACAGTTTGCCGGCGGCTGGCTACACCCAGCGTTCGGCTCTCTTGTTAAACCTATTATAACGATGAACTAACAAAGAATCAAGATTTCGTGAGTACTTGAGTAACTTACAGTATCCCGATCAATTATTGTGAATCCTAACTGAATAGGTTTACCCGGGGAGCCGAAAGGGGGCTGCGTCAGCGCCGGACTTGCAAAAAGGAAGGAGCTGGTGCCTATGGTCACATATGCGGACTTATTCCAATTTGTGATTATGCTTTGCGCCGTTATGACACTTGTCATCAACATACGCAAAAAGTAGCACCCTCAGCCCGACTAGCTAGGTGCTACTTTTTGTAGATACACAGTTTGCCGGCGGCTGGCTATACCCAGCGTTCGGCTCTCTTGTTAAGCCTATTATAACGATGAACCAGCAAAGAATCAAGATTTCGCGAGTACTTGAGTAACTTACAATATCCTGATCAAATGTTGTGAATCCTAACTGAATAGGTTTACCCGGGGAGCCGAAAGGGGGCTGCGTCAGCGCTGGACTTGCAAAAAGGAAGGAGCTGGTGCCTATGGTCACATATGCGGACTTGTTCCAATTTGTGATTATGCTTTGCGCCGTTGTAACGCTTGTTATTACAATACGCAAAAAGTAGCACCCTCTGCTTGCCCGCGTAGGTGCTACTTCTTGTAGGAACTACAAATGCCAGCGGCTGGCTATACCCAGCGTTCGGCTCTCTTGTTAAACCTATTATAACGATGAACTAGCAAAGAATCAAGATTTCTCGAGTACTTGAGCGACTTACAATGTCCTGATCAAAAAATCTTCAATTGCCAACTTAATAGGTTTATCCGGGGAGCCGAAAGGGGGCTGCGTCAGCGCCGGACTTGCAAAAAGGAAGGAGTTGGTGCCTATGGTCACATATGCGGACTTGTTCCAATTTGTGATTATGCTTTGCGCCGTAGTAACGCTTGTTATTACAAATACGCAAGAAGTAGCACCCTCTGCTTGGCGGCGTAGGTGCTACTTCTTGTAGGAACCACAACTGCCGGCGGCTGGTTATATCCAGCGTTCGGCTCTCTTGATAAATCTATTATACCGAAAACAAGCAAATAATCAAGGTCTCTCACACTACTGCATTGCCTCCCCCGGCCCCCATTAATCGCTCCCGGCCGTTGGAAACGGCGCAAGCCGTCTTCCAACGGCTTACGTGAAAACAATCACAGCGCCCGCTCTGTGTCAAGGCTGCGAAGCACCTCAGGGGGATTGGCCTTGACGCAGAGCGGGCGCTGTGATCATCTCTTCAGCCTTCTCTCCCGCCTGTCAGGAACCACAGGAATTCGGGGAACAGTCTTCTTCCCAGTTCTGCCACCAGTGTGGTCAGAAGCATCATTAATGCAGGCATGATCAGATACAGGATCAGGGCCACGATTGCGTTTCCGGAAAACAGCAGTGCTACGGTCTTATTGATGAGCCTCACTGGCGCGAAGTGAATCGCATAAGTGAGAAAGGTACGGTGCATGAACTCCCTTGGCTCCGGAAGAGGCAGTGCACTGATCAAAAACCAGAAGGAGCCTACTCCCAGAAGACGGGACATCACGAGAGGCAGGTCATTTGCCGTTTTCTGGGCCAGAAGGTACAAAAGGTATGCGAGTATACCCTCGACTGCAAAAGCCTGCAGGAAAGGCACAGAGAGCCTCTCGCGGTGTCTTTTGCGCTGGCCTCCGTATTGTTCCTGTTTCAGGCTCACGGGCCTGCTTATGGGGGACTCGTCGCTGTGGTAGAAGTAGTCCTCTTCTATGCGCCGCTGTCTTTCCCGCGCCAGCTCCCGCTCCCGTTCCCGGGCCCGCTCTGCCTTCTTCCGCCAGTTCCGCGGGCGGATTGCCAGGGCGATCCCTGCGGCTGTGAAGTAATAGAAGCAGGCGTCAGCGTTCAGGGGCGTCCAGTTCTTCCGGAGGAAGATGATCACCAGGAGAAAGACCTCCGTGAGGCAGAAGGAAATCCCGTTTGACGCAAGGAGATAGAGCAGGGGAGAGATCAGGGTTAAGAGAATCAGCTGGAAGAGGTACCAGAAGACATAGTTGTACTTATACAGGAAGACGCCCTGCAGGAAATCGATCACAGATAAGGGCACCGCGTCCCGCCCCACCACCGTCGAGAGACCAGGGAGGTGGGTTCCTATGAGATATCCCAGGTAATAGATGAAATTCCAGAGAAGATAGGGAATCAGGAGACTCACGGCGCGGCTCCGCCACTTCCGCCGAGTCTCTCTCAGGTCATAGTTCCGGAAGAAGAGGATCCCGGACAGGAAGAAAAAGCCCGGAACTGCCACCTGGGACAGCTGGTTACCCAGAAGGCTCTCGGCAATCCCTGCGGGGGAACTCTTCCACTCGCTGCCGAGAAAGAGCTCCATGTTGACGGCGTGGGCAAAGATCACCAGGATCATGAAGCAGAAAGAGGTCCAGGTGACGGTCTTTCGGAATTTCGTCTCTCGCATGGCCCCTGCCTCCTTTCTCTGTCCTGGTATTTTGCGGCTCACCCTCTTCAGGGAAGAATAATGACCTTGTCTCCTTTTTCCATGCAATTAAAGACCACTTCCATGTCCTGGCTCAGCATTTCCACACAGCCCCGGGAGGCGTCCGCGCCAGTAAAGGCGCGGCAGCCGTGGATCTGGATGGCGCCGCCGAGTACGGTGTCACCGCTCGGATACCCATGGTTCCGGATCGCCTCAGTGATGCTCCGGAAGGTGCCTTCGGAAATCAATCCCGCCCGCAGGCCCCGCTCCGCGTCCTCTATATTCGGGTAGCTCAGGTTCAGGGCCAGGTAGGCGAAGGAGTCCGGGATTTTCCGGGAGACATAGAACTCTCCCACGGGGGTTCTCCGGTCCCCCTGGACCGACTTGTCTCCCTCCGCGCTGCGGCTTCCGGTGCTGACCACAAAGCTGTAGACCCGCACCTTGTCCCGCCAGAGTTCCATCCTGTGGCCGGATTTCGAGACCACTGCCACGGTGCAGCCCCGGCTGGCGGTGACCATGTCGTAATCGTCAATAGAGGTCCGCTCCAGCCGTGCTCCGTCTTCTCCTACGTACATATTGTCGAGGGTGAGGACATTCCGCTGCAGAACGCCGTTCTCATAGTAGTACTCTCTCCCGTCAGAGCCCCGGACCCAGCACTGCTCCTGCTTCGGGAACTGCTTCGGCCCGGAGAGAAGCTCCACGTGCCAGTAGTCGGTGCCCTCCGGATAGAAGAAGTGGTTCGCCAGGACCTTCTGGGGGAAGAGAAGAAAGGATAGCAATACCGCAAGCGCAGATATCACAATCAGGCCGGCACACAGTGCCGGCCTGGAAAATCCGTCAGGAATCGCCCGTCGTATCTGCTTCATAAAGTCTCCTCTGCATAAATGATAGCAAAGAGAAGCGGTTTCTTTCAAGCGTAAATAGCAGTGGTTGTGATATTCATGCGAGAAACAACTCTAACCGGCACTTGGTCGATCAAGGAGTAGGAAAGTCAAAAAAATAGTGTATAATCAAATGACAAGAAGATCAATTCAATAGACTGGAGGTGATTCTATGGCTCTTGACCTTCTTCTGCAGGAAGCAAGCGGACTGTCGGAAGCTGAGCTCAATCAGGTGATCCGATTTGTGCGCTTCATAAAAATCGAATCCGTAAATAAAAAGAGTTCCGAAAATGAAAATGTGAATACGCACAGCAGCGTAATCAGAAAGGCTGGCATTTACAGGGGAAAGGGATGGATGTCGGATGATTTCAATGAACCCCTGGATGATTTTAAGGAGTATATGGAATGATTCTTCTGGACACACATGCTTTCCTCTGGTTTTTAACGGATGATTCAAGGCTGCCTGCCAAGATCAAAAAGAAAATCGAAACGGATAAGGATGTCTTTGTCAGCATTGCTTCCTTTTGGGAAATCGCTATAAAAAACAGCCTGGGCAAGTTGGAGCTTCCTGCATCAATAACCGAAATGATGGAAGTGTGCAGTTCTCTTCAGATAACTGTACTTCCAATCAACGCGGCACAGTTGGAACGGCTGAAGGATCTTCCCTGGATCCACCGGGATCCTTTTGACAGACTGCTGATCTGCCAGGCTTTGGAAAAGAACCTGACACTGATCACAGTGGACAGCAACATTGTGAAATACGATGTTAAAACAGATTGGTGAAATCTGTCGGCATCGACGAAAAACCCCCATGAGTTTCCTCATGGGGGATCTTTTCACCCTGTTTCCCGGGCGCCGGATTCATTCAAATTAGTCAAGGATCTTGACAACTCTGCCGGAGCCGACGGTTCTGCCGCCCTCGCGGATAGCGAAGCGGAGACCCTGCTCGCAGGCGATGGGATGGATCAGCTCGACGGTCATCTCGACGTTATCGCCAGGCATGCACATCTCGGTGCCCTCGGGCAAAGCGCAGACGCCGGTGACGTCGGTGGTTCTGAAGTAGAACTGCGGACGATAGTTGTTGAAGAAGGGGGTGTGACGGCCGCCCTCGTCCTTGGTCAGGACGTACACCTGAGCGGTGAACTTGGCGTGGCAGGTCACGGTGCCGGGCTTCGCGATAACCTGGCCGCGGACGACCTCGTCTCTGTTCACGCCGCGGAGCAGCAGACCAACGTTGTCGCCGGCCATAGCGGAATCGAGCAGCTTACGGAACATCTCGATACCGGTGCAGACGGTCTTCTTCTTGTCTTCCTTGATACCAAGGATCTCGACTTCCTCGTTCAGCTTCAGGGTGCCGCGCTCCACACGACCGGTAGCCACGGTGCCGCGGCCGGTGATGGTGAAGACATCCTCAACAGGCATAAGGAAGGGCTTGTCGCTCTCGTGCTCGGGCTGCGGAATGTAGGTATCGACAGCGTCCATGAGCTCCATGATCTTGTCGCCCCAGGGGCCGTTCGGATCCTGCAGAGCCATCAGAGCGGAACCGCGGATGACCGGAACGTCATCGCCCGGGAACTCGTACTCGTTCAGCAGGTCTCTGATCTCCATCTCGACCAGGTCAAGCAGCTCCTCGTCGTCCACCATATCGCACTTGTTCATGAAGACAACGATGTAGGGCACGCCCACCTGACGGGCAAGCAGGATGTGCTCACGGGTCTGAGCCATAACACCGTCGGTAGCAGCCACGACCAGGATGGAGCCGTCCATCTGGGCAGCGCCGGTGATCATGTTCTTGACGTAGTCGGCGTGGCCGGGGCAGTCAACGTGGGCATAGTGACGGGCAGCGGTCTCGTACTCAACGTGAGCGGAGTTGATGGTGATTCCACGCTCTCTCTCTTCCGGAGCCTTATCGATGTTCTCGAAGTCGACGATCTGGTTCGTCGCGGACGGCATTCTGGTTGCCAGAACCTTGGTGATCGCAGCGGTCAGAGTGGTCTTGCCGTGGTCAACGTGGCCAATGGTTCCGATGTTGCAGTGCGGCTTGGTTCTGTCGAATTTCGCTTTTGCCATTGTTCTATCCTCCTTGGATTATATCAGGCTCTTTCTTTATTCTTCAAATAAGGTTGAAACAGCGCTATCTGGTATTATAGCCGAGAAACCCCGCCGATTCAAGCGTTTTGCTGAGAAAGTAGGGGGTTCCGGCCCGCAGATTCGCTTCCGGCGGCCAGGCGGCACCCGGTGTGGGTGCACGCTGCCCGGAGCCGGGTTTTTGTTCATTACTTGCGGTCGGACAGCACCTTCTCGGAGATGTTCTTCGGGACCTGCTCGTAGCGCTCAAAGAACATGGAGTAGTTGCCGCGGCCCTGGGTGCCGGAACGAAGGTCGGTGGAATAGCCGAACATCTCGGAAAGCGGGACGAACGCCTTGATCATCTTTCCGCCGGAGATGTCCTCGAAGCCCTCCACGCGGCCGCGCCGGGAGTTGATGTCGCCCACGACGAAGCCCATGTAGTCCTCGGGAATGGTGACCTCCACCTTCATGATGGGCTCAAGCAGCACTGCTCCGCCCTTCTGCATGGCGTCCTTGAAAGCCAGGGAGCCGGCGATATGGAAGGCCATCTCGGAGGAGTCGACCTCGTGGTAGGAGCCGTCGTACACGGTGGCGTGCACGCCCAGCACCGGGAATCCGCCCAGAATACCGGACTTCGCGGCCTCCTGGATGCCCTCGTCGATGGGAGCGATGAACTCCTTCGGGATGGCACCGCCGGTGACCTCGTTGTCGAACTTGTAGGTCTCCTCGCCGTTGGGATCCATCGGCTCGAAGCGGACCTTACAGTGTCCGTACTGTCCCTTACCGCCGGACTGCTTGACGTACTTGGATTCCACGTCAACAGGCTTTGTGAAGGTCTCCTTGTAGGCGACCTGCGGGGCTCCCACATTCGCCTCCACCTTGTACTCTCTCAGGAGACGGTCCACGATGATCTCCAGATGGAGCTCGCCCATGCCGGAGATGATGGTCTGGCCGGTCTCGGGGTTCGTGGCGGCGTGGAAGGTGGGATCCTCCTCAGCCAGCTTCTGCAGGGCGTCGATCATCTTGGTCTGGCCGGCCTTGGTCTTCGGCTCGATGGCGATGTCGATAACCGGCTTCGGGATCTCCAGGGACTCCAGGATGATGGGGT
>Ga0256404_1004058_pt1 | contig 28379 bp, 18 predicted proteins | sample RumenRJG_01DNA_FD_185990 | JGI IMG/M metagenome (GOLD analysis project Ga0256404, IMG submission 185990) | Bovine rumen microbial communities from Lethbridge, Alberta, Canada - RJG_01 | ecosystem: Host-associated > Mammals > Digestive system > Stomach > Rumen | place: Canada: Alberta | collected...
AGCAAATCCATATCTACCTTAAATTCATTACTATTTTGGATGAGCCAAGACAAGTATTTTGGATCATTCTCATATATGTATCTGATGGACTTCCCTTTGTATTTCCCAAAAGTAAGTTCGTCCTCTGGCTTCCATACTTTAATGTCTAATTGGTGCTCTGCAATAACTTCGTCTATATCACAGAAGAAATGCTCTGAATTATTTACAGCCCATCGTACCCATCCAAAGTCTGAATGGATAATTTCTTTGAGAGTCTTACCTTTGTGCTTGCCAAATTCTAATACGTCATTTAGCGTATAAACCTTGGTCGTTTCAGTGGTAGCTTCTCCAAGAATATCAACTAAAAACCAGGATCCACATGCGGCATTAGGTATGGGCTGTGGTTCTGTGTCATTCTTCTTGCACCAACTATTTTCCGGATCATTTTCGTATGCGTCAGCACGTTCCCCGTTTCTAAAATAGAATCCGTAGGCATTACCGTACTTTCCACCTTTTCCACCTGGCTCAACTCTATGTACTTCTACATATTGGTTAGCATACCATGGCGAGACACGACCGTCTGGGAATCTTTGAGCAACAAAAGGCAAAGCTCTACCAATATTGTAATAGAGCGAGATAATGCTATTTCTGAACCCTTTGCTATTAATGGCGTCTATAAACTTTTCCTTATTCATCAATAAATTCTTCTAATCCAACGTTCAGTCGCTTTCATCCCCCATTGTACATGCCATTTTCTTCCTGTGGTTTTATCTAACAAGATGAACTGGTACATGTTCTTAGTCGGATATAATTCAAAACTATTCGAACCATATCCATATCCAGATGTCAGATCTTCACCATTGATAGTGACAGAACCCTCATTGTTTGACTCTAATGACCACTGTACTTGCTCTATCATCCCAGTCTTCGTGTCAAGTTGAAGGAGTGTATAGATGTTGTCGGTTTGATACATCTTATATCTGTTTTTCAGAGAATTATCCAACTCTATCTGCTCAAGCCACATATTTGTAACCTGAATTAAAGAGTCAACTCTTGAAAGGATTGAATCTGAACGTTGAATAGAGCGTACAGATTTAGTTGTCGCAGTCTTTGCTCCAGTAGATCTACTCGATTGCCCGTATGAATAACACGAAAAGGCAAGCAGCAAAACCAACAAGAATGTTATCTTCCTCATAGTCTTATATTTATTTGATTTCAGGTGATTCCATCTTATATTGCTCGATATAGTGAACATGCAAGTCGTTAGCCAACAATTTATTTGCTTCTGACATTTTACCAGCGATAACGAGTACAGCCTCATTCTCATATTGTCCATTATCTAAAGCACGAGCCGCATCCATGACGACCTTATACTTTATGCATTGAAAGAGTCCACGTGTTATGTCACTGTCTGGAGAAGTAGAAGGCTTCACTTCTATTGCTATGTGATCGCCATCTTTTAAAACAAAAAAGACATCCAAGCGGTCATCTGACGGCAACAACTCTTCCGTTGAACTTTGTATGACCTTCCAAGTCTTGTTAATAGTAGAAGGATGTTCCAAGATGAATTTTTTAATAGCCTTATGCTCTTCACCTTCTCCTCCGTTTCCATAAGAACCAGCCTTCAGATTATGAATGTCATTGTCAGAAAATATTCTTGCAGGTTTCAAATTTAGGGCAAGGAGCATCTCATTCCAGTGCTTGTATTCATGAGCAACGCGATTTAATTTCATTACCTCACCTCTTTTTGAGTCTGGTGAAAGCTTAGAGTAATTGGAAATAACAAAATCGAATCCATCAGATGGAAGGTTCGTGCCCTTGTTGACAACGAGGGCATTAAGTGTGATTTTCTCCTTACTACCTATACTTTCGAAATGTTTATCCAGTATAGTCTGCACTTCTCCCATCATCCTTCCAATTTGATTTGTCTTGAGCCCAATGGCTTTTGTCAAATCAGAATAATAGTGAGTGCGATCCCATGAGGTCTGAGCCCATCTGACGAGTACTGGTATCATCTTCAAAGCCCAATCTTTTGTACTTGCCATATAATTTTTGGTTACGTAATTTATATGTTTTCAGATACAATTGCAAAAGTAGGCAATTCTATTCAGACATCCAAACTTCAAACTGCAAAAAATAGCAATTCCGCAATACCTCTCTTAAAGATGGACAAACATGGATAGAAGTAAATGTCGCGATATTCAAAGAACTCCTGTATCTTTGCATCATTAATAACCAATGTAATAACCAGAAATGAAAAAATTAGCATCTATGCTGCTTCTTCTTTCAGCAGCTTTGTTTGCGTGTGTAATGACAACATCATGCAGCAGTGATGACGACGACACACCGTCCATGAGTTTTGATACACAGACCATTGTCGGTACTTGGGAAATTTCCAATGTCGGAAACAAAAGCTTGCCAGAATTTCAGAATGGAGCAACCATTACGTTCTATTCTGATGGCACATGTATCGGCGTGATGGACATGGAGAATGCCTACCGTATCAAAGATGGGAAAATTTTTACTTATTACTCAAAAACAGATGAGCCTATGTATGTTTACTCTCTATTGTCAAAACAGGACAACAGCTTAACTGTTCGGGTCAACGGCACTCTTGACGAAAGCAATGTCTCTGTGACGATTCAATTGAAAAAGATTCTATAATAGCTTCTGGCCTCTCGCCACAGTTGCATTGTCTGTGGAAAACGTGAACGTTTTTTGTTTGGGAAGACTAAATTAAAAGGGCAAGATTAGATTGATATTTTGCTCATAAAATTCAGTTGCTTACAAATATTTTTATTACATTTGCAACTAAAGCCGTCAGTTAAAGCTGAACTTAAAGACTTTAGGCTGTACAACTGCCTAATAATAAGCGAGTATCAGCACTAAAACTAAAGTAGGGCTATATAACACAATTTGAAACGTTCAATTAAAAAAGGCACAATAACATAGGTTGATGCCTAATCTTTAATGATATGGAAACAGCGTATGAGCAAAATAATGGTTCGCAGTTAGTCGTACTCGAAGAGAACCAATTGGTGTGTCAGCTCACCAACCGAGTGGTCAAAGCCACTAGTAAGGAGCTGACTCTTCAGTCGATGATCGCAATGATGGCCGATGAGTATGAGTTCGCACCTGAAGACATGGAGCGCGACTTTAGAGTGGAGTATGAAGATCCGGACACAGGCAAAATAAAGAAACAGAAAGTGGATTTAGCCATCTTTGAGTCTGGGAAAACTCATATTTCCGATAATGTCATTCGTGTGATTGTTGTGGCACGAGACGCTAAGGTCAAGGACACTGATGCCAAGAATGGTGTTAAAGCTCTATTGGAGAATCTGCTTAGCTACAGCAACTGCGACTTCGGGCTTTGGACCAATGGTGAGGACTTACGCTATCTCCATGTTTTTGAAAATGATTTCGGACAGCCCGAAACAGAAGAGTTGACCGACTTCCCAGCTGCCGACCAGACTTTGGAAGACATGGTGAAGGAAGGCGATCGCGCCATTCCCCGTACACCAGCCAACGAATCGTTGGTTAAGACTTTCAAGCGCTGCCATGATTACATCTATGGCAATGAAGGACACAAGAAAGATGCATTCTGGGAATTGCTGAATCTTATTTTCTGCAAGCTCTACGATGAGAAGCGCATACAGGAAGATGCCCGCAAGGGTGAAAGTTACCATCGCCGCTTCTGGGTGGGCGTTAAGGAGCGCAATACCCCAGAGGGGCAGCATGCCGTGGCTGAGCGTATTAAAGGCGTGTTTGAGGAGTTGAAGTCAAGTCAGATCTTCAAAGATGTTTTTGATGGCAATGAGATGATCAATCTTTCTGACCGTGGAATTGCTGCTGTGGCATCAGAATTGGCTAAGTATTCATTCACGGACGCTACGGTAGACGTGAAGGGTACGGCCTACGAGACCATCGTGGGTACAACCCTAAAGCGTGAAGCCGGACAATTCTTTACACCAAGAAATGTCATCCGCTGCATGGTGGATATGCTCGACCCCGGAGAAGACGATCGTGTGGCAGATATTGCCTGCGGAACGGGCGGATTCATAGTCAGTGTTCTCGACCATGTACGTCATAAGATTGCCCGTCGTCTTTTCCCCGATGCAGATGAACTGCATCTGAAAGTCAAGCTGAACGACATCAGTGTGGTTGATGCAACAAGAGAATATGCTGAGACTAAGCTCTTTGGTTTCGACTTCGACCCAGACTTAAAAAAGGCAGCTCGTATGAATATGGTGATGGCTGGAGATGGTCATACCAACATATTCAACATCAATTCTTTGGAATACCCCAAGGGCGCACTTCCCGATGTTCCAAAAGTAGCAGAAGCCGTCAATGGAAGCATCGCTAAAAGCAAGGACAAAGACTTTCCATTCGGCACCTCTTCCGATAACGCGCAGGGCAAGTTCGACATGATATTCACCAACCCACCTTTTGGCTCCAAAGTAGAGGTTGACCCAGCCATAGCTGACAAATACGAATTGCAAAGCAACGCTCCTGAAGTGTTGTTCATAGAGTGTGCTTACAACTTCCTGAAGCCCGGTGGCAAACTTGCTATCGTACTCCCCGACGGTATTCTCGGCAATCCGAATACAGAGAGTGTTCGGCTTTGGATCTTGCAGCATTTCAAGCTTTTAGCTTCTGTTGACCTGCCAGTAGAAACATTCCTTCCACAGGTGGGCGTCCAAGCCTCTTTGCTTTTCCTTCAGAAGAAAACAGCTGATGAGCAGCTCGTTCCCATTGAGGATGAAGATTATGATATATTTATGGCCATTGTCGAGAAGGTTGGCAAGGATCGTCGCGGCACACCTATCTACGTGAAGGACGACGATGGAGCAGAAGTATTTTACAAGGAAGCCAAACGTTGGATATCGATAGCTCCTAACGGTCGCGAAATGACCCACTCACGTTTTGAGCGGGTTCGCCATTTGGATGACGACCTGCCTAAGGTGGCTAAGGCTTACGAAAAATTTAAGGAGGAGATAGCATGAAAACAGGCGTTGTTAATAATAAATTTCTTGTTAGTCAAATAAGATTGGATGGGAAATTTAATCTTAGTGAGGGATTACAAGTCAGGAAACTTGTACATAAGTCTCCTTGGGGCATCACATCCATAAACGAAGTTACATCTGATATATATTGCCCAGGTATATTTCAACGGCATTACGTATCGTCAGGAATTCCTTTTTTAGGTGGTGCTGATATACAAAAACAGGAGATTAATAGTGATAAATTTCTACGTAAGGCGACAACTCCGAATTGGAAAATTTTGGAAATCAAACGTGGCTGGACATTAGTGACTTGTGGCGGTACCATTGGACTAACAGCATTTGCTAATAATCTCTTTACAAAATGTTGGGTTTCCCAACATGTGATGCGCGTTATTCCATCATCAATAAAAGAGGGTATGCTGTATTCTTATCTGTCTTCAAAATATGGACATTTGCTATTGACCACCAATACATATGGGTCGGTAATTCCTACTTTGAATGCAGACAATATTGGTTCCCTTCCAATCCCTTTGTTCCCCGAGTCATTTCAAGCTGAGGTTGACAACTTGATTCAAGAGTCAGCAAGGCTGAGAGAGGAAGCGAACGAAAAACTGGAAGAAGCACAAAACAAGTTGAGTGCATTCATTAAAATCAAATTTAATAAAGTTAATTTCAAGACTTCTCGTGTTAACGTTAAAGAAGTTATGTCTTCTCTACGTCACAGAATAGATCCTCCAGCCCTTATGTCTGATGGAGTTTATTCTATGAAGGAAGTAAATTCAAAATTCACTTGCAAGAAAATTTGTAAGCTAAAGACGAAGGTGTTTCGTCCTGGAATATTTAAGCGAATATATGTTGAAGAAGGAATACCATATATTAAGGGGTCTGAAATCTTTCTTGCAGACCCTTTTCGTAGGTGCGTTCACCTTTCCAAGTCACGAACCCCTTTCGTTGATGAAATGACTTTGCATGAAGGCCAAATTCTCATAACATGCGCAGGTTCTGTTGGCGATATAAAGATAATAACCAAAGATTATGAAGATAATAAAGCTATAGGCTCGCAAGACATTATTCGTTTAGAATCCACAGACCCACTTTACACAAAAGAATATCTGTTTACTTACCTCCGCCAACCCTTTGTTTACGACTATATCCAGTCAATGAAGTACGGCTCTGTTATAGAAAGAATAGAACCATTCCATGTGGAATCAATCCCTGTTGTTGAGCCAACAGAAGAATTGAGTAAAGAAATAACAAGCCTTATAGACGAATACATGGATTGTACCTATCATGCTTATACTGCAGAGAACAAGGCAATCAAGAAGGTCGAGGATGAGATTGAAAAGTGGAACAAAGCCAATTGAAAATCAAACAACGTTGTTGTCACTTTGTGAAACGGAAGGTTTGATGAGGCGAAACCATAGCTTTCAAGAGGCCAAAAGGATGCATTAACGGGGCTATATGGGTGTGGTGATTGTTGTAAGCTTATAGCAAAAGATCAAGCACTGCGCGGAGAAGTATCATACGCTACTTAACAAAAGAAAATGAATTAGGCAGAAAAACAAGAAGAAGAAAATGTCGAAGGTGCATAAAGAACAGATAGAATGTCCACACTGCCATAGCATTGGCACGATGGAGATGATAGACGAGGTTGATGCAGACATCAATCCCGAGCTTCGGGAGCGTGTGCTCAACGCACAGGCTTTCATCTATACCTGTCCGGAGTGCGGCTCTCGCATCCTTGTCGGCAACAGTCTGCTCTACCATGATGCACGGCATCGGTTCATCATCTTCTTCGACATGGAGCGTCCAGCGGATTATCATTACCAACCCCTAAAACTCTCCAAAAGTATCATAGAGGATTATCCTGACTATACCTTCCGCTATGTCACCGGCATCACAGAACTTCATGAGAAAATCCTCATCCTTGAAAATGGATTAAGCGATGTGGCCATCGAAAGGATGAAATATATGTTGGCGCATTACTCGCATCCGGACATAGCCCGAAAAGGTTACAAGATACGTTTTGCCAACTATGACCCGGATGACAAGGATGATTCCGAATTCGGCACACTCAGTCTCTTCTACCGTGATAGCAATGACGAGGCTTATGGCATCAAACTGAGCATGCGCCTCTACTATGATTTCAAGCTTGCCGCCAAGCTCGACCCCAGAATGCATCCCCAAGGCTGTATCATGGTGGATGAAGAATGGATAAGTCGCCAGATGAAAGGAGGTGCGTTATGAGCTTGTTGCAGAATGAGAACATCATTCGAATGGAAGGAACTGCCAACAGCATGGTCTTCCGTAATGGGAAATGGGCATTGGCTGATGCAGAAGGCAAGCCATTGACGGACTTCTTGTACGACAAGATTGCATCTCTTGGAGAAGGCTATTTCAAGGCTGGCGTCTTTGTCAAGCCCAATGACGGCAGTCTGATAGTAGAATATCTCGACACCCGCATGGTATATGCCATTATCGACAAGACAGGGAAGACGCATGTCGGTTTGGAGAAAGGCTACAACTACATCAGTGATTTCAATGAAGGAGAGTGTACGGTGGCCAAGAATGGTCGCTGTGGAATCATAGACTTCGACGGGAATGTTATCATAGCCTGTAAGTACAAGTACGTACAGCCGCTTGGCGAGGGACACTACCTGCTGTCATTGGACGACCCAGACAACAGATATGCCATCATCATCGACAAGAACGGCAACGTGCTTATTCCTTCAGATATGCAATACAGGAGCATCGGCGAGTTTCATAAGGGCATTGCCATAGCTTCCCATTCTACTGCTGAAGATTCGAAATGGGTACTTATAGATGAGCAAGGCAGATGTATTTCCAACATCAACTATCAGTACATACAGTATTGGAGTGACGGATATTACCTCGTTGAGCGTGGCTCAAAGAAAAATCTCATCAATAAAAAAGGAGAGCTTGTCTTGAACGAATGGTTCAATGACATTTACGAAATACATCATGGCTTCTTCATTTTTGGCAACACCATCCGTAAAACGAAAACTACACCGACGAGGTATGTGCGCGGTGTAGCCTCGGTGAATGGTGATATAGTATTTCCGATGATATTCGAAAAGGTTAGGTGGTCAGAAGACTATAGTTATATATACGCCGAATTAGGAACCACTCCTTATATACTGACTCTTGATGGAAGCATCTATGACCCGGCCGGCAGTCATCTGCCACAGAAGTTAGAAATCAATGACAAAACTTTCCTCGAAAACACGCTCAACTGGGTGTTACCAGGCCTACAGTTCTTCTATCGTGACACAGATGCCATCAGCAACGCAAAGCAGATTTACCATAAAGGACAGACTCTGCGTGCCGGTTTCTATGTGGATGCCACCACGAAGCTACTGAAGCCCCTGCACAAGACACGTTTCCTCATCGCGTCAGCCCATGCTGCCCGACTCTTTGAGATTGACAAGTATATAGAGGCAAATTCTAATGTAGGGAAATGGAATTTGGTCATATTCCACTACAACAGCTACTTCAAGGTCATGGATGTCTATGAGACACCCACTTGCACCCAAGTATTCCTTCTCCATCTGCCTATGTCAGCTGCACTGCTATTGGGCGACACTGATTTCAACTTCATCGATAAAGCATCTGGAACAGAAAAAACTTTGACACAACTGGCAAGACAGAGCCTTGATGATAAACTGACAATGGACTATCATCCTCGTTCTTTTGATGAAAATCTCTGTCAAAGGATGAATGCACCGGTGGGACTGGACAATAGTCTTACTCCTTTCCCTTTGGGAGCGGAGCCTGAACCTTCGGATCTGAATGAGGCTGCTTTCAGCAATATGATTCACGAGATCGCCCAAGATGAGGACATCAACTATAAGGTAGAGGTTAAGGATAATTTCGATTGGACGGGTCCGGAGGGTACTGTGTGTGAAGGCTGCATCTATACGAGAGGCATTCCCGAAGACGCAAGCGGCTGTGGAAGACTGTTCAAAAAGTCTTTCCGCGAGCACGTTATTAAGGGGTATTGCGAGTTTCGCAAGACCGACCTATTCATTCCGTCAGAATTTGAGGAACGCCGTAAGCGAGAAACCATTGAAGCCCGTGAGAAGGCAGAGAAGCAATGCGACGTGTTTGCCATACGCCTTTTGAAAGAGTTTGTAAAAGAGAAGCTCGACGGCAATATAGACAAGTTGAGAACCTATGATCTATCCTCGCTGAGGAACGATGAGAAATATGGCAATTCGGATTTTCCACGAGCAAATATAGTTAAGGCTATAGCAGCCTTGGCCTTTGCTGATGTATGGCCTGGACTTAGCGTCCAGTCCATTGAGGAATACAAGTATAGGGTGGATGTCATAAGCGATAATACCCGTCTCCTTGGTGCAAGGATCCTCGATATGTATTACAAGGGACTTGAAAAATGGGATGCTCCAATGGAACTACAGCAACGCGCCTTGAACTGCGGAAAACTATTCTACAGCGTTGGCGACCTTCTCGTTTGGCCGAACAAGATGAATGACTACAAAGAAGCATTCGACAGCTACTTTGACGGTACAAAATACAAGGGTTATATGGATCAGTATCTATATGCAATTTATTGCGCCATGACGGGACAGCCGAGGTCGGATGTCCACATACAAGGTCTACTGTACAAGAACCGTAAGGTAATGACAGAATATAAAGGATATGATGGATTCAAGAGGTTTGTTGATAATATGATATTGACAGATTTCGTGGATAAGAACTATAGGCCCAAACATATCTTTACAGGTGTTTGGAGCTACATGAAGGGGCTGGACCAACAGACATACTTCAAGGCTGTAGATGAATATATAGATTTCTGCAACGCTTTCATCCCTAAGCGTGCAGACAAAATAATAATGAAGTTAAAGCGTTTGTTAGACAACTAAAGACTATAAATATGGCACAACTATCAAGGCCCTTGCACGATGAGGGACCAGTAAATAGCGGTGAGAAGAGGTTGCAAAACTACCTCGTCAACAACCTGCCTGACAACTACTATGTGGTGCCAAACCTCAATTTGGCAAGCACCAGCCGTCATGTTACCAAATACTGGGAATATGACGTGATTGTGGTAGCTCCCCATGCAGTGTACCACATAGAGAACAAAGACTGGGGTGGAAATCTTGAAGGAGATGACTATGCCTGGTTCCGTAGTGGGCAGGAAGTGGCCAATCCCCACAAGACCGCAAACCTGAAGAGCCGGGTACTCGCATCGAAGATAAAGAGCGCCCATCCCGATTGGAACTTTGGGCAGATTATTACGCTCGTTACGTTGAGCAATCCAACTCAGACGAAGTTCGGACTTGACCCCAATAGCGAGACCTACAAGCAAACATTCACGTTGAATGAGAAGCTGATAGAGTTTATCACCGACTTCGATGGAATTGGCCGCAAGGAAGACTATATCACCAATGTCCAGAAGCCACTCGTGGGTTTCCTGACAGGACAGTCAACATCTCGCAACTATGCCAAGACGGAAATCTTCAACTACAAGATTGTCGAGACACTGCAGCAGACTGACGAGTTCACGGAATACCTCTGCGTGCCCAAGCTTATCAATACAGCCCAATACAAGATACGCGAATATCCTCTTGATGTAGAAGGCAAAAGCAAAGAAGAACTGGAGAAATTCAGCCTGCAGCTCAATAATGCGTATATAGCACAGGAGAAGATTGGCTCATCGCCGTTCGTCGTCAAGACGGAATATCGCACCAATGAAGAGAATACATATTATTACGAGATAAGCCGTTATCAGGACGAAAGCTCGTTAAAGGCTAAACTCCGTATCAAGACCTTCAAGCAACTGGACAAGGTAAACATTATCCTTGATGTAGCACATGGTCTTGCCACAGCCCATAAGGATAATGTATTCCATCGGAACGTATGTCCGGAGAATATCTATGTCTACGATGGCGGTCACGCTGCCATCGCCAACTTCGGTATGGCATGGTTCGTAGAGCATATAGACAAGAGCTTTACTGTAGCCAATTTCAGTGGTGACTCGCCCTATACGGCTCCAGAGCTGATTGGTAAAGATAGCGATGCCTTTGCCTCTACAGACTTATACAGTCTTGGAGTTGTCTTCTATGAGCTGATGACGGGTAAAGTGCCGTTTAAGGATGCCATAGCTTTTATCGCCCAAGGAGGTGTTCTGACAGAAGACCAGTTGCCAAGCCATGTCTGCAAAGACCTTCCCCAGTGGATGGATGAAGTGGCCAAGCATACCATCGTGGAAGATCCTGACGAAAGATGGACTGACGAGAAGTTCATCGATTTCATAACGAAGTCCATCGAAAGTGGACAGAAGACACCTTCGCCGACCATAGCTTCCACGAAAGACAAGGTGTACTTTCTAAAGGACATGAAGCCCGGCTTGAAGATCTCGCCCTCACTCACCTTACATGAGATGCTTGGTAAGGGCGGTTTCGGAAGAGTGTTCAAAGCTCACCATGACTTGCAGAACAAAGACTTTGCGGTAAAGATATTCGAGCGCGACTCATCCGTTGACAATGCAATCAATGAGTTCGAGGCGTTGAAGAAGCTTGACCATCCAAACATCGTCAAGTTCGTATGGAACGACCGCACCAGCCAAGGGTTGTTCTATACCTGTATGGAACTGCTTGAGGGTGAGAACCTGCAGAACTATGTAGAAGGAGACCTGCGCCTGCCGGTGGACGAAATCTATAATATGGCAGTTCAGATACTCTCTGCATTGGTGTATATGCAGGATAAAGTACCACCAGTGTTCCATCGGGATATAAAACCGAGCAACATCATGTGGGACAGGAAAAACACATTCAAGCTGATAGACTTCAATATCTCCACGACCACCGACGATAAATCGTTCGGCGGAACCTTGCCGTATATGGCCCCTGACCTTATCAAGTCAAGCCATGAGATAGACTGGGATTGCAGTGCAGACACCTTTGCGCTCGGCATCACCATCTACCAGCTGTTTGCCCATGCCTATCCATGGAGCGGTGGTGACCTGCGCCCTAAATTGATGCAAGAGTCAACAAACATACGCAAGTATAACGATAAATTGTCGGACAGAATGGCCGACTTCATTATGAAGAGCATCATTACCGATAAGACCAAGCGTTTTACATCGGCAAAGGAGATGCTTGCTGCTTTGGAGGAAATTGGCAAGGACGGCATCCTTAAGAACACCAATAAGGTAATGACCTTCAATAATAAGGAAGTTGAAACCGACTATGTTGACTATCTTAATTCCCTCTACAGTCAGAGTCATCATGGCAACAGCGGTACACGTGCAGGCAGCCGCCAAAATACTTATGACGACCTTACCTATAGCGAAACCAAACTTGACAAGGAGCTCATTGCAGACATCAAGGCTTTGAAATACCGGCTCATCATCATAACAGGTAATGCAGGAGATGGTAAGACAGCCTTCATTCACCGCATAGAGGACATCGGCGTAAACAAGGAGGCTATTGGCACCAATAATGGCTCTACGTTTGAAATTGATGGATTGAAATTTACCTCCAACTACGATGGTTCCCAAGACGAGGAAGAAAAGGCCAACGATATGGTGCTATCAGACTTCTTCCGCCCATTCAATGACAAGGTTGACTTCAGGGATGTTCCTGTAGGACGAGTCATTGCCATTAACGAAGGACGTTTGGTTGACTTCCTTTCCACCCATGAGAAACTGCGTGCCCTACAAGACAACATAGAGGATTACTTCTACAAGGAGGGACACACCGATCTGATTCCGGGTCTGATGGTCATCAACCTTAACCTCCGTTCTGTCACTGCTCGTGATGATGTCAATAAGACTCCAAGTCTGCTTGCCCAGCAAGTGAAGAAGCTGACGCGTCCCGACTTGTGGACGAAGTGTGCAGGCTGCCCCGTTGCCGACCGTTGCTACATTAAATATAATGTAGATACATTCCAAGACAGCAGTGTTGGAGATGAGGTCATCTTGAGACTTGAATGGATAGTAAGGCTTATAGTCTATAAACGTGAGCTGCACATCACGATGCGCGACTTGCGATCGATGATAGCGTGGATGCTTACTCGCGACTACTCGTGCGATGAGGTGAAACAACTGATAGAGTATGTCAAGACAGAAGACCTGCCGGAGTATTATTGGCAGTATTATTACTTCAATGTAACAGCTCCAGCGATTGGCATTGAACACAAAGCCTTCCCACTGCCGCCATTGTCTTCTTCAGACAGACTTGTAAAGCTGCTTCGCGAAACGGATATAGCAGAAGTCGCACTGCCAGCTTTTGACAGGGACTTGTACTATAAGGACAAGGAGACAGAGAAGTATCTTACATTTAGCGACCGCAAACGTTCGCTATTGGCAGAGTTTAACAATGCCAAAGCCATTCTTCCCTCATATGAGGAGAAAGACCCTGTGGTAAGACAGGTTCAGTCCCTGAGAGAGAAGACGTTCATACGCCATCAATATTTCGAGGGCGCATACGTTGACGGCTTCGATTTCCATCGCCGCCTACCTTATCGTCATGCAACTGACTTCTATAAGCAGCTGAATAACGAGAGTGCCAAGGATTTAGCTGAGACAAAGCAAACCATTGCAAAAGCCATATCAGCCAGCGAGGGTTGTGAAAATGCGAACATGACCAGCGATTATCTGCTGCTTGCCAGCAGCAATGCCAAAGACCCAATATCCAAGAGCTACAGACGTTTCCCCCTGGATGAGTTTGAGTTGTTTGTGAACAAGACAGAGCATTTAACCCGATATATCGAGTATGAAAGCGACAGTCTGACTTTCCGTCACAAGAAAGACCAGTTCATTCAACTGACGGTCGGTCTTGACCTTTTTGAGATGTTGCAATACATCGATGAAGGATTCAGTCCGTCGGTCAATGACCTTCGTGGAAAGTTCATAGAACTGCAGATATTCAAAAATCTATTGGAAGCAAAGACATACTCGGAGATTCTCGTCACCAAGGACAACCGGCGCTTCGCCGTTGTCAAGCTCGACGATCAGAAACGTATTGTCATAGAACCATTAACGATAGGAAAGGAGGCAGAAGCATGAGCCAAGTACTGAAATTAAAGAAGGGATCGGTCGCTGGTGGATTCATGAACAAGGATATACTCTTTGTCGATGTGAAGAGTGTACGCCTTGACCGTGTCCTGACTAACCTATTCCTGAAGATGTATGCCAACGGAGCACCACTAAGTCCTCTTGTAAGGAGAGGCGGATATGATATTGAGAATATCGAAGAGATTTTATGCAAGCTCGAAGAGAAAGGAAAGTTCAAGGGCGTTGTAGCCAATTCGGGTGCTGTGGAAGACTGGTTAAGAAGTTCCTTGCTTGAACTGGTCAACCGAGGCAATGTCGTGAAAGAGCATGTCGCGACGCTGAGGCCTCTTCATCTGTTGAGTTGGAGGTTGCAGAACACCAAGTATTGCCGTGACTACCGTGCCTCTGACCAACTTTATCTAATGCTGCATAGCAACCCTTCTGTTATGGCTGGCCTTGTCAGCTATCTTAGCAAAGGATGGGACAAGCATTCTGGCAACATCGTAAGCTCTGAGAATCTTGATGTAGATACTACTGGCATTCTCTATCTTACCCAGCCGATGAAAGAGAAGAATAACACAAGGAAGGAGATAGAATCAACTCCAGAGCCTTTCCTTAAAGAGCAAGCGGCTTTGTTCTGTGATGATATTCGTCGGTTACTTCTTTATAAAGATGTTCTTCCACGGACAGTCTTCATTGATTATCTCCGTATTCTTTGTGGTTTTCATCTGTGTCTTTACATATTGAAACTTGTTTACCTCCTTCCCAAGATGGTCGCTGCTGGGACACGAGACATTACCGACGACTGGTCGATGGTTGTTGATGTTACAGACAACCTTGACAGTCCGGTAGCTCCATATGCGTGCAACGATATGGAAAGAACGGAAAATGGATATGGTAGATATATACGGGCTACCTATATGATTGACTATATTCAAAAGCGCAAGGGATGTAGTGTTGACGAAGCATTGCGTATATTGGCAAATGACAATAATCGTTCGGATGGTTATTATGAGTCAGACTTGAATAATATACGTGACGGACTTCCAAAATCCAGTGAAACAGAATTCGATCAGGAAGATTTGAAAGAAATGCTGGAGTTGTTCCCAGAAGATGATTACTTCGACAAGCTGATACACATACTTGAGAAATCAAACTTGGGAGCAAGCCAACTACGCTTTACAAGAGATTTCGTAGATTCTGTTTCAATGAAGAACACCTCTTCCAAGCTGCTTGCCGATAGCCGTTCACGCCGTCATCCACGCCGTGGAGCATTGGGTTCTAAGTTGTTGGAGACCTTGGTACAATTACTTGTCATTCAAGACAAGCCTAATGGTGGCTTTGAGACGAGATCGTTGTCAATAGATGAACTTGTGGAAGAGATTCGCAACCGATACGGTCTCATCATCAACGGGCTTGCAGAAGACCGTTTTGCTGAGACTGGAGTTGAGGCCAATGAAGCCTTCCGAATAAACATGGAGGCTTTCAAAGACAAGCTCCGCCAGATAGGTTTCTATACGGATATGAGCGATGCCTATATCCTACAGAAGATTCGTCCACGTTATAAATTGGAAAGCTAATGAATGCGCAAATAAATACAATATATTACGATCGCTTCTTACAGCACATCGTAGAAAGCTACACACCCTTGCTAAAATCTGCAAAGGACGGTCACTGCATGAAGATAACGGGGCTGGCCATGAAAGAGTTGACAAGACTCCTTCCTATGCTTCGTCCCATCAACCCAAATGTCTCTGTATATATTCTTTCAGAGACTGAGAATGGCGACGAGTACATCCATGCATCTAAGCTCATAGAGCTGCGCAATGACCCGGAAAAGTCAGTGCTCATTCTCGTTCCATCAAATAGCCGCACATCTGCAGAAGATTCATACGGAGACGCAACATTCCAGAACCTTTCTGTAGCTGAACTGCAAGACTCTTTCTTAGGCTCCTTGATCAACGATATTCCACAGGATAAATTGCACTTCTGGAACCAAATATGGGAACTACTGAAAGAAATAACAGTTACAAAGGCTGCTCTGACAAATTATGTCCTCTATCTTGAACTTCACGATTACAGTGATGAAGCATGGGGAAACGGCCTTTATCTGTTTGGACTTGTGCCTGACAGAGAACTTATTAAGGATGCTTCCTCTATAAGGCGCCGGTTCATGATCAACTTGGAGAAAGTCTCATCAGCCTTGGGCGATTTTTCTGTGACGGCTTCAGACAGAATAATGGAGCTACCATTAAAGAAAAATACCAAGCAACGGGAGCTGATGGCTTATCTTACTGGTGAAGGTGACTTTGATGACAGTCTTTCGCTTTTTGAGGACATAGAAGAAAACCATCCGGAGTTCAACTATGCTGCATTACCATTAAATATAGACCCCAAAGGAAACATCTTTATCAGAGTTGACATACAACCGGGCAAGGACCAGAAGAAAGAACTCGTAAAGTCTGATGACGGCTCCTACGTTATCAACATTCTGCAAGACAAGAAAGGAAAGATTTCCTTTAAGGTCATAACAGACCCTTCTCCTAAGGATGATCCTGATATTGTAGCCTTTGAGATAGCCATTATCCGCGTGGAGGATTTCTCTGAGTGGGGTGTTTTGAAGAAGACCAAGGTCGGCAAGAATAAGAACGGCAGTAGACGTATGTCTGTAAGTCTGCCGTTCGGAATGCTTGAAGACGGCGAATACATGCTTCGAGTTAGGGCTATTGACGAATCAGGAATCGTGCTTCCGACAAAGAAGACTTTCAGAGAAGAAAGGGTCCAGGAATCCTGGGAAGATGCGGTAGAGGACAACCCAAATCTCAACATTGATCAATACCGCATGGATAACCATGTGGCTTATAGCAATGAGTCTGAGGTGTTCTCTGTTATCACTTCAGAAGAAACTGTTGATACCAGTAGCACTGTTGACAAACGTGCCAAAGTTGACAGCATTACCCAAGCGCTTATCAACTATCGCATTTCCCATCTCATAAAGAAAGAAGCACTGGAGATACCCGACGATAACATAGACAGGAATGCATGGAAAAAAGGCAATCTGAACAATACTTATCAGTTTGACTTCGGTACATCGTATGCCTATCAGATTCAGTTACCGAAGAAGCTCATACAACTTGAGCGTTGCTTCCTTGACCACGAAGACCAATTCGGATTTGTCGAAGCTCAGCTCAGTGCCAATCCAACTGATATCAAGCTTCTTGACCCGACAGACACCGCTATTCAAACGCCCAAGTTCGCCAGTACCACGAAAGTGGACATCCCTGATGATTTGGTCGCTCTTAGACAGGAATTATTCGTACTCATCAAAGAGTCAGCAACTGACGGTGATGAGAATGCTGGCCTTACCTGCACCTTCGATTTTGCTAAGAATATTGCAATTGTCAAGAACTATTTGCTATCTTACACAAGTTGGCTAAACGCATTGGCAGACCAAGACCTTGATGAAGAATCCTTAGCAGAAGTTCAGAACTTGGATACCGTTCTGCTCAAAGTGGAAATGCCAGATGCTACAGGCAAGTTTACGAACGTCAAGCTAATCACCCCACTACATCCGCTCCGACTTGCTTGGATTGTCAATCTTTATGAGCTATACCAGGATTGGGAAGAACGTACCCAAGAGGACTTCAAACGATACAAGTCAGCATGGTATAGAAAACTCGACAAGCTATTCCAAGGAGAATTACCTCTTGACGTAGCTCCACTTGTGCTTACAGACAAGTCGCTGGAGCAGGCATATCAATACATAGGTGAACTTACCTACGGTTGGGGCGCGTACTCACAGCCTCTCTTTGCAGAAGAGAATACATTTGCCGGCAGCTACCGTCAGCTAAAGTCGTATGTGTCAACATTACTGAACATCACACAGGACAAGCGAATTGATAGCGATGTTAGCGCAGCACTGGTGACAAGACATCTTGCGAATTATGTCCTGTCCCATCCTTATACCAACAAACTCGTCATCAACCTGTTCAATGCAGGTGATGCATCTGTGTTTGCCAAAGCACTGGTGACTCTTGAAAAAATAGGATTGGGGGGTGAGTTGTCCTACGAGGTCAGACTATTCTCTGACGAGAATGTCCTTATGTCTGGGGAAGCTTTCCGTGATTTGCTTGATCCAGAATCTCAGCTTGCAGAAGAAGCAGAAGTGTTCTCACAGGCATCAGCAAACAGACTATTCCCCAAGCTCCGTTTCTCTCTGAATAAGATAGAAGAGTTCATTAATAATCACGACAAATATCAAGCGCATTTGTCGTTCTTAGTCAATCCGTTTGCAGTACATACGGAACTGGTACGTCCCGATGAGCTTAGTCGCTCTTTCTATTTGAACGGAACCATCTGCCGCGATGTCATAGACTCGCACAGAGAAGGCAAGGCATGGATATGGAATCGTTATGTGTCAAACAAAGTCATTCCAAACCCGGTAAACGAATTCTCCAATACCGAGGTTAATATTTTCGGTAAGTTGCAAGATGCAACAAGCAAGTTGCTCTCCACGACGCAAAAGGAGTCTATACCAACCACGACGCTACGTCTTCAAGAAAAAGACACAATGATGATTGGCTTTGTCCACGACTGTAGCGACTGGGTGATAACGTTCGACAAGAACATGGGACCGGAGTTCTATGACCTGCCTTGTACAGAGAAGAACGATGTGCCTTATCTTTTGGACTATGTTCCCGGTGAGGAGACAACAGGTATTTCTTCTTATCTGACCGCGAGACCCACCAGCGAGATAGCTGCCTTCGTAGTGCCATTGTTCAAAGACTATGGCATAGATTTGACACAATATGACAACTTCAAGGAAATTCTTGAGGACATACGTTCTGTGAGCAGTTCTATCATCATGCAGGTGAATGCCACGAAATCCAAGGCTTTTGAGGTGATAGGGACAACACTTTGCAAACGGTTCCTTGACAAGAAACATATCACTAAAGAGTCTTTCCTTATTCCTATCGACTTGCACAAGGAGTTGTTTGAGGATTTGGATTCGCAGTCCAAGGAACGCGCCGACAATCTCGTGGTGAAGATGAATCCTGATAAAAATGAGATAGTCTTTACTGTAGTAGAGATCAAATGCCGCAATGCGGTCTATCAAAAAGACGAATTACATGCCAAGATAGTAGAGCAGATTCAAAATACGATACTGGCGTTAAAGAGTCATTTTGAAATTGCTACAGATGGCCATGACCGTCTTGACAGAGAACTGAAAACTCTTGAACTGCGTACGCTGTTAGAGTTCTACATACGCCGTTCGTTGCGCTATGGTCAACTCGACCCTAACGTAGCACAGAGCTATCTCGAATTCTTGAGTAAGCTGGATGATGGTTATACATTACGGTTTAAGCAACTTGGCGTTATCTTCGACTTCCAACAGAACGAGAGGCAAAAGAAAGACTTTTACGGCGAAGCCGTGGTATACACTATGGGCAACCCCGTAATAACTGAAATCCTTGACAAAAAGAGTTCGCTTGACACTGCCGATCTTGAAGATAAAGACAAGGAGTTTGTAGACTTTTTCGAGCCAACAGATGTAGTGACAAACGTGGATAGTATTGAGCTGAAAAAGCCTCAGGATGAAGTGCAGACACACGTAGACACAGTGGCAGACGGTTTATCTCCCCAACCAATACAGACGATAGAGAGTCAGCCTTCCGTCAAGTTCGATGAGCATGAGGATGACGAGAAGCCTGTTGAGTCAGAGACATCCTCCAAGCCTGTCGCACCTGTGCCTACGCCAGAACAGGAAAAGTCAACGACTCAACCAGAGCTGCAGACAACAGTAGAGCCGTCATTCCAAGTAGAGCCCAAACAACCTGTAGCTGCAGACCCGAACTATGTCAAGCCATCATACGACCTGATGATAGGCGCAGGGCAAGAAACACCACAATATGGCATCTTAGGTAAAATGGTGAGCAATGGACGCAAGGTCGCTCTGGACTTAGATGGTTGTAATACCATAAGTCTATTTGGTGTTCAAGGTGCTGGCAAGAGTTATACCATCGGTTCTGTTGTGGAAATGACGCTCAAGCAGTTCTCTAATATCAATGTACTGCCATCACCATTGGCTGGTGTTATCTTCCACTATAGTGACAGCATGGATTATGCGCCAGAATTCACATCCATGGTATATCCAAATGACGAAGCCGGACAGCTGGCAAAGCTCAAGGCAGAATACGGAGCAGAACCAGGAAGCATAAAGGATGTGGTGCTTTTAGCTCCAGAAAGTCAGGTAGAGACCCGTAAGGCTGAATACCCAGACTTGGAGATTCATCGCATCGGTTTCGATTCTTCAGAGCTCGGCGTAAAGGAATGGATGTTCCTGCTAGGTGCAATGGGTAATGACTCCACGTATATCAAGGAGTTGAAACAGATTATGAAGGGCTGTAGAAATAATATGTCACTGGAAAACATCCGAAAAGGTGTTGAGGACAGCCCATACATGTCAACATCTCAAAGGACATTGGCAACGCAAAAACTCGATTTTGCCTCTGACTACATCACAGATGGCGTAAAACTCCAGCAGTTTATGAAGCCTGGACGGTTGATTATCGTGGACTTACGTGATGAATTCATAGAGAAGGACGAAGCATTGGGCTTGTTCGTAGTTATGCTGAACATATTCTCTAATGCAAAAGCTGTAAATGGACAGAAGTTCAACAAGTTTATTGTCTTTGACGAGGCACACAAGTACATGAACAATAAGGACCTTGTGGACTCCATTACGACTGCGATTAGAGAAATGCGACATAAGGGCGTGTCAATCATGATTGCCAGCCAAGATCCGATGAGCCTACCTACGGAAATCATAGAATTGAGTTCTATCGTCGTCTTGCATAGGTTCAGCTCACCAGCCTGGGTCAAGCATGTGCAGAAAGCCATTACGCCGCTGCAAACATTGACTGCTACTGAGATGGCCCAACTCGGCTCTGGCGAGGCACTTGTCTGGGCAAGCAAAGCTACGGACAAAACCGTAACGATGCGTCCGATAAAGATAAGTATTCGTCCACGTGCAACCAAACATGGTGGTGATACGATTTCAGCCGTTAACAAATAACTGAATGGAGATATACCAATATACAAACAAAGGCCAAAGAAAGGAGAACCAAGACTATACAGTCTATAAGGTTCTCCCCTCTGGTGACAGCATATTTATAGTTGCCGATGGCATGGGAGGTTATTCTTACGGAGATGTAGCCTCTCATGTCGTTAGTGATTCGATTGCTTCTTTTGTTGAAGCAAATATTGATAAGTATGAACCTCAAACCTTGTTGGAAAACGCTATCAAAGGGGCTAATGAAGCATTAATGCAGAAGCGCCTGTTGTTGAATGTCCGTAAGATGGGGACAGTAGTATCTGTAGCAATGATAAAAGGTGGTGAACTATATGTCACATGGCTTGGAGACAGCCGTGTTTATTTATTCAATGGGGATGATATGGTTTTCAAGACCGAAGACCATTCTTTGCTTAATGAGATTAAGACGAAAAGGCCATTAAGTGCATCTACGATTGAAAGATATGCAGGTGTTGTAACCAAATGTATAATGGGTGATGACGACTTGGGGGAGATTCCTGTGAAAGTAATACCCATTACTAAGGGCGAAACGATCGTACTTTGCACGGATGGTTTCCATAAGGAAATGGATATACAATGGGCTCTGAATTATAATACAGCTTTAAAAGAAACGCTGGATGCCAAATCCAACAACGCTTCTGATAACTATTCATTTATAAAAGTCGCAATTTAATATGATATTGAGTCAAGACATCATCAAGGACATCAAGGGAAAGTCAAATTTAATGTTTGATAAAGCTGCTGATTTTAATGTTCTTACAGATGAAATCAGCAAAGAGACCGGGCGTACTATCGGACTAACCACTATAAAGAGGCTTTTCGGCTATATAGATGATGACCGCAAGACCAGCCAATATACCTTGAATACCCTTGCGCTATATCTTGGCTTCAGTGACTGGAATGAATATTCTAGGTCAAAGAATCTTGATAGCGACTGGAATTTTGACACAGACAAAGTTCTAATAGCAGAGCAGACTATTGGGACTATGATTCATGTTAAGTATCTTGACAGAATCGTTACATTCGTAGTTACCGAATATGACAATCAGAAGGTACTACGAGTGGAGAAAACTGAAAATAGCAGTTTGAAAGTTAACGATATCTTGTTCGTGAACAGTCTTCAAGTAGGTAATATTATAGAAGCCGACAAAGTCATCCGTGGTAAAAATATTGGAAATTACCGCACTCATGGAGAAATATCGGAAATGCATGTAGAGTAATATTCAAATTGAATGGACAAAAATGGATGGCTTTAATTGTTTGAAGTAAAAGAATTTTTGTCTAAATTTGCAGTGTTACTTAAACTGTCATGCCTATGATAAGCATCGAAGATGTTATAAGAATAACGATAGAAGCTCATGAAGGACAGAAGGATTTAGATGGTAAGCCCGAAATCCTCCACCCTTTAGCTGTGGGCCTCGCAGGTACAAACCGCGAAGAAGTCATTACTGGCTTTTTGCACGGTGTCGTAGAGGATTCTAAATTGACATTGTCAGATCTTCGTAAAAAGGGTGTTGATGAAGATGTCATTATCGCTTTAAAGCTTCTTACTCATGATAAGAGCAAGATAACATATGAAGAATACATTAAGGGAATAGCCCTATCTGGAAATAGCACTGCTATACATGTCAAGTATAATGATTTGCGGAATAACCTACAACGTGGATTGGCTGGTAATCACATGAAACAAGTAAGGAAGCATGAGGCAGCTCTGCGAATTATTGAGCCATTGATTAAGGACTAAAAATTATGACTGCAATGATTAAAAGACTATTTTCTGCAATTATACTGGCAACTTTTTCAATGGCCTTAAACGCTCAAGGCTATTGGAAATTGGAGACTAAGACAGATGACTATACAATGGAAAAGGAATATCTTATCAGTCATTACTCAAGAGGTCTAATAGATGCTATCTATTTCGTAAACGATGAGAATTTAAAAGTTATAAGGGACTATAAAGGACTGACCTACTTTGATACCTGCTGGAATGCTGCCGTCTATAATGATGGCAAGATAGATGATTATACAGGTACGATCTACTGTAGACTCATTAATTCTGGCGACGATTATGAGGAGTTCAAATTAGATGATATGACTATTTCATACGATGGTTATGCTGGTGATGGGAAAATTGACACTAATGGCTTCTTCAGCTATTTCTACGTTGCCTGTGAACCGGAACAACTCAAAAAGGCAAACTATATAACGTTCCAGTATTATGATAAAATATCAGAGCAGACAATTAGTCGGAAAATCAGCCTCGCTGGATTTACCAAAGCATACAATTCAATAAAATATTAAAAAGAACTAAGAAATAACAATAATGAACAAAATTTATATAAGTAGTTTGAAAGAGGCGAGTGTACTGAGAGATAATCTTTCGGAAGTAAGTGTCACATATGAAATTTTAAGAAACACCAAGGATATATGGGTCCGGGATTTCATGCCTATTCCTCTCCATCGAAAGACTTTCGATGGGCAACCGCTGTATGCAATCTATCGCTATTGGCCAAACTATCTTGACGATGAGCCAGAAAATGATGATGATGTTTACTATATCACAAACCAACCGGATGCTTGTAGAAATGTTAAAATAGACCACAAACATTGTGTAGATCTCGGGCTAACCTTTGACGGTGGCAACTATGTTGATTGTGGTGATAAAGCAATAATAACGGATAAGGTTTTTGGCGAGAATCCAAATCTCTCGCATGAAGAAGTTATTAGACGACTTGAAGCTACTTTTAGACAGGAAATTATCATTATACCATGGATACGTGTTAAAGATGACCGATTCGGCCATAGCGATGGTTTTGTGCAGTATGTACATGGCAATAAAGTATTGCTCTATACACCATTGGAATGGGTATCGGACGCAGAAAGGTTAATGCATGAAAGAATTGAGGAGATATTTAAGCGACATGGCTTGAAGGTTGTTCATTTGAATGTCAAGCCAGACCACAATGTTAAGAAAGATTACACTTGGGCGTACATCAATTTTCTGAAATTGAACGGTAAGATATACGTTCCATCAGTCAACTCTAAATATGACGATGGCATTCGCCATCAGATTGCAGAGGTATATGAAAAGCCTATTGCTGACGTCATTATGGTAATAATGGATCCATCGATACTTGATTTAGGTGGAGCACTTCACTGTTGCACATGGACTAAAGAGACCGACGAATAATGAAGATTCTGTCTTGGAACGTCAATGGGTTAAGAGCATGCATCAAGAATGGTTTTCTTGGTACGATAAACGACTTGGATACTGACATAGTATGCGTTCAAGAGGTAAAGGCAACTGAAGAACAGATGGCTGATGTCGATTTTGGAGTGTACCATTTTTATCAGCATGTCCCAACCTATTATAGAGGAACTTCGGGGGTTGCAATCCTCTCGAAAGAAAAGCCCTTGAACATCTATCGTAAAATGGAATCTGAATTCGATGATATGGGAAGGATGATTACGGCAGAATATCCTGACTTCTTCCTTGTAACCATCTATTCGCCAGTAATGTTTACTGACAAAGATGGTAATAAATTAGGGCTGCGTGATTACGAGGCCCGACGTATGAAATGGGAGGATGATTTGAGAAAGTATGTTGTCAGACTAAGGAAGAAATCTGTTATCATCTGTGGTGATTTTAATGTCAGCCGAGGTCCTATTGATTGTTGGGACGAAGATAACCATTCCAAGAGCCAGGTTGGATATACTGATGGAGAGCGTGCCAAAATGGAAGAATTGCTCAATGCCGGCTTTATTGATACATTCAGATATTTGCGCCCTGATAACGGTGGCAGATATTCATGGTTATCATATCGTAAAGATTTTATCCGCCACACAAGTGGTCTTCGTCTTGACTATTTCCTTGTTTCGAATGACTTAAAAGACAGGATAGGACAGTCTCTGATACTGAATGATATAAAAGGATCAGACCATAGCCCCATTGAATTAATACTACGCTGAGTAATGAGTTACCACGAGACGATAGACAACTACCTCTATGATGAGGAAAACGAATATACACAGGCTATTGACTTGTGGGATAACTTCTTCGTAGGAAGACTGGATGAAATAGATGAGCGTCCCTGGGTGCAGGCTGATGCTTTGACTCAACGTAATGATCTGAATAAGCAGGTTAGCGACATGCTTGACAGGGTTCTATAGAATACGATGGACTGACGGTCATGACAGAGAATTTGAAGAGTTCCACGCTTTCACAGAGAACTTCTACAACCAGCTTGTCGGTGGTCCTCAGAACAGGCAGTCGTTTGTTCCGGGCAATCAGTCGAAGGACGTAAAACATGCAATGATAGTCTATTCCAAGGAAGATGTCACAGTGGCATGCTCCGGTTTGAAGGAACATGGTAACGGCGATGTGGAGATAAAGCGGGTGTGGGTGCAGCAGCCCTTCCGCGGACATCACCTTGCGACATTCATGATGCATGAACTTGAAACTTTCGCTCGTGAGCACGGATATAAGCGGACAGTGCTTATGACACGTGAAAGGATGAACTATGCAATCAAGCTGTATGAAGGCTTGGGATATAAACGCATAGAGAACTATCCGCCATACCAGCACATGGATGACGCGGTGTGTTATGCTAAAGATTTACCAGCAATCTCTCTGACCGTTTAGTAAAGTATAGGATCCACTTTTTCCCCCTGATAAAAACAATAGATTTTTTATTCTTTTTGTATAAGATCTCAGTTTTTTTATGTAAGTTTGCAGAAATAAAGCCAAAAGCTATTGTGTAACTTAAAAAGCAGATCTGAAAATAGAATGACATACCCTTTAATATCAGAATACGTAGAGGCGGTGAGGAATGCGGAGGACAACTTCGATAAGCTGCGCAATCTCCGGCCTGTGACCGATGACAATGGCAACCCCGTGATGACCAGCGGTAACTTTGCTGTGGTGTTCAAGATGCGGGATGAGAAGAAAGACAAGCTCTATGCCGTGAAGTGCTTTCTCAAAGACCAGCCGAACCGTGCGGAGAACTACCGGATGATAGCTGAGGAACTGGAATATGTCTCTTCAAGTTTCCTCACCAAGTTTCAGTATTTGGACAAAGAGCTATTCGTCGACTCTGCCAATGCTGATGGAGAGGAGTTTCCTGTCCTGCTGATGGACTGGGTGGAGGGCACCAATCTCGACCAGTATATCCGTCAGCATCTACACGACAACTATCAGTTGCATCTGCTTGCCTACCAGTTCAGCCGTCTCGCCCTGTGGCTGATGCCGCAGCCGTTTGCCCACGGCGACTTAAAGCCAGACAACATCATGGTGAGAGAGGACGGCACGTTGGTGCTGATAGACTATGACGGCATGTTCGTTCCGGCAATGAAAGGTCAGAAGGCGCGGGAGATGGGCAGTCCGGACTTCCGCCACCCCGCACGCACGGAAGAAAACTTCAACGAGCATATTGACGACTTTTCGCTTGCCTCCATCCTGCTTTCTCTCAGGGTGATTGCCGAAGAGCCTGCCTTACTGGAAAAGTATGGTGCTGCCGACCGCCTTCTTTTTTCGGAAAAAGACTATAGGAACATTCATGACTGTCAACTTTTAAAGGACATCTTCCCTTCTGAGTGCCCAGAGGTGAACACCCTTGTTGGACTGTTCATCATTGCCCTTACTCAATCCGATTTATCGAACATATCCTTCCGCCTGCTGTCGCTGGAGCGACCGAAAGAACTAGAGATTGAAATCATCAGCACGGAAGTGACGGAAGAAGATAAGAAGGACGCATGGACGGATGAGTATGGCGTGAAATATTCTAAGGACGGGAAAAAACTTATTGGACATACAATTTCTTTGGAGAATGTCGATTACAAGGTCAAAGAAGGCGTAATTATCATTTGTGATAGAGCTTTGCAACATTCTAACGTTCGTGGTATATTTCTTCCAGACTCCATTAAAGCAATTGGGGCTGTAGCTTTTGCAAATAATATAAATCTCGTAAAATGTAATATACCCCCACATACAACATTTATCAAAGAAAATAATCCTTGGGGCGGATGTTTTAATTTGCAGAAGTTAGACTGTGATTCACCTTGGTATACTATAAAAGACTCTTTATTGTATTCGTCTGATTTTAAGATAGTCTATAGTATTATTTCATGGAGAAACGAGGTTACAATAAGTAAAAAGACAAGTAAAGTGGCTGCAAATGCCTTTTGGTCTCGTGGAAAATCAGGATTAGTTATAACTAATATCAACCTATCTAATATTGAGCATATAGGCCATCAAGCATTTTCAGGTTGCTCATCCTTGCATTCCGTCACCATCCCCGACTCTGTGACCAGCATTGGCGACCGTGCGTTTGAGTTTTGCTCATCCTTGCAGTCAGTCACCATCCCCGACTCCGTGACGAGCATTGGCGACTGTGCGTTTGGGGGTTGCTCGTCCTTGCATTCCGTCACCATCCCCGACTCTGTGACCAGCATTGGCAACAGTGAGTTTTCAGGATGCTCATCCTTGCAGTCCGTCACCATCCCCGACTCTGTAACGAGCATTGGCCGCTATGCGTTTCATGGTTGCAAATCCTTGCAGTCCGTTACCATCCCCGACTCCGTGACGAGCATTGGCCGCCATGCGTTTAGTGGTTGCTCATCCTTGCATTCCGTCACCATTCCCGACTCCGTGACGAGCATTGGCGACGGTGCGTTTGGGAAATGCGAATCCTTGCATTCCGTCACCATCCCTGACTCCGTGATCAGCATTGGCGGCGGTGTGTTTGGGGGTTGCTCATCCTTGCAGTCTGTCACCATCCCCGAGTCTGTGACGAGCATTGGCAATTGTGCGTTTTATGGTTGCTCTTCCTTGCAGTCCGTCACCATCCCCGAGTCTGTGACAATTATTAAAGGGAATCCATTTGGTCATTGTCCGGCAAGAGTTATCAATCGCTCAAAGCATTTTACTTTATTTGAAGGTAATCTGTATACTTCTGAAAGACGAAAATTGATTTCTTATTTATCAAAGGGAGAAAATTTTATCATCCCCGACTCCGTGACCAGCATTGGCGACGGTGCGTTTTGGATGTGCGAATCCTTGCATTCTGTCACCATCCCCGACTCCGTGACGAGCATTGGCAATTGTGCGTTTTATGGTTGCTCTTCCTTGCAGTCCGTCACCATCCCTGACTCCGTGATCAGCATTGGCTCTTGGGCGTTTAGGGATTGCTCATCCTTGCAGTCCGTCACCATCCCCGACTCCGTGACGAGCATTGGCAATTGTGCGTTTTATGGTTGCTCTTCCTTG
>Ga0256404_1004059_pt1 | contig 28356 bp, 18 predicted proteins | sample RumenRJG_01DNA_FD_185990 | JGI IMG/M metagenome (GOLD analysis project Ga0256404, IMG submission 185990) | Bovine rumen microbial communities from Lethbridge, Alberta, Canada - RJG_01 | ecosystem: Host-associated > Mammals > Digestive system > Stomach > Rumen | place: Canada: Alberta | collected...
GCTACAAAAACATCATAAAATTTGACAAAAAAAATAAGACCTCATGGGCCTTTCAGCGTTTTGGGGTGTCAAACTACCGGCTGTGCCGCGCCGCAGGCAGCCAGAGATACGACCATGACCGCACTCAGAAGAGCTGCTCCAAATTTTCTCATAGTTTTCTCCTCCATTTTCCTTTCGTGAATTCCGGCCCGGAAGGCACGTACCCGCACGGACCGTCTGACTCACATTTTACGCATATATCCGGCTGTTCTCGCAGCCGTCCATACAAAAGCATTATAACACAGGCAGCATTGAAATGACATAGCATTTAAATATGGAATGAAGTATAATACTTTTCAAACCTACTGCTTTCGGAGGAATGAAATGAACTGCACAGTCATCGGCGTGGCCGGCGGCACCGGCTCCGGCAAGTCCACCTTTACGAACCGGCTGAAACATCGCTTCGGCGATCAGATCTCCGTCATCTATCATGACAGCTATTACAGAGCGCATGATGATATCCCGCTGGAGGATCGCGCAAAGCTTAACTATGACCATCCGGACAGCCTGGAGACGGACCTTCTGATCGAGCATATAAAGGCGCTGAAGGAAGGCCGGGCTGTTGAGGTGCCGGTTTATGATTTCACGGTGCACAACCGCAAGCCCGAGACCGAAACCGTATATCCGAGCCCGGTCATCGTCGTGGAGGGCATCCTCGCGCTGCAGGATCAAAGACTCCGCTCCCTGATGGATATCAAGGTCTTTGTAGATGCCGATGCCGACGAGCGGATCCTCCGCCGCGTCCTTCGTGATGTCGAAGAGCGCGGGCGCGATATCCACGGCATCATCAGCCAGTACCTGACCACGGTCAAGCCCATGCATTACACCTATGTCGAGCCTACGAGGCATCTCGCGGATATCGTCTTGAACAGCGGCAAGAACGATGTGGCCTTCGATCTGGTCAGCGCCAAGATCGACGAGCTCCTGAAAAGCAGTACCGGAGAATAAGAAAGCTGCCCAAAGCCAAAGGGCAGCAAAGGAGTATTTATGGCTAAGCTTTATTTCAAATACGGCGCGATGGGCTCGAGCAAATCGGCCCAGGCTCTGATCACACGTTTCAATTACGAAGAAAGGGGGATGAAGGTCTGGCTCATCAAACCCGGCACCGATACCCGCGACGGCATCGCAACGATCCGCTCCCGGATCGGTCTGAGGGCGGATGCGGATGTTCTTGGTGCCGATGACAGCATTCGAAAAGCCTACGATCAGCGCCTTTCGGAAAAACGCCGCACCGACGTCATCATCGTGGACGAGTGCCAGTTCCTGACACCCTCCCAGGTGGATGAGCTCCGGGATCTTGTGGATGAGGAGGATATCCCTGTGCTCTGCTTCGGGCTGCGTACGGACTTCCTCACGCATCTCTTCCCCGGATCCTTACGCCTCTTCGAGCTTGCGGACTCCATCACCGAGATCAAGACGATCTGTGACTGCGGAAAGAAAGCCACGGTCAATGCCCGCATCTCCAACGGGCGCGTCGTGACCGAGGGAGAGCAGGTGCTGCTCGGTGGCAATGATACCTATCTTGCCATGTGCCACTCCTGCTGGAAGAAGCGGATCGCGAAGGAAGCCGCACAGTCTCCGAAGATCAGCCGCTGACCTTTTTTTCGCAGGCTGAGTTCCCCGGGAACAAGCCGCACAAACAGGAACCTCCGTTTTCATTATCACCAAAGCATTGAGGAAGTCTATGGAATTTTCAAACCGCATCCCCACACCTGAACAGTATAATAACCTTCGCCACACCTCCGGCATGAGCATGAAGGACCATGACCCGGAGCGGATCGTCCGTGCCCTTTCGAATTCTGCTTTTATTGTCTCTGTATGGGAAAATGACGAACTGATCGGATTCGGCCGCGTGATCGACGACGGCGGCATCTGCTACAGTGTCAATGATATCATGGTGGATAAAGCATACCAGCGGCAGGGCATCGGCGACCGGATCATGACGAAGATCGACGGCTATCTCGACAGGGAAGCCGATGAGCTGAGCTTCGTAACTCTGATCGCAAAGATCCCGGCGGACCACATCTATGCCCGCCACAGGTTTGAATACATCGATCCGAAGAGGCGCTACGGCATGATCCGTCATCAGGATGACCGTCCGGATCTGCCCTTCTCTCCGATGTAATTAAAAAAGGCCGGCTTACCGGCTTTCAATGGCTAAGGAAACCGAAAGAGACCATCACGCTTTATCTTCGCTGTGATGGTCTCATTTAGATGATGCCATTGGACTGTTCCTCCTTGTTTTGAGTTTTTCGATGATCCCTTTCCTTTCTCTTCGGTCCGGCAGCCTTATGTCTTCGGCTCTTCGATCATCTTTCTTTTCGTCCTGTCATCTTATTCAGTTTTTATTGCCCTTGAGTTTCCTTTTATTTCCTTTTCGTTCCTTTGATTAAGGTGCTGTCCGTTGTATCTACTTTAGTTTTGAAAGATTAAGGGTGTGCTTATAATTTTTGCGGCTGTAACATACTCTTAAAGTTTCTACACTGCCGACAACTTTTTAAGGTTTATCCGGTCTCTCTTGGGTTGTCTATATAATAGCATTGTACTTAGAAAAATACAATTGACATAAATTACAAAATTGCTGTGCCCTCTTTGTTAATCTTGCTGTGCCGCAGAGCTTTTCAAGCGATTTCGCCGATCTGCACGGGAAATATCCGTCCGGCTTTTCCGTCATTTTCCCGACATCATTTCCTCAGAGGTTTTTGTGTGCTCTTCCTCCGCACTGACCGTAAGCGCGATGACGCTGCCGCCTAAAAAATGCTCCCTCGCAAACTTTTCCATCGGCATGACGCTGTCAATGATATCGTCGTTGACATTAAAGAAACGGTACTGCCCGTCCGGCTGCCGTACAAAGGTGATGAAATGCGGAACGCCCTCCTCGGTATAGCGGAAGATCCCGGCAGCGCTTTTTGCTGCCTCATCTGCCGCTTCCTCCCTGCCGGAGGTCTCCTTCCAGCCGGGGATATATTTATCGAGATACGCCCGCATGACGCGCATCAGAGTCGGTCCCGGGATGCGGAGCTTATGCATCTTATCCATCTCGTCTCGCACATCGTCAAAGTATACCGGATCTCCCAGCGCATGCCGGAGGTTGTATGCCGCGATCCAGCCGCAGCCGTTCCACGCCGACGGCATCGTACGGTAGGGATAGGTCCTGTCAAAAAGGTCCTGGTCAATGATATATCCGTCTTTTGAAAATTTATCGTAGTTCTCGATCAAAGTGCCGCTCCCCGCACCTTTGCCGTAAGCGGTTCATGCTTTCCGGGCAAAGGCTAGATGAATGTGTTCTCTCCGTGTTTTATTGAAACCCTTCTCAGTCCATGGCTGCATTCAGCGCACGCAGTCCGGAAAGATTCGGACCGGGATTGCCGTCCAGATCATAGATCCCGCCCTCTGTGACATGCGAATACACCTGGATATCATCCACCAGCACATCGGCTGTGCTCATGATCGTGAGCCCGGATTTCAGGGATTCATCATATTCAAACGTGACGGTACGGTCACCGGCCTCGACCTCCTGCTTGATCGTTTTGCCGCCGAGCATGACAGTCAGCACCGCCGGCGTCTCCGCGATCACGCGGAACCGTACCCTGGAGGGCTTATCGCTTAAATAGGCGCGGCTCGAAAGGTTCTGGGAGATCATTCCTCCGGGCTTGATCCGTGCCATATGATTTCCTTCCACCGATTCGATCTTTCCGGCAGTCATGGTCCATCCGTCGAGGGCTAGACCGAACTCGGGGTTATAGATCAGGTTATCGGTGTAATCCCTGTAGGACCAGAGGCCGTAGCCGATGGTACAGTCCCTAAACACCCCACCCATCCGGGTAAGATATCCGTTCATGTCCCCGGAGATATGGGCCAGGTTGTCAAAGCCGGGGGTCGTCTCCTGATACAGAAACTGATCCACGAAGACGGGCTTTCCTGCAGTCCCCTTCATAAAAGCCAGCAGAGACCGGTTCGTTCCCGCAACACTTGCGCCGTCCGTACCGTTGCCTGCTGCCATGTCCACGGAAAGCATGGCGGAGGTATAGTCCGCATTTCCTGCGGCAAAGGTCTCATGGTGCGAATATCCGGTCAGCGTGCCGTCTTCCTTATATACATTGTCCTGATGCAGACGGCATTCCATGGAAATACCGGGGAAGACCTCCTGGGTCTCTTCGAGGATCTCCATAAGCACGGTATCATACCACTCGAGGAACAGGCCGTAGGCCGGACTGTCCATTGTCGGGAAGGGGGCCGTACGCGCGTCCTTTTCGTTTCCGTAGAGCTCTGCAAGCTCCTCCTCATCGTATTTTTCCAGTATATAGGCAGAATACCCGGAGCGTCCCGCTTCCATCAGGTCGCCCTTCTGTGCCGCATCCTCCGCCTTTGAGACATAATTCCAGAAATCCTCCCAGGTAAGGAAGGCGCCTGCGAAGTTTGCATGCTTTGAAGCAGTCTGACAGACGCTTGCCGCGTACTGTTTAAAGGAAGCGCGCATGTTCCTGTCATAGACCATGGCATTGAAGCGTCCGATCACATCGTCCCCCGAGGCCATATCCCAAGTATAGCCCACCCGGAGCATCACCCCGAGCCCTGCTGCTTCCGCACGGCTCATCATATCATCGAGGCGGGCGAGCATGCTCTGGCTGACAGCACCGCCGGGTGACGGCTGGAAAGCCCTCCACGGCACGACCAGGATCACTGTATTGAACCCGTCCTCCGCGATCTGCGAAAAATCCCGATCCATGTCGGCATGCTCCCCGGTCCAGAAGTTGATCTGCCAGGTATTTCCGAAATACATGGTCGCCTTGATATGTCCTCCGCCTGCTGCTGCCTCCGGAGCTGTCCTGAAGCCGCAGAGCAGAGAGGAAATCAAAAGAAGAATGGAAAGCGCCAAGGCGCGCCACGCAGTTATATTCAGATGTCGTCTGCCGTTCTTTTTCATTATGATATTCGATCCCTGTATAGTTAATCTTTGTTTTTTTCCTCGCCGGGGAATCCCGTGCGGCCTGCTGCCGGACAGTTCACGCTTAACGTCCGTATGCTGCACCTTCCGCAGCAGACAGAACGGGGGCTGTCCGGGACAGCCCCCTGATTGCATGAAGGGATTATAGCAAACTCGAACCTCTGAGTCTACATAAAGTTTTGTTTTCGGATATAAATTCTATTTATGCTGGATAAAGCACCTGACCGGCTGCCTGCATGGCTTACGGCATCCTTTCGCCCCGCCCGCCGTCAATGGGAATATTGACACCGGTAAGGTAGGCGCCCTTATCAGAGATCAGGAAGCAGATCGTATCCGCCACATCGTCTCCGGTAGCAACGCGGCCGATCGGGATCTCTTTTGCCTGCCGTGCGTTATGCGCGTCCACATCAAAGCCTTCGCGGTTTCTGTACCATGCGGTGCCGGCCACCATACCCGGGGAAACGGAATTGACCCGGATCTCCGGAGCCAGGGTCATCGCAAGGCTCTTGGTCATCATGATCACGCCGGCCTTGGAGACGCCGTAGGGCAGGGAGCTTCCGCTCACGCGCATGCCTGCGAGAGACGCAACATTCACAATGCATCCTCCCCCGTTTTCCTTCATAAGCTTTGCCGCTTCACGGCAGCAGAAGAAGGTACCCATCAGATTCACATGAAGAAGCTCCTCCCAGACCTCCGTCGTGACTGCGTCAAGATCCGGGAACGGGATGAACTTCGTGGTTCCTGCGGAATTTACGACTGCATCGAGGCGCCCGAAGGTCTCCCTGCAGTATTCCACAAGCTTTGCGGCATCCTCCTCCTTAGAGACATTGGCCTGAAAGATCTCGCACCTCGTGCCCTTTTCTGTAAGCTCCTTCTGAAGGGTCTCCGCCTTTGCGGAGGAAGTGTTATAGGAGATCAGGATATCATAGCCCATCCCCGCAAGCTGCAGCGCGCATGCCTTTCCGATGCCGGTGGCTCCGCCGGTGATCAATGCGACTTTTTTCATTGTTGCTTATCCTCCTCTGTACTTATCTTGAACTGACTCTCATAAAGCTCTGTATATACCCCGCCGGCGCCGACCAGGTCCTTATGCTGCCCCTGTTCGACGATCCGGCCGTCCTTTACGACGATGATCTCGTCTGCCGCGAGGATCGTGGACAGGCGGTGTGCGATCAGGATGCTCGTCCGTGATTCGATCAGCGGATCGATCGCCTCCTGGATCTTTTTCTCGGAGATGGAATCGAGTGCCGAGGTCGCCTCATCGAAGATCAGCAGCGCCGGATCCTTTAAGAGTACGCGCGCGATCGAGATCCTCTGTTTTTCTCCTCCCGAAAGCTTCAGGCCCCGGTTTCCGACCATGGTGTCCAGCCCTTTTTCCTGGGACTCTATGAAATCCAGGATGTTTGCCTTGCGGCAGGCCTCGATCATTTCCTCCTCCGTCGCGCCGGGCTTTGCGTACAGGAGGTTATCCCGGATCGTGCCGTTGAAAAGATAGGTCTCCTGAGAGACCACGCCGACGTTTTTCCGAAGATACCCAAGGTCCAGCCGCTTTACATCGACCCCGTCGAACATGACGATCCCCCGGTCGGCTTCATAAAGGCGCGGGATCAGATTGATGATCGTGGACTTGCCCGAGCCCGACGGTCCTACGATCGCGATGCTCTTTCCCTCGTCCAGCTTAAAGCTCACATTGTGGAGGATCTCCCGCTCCTTGTCATAGGAGAAGCTCACATGGAAGAACTCGACCCGGCCCGTGGATTTTGCCGGAACCGAAGCGTTTGATACACTTCTGATCTCCACCGGCATGTCGAAATAATCGAAAATGCGCGTAAACAGCGCCATGGCCCGCATCCAGTCCACCTGGATATTTAAGAGACTGTTGACCGGCATGTACATTTTCCCGAGCAGCGCCACCAGCACAGTGATATCACCGACGCTTAAAGAGCTGTTGTGACGGATGATCAGGATGCCGCCCACGAGATACAGAAGCATCGGACCGATATTGGAAAAGGTGCTCATCACGACCCGGAACCACCGGCCCGCCATGCTTTCTTTAATATTGAGGTCGATCATTCTCCTGTTTGCGGCCTCATAGCGCCCGTACTCGTAGTCCTCCCTGCAGAAAAGCTTGACCAGGAGCTGGCCGCTGACGGACATGGTCTCGTTCAGGATCCCGTTGATCTCGTCATTTGCCTCCTGCGCCTCCCTCGTCAGGGTCCAGCGGGTCTTGCCGGCTTTTCTCGTCGGCAGTACGAAAAGCGGGATCACCAGCACACCCACGGTAGCCAGGATCCAGTTCTTCTGATACATGGCGATCAGCGCCACGATCAGTGTGATCGAGTTGGAAAGGATGCTGCTGAAGGTGTTCGTGATGACGCTTTTGACGCCGTCGATATCACTGGTCATCCGGGTAATGATATCGCCCTGGTTGTTCGTGGTAAAGAAGCTCTGCGGCATCTGCTGCAGGTGCTTATACATGCGGTTGCGCATGTCAAAGGTGATATGCTGCGCGATCCAGTTGTTTAAATAACTCTCCGCTACCCCTATCAGGTTCGCGCCGAGCGTTACGCTGAAGGACAGCGCAATGTAGAAAATGAGCGCACGAAGGTTCCGCCCGATCAGGCCCTCGTCAATGATCCTGCCGGTCAGAAGCGACGGAAGCAGGTTGCATACCGAGGAGAGCACGATGCAGAAAAGCGCCAGCAGAAGCTGCGGGGTATAGGGAACAAGCCAGGAGAAAACACGCTTTAAAAGCGACAGCGTCACCTTTGGCTGGTTCGCCTTCTCTTCCTCTGTCATAAATCTTCCAAACGGACCTCCCGGTCCTCCCGGTCCAGGCATCTTCTTACCTCCTGAGTCCCATGACCATCTTTTACGATGTTGCCTAATGATCATCTCATAGCTTATAATATAATTGTGAATAATTTCTGAATGAAATAATAGATTGTATAACAAGTTGCATAACAATTCTTTTTTCCGCAGCATTCTGAACTCAGCCTTTTTACCCAAGCTACCGCGCACGGGCAGCCTGCCCGAAAAGCCTCTTCATCGCCGGCAGGATACCCCTTAAGGGAACCGCCGCCCGGTTTATCATCACGGAGAATATGCCATGAAGAACCATCCTTTCATCAGATCATCCCGGCCCCTGTATCTACTTGCAGGTCTTCTTCTGCTGTCCGTACAGCTCCTTTGCGCCTGCGGTTCGACCGCACCTGAAGGAACGCTCTCCTCTCCGCCTGCTGCCACTATGGCACCGTCATCTGCCGGATCTCCGGCAGCCGCGGAAGATACGGACACAACATTTACCCTTCTTGTATACATGATCGGCTCTGACCTTGAGTCCGTGGACGGCGCCGCAAGCTCCGATATCGCGGAGCTCCTTGCCGCAAAGCCTTCCGGGAACTTAAGAGTCCTTCTGCAGACCGGAGGAGCCGAGCGCTGGTATACGGAGGGCATCAGCGCCGACAAGCTGCAGCGTCATGAGATCAAAGGCTCTTCACTCACCCTTTGCGAAGAGCTTCCCAACGCGCAGGCCTCCCTTCCGGAGACCCTGCATGATTTCTTAAGCTGGGGTCTTCAGTACGCGCCTGCCGACCGCTATGCCGTCATCCTTTGGGATCATGGCGGCGGAGCTACCCTCGGATACGGACTTGATGATTATTATCCGGAGGCGACCCTTTCTCTGGCAGACCTTCATACCGCCTTTGAGGGGCTTCCGGCACACTTTGATTTCATCGGCTTTGATGCCTGCCTCATGGGCACGATGGAGACGGCACTGGCTTTCTCTCCGTATGCGGACTACCTGATCGCTTCCGAGGAATTCGAGCCCTCCACCGGCTGGTTCTATACCGACTGGGTCAGTGCTCTGGCACAGAATCCTTCGATCCCTGCAAAGGATCTCGGCATCAGCATCGTCGATGACTTTGTCTCTGAGAAAAATGCGGGGCCCTATGACTTCTGCACTCTCGCGCTGATCGACCTTCAGAAGATCCCGGCGCTCTATGATTCGGTCCGCGAGTGGTATCAGGGATACTACTCCTCCTTTGACGACAAGTTCGCCCGCCTTTCCAATCTCCGAAGCCGTGTCAAAAGCTTCGGCGGCGGAAACTACGAGCAGGTAGACCTCATGGACCTGCTCCTGAGCTCGGAGGGCGTTCCGGAGAAGCTGAAAAAGGATGCGTCGGAGGCAGTCGTACATGCCGCCCATAACAAGACCGTAGACAAGGCTGCAGGGCTGTCCCTGTACTACCCCTACCTCCATCCCGAGCAATACGATCCCACGGCAGGAAGCATGACGAAGACCGGCTTTGCAACGGACTACTTTGCCTACTACGACAGCTTTGTCACCACCATTGAATACATGCAGCTGAAAAGGGCACAGGAGGAAAAGCTCCACGATGCCCACGGGCTTGTCGAGGATGCCGGGCTTCTTAATACAGGCACTGCTTCCTCCGGAGTCTCCAGTGAAACGTCTGCACCGGAAACAGAGCCGCCTGCCTTGAATCCCGAGGATCTCCGTTTCCGTGAGTACATCAAGATCCACGACTTAAGCCCTGAGGAAGAGGAGCTCGTTTCCGATGTGCGTCTCATGCAGCTGAATCCCACGGACAGCGGTTACATTTACGTCGGAAAAGAAGGCGGAGGTCCAATCGAGAACGGAACGAATGCCGACCTTTCCGGAGGCCATTACCTTTCGATCGAGGATACCCTCGTTTCCTTTGAGCTTGTCTATGACTCGACTTATCCCGAAGAGAGTCTGACTCCCGGAGAATCCGAAAATACGGAAGCTGAGCAGGAAAGCCCCGGAGAAGCCGGGGAGCCGGAGACGACTTCTTCCTCCGAAGAAAATGAGCCGGAAACGACTGCATCCTCATCCGCCGAGCCGGAGACCGCCTCTGCAGCACAGGAAAGCACGGAAGCCTCCGGAGAGTCCGAGGGTGGGCAGAAGGACTTCGGAGATCTCAACATCACATTTTCCACCATCAGTGCGAACCCCGACCCCGGCAGCGGCTTTTCCGCATTCATCCACAGTATAAAGATCGCAAATGATCTGACAGGTGAAGAAGGCACCGGAGAAACCGGAGAGGAAGATTCCGGAGAGACCGGAGAGGAAAGCAGCGAGGAAGAAGAAGGGACCTCCGAACCGGAACGCCCCGATGACTGGTTCCGCTTCGGCTATGTGGACGCAGTATTGAACGGCGACCAGTATGTCGACCTGATGGTCGTATGGGACAATGAGCACCCTGAGGGACACGTTGCCGGATACCGTCCCATCCCCGAGGAAGCCGTCCCCTTTGATTCCAATGCGCTCTATATGCCGCACCGCGGCCTTGAGCAGCTGGAAACCGGTGACAAGCTGCACTTTTATTTCCATCACTTTGACGAGGACGGCCGCTATGACGGCATCGTCTTCCTTGATGATCCTGTCGTCTGCGGAGAAGCTCCGCTCGAAACAGGCCACTGCAAAAAGCCCTTCCAGCATATGAAGCCCGGAACACTTGTCATGTTTGCCGGAGACTATATCCTGCTCGGAGAGGGCGATGCCATCATCACCTACCGCATCACAGATGTCTACAACAACATCTACTATGTCCGGGCCAATGACGCCTGGGATGAAGAAGACATCATTAGGATCGACACAGAGCATCCGGAGGAAAGCTGGCCGGAGGTCGCAAGGAAACTCGGCCTGGATCTCCCGCCCGATAACGATCCCGGCAATCCGCCTGCACCGGGACCAGACGGCGCGGCACCGGAATCCGGAAGAGCAGATAACACAGCTGCTGTAAATGCTCCCGCTCCGACACAGCCCGCGGCACAGACCCCCGAGCCTTTGCCGCAGCAGGAAACCGCAGCCGCGGCTGAGCCGGCACCTGAAACGGCGGCACAGCAGCAGGAAGCCCTTCCGGGAGGTTCCTATACCGTGATCGGAAGCAATACGGGTGGCAATGAAAACACAGCGCCTGCTTACAGCGAATTCACGGATGAAGAGATCGACGCCTTCTTCTACGGGAACGATGATGAGGGCGATCCCGATGATGATGACCCCTCCGAAAGACCCACAGCAGCAAGGCCGGCAGAAACCCAGGCACAGCCTGCACCCGAAGAAACAAAAGCTCCTGCCGAAACACAGGCTCAGACCGAAACGGAAGCCTCCCCTGCGGCAGCTCCCGTTTATGGCACGATCGCCGGTTCAGACGGTACGGACGACCTCGTTAATTTCGACGACTTTGACTTAGACGGTATCCCTGATACCCCGTAATCACTGACAAACCCGGAACCGCTTCAAGCAAAAAAGGACTGCGCGCAGTCCTTTTTTCATTCTGTCCGTACATGTATAAACCAGAAAGTGTCTGTCACGCTTCCGGCTGTCCGGCCTCATTGGCCTTCGCCTGCTCCTCGATCGCATTCTCCTTCGCGTTCAGAATCTGCATGAATTCCTCGCCGGTGATCGTCTCGCGTTCATAGAGGAACTTGACGATCTCGTGGAGCTTCATGATGTTGTCCTCGAGGATCTTATACGCTTTCTGGTGCTGCGCCTTTACAAGGGCGACGACCTCATCATCCACAGCCTTCATGGTGTCCTCGGAGCATGCTATGCTCATATCGCCGCCAAGGTAGGCGTTGTTCTTTGTCTGCAGGGCGACCATGTCGAACTGATCGCTCATGCCGTACTGGGTGATCATGCCGCGGGCAAGCTTCGTTGCCTGCTCGATATCGTTGGAGGCGCCTGTAGTGACAGAATGGAAGATCAGCTCCTCGGCAGCCCGTCCGCCGGTAAGTGTAGCGATCTTATTAACCAGCTCCTCCTTGCTCATCAGGTAGTGGTTGCCGTCCTCATCGACCTGCATGGTGTAGCCGAGCGCGCCGGAGGTACGGGGGATAATGGTGATCTTGTGGACCGGGGCGGAGTTATCCTGCTTCGCCGCGACCATGGCGTGTCCGACCTCGTGGTATGCCACGATGAGCTTTTCCTTGTTGGTGAGGACCTGGTTCTTTTTCTTATAGCCGGCCATGACGACCTCGATGCTTTCCTCGAGGTCCTGCTGGTTGACCTTATCGCGTCCTGCCTTGACGGCACGAAGCGCGGCTTCATTGATCATGTTGGCAAGCTCGGCACCCGATGCGCCGGGGCAGGCCTTTGCGATCGATTCCCAGTTGATGTTGCCGGTCATCTTCACATCCTTCGCGTGTACCTTCAGGATGTCCACACGGCCCTGCATATCCGGAAGCTCTACCGGTACTCTCCGGTCAAATCTGCCCGGACGAAGGAGAGCCGGGTCAAGGCTGTCCGGCTGGTTGGTGGCCGCCAGGACAATAATGCCCTTGGTGCCGTCAAAGCCGTCCATCTCGGTAAGCAGCTGGTTTAAGGTCTGCTCACGCTCGTCGTTTCCGCCGAATCCGCCGTTTCCTCTCTTCTTTCCGATCGCATCGATCTCATCGATGAAAATGATACAGGGAGCCTTTTCCTCCGCCTGCTTGAAGAGATCGCGGACCTTCGCTGCGCCCATACCTACGAACATTTCCACAAACTCCGAACCGGAAATGCTGAAAAACGGCACGTCCGCCTCACCGGCGACTGCCTTTGCGAGCAGGGTCTTACCGGTTCCGGGAGGGCCTACAAGCAGCGCGCCCTTCGGGATCTTGGCGCCGATGGCGTTGTATTTCTTCGGTTCATGCAGGAAATCGACGATCTCCGCCAGCAGCTCCTTTGCCTCGTCTTCGCCGGCGACATCCTTGAAGGTGACGCCGGTCTTATCCTTCTCATAGACCTTGGCATTGGCCTTGCCGAAACCGCCGAACATGCCGCCGCCTCCCATGGACTCCGTCATCCGCTTGCTTAAGCGCATGCCGAGCCAGATCATGAGTGCAAAGGGAAGGATGTTGTAAAGGAGCGCCCAGATCGGGGAGACCTTGGCCGGGATCTCCTGCGTGAAGGTCGCGCCGGCATTGAACATGCGGTCGACCTCACCGACGTAGTTAATGCGGCCGGTCTCATAAACGGTGTCGCTTCCCTTCAGGGTATAGCGGATCGTATCAGAGCTGAGCTCTACTTCATTGACATTGGAGTTATCGAGCTGCTCTAAGAAGGTATCATAGGTCGCCTGCTCTATATTGCGCTGCGCAAGCGAAGGAAGCAGCACCGTATTGATCAGGATCATGATAGCGATCACGATCAGATAGTAGACGATCATCGGTTTCTTCGGCGGTTTGATGCCGTTGCCCCTGTCGTTTTTTTTGCTTCCGTCGTACTTGTCCTTGTCAGGATCATTCATAAAATCAAAAATGTTGCCTAAGTTTGCCATATTACTCCGTTTCTTTTATCTGAAAGCTATATGAAGTTCCTTATAAAACTGAGAACCCGCCATCAGAAAACTGATGACGGTTTCAATATAATACAAGTGGTTAGCACTTTCAAGCTTCGAGTGCTAATTTTATATATTTTTAATGAATAGCTGTGATTTCAGCGCGCACTGCCTGTCGAAAAGCATGTAAACATGCTTTTCCACCATCCAATCAGGCAGGTGCTGAATCATAATCAAATGTAACTGTTCAGCACCCGGTCACACAGCATTCGCAAAATTTTGATTGTGAATGCGTTTTTATAATGTAATCAAAATTTTGCTCATGTGTGGACCGTCTGCTCCTCAGCCGCTGCCTGCTTGCCTGCAGAAAAGCATGTAAACATGCTTTTCTGACATGCAATCAGGCAGGTGCTGAACAGTTACGAGTCTTGTTCCATGTGTTGCTTCGCATCCTTTAGGAAGCTGGCTATGATCAGCAGGATCACGATTCCCACCGGGAAGGCCGCAATGATGGATACGGTCTGGAGGTTATTCATACTGCTTTCCGAAAACAGCAGCGCGATCGGCAGCATGATCAGCAGGATCGCCCAGAAGAGCTTCATGCCGCTGGAGGCTTCTGCCTGCTCATTATCCTCTTCCGCTTTATCGTCATCATTTTCATCGGTACCGACGCGTCCTGCGAGCTTCCGGTAGGAATAGGCGGAAGCCACCAGGGTGATCGAGTCGAAAGAGGTTGCGTAAAATGCCACCATGGAGAGGATCAGCAGCACCAGCACGATCTGCGGCATCGGAAGCGTCCCGATGACGGCCATGATCGTTTCATAGAGGTTTCCGCCTGCCGCATAGATGCCCATAACATCGAGCTTTCCGAAAACCTGCAGTCCCAGGGAATAGTTTCCGAGCGTGATAAAGGAAATGAAGGTGGAGCCGAGTCCGAAGATATAGGCACCGAGAATGACCTGTTTGACCGTTCTTCCCCGGCTGATGCCGCCCATGAAAAACGGTGCCGCCACACACCAGACCAGCCAGTACGCCCAGTAGAAGATCGTCCAGTTCTGCGGGAAGGAGGAGGTCCTTAAGGCATCCGTCCAGGTGCTTAAGCCGATGAAATTCTGCAGGAGATTTCCGACTGCGGAAAAACCGGTCTCCACGATATAGCGGGCCTCACCGCCGAGCACAAAGACATAGATCAGAAGCGCAAAGAAAACGTACATGCAGATCTCCGCAAGGAACTTCACGCCCTTCATGCCGCGCATGACAGAGACGGTATAGATCAGGCAGATCACCAGCAGGATCCCGATGGTGAGCCATTTGGAGTCCGAAAATCCGAAAAGCGTGCTCAAGGCCCGGCTTAAAAGCGGAGTCGCAAGGGAGAACGTCGTCGCGGTACCCGCGATCAGCGCGATCACGGCGAGGATGTCGATCAGCTTTCCCGGGAGCCTGTCGGTCTTATCCCCGAGAATCGCACGGCATGCCTCGGAATACTTCTGCTTATGGCAGCCGCGCACATGCAGCATGAAGCCGAAGCAGGCGGCAAGTGTTGCGTAAAAACTCCAGACGATGGGGCCCCAGTGAAACAGCGGATAGGTCGATGCCCAGTCCTGGATGGAGCCGAGCTCCGCAATATGGGGCTCATTGGCATACAGGATCCATTCACAGAAGGAATAAAAGAGGATGTCAGCTGCAAGGCCGGAGGTGAACATCATCGAGCCCCAGGTAAAAAAGCTGTACTGCGGCTTGTCTCCGGGCTTGCCGAGTACGATCGAGCCGTAGCGGGAAAAGGCGATGTACAGAGAAATACCGAAGATCCCGAGACCCACGGCCAGGTAATAGACGCCGAGCTCATCCCCGAGGAAATTCCGGATCACCGAAAGCGCCGCGGTCGAACCCGCAGGATTTACGATAAAGCAGACACACAAAAGGAAAATGATAATAAAGGGGATCATTGTCGTCGCCGGATCAATATTCTTCATTTGCTTCATGTCGGGCCTCGCTTTTGTCGGATCAGAATGGACTGTTTGTACAGCCTTCCGTAATGGCTGTTCCGTTACTATGAAAGTCAGCGAAAGCGAGCCGAAGGCGATGCTTAAGCGCTACCTTTCATGTATACGTGCTCGCTTAGCGAGCAAAGACCGAAGGTCAAAGCGCGCTTAGCGATGACAGTTTACTATCCAAAAACAGAAAAATGTGCAGGATGTTCAAAATTTAAAATTTCTAGCAAATTTTGAACATTCTACACATTTCAGCCTCTTCTGTCAAGGCTTTTATTCGATTTGTAAAGAAATTGTCTGCCTGAAAAGCATGCAATGAGGGAAGTCCCTGTATCTTACTCGAACAGCGCTGCCTGATTTTCCAGCACCGCGTGGCCTGCCTGGCATGCCGGGCAGAAGCAGATCGTCTCGCCTGCCGCAAGCTTCTCATCTGCCATGGCGGTCATCTTGGCGGCCTGCTCGGCACCGAATACCTGTGCGCCCGCCTCGGATGCGAAGAATTCGCGGACGCCTGCCAGCGGCTGCACATCTTCCTTCAGTTCTGCGATCAGTGCCTCGGCTGCTGCCTTCTGTCCGTCCGTTCCGACTGCGTCCAGATACTTCCGGCATGCTTCCTTCAGCTCTGCGCAGCAGCTGTACGCATCCATAGTTTCCTTTACCTTTGCGATAATTGCTTCATTTGCCATTATGATTGCCTCCTTCATTTAATACAAACCCGATTCGGGCAGATCCTGATTTCAGGATTTTCCGTCCCGGTGCCTGTTCTGATTTCTACTATATCCAAGTGCGCGGATTATTTCCACCCTTTTCTCATTCAGTTTATTCCATCATGTGACCTCATGCGAAAAACCAGCCTTTTTAGCAGATTGTCACCCATTTTCAGCCTGAATTCATTTAACATAACGTGAATCCATGCGATATATGAAAAATTCCACTTCCTGTCACCCATGAAACAAGCAAAATCATGGGTGACAAACGGCAAACTTTTTTGTATGTCGCATGAGAGAGCTTTTTTATGCCATAATATGGCCCCGGTATGGGTGACAAAGCAATGGTTTTTCCATATTTCACATGCCAATACTGACATAAGCTGATCAGGCGGTGATCAGCTCTCATGAATCCTTCCAATGCAGCCTGTGCAGCTCCCCTTTTGCCGATAATTCAGGGAAGCCGTTCTGCCGGAGCGCTTCGTAGAGGATGATCGCCGCGGAGTTGGCGAGGTTCAGTGAACGGATATCTCCCCACATGGGGATCCGGATGCAGCTTTCCGGATGCTCGACCAGGATCTCCTCCGGGATCCCGCGGGACTCATTTCCCAGCATGATAAAGTCATCCGGTCCGAAGGAAACATCCGTATAGGCCTGCCGTGCCTTCGTGGTGGCGTACCACAGATGAGCGCCTTTCCGGAAGGCTTCCGTGTTTTTTTCCATAAAATCCTCATAGTCCACGTACTGGAAGAGCTTCACCTTCTCCCAGTAATCCATGCCGGCCCGTTTGATTTCCTTCTGGCTGATCACAAAGCCATACGGCCGGATGAGATGCAGTTCGGTGTCCGTGGCCACACAGGTGCGGCCGATATTTCCGGTATTCAGGGCAATGCCCGGTTCATGCAGTACGATTTTCATAGTTTTTACGGGATTCAAATGATATTTGTCAGATACCTGGCGGCATGCCGGAGCGTAAGCCTTGACGTATTACTGCTCCCGGGTCCGCCACTTTGATAATCTCATCTGAAAAGATGGTGCCAGTATCTGATTGTCGTGATAAAATAAGTTTCAGAATGAATATGCCTGTTCCGCCTGTCCGCCTTCATTCGTCTGATAAACGGACCGGCAGTCAGGTCCACAGGACCGCTTTGTTAAAGGGGTCCGCCTGCTACACTGATCTACAGGAGGATATAATCATGGCAAATGATGCACTCGCCAGACAGGCTTTTGATCTTGTTAACCAGGTCCGTCAGCAGAACGGTCTTGCTGCTCTTCAGTGGAATGACGGCCTGAAGGCTGCTTCCGATGTCCGTGCCGCTGAGGCTGGCGCCAAGTTTTCCCACACCCGCCCGAACGGTCAGGACTGGTACACTGTCAATCCGAGCCTCGTTTACGGAGAGAACCTCGGCAATAACTATAACGATGCCAATCAGCTCGTCAACTCCTGGATGAATTCTCCGGAGCATAAACAGAACATCCTTGATCCAAAGTTCAAGACCGGTTCCATTTCCGTGGAGAATGTCGGCGGCAAAAACTACTGGGCTCAGCTTTTTGGCTGCTGATTACGAAAAGCTTTATACCGACTGCACGCTCTGCCCCAGGCAGTGTCACGTAAACCGCTTCGAAAGAAGCGGTTTTTGCGGTGCAGGCGTTCTTCCGAAGGTCGCGCGCGCAGCCCTGCATCCGTGGGAGGAGCCCTGCATCAGCGGATACGTTTCAGATCCGGGAGCAGGATCCTCTGCCGGAGCTTCCCCGAAAACGGGTCCGGATAGCTCCGTGCCTTCCGGGTCCGGCGCTGTCTTCTTTTCTCACTGTACGCTCCGCTGCATCTTCTGCCAGAATCATGTGATCAGCGCGGGAGGCTTTGGAAAGGAGGTCTCCGTATCGGAGCTTTCCGGGATCTTCCTACGGCTTCAGGATGAGGGCGCGCACAATATCAACCTTGTAACCGCGACCCATTTCCTGCCGTCTGTTCTGCAGGCTCTTGAATCTGCAAAGCCAAAGCTCCATATTCCTGTCGTCTATAACTGCGGCGGCTTTGAGACTGTGGAGACCGTACGTATGCTCGAAGGCTTCGTGGACATCTGGCTCCCGGATTTCAAGTACTATGACGATTCCCTGGCTCTAGAGCTCTCCGCTGCCCCGCATTACAAAGAAACTGCTGCCGATGCCATCCGGGAAATGATCCGTCAGACAGGCACGCCTTGTTTTTATGATGATCCGGCCTTGCATGCCTCTCAAAGTGAAGGCTGCGGTAAGGCCGGCCCGGACCCGCGATCCGCGGCGCCTCTCCTCCAAAAGGGCGTCATCATCCGGCATATGGTCCTCCCCGGCCACCGGCAGGATTCCATCAATGTCCTTAAGTTTCTTGCGGATACATTTCCCCGGGACTCCTTCCTGATCAGTCTTCTGAGCCAGTATACGCCGTTTCACAAAGCCGCCTCGGATCCGGCATACGCTAAGCTTAACCGCCGGATCACGAGCTTCGAGTATGACTCTGTTGTCAATGAAGCCGTCCGCCTCGGACTTAAGGGCTATATGCAGGAAAAAAGCAGTGCGAAGGAGGAGTACACCCCCTCCTTCGATCTGACAGGTATCCTGTAAGGTTTTTTTTCAGCCTACCGCGTCTCTTACAAGGAGCAGTGAGCCATTCTTTACGGTGACCGACGCCGTCTTTCCGGGGATCACTTCGTTGCTGATCCCGTACTGATAGTACGGCAGGATCTCTGCATCCGAAAGCTCATATTTTGCGTCCTTTATGGTGATCCCGGAAGCCTTTCCGTTGATTGCGACCAGGGAGAAATAGGCATAGGAGTCATCGATCTCAATCGTCGTGCCCTCCGGAAGATATTCGATCTCCGAGTAGTCATCCACGATCATCGCCTTTTTATTCAACTCCGCCAGCCTTACGAGAATGTAGACATTGCCGAGGGTATGATCCAGGCGCCGGCCCGTCATGCCCACAAGAAGAAATTCATCAAATCCTCGCTCCAGCGCCTCGCTCACCGCATAGACCGTATCCGTGTCATCCTTTTCTCTCGGCAGCACGATCGTCTCCACCTCGGTCTCCGGCTTTTCATGGGAGTCAAAATCGCCGGTAATGAGATCCGCCTCCACCGAAAGCCCCTCCCGGTGCTTTAATCCGCTGTCACAGCATATGACGAAGTCATCCTTCCGGATATAGTGCCGGATCCTTTCATAATCCTCGATCGGCGCACCGCCCACGATCAGACATCTTCTGTTTTTCTCCATTGAAAACTACGCCTTCTTTCCATCAGCCGGTTCCCGGTCCGTTAAGGATCTGCGGGAAGCCGGCCGCATAATCTAATCTGTCGGACAGCCCGGCAAATGAGCAGGTCTCCATGAGCTCCGCGCATGCAGGCATGCGGTATGCCCGGCTGTCCCTTTAGCTCATATTTTATCCATCTGCGGCACCGGATGCAAGTCCGATCCTTTTACGGTTTTTCTGCGTACGCGTATCCTGCCTGCATCCATTCCCTTATCTAAAAAAAGCCTGCCCATTCGGGCAGGTCATATCCTTTTACGTTCCGCATTCGGACAGCCTTCGCTCGAAGCGGTCCTTTCTTGTATCTGACGGGATCCTCGTCGGATACAAGCCGTCGAAGCAGGCACTGCAGTAAGACAGCCCCGGAACAAGATCCCCAAGCTTTTCCACGGGGAGATACCCGAGTGAATCCGCGCCGATCATTGCGGCAATTTCCGGAATCGTGCAGCGACAGGCAATCAGTTTTTTTTCAGAATCGATATCTGTGCCATAAAAACATGGATGCAGAAAGGGAGGCGATGAGATCCGCATATGGATCTCCTTTGCACCCGCTTCTTTGAGAAGACCAACGATCCTGCTGCTGGTCGTGCCGCGTACAATGGAATCATCCACCAGCACCACCCTTTTATCGCGAACCGCATCCCTGATCGCTGACAGCTTGATCCGGACCTGATCTGAACGGTGATCCGGGGCAATAAATGTTCTTCCGATGTATTTGTTTTTAATCAGCCCCGTCTCATACGGGATCCCTGATTCCCTGCTGTAGCCGAGAGCCGCATCCAATCCCGAATCAGGGACCCCGACCACGATATCCGCTTCTGCCGGGAAAAGCCGCGCAAGGAGTTTGCCGGCTGTCAGCCTTGCCTCATGCACCGAGACCCCATCGATCACCGAATCCGGCCTTGCAAAATAGATATATTCAAAAATGCAGGTACGCCTCTGTTCCCTTCCGCAATGCTCTTTCCTGGAAACGATTCCATTTTTTCCGAAGACCAGGATCTCCCCCGGCAGTACATCACGTACCAACTCGGCCCCTGCCGCTCTGAGGGCACAGCTTTCCGAAGCGATAACATAGACTCCTTCCTCTGTTTTGCCGTAGCAAAGCGGCCGGAAGCCGTGAGGATCCCTTGCGCAGATCAGCTTCTGCGGAGACATCAGGACCAGGGAATATGCCCCCTCGAGCACATTCATGGCACAGCTTAAGGCATCTTCGATCGAGGATGCTTTCAGCCGTTCACGCGTTACGATATAGGCAATCGTTTCCGTATCACTGGTAGTATGAAAAATCGCTCCGGAGAGCTCCAGCTCCGAGCGCAGCTCGGCGGCATTGGAAAGGTTCCCGTTATGCGCAAGTGCCATTCTGCCTTTTTGATGGTTCACTTCAATCGGCTGGCAGTTGCTTCTGTTCGTCCCGCCTGTTGTTCCGTATCTGGTATGTGCCACCGCCATTGTGCCTTTGGGAAATGCCGTCATTGTTCCGGCATCAAAGACCTCACTTACCAGACCCAGATTCTTCTGCGATACAAACACACCGTCATCATTCACCACAATGCCGCAGCTCTCCTGTCCTCTGTGCTGCAGGGCATACAGCCCGTAATAGGCAATTCCGGCAGCATTCACCGGCTTGGGCGAGACTACGCCGAAAACACCGCATTCCTCATGAATATCCATAAAACCCTTACCCGCCGGCAGAAATCACCTGCCGTATTTCTTTTTGTATTTAAGGTAACGCTGATCAGAGCAAATTTACCGAAACAAGACAGAAAACCGGCCCGGTATTACCGGCAGGCCGGACCCGCGTCATGAACAGCTTCCCGTCTCATACCGTCAAATCTACCACCGGAAGTGCTGCCGCTCAATAACTCAGGATATACGTTTTTACTCTGGCTTAATATACGATTCCGGTATACCGGATCCGTTGACCGACGGGGAACAGGTGAAATATACTTTTCCGAAGGAGGATAAGGCGATGGCAGCATTTGACAGAATCTTCAGCGGTTTTCCGCAGATGGACAGTATTCTTGACAATATCCGGCTCGGGGACAATGTTGTCTGGCAGGTTTCTGATATTGAGGAATTCCGGTTTTTTGCGGTTCCTTTTGTAAAACAGGCCCTTCTTGACGGCCGGAATGTTATCTATATCCGTTTTGCGCATCACGAACCGATCTTAAGTGATACGAAAGGGATCCGTGTGGCTGAGTTTGATCCGGATATAGGTTTTGAGGCATTTACCGTCGGGATCCATGATGAGATCACCCGAAACGGGCGCGATGCGTTTTATGTATTCGACTGTCTTTCAGAGCTGCAGTCTGTATGGTACACCGATCTGATGATGGGAAACTTCTTCAGGGTGACCTGTCCCTATCTCTTTGAGCTCGATACGGTTGCATACTTCCCGATCCTTCGCGGACGGCACTCCTTTGACGCCATTGCCAGGATCCGGGAGACCACACAGCTTTTGCTTGACGTCTGTTCCAATGAGCAGTGGATCTATCTGCATCCCTTAAAGGTATGGGAAAGGAATTCGGAAACAATGTTTATGCCGCATGGTTACCGAAGGAGCACCGGGGAATTCAGCCCGGTTGACAACGGCGTCAGCATCAGCAGGTACTACCAGACCATTCAGGAGATCCGGGTGAAGAGTCAGGACCAGAACATGGACAGCTATGACCGCTTTTTTAACATGGCAAAGGCTTCTTACGGCACAGACCGGTTTACGCCCCAAATGGAGGAGCAGATCATTGACAGCACGATGACGAAGGACCCGCATCTGAAGGAACTTGTGAAACACTATTTCAGGCCGGAGGACTATTTCACGCTCCGCGACAGGATGATTGGCAGCGGAGCAATCGGCGGAAAGGCCTGCGGCATGCTGCTTGCGCGCAAGATCGCGGAAACAGAGCTGGAGGAATACAGCCGTTATAATGAACCGCACGACTCATTTTACATCGGCTCCGACGTGTTTTACACCTACATTGTTTCCAACGGCAACTGGCGCCTGCGCATACGGCAGCGTTCTTCGGAAGGATATTTCGAGGCCGCCGAAGAGTTGAAGGAAAAGCTTCTCACAGGACGCTTTCCCGGAAAGATCCGGGAGCAATTTCAAAAGGTCCTCGATTACTTTGGACAAAATCCCTTTATTGTCAGGTCCTCCAGCTTCCTTGAGGACGGTTTCGGTAATGCCTTTGCAGGAAAATATGAGTCTGTTTTCTGCGTAAACAGAGGCAGCGAGGAGGAACGCCTTCAGGCATTTGAAAATGCGGTACGCCGCGTCTATGCGAGCACAATGGACCGATCCGCCCTTGAATACCGCAGAAGGCGCGGTCTCGACAAACGTGATGAACAGATGGCTGTTCTGGTCCAGCGTGTTTCCGGAACCTACTATGGCAGATACTTCATGCCCTGCGTGGCTGGTGTGGGATACAGTCACAGCGCCTACCGATGGAGCCCGGATATGGATCCGTCAGCCGGTATGCTCCGTCTGGTTATCGGTCTCGGCACCAAGGCCGTGGACAGAACGAAGGATGACTATCCTACGCTTTCCAATCTGGATCGCCCTGCCGTCACCGTCTATACCAGCGTTGCCGAGCGTCAGCGCTTTTCGCAGCACAATATTGATGTCCTGGACTGCCGGGCCAACCAATTCCGCGAGATCCCGGTCAGTGATATTACAGGAGAGCTGCCGCTGTGGTACAGGAGGATCGTCATGGAGCACGACCATGAGTCGGAGTCGCTGCTCCGCGACCGGGGTGAATACAGAGATGTTCTGTTCGTGAGCCTTTCGCGCTTTCTGGAAAACCGGACCTTCACAGGGCTTATGCAGCGGATACTGAAGACTTTGGAAAAGGTCTATGAGACGCCGGTCGATATCGAGTACGCAGTCAATATGGATGGCGAAGGCGACTTTGTCATCAATCTTCTGCAGTGCCGTCCGCTGTATATAAACAAAGATACAGAAAAAGTATCTATTGATAGTCAGACACTGAAAGAAGTTTTTTTCGAGGTTCGGGATGCATCCATGGGAACATCTGCAAAAAGGAAAGTAGACGTAGTTGTTCAGGTCGACCCGAAAAAGTATAACGAATATCCGTATGCCAGAAAATATGATGTCGCCGCAGCCGTCGGAAGGATCAATCGTTACTACAGCTCTTCAGGCAAAAACATTCTGCTGATGGTGCCCGGACGGATCGGCACTTCTTCCCCCGATCTGGGAGTACCGACGACCTTTGCCGATATTTCATGCTTTTCAGAGATCTGTGAGATTTCGGACAGCCGGTCCGGATTCATGCCGGAGTTAAGCTACGGAAGTCATATGTTCCAGGATATGGTCGAAGCCAGGATCTGCTACAGTGCCATATGGAATGACCGGAAGACCATATCGTATCATCCGGATCTTCTGGAGGCTGAAGAAAACATTTTCCCGAAGATCTGTCCGGATCTTTCCGGGCTCCGGGAAATGATCACCGTCAGAGAGCCTCATGAGCTTTACTTCTGGCTGGACAGCATCAATAATCATGCAGTCTGTGGAAGATAACCCCTGTGCTCCGCCGCTTGCTATACAGGGAAACAATCCTGTATAATAAGTTATATGACAGCATGCTGTTTGAGGGGGAGTTTTTCATGTATAAAAAGCTTATAAAAAGGTGTACCGGCGTCTTGGCGGCGATCCTGCTGTGCACCGGGACCGTCAGTCCGGTGTTTGCCGAGGGAAGCCTTGATTCCGGGACGAACCAGGCAGCGAAAGGCATAGAGCAGATCGGGGCCGAAGACGCGGACTTTTACGAGCTGCTTTGGGAGCTCGTGCAGGAGGAAGGGGAGGACGTCATTACCTTTCCCAGCCGGATCAGGGAGACTTTGGAGCCCGGAGCAGCAGCCTATTACGGCTTTTATCTGGAAAAGGATACCCATCTCAATATCATCCTGGAGGCGGACTATCCCTGTGATCTGCTGCTGTGCCAAAAGGACCAGCCCGTCAATGTGCAGGTGCTTCCCTTCAGCACGCAGAAGATAGAAGAAAGCAGCATCCCTTCGGGTTATTATCAGATCTATGTGATCCCGCAGCAGGAATATGAGCGGGAAAGTATCTCCTTCACACTGGATCTGGGATCATTTTCAGAAAATGACACTGAACCGGACTTTTCCGAATTTGACCTGCCCGGCAAGATTTACAATATCATGTCGCCCTTCAATGTCTACCAGGGCAGTGATTATCCTGTTTTTGAAGTGTCGGACAGCAGCGATCCGGCGCCGAACCGCCAGCCGGACAATTCCAAGGATAAAGGCGGAGATGCACTCAGGGCAGCCGGTTATTACATGAGCTGGCAGGGACCGGTGGACGAGGACGTCATGCCCTCTGTGGAGGAAGCCACCCGGGCGACGCCTTCCAACTATATGCAGTATGTGCCTGAGCTGCCGCGCCTGCATGTTCAGGAAATGCTCGTTCTGCCTTCCGCTGAAAATACCGCGGATGTCGGCACCGGGGCCTATATGGAACACTGGAAGAACGCCCTGATGACTTACGGCGCCATGGAAGTGGGCATGATGGAAGAGTATGAATACTGGGCCATAAGTCCCGAGGGGGAAGAAAGGAAAAAATACTGTTATGTGCCGGCTGAGTTTTACGACAGGTACCGCACCGAACTGGAACTATATGCCAACCACGCCGTGACCCTGATCGGATGGGACGATACGATCCCCAAAGAAAGATTCCATGTACAGTTCAACTACAAGACACCGGACGGCAAGACACATACCGGGGATTATATACCCCCGGGCGATGGGGCCTGGATCATCCGAAACTCCTGGGGAGAGGACGTCCATGCCGGAGGAGATTTTTATATTTCCTACTATGACGCTGTGATGGGCACGGATATCGATCATTCCGTCTACGGGCAGCTGGAGGACTGGGGAAACTACAATCACCTGTATACCAACAGTGTCACCATCTCCCGGGCCATGGGCAGCGAGCAGGCGGCGAAGATATTTGCAGGCAGGACAAAGGGCATGGCCTCGGAGGAATTCATCAATGAGACCGGGCAGGACGAGCTGCTGCGGGCGGTAACCTTCGGTTCCCCCTATTCGGGCTACAGATATAAGATCTATGTTGCGGTCGGGGACGAGGAACCCCGGAAAGTCAAGGAAGGATATATCAACTATGCCGGCGTGCACACGGTCCGTCTGGACAACGGCGTGCTGATCAGCCCGGATGAGGTCTTTCGGGTCTACCTGGCACTGGAGCTCCCGGTGAAAGCCCAGAAAGATGTCGGCATGTTCTACTCCACGGATTTTGGCGGAGACTATGCTGAGAGAGTTGGACGTATGGCTCTGTACTACCCCAAGGGAGATGCGGACTTCAAGGACTCCGTCAGCACCTCCGAGGACGGGGATTTTCCGGTGATCCAGGCATACTGCTATACGGATCTTTCAGGTTATGGCGGTGAAGACGTCAGCCTGATCACGCTCCCGGATTTCGATGCCCGGGTCCCGGATTCCCCACGGATCACCGTGGAACAGACGAGGGGCGCCGAGATCCAGTATGAGGAAGGTGTAGACCTCGAGTCCCTGGAGGACGGCAGCATTTTCGCTCAGTATAAGATCGAATATAAGAACGGCAAGACAAGTGGCGTCAGGACGGCAGGGCCGGAAAATGCAGGCGATGAAGCTGCGACGGTGACCTCCCCGGCAACTGCCGGCAACTATAAGGAACCGGTGGGCTCCGGAGATGACGCGAAGGTTACGGAAAACAAGAAGGACTTCTTCCCCGGGAAACCGGCGACGGCCGGCAACTATCCGAAGGAGGCGCGGGCTTTAAGCTCAGGATCGAAGGGAGACGCTACAGACGAAAGCAGGCCCCGTACCAATACCGGTATGGAGCACGATCCTTCGGCATACTCCGTGGATTACCGCGATTACAACGGCGGCGTCATGAAGATCGAACTGCCCGAAAAGTATAATCTGGCAGCCCTCGGACAGGTCACACCTGTGCGGAATCAGGCCGCCAGCTGCCAGTGCTGGGCATTTGCAGCTACCAAGGCGGTAGAATCCGCCATGATGAAGAATTACCAGCGGCTGGTCTCCTATCCCCGTGGGATCCGGGTGACTGCGGAAGACGGCGCGTCCATCATCAATGGCGTGGTCGACCTTTCCTATGAAAAGGGCGAGACCAGGAGCCTGGTCCTGAAGCCGGAGCTGGTGACCGACGACAACACCAAACTGGATAACGACATGATCGTCTGGAGCTACGAGGGCGATCTGGACTGTATTACGGGTCTGCTAAGCAGCACGAAAAACGGCGTTCCCGTAACGGTACTGAAGACTGTAAAAAGCTCAGGCGTGGTCACCCTTACCGCGACCAGCCGGTCTGACCCGAATCTGACGGTCCGCCTGACGGTGCGAATCACGGAAAAGGTGCCTGCAGTCATCACGCTGAGCGACAGCATGCTGGAGCTCAGAAAGGGCGAGAGCTATACACTTACGGCCTTTGTGGAATCCGCTGAGGATCTGCAGGTCATCTGGACGAGCGACAACCCGGCAGTGGCCACGGTAGACCAAAACGGCAGGGTGTATGCCATCAAGCCGGGCAGGGCAGTGATCACTGCGAGAGCCGGCGATGCTTCCGCGACCTGCATCGTTCTGGTCAGCGGCTCCTCCTTGGGAGGCGGTTTCTCCTTGGGAGGCGGTTCCTCCCGCGGCAGCTCCTCTTCGGGTTCTGCCGTGTATTCGAACGGTTCTTCCGTACCCATCACGGAAGGTACCTGGCAGCAGGCGGAGGACGGCAGCTGGTCCTTTATCGAAAAGCTCAGCGGCAGCAGGGCCGTGGGCTGGAGATACATCAGGACATCAGACGGGCAGTACCGCTGGTTCAAGTTTGGTCAGGACACCAGAATGCTGATGGGCTGGGTATGCGAGCCTGACGGCAGATGGTACTACCTGGCCTCGCCGGGCGACCAAACGGAGCTTTCCAACGCCGGACAGACCGGCGCCATGGTCACCGGCTGGTTCCAAGATCCCTCCGACGGTCACAGATACTATCTGGACCTTGCGTCGGGAGCGATGACTGTCGGCGAACGGACCATGAACGGGAAGAAATACTACTTTAACCGCTTCTCGGCGGGCACCACCGGCTGGCATTTTGAGGAAGCGACCCAGACCTGGCGTTTCGGCGGGGGCACCGTCACGCCCATGGGCGCACTGCTCAGTGAAGAGGCATCCCCCTGAACCATCACAAAGCGGTAATTAGTGTTGTTTTGCAGCATTGGCTCTCTGAAAGGCCCATGTTGCTGGAAATTGAGGCCGGTTTCCACCGGCCTTTTTTCGTGCGTAATGACTGTCCTGGATCTGCGGTCTTGACAAAACGCCGATTCCGTCTATAATGATTTCAGTTTCATATGATCCTTTGCGTTGATCTCATTTTCACGGAGTATCATCCTGCCAGTCCAGAAACTGTACGAGGGGGAGCGCCCTGGTGCGGTGCGCAAAGATAAGCGATGGGAGCCCGTGTTTCGGGTTGAGAGGATGCAATCATAGCATCGACCGCCAATCTTTTTTTGTTTGGCGGCATCGCGGTCCTGAGAGTACAAAAGCATGTCCGCCGGACATGCTTTTTCTTTGTGCGGAGCTAAGCGCCTCAGCCGTCTGCCTCAGTAAGATCAGGCAGCTGTCATGAAAGGTCCCGGCTCCATACATGAGTACAGGAGGAGAGAAAAATGAGTGATTCCAAAAACAACAAAAGCCTTATGAGACTTACCTTCATGGGCATGATGATCGCCCTCGGCGTCATTATCAGCCCGATTTTACGTGTAGAAGGCATGTGCCCGATGGCGCACCTCATCAACATCACCTGCGCGGTCTTTATCGGTCCGGTCTATGCCTTTATCTGCGCGCTGATCATCGGTATCCTGCGGATGGCCTTCATGGGCATTCCGCCCTTAGCACTGACCGGTGCCGTTTTCGGTGCTTTCCTTTCCGGCATGCTCTACCGCCTCTCCCGCGGCAAGCTGATCTGGGCCTTCCTCGGTGAGGTCATCGGCACCGGCATCATCGGCGCCATCATTTCCTACCCGGTCATGACCTATATCTGGGG
>Ga0256404_1004060_pt1 | contig 28335 bp, 18 predicted proteins | sample RumenRJG_01DNA_FD_185990 | JGI IMG/M metagenome (GOLD analysis project Ga0256404, IMG submission 185990) | Bovine rumen microbial communities from Lethbridge, Alberta, Canada - RJG_01 | ecosystem: Host-associated > Mammals > Digestive system > Stomach > Rumen | place: Canada: Alberta | collected...
GCTGGGGCGTCCTATGGCAGGATGGCCCGGCACGTGTTTGATGCTTTTCCTGTCGTGACCGGTATGGTAAGCGAACTTCCTCCAAATCTCTGTTTTTCAATGATATTTGGAGGAAGTTCAGCTGATCGGGAGCCGTACACGGCTCTTCGCCCAGTTCGCAGGCCAAAGTGCGCGCAGCTAACTATTTTTGTCTCCCGAATTAAAATTTCAGCATCAAAGCATTACAATGACACGACAGCAGGCAGCCTGTGAAGGATTTGCCTGCTGCGCTCAGCCTGCTTTTTGTTTTCATCCTTTAGCCGCGATATCCGGGATCTGACATGGAACTGATAGACAACATCAATAAAACCCTCAAGGAGGATCTCAGGGAGCAGATACAGTCCGGGAGCAAAATTTCCATTGCGGCATCCTGCTTCTCCATCTATGCCTATCAGGCCCTGAAGAAGGAGCTCGGGAAAATCGACGAGCTGCGCTTTATTTTTACGTCACCTGCATTCACCACAGAGAAGGCGAGCAAGGAGAAGCGCGAGTATTACATCCCGAGGCTTAATCGCGAGCGCACGCTTGGCGGCTCCGAGTTTGAGGTGAAGCTCCGCAACGAGCTCACGCAGAGGGCCATCGCCAGGGAGTGCGCCGACTGGATCAGGAAAAAGGTCAGGTTCAGATCAAACCGGAGCGACAAGGTCATTCAGGGCTTTATCGAAATAGAGGGAAAGGAAAGCTGCGCGTACACTCCAGTCCAGGGGTTCACAACCGCGGATCTGGGCTGTGAGCAGGGAAACGCGCTCTGCACAATGATTATGAAGGCAGATGCTCCGTTCACGCAGCAGTATCTGCTGATGTTCAACAACCTCTGGGATGACAGGGAGCACCTTGAGGACGTCACCGAGCAGGTAATCCGCAATATCACCGATGTCTATGCCGAGAACTCCCCTGAGTTCATCTATTACGTAACTCTCTACAACATATTCAGGGACTACCTCGATAATGTCTCCGAAGACGTACTCCCAAACGAGGACACAGGATTCAAGAACAGCGCAGTCTGGAAGAAACTTTACCGCTTCCAGAAGGATGCGGCCCTCGGCATCATCAGCAAGCTCGAGCAGTACAACGGCTGCATACTCGCGGACAGCGTGGGACTCGGCAAGACCTTCACGGCCCTTGCCGTCATCAAGTACTACCAGAGCAGGAACAAGAGCATCCTGGTCCTCTGCCCGAAGAAGCTCTCGGAGAACTGGAACACCTACAAGGCCAACTACACGAACAATCCCCTGAGGGAGGACCGCCTCAACTACGATGTCCTCTTCCATACTGACCTCAGCCGCGATAAAGGCCTGAGCAACGGCCTTGACCTCGACCGCATAGCCTGGGGCAACTATGATCTCGTGGTCATCGACGAGAGCCACAACTTCCGCAACGGCGGCAAGCTGAGCGGCGATGACGAGCGGGAGAATCGCTACCTGAGGCTCATGAACAAGGTAATCCGCGCCGGAGTGCAGACCAAGGTTCTGATGCTCTCGGCGACACCTGTCAACAACCGCTTCATTGACCTCAAGAACCAGCTGAAGCTTGCCTATGAGGGCGACAGCCGGCAGATTGACGACAGGCTGAATCTCAACTCCGGCCGCGGCATCGACGACATCTTCAAGAGCGCGCAGCGCGCCTTCAATGCCTGGTCAAAGCTTCCTCCTGCCGAGCGGACCACCAGAAACCTTCTTAACGGTTTGGACTTCGATTTCTTCGAGGTTCTCGACAGCGTCACGATAGCGAGGAGCCGCAAGCACATCGAGAAGTACTACGGCACCGATGAGGTCGGATCGTTCCCGAAACGCCTGAAGCCCATCTCGCTGCTGCCGAGCCTTACTGACATACCGGACCACAAGGGCTGCGGCGCCATCTATGACGCGCTGCTTTCACTGAACCTTCTTTACTATACTCCGTCAGCGTATATCCTCCCGAGCAGGAAGCAGAAATATGAGAAGCTCTACAACGGCAGGAAGGGAAGCTCAAACCTTACGCAGGTAAACCGCGAGAACGGCATCAGAAGGCTCATGGCCATCAATCTGATGAAGCGCATGGAAAGCTCGGTAAGCTCCTTCAGGATCACGCTCGACAAGATCCTCGCGCAGATGCAGGACACCATCAAAGCCATTGATGATTTTCGGGCGGGAAAGGTCAGCGCTGACACTGAGGTCAGAGAGAGATTTGACCGGGATGATCTCGACATCAATGATCAGGACATCGACGATGACCCGTCCATGATCGGGCGGAAGGTAAAAATCAGCCTCCGCGACATGGATTACATCTCCTGGAAGCGCGATCTTGAGAGCGATGTGTCCGTGCTGCAGTCAATCGGCAGTGACATCTGGGACATCACCCCGGAGCATGATGAGAAGCTCGTGAAGCTCAGAAGGCTGATCGAGAGCAAGATTGAGCACCCGATAAATGGCACGAACAGGAAGGTTATCGTCTTCACCGCCTTTGCCGACACGGCGGAGTACCTCTATGAGAATCTCAGCCAGGAATTCAGGAAAAATTTCGGCATTGAGTCAGCAATCATCACGGGAACCAGGGAGCCTCGCACTACAATTCCGGGATTACATTGCTCGTTCAACGACATCCTGACTTATTTCTCCCCTGTCTCGAAGGAGCGCGGCCTCCTCTCGTCAGGCGAGAAACTCGACATCGACCTTCTTATCGCCACGGACTGCATCAGCGAGGGACAGAACCTCCAGGACTGCGACTTCCTGGTTAACTACGACATCCACTGGAACCCAGTACGCATCATCCAGCGCTTCGGCAGAATTGACCGTATCGGAAGCAGGAACGAGCGCATACAGCTAGTGAACTTCTGGCCGGATCTGACGCTCGACAGCTATATTGACCTCAAGGGCAGGGTTGAGAGCAGGATGAAGATCGTGAACATAGCGGCGGGCGGCGTCGGTGAGGACAACGTCATCGAGCAGGACGAGAGGGAGCAGGCCCAGGATCTAGAGTACCGGAAGAAGCAGCTGCAGCGCCTGCAGGAGGATGTCGTCGACATCGAGGACATGCAGGAGGGCGTCTCCATCATGGACCTGGGGCTCAATGACTTCAGACAGGACATCATGGAGTACCTTAAGCATAACCCAAAGGTCGAGAACGCGCCGTTCGGCCTGCAGGCTGTTGCGAGGAGCGGTGAGGAGTGCCCGCCGGGAGTAATATTCATCCTGAAGAACCTCAGGAACAGCGTGAATATTGATCAGCAGAACAGACTGCATCCTTTTTATCTGGTATACGTAGCAAATGACGGCAATGTCGTCGTTAACCACCTGCAGCCCAAGGTGCTCCTTGACCGGATGCGGCATATATGCCGCGGAGTTGATAAGCCGGTTGACGCGCTCTGTGATGAATTCAACAAAGAAACGGACAACGGGCGGAATATGGAGAAATACAGTGCACTCCTTGGGGATGCAATCAAAAGCATTATCGCTGTGAAGGAGGAGAGTGACATGGAGGCGTTCCTTTCAGGAAGCACCAGGGGATTCTTCTCCAATGAGATCCGCGGGCTCGACGACTTCGAGCTTATCTGCTTCCTTGTGGTGAAATAGCATGCTTGGACTTCCAGAGAGAACTGAGCTCAGCAGTCAGCTGAGCAAGCAGCTGGTATACAAGCGCTGCTCGCTGAATAGCAAACAGCAGGAGCGCTTCGACCAGGATGTCTCCAGAATGTTCATTGTGAACGAGGTGTCCCCGAGGACAGTTGCCATACCGGAGGGCGCCGAGACCAAGCTGTTCTTTGTGCTGAGGGTTGACCTCAAGACCGCCGATTACGATAAGAAGAACATCGAGTTCCTCAGCAGAATCGTCCCGCAGCACCTCCTTCTTGTTCTGCAGTTTGAGGGCAAGGCAAGACTCGCCGTCTTCCGTCAGGTCCTTATGCAGACCGAATGGCTCAATGTTGAGGACTTCGGGATCACGCTTGACGGCTCCGATCTCGACCAGATCTGGCAGCATGTCATCATGACCATAGGGCAGTTCGAGCTCCATGACGGCAACGACATAGACACGCAGATCGAGCAGGACGAACGGAACCGGAAACTGCTTGCGCAGATTGATGCGCTTCAGAAAAAGGCCATGAGAGAGAAGCAACCCAGGAAGAAGTGGGACCTCATGCAGCAGGTCAAGGAATTGAAACAGCAGCTCTGATAAGGAAGGAAGAGATATGGAAAAGCTCAAAATGCAGACGCCGAATCTGGTGGACGAGAATATAGAGAAAATCGGAAAGCTCTTCCCTGACTGCCTTACAGAGCGTACGGGAGCTGACGGCAAGGTTGAAAAAGCCATAGATTTTGACAAGCTGAAGCAGGAACTCTCCAAGAGCATTGTAGATGGCGATGAGGAGCGCTACCAGTTCACGTGGCCAGGAAAAAAGCAGGCGATCATTACTGCCAATGCTCCAATCAACAAGACACTGCGTCCGTGCCGCGAGGAGAGCGTTGATTTCGACAATACCCAGAACCTCTATATTGAGGGAGACAACCTCGATGTCCTGAAGCTCTTGCGTGAGGACTACCTCGGCAAAGTGAAGATGATCTATATCGATCCTCCTTACAACACCGGCAATGACTTTGTTTATGAGGATGATTTTGCGAAGTCTACTGATGACTATATCGAGAACAGCGGTCAGACTGATGATGAGGGAAACCGGCTTGTTGCTAATACAGAGAGCAACGGCCGGTTCCATACCGACTGGCTTAATATGATTTATCCGAGACTGAAAGTGGCAAAAGACTTTCTGTCTGATGATGGGGTCATATTTATCAGTATAGATGAAAAAGAAGTTGAGAATATTAGAAAAATCGGTGACGAGATTTTCGGAGAATCTAATTTTGTATCAAATTTTATATGGCAATCAAGAACGTCTATCTCAAATGATTTTGAAGTTTCGCTAAATCACAACCATACGCTTATTTATTCAAAGAATCGTGAAAAATTATTGTTCGGTGGGGATGCTATAGATACTAGTGATTACATAAACCCAGATAATGATCCTCGTGGACCATGGAAACTTGTTCCATTGGATGCAAATCACGCTGGAGGAGATACTGTATATCCTGTAACCAATCCAAAAACAGGAGTAGATTATTATCCGCCTTTGGGGAGAATTTGGTGTTATAACCGTGAAGGAATGCAACGGTTATTAGACGACAATAGGATTAAATTCGGGTTAAATGATGATTCATCACCGAAAAGAAAACTGTTCCTCAATGAACGTATTGAGAAAGGTGATAAAAAAACTCCGAGTTCATTGCTGATTGATGCTGGTACTACCAAAGATGGTACTACAGAAATTATGTCATTGTTTGACGGGCAGAAAGTCTTTGATTATCCTAAGCCCGTATCATTTATAAAACGTCTTCTTAGATATGGTGCACCAAAAGGTGGAATTATTTTGGATTTCTTTTCAGGCTCAGGAACTACAGCCCATGCTGTGATGGAATATGCCTATGAAGAGCATATTAGTGAAAGAATCCATTATATTCTGATCCAGCTTCCTGAAAATCTCGATGTATCGTATAAAGAAGCAACATCATCCAATAAAAAAACTATTAAAAATGCAATCCAAGTTTTGGACAAGTTGAACTATCCTCATAAATTGACAGCAATTGCAATGGAACGTATACGTCGTGCCGGGAAGAAATTAAAGGAAGAAAATCATTTTATTAAGCAAGATCTAGATACTGGTTTTCGATGCTTGACCTTGGATAGTAGCAATATGAAAGATGTTTACTACAAGCCTTCGGATGTAACAAATGATCTCTTTGCCAGGACAGAGGACAACATCAAGGAGGATCGCACCGATGAGGATCTTCTTGTCCAGGTGATGCTTGAAATGGCTGTTCCTCTTTCAGCAAAAATTTGCTCGGAAAAAATTTGCGGCAAGAAGATAATGATCGTTGATGACGATTACCTTATTGCCTGTTTTGACAAGGATATCACGGATGATGTCGTAACAGATATTGCGAAGAGAAAGCCGCAGTATTTCGTTATGCGTGACTCGTCTGCTCATGATGACAGCGTGATTACCAATTTTGAGACTATTTTCCAAACTTACAGTAAGGACACGGTAAGGAAAATTCTGTAGAGAAAAAATTTGTCAACGGTAGCATAAAGAACACGGGAATTTCTTTATTTGACAGAAATGGGACATTTATTATGAATAAACTTAATATGATGACTCCAAATATGGTGAATGAAAATATAGAAAAAATTAAACAAATGTTCCCAAGCTGTGTTATTGAACATGCTAGTGGGGGGGGGGTAAGCCTGAATTATCTGTTGATTTTGATAGTTTGAGACAGGAACTCTCTGGCAACCTTATAAAAGGTAATGAGGAACGTTATCAGTTTACCTGGCCTGGAAAGAAACAGGCAATTCTCACTGCTAACGCACCAATCAATAAAACTCTCCGTCCATGCCGTGAAGATAGTGTGGATTTTGATAAGACAGAGAATCTGTATATAGAAGGCGACAATCTTGATGTGTTGAAATTGCTGCGTGAAAATTATCTTGGCAAAGTTGAAATGATCTACATTGATCCGCCGTACAACACGGGTAATGACTTTGTATATGAAGATGACTTCGTGCAGTCCTCTGATGACTATATTGAGTGCAGTGGCCAGAAGGATAATGGTGGTAATCGATTGGTAGCAAACACAGAGAGCAATGGACGGTTCCATACTGACTGGCTTAATATGATGTATCCGCGACTAAAAGTGGCAAGGGATTTATTGTCTGAAAATGGATTTATTTTTATCTCTATTGATGATAACGAGGTGGAGAACCTCAGAAAAATTTGTGATGAGATCTTTGGGGAAGATAATTTCAGAAACCAGGTGGTTGTCCGTCGTGGAGCTAAATCGGTACAGGCCCAGTTCGATACTTGGGACAAACTGGGACAGGCCGTAGAGTATATTCTCATATATTCAAAAAGAAGTGACTACAGGTTTCCAAAACAGGTGAGACCTATAGATGAAGAGAAACCTGGTTCATGGAACAATCATTGGCGGGGATCTGATCGGCCTACCATGCGCTATGAATTATTTGGAATTACCCCAAAATCCGGGCAGTGGCGCTGGAGCAAAGAGCGCAGTGAGCAGGCTATAAAGAACTATGAGAGGATGCTTCTGGATCTCGGTAAGACTGTAGAAGATGTTGAACAGGAGGATATTGATGATTGGTATGCCAAACAATCTGATAAACCGGATCTTCTGCGTCTGTCTTCGCAAGGCAAACCTGAACACTATATTCCGCCGACCGATACGACTCTGTTGAATACATCATGGATGGATCTGCTTGTTGGAAGTGCCGCAGAGGTTACGTCTTTATTCGATGGCAACAAAGTATTCGATACTCCAAAGCTGACACCGGTCATCATGCGTATGTTAAATTTTGTAGGCGATGATGCACTCGTAATGGACTTTTTCTCTGGAAGTGCTACAACCGGCCAAGCAACTTTCCTGAAAAATGCAGAAGATGCTGGCAAGCGTAAATTCATTTTGGTTCAATTGCCAGAGGTTACAGCAGAGAACAGCATAGCCAGAAAAAATGGCTATAAAACTATTTGTGAACTTGGAGAAGAGAGACTGCGCAGGGCCGGAGCGTTGATTAAAAAGAGTGCTCAACGTGAAGGAAATAAGGTTGATGTAGGTTTCCGAGTATTGAAGCTTGACAGCAGCAATATGAAGGATGTTTATTACAAGCCATCGGATATAACAAACGACCTCTTTGCCCAGACTGAGGACAATATCAAGGAAGATCGCACCGATGAGGATCTTCTTTTCCAGGTGATGCTCGAAATGTCAGTTCCTCTCTCTGCAAAAATTCACTCCGAGGAGATTTGCGGCAAGAAGGTACTGACTGTCGATGACAATTACCTTATTGCCTGCTTTGACAAGGACATTACTGATGAGGTCATAACAGATATCGCAAAGAGAAAGCCGCAATATTTTGTTATGCGTGATTCATCGGCTCATGATGACAGTGTGATTACAAACTTCGAGACTATTTTTCAGACTTATAGCAAGGACACGGTCAGGAAAATTCTGTAAAAATAGAACTGTAAACGGCAGAGTAAAGTACGTTTGGATTATCAAAGTTTGATATGTACAGGACAGGAAAAATATGGAAAAGCTAAAAATGTTGACTCTAAATTTGGTGAAAAATAATATAGAAAAAATTAATCAAATATTTCCTGACTGTATAACTGAACATATCGTGGGGGGGGGTACCGGAGCTAGCTATCGACTTCGATAAGCTGAAGCAGGATCTTTCAGGGAGCGTAGTAGAGGGCGATGAGGAACGTTACCAGTTTACCTGGCCAGGAAAGAAGCAGGCGATCATTACTGCAAACGCTCCAATTAATAAGACGTTGCGTCCGTGCCGTGAGGAGAGCATTGATTTCAACAACACTGAGAATCTTTACATAGAAGGCGACAACTTGGATGTTTTGAAGCTTCTGCGCGAAGGTTATCTTGGCAAAGTGAAGGTGATATACATAGATCCACCATATAACACAGGAAATGATTTGGTATATAAAGACGATTTCGCTACAAACACAGAGGAGTATATAGAAAATAGTGGCCAAACAGACGATGATGGTAATTGCTTGGTAGCAAACACTGAAAGCAATGGCCGATTTCATTCCGACTGGCTTAATATGATTTATCCGCGGTTGAAAATTGCCAAAGACTTGTTATCAGATGATGGCGTTATCTTTATATCTGTTGATGATAATGAGCAAAAAAATCTTAGAAATATTTGTGATGAAATCTTCGGAATATCTAATTTTCTAGCACAGATTGTATGGGAAAGAGCATATTCTCCCATCAATTTGATGAAACATTTTTCACCGTCACATGATTATATTTTGGTATATGCCAAAAATGCAGAGAGTGCTATTTGTAATGGTATTCCAAGAGATAATGAAGCAAATAATAGATATACGAACCCTGACAATGACCCTCGTGGTGTATGGAAGCCAAGTGATTTATCTGTAGGACCAGCCGTTGAGTCAAATATTTATCCTATAACTACTCCTTCTGGACGTGTCGTCGAGCCTCCAGCTGGCCGTAGCTGGAGGCTATCCCAAAAAGCATTCAGTGAGAGATTACAAGATAACCGTATATGGTTTGGTCCACGGGGGGATGGAGTTCCTGCAATGAAGCGTTTTTTGTCAGAACTCCGCAAAAATGGGATAACGCCAATGACCATTTGGAAACACGAAGAAGTTGGCCATTCTCAAGGTGCGACACAGAGTTTAGCGAAACTTTTTGATGGCAAGAAGTACTTTGATTATCCTAAACCTGTTGGACTAATAGAACGTTGTGTTGCGCTTTATAGTGACCCAGACTCTATTATCATGGATTTTTTTTCAGGTTCTGCTACAACTGCTCAGTCAGTTTTTGAACTCAATGCTCAGGATGGTGGGACAAGAAGATTTATTCTGGTTCAATTGCCAGAAGAGATAGAGGAAAAAAGTCCTGCATGTAAAGATGGGTATAAAACAATTTGTGATTTAGCAAAGGAACGTATACGCCGTGCCGGTAAAAAGGTCATTGAGGAGCAGAAGTTAAATCAGACTGAAAGCTCTGTAAAAGACAAAGCGCAGGAACTAGATGTCGGTTTCCGCGTACTGAAGCTCGACAGCAGCAACATGAAGGATGTTTACTACAAGCCTTCTGATGTTACCAATGACCTCTTTGCCAGGACAGAGGACAATATCAAGGAAGATCGCACCGATGAGGATCTCCTGTTCCAGGTAATGCTTGAGCTGGCTGTTCCGCTTTCTGCAAAAATCCGCCCCGAGGAGATTTGCGGACGCAAGGTCATGGTTGTGGACGACAATTACCTTATTGCCTGCTTTGACAGGGACATCACTGATGAGGTTGTTACAGATATCGCGAAGAGAAAGCCGCAGTATTTCGTAATGCGCGACTCTTCAGCGATGGATGACAGTGTAATTACCAACTTTGAGACGATCTTCCAGACCTACAGCAAGGATACGGTGAGGAAGATACTCTGAAGTTGAAGCAGGCTTCGTCCGGATGGACAAAACCAATCCGGCCGGTCAGGTTTACATCAGAGGAACAATATCCCTCAGGACTGAGAGGAGACACAGGATGAAATTCACATTCAAGATACAGCAGTACCAGACCGACGCGGTTGATGCCGTGGTGAATGTCTTCGAGGGACAGCCGTTCCAGGGCGGGTTCTCTTATGTCCAAGACCTTGGAAGCAGAAATGAGCTTTCTTTTACCGCTGAGGGATTTGCCAATGCGCCTATAGCAGCCGGCGTGGATCTCCTCAAAAATATCAGGAAAATCCAGCATGACAGCAATATCGCGGAGAGCGACGAGCTGGTGCACAAGCTAGGCAAGGTGCAGCTCGATGTCGAGATGGAGACGGGCACCGGAAAGACCTATGTCTACATCAAGACGATGTTTGAACTCAACAGGCGCTACGGCTGGTCGAAGTTCATCATTGTGGTACCGAGCATCGCGATCCGTGAGGGCGTCTACAAGAGCTTTGAGATCATGCAGGATCACTTCATGCAGCAGTATGGCAAAAAAGCCCGCTTTTTTATCTACAGCAGCAAGAACCTGCAGCTCCTTGACAGCTTCGCGAGCGAAAGTGGCCTCCAGGTGATGATCATCAACTCCCAGGCCTTTGCCCGCGACATGAAGGAAGGTGCAAAGAACAAGGCCAGCCTTATTATTTACACAGAGCGTGATGACTTCGGAAGCCGCAAGCCGATCGACGTCATCGCCCAGAACATGCCGATTATCATCCTCGACGAGCCGCAGAAGATGGGCGGTGACGCTACGCAAAAAGGCATCTCCCGCTTCAATCCGCTTTTCACCATCAACTATTCCGCTACCCACAAGGAGAAGCACAACCTGGTGTATGTGCTCGACGCCCTTGACGCCTACAACAAGAAGCTCGTGAAGCGCATCCAGGTCAAGGGCATTGAGGTGAAGAACCTCAGGGGAGTAAACGGCTATGTCTACCTTGACGGGATCATTCTCTCTACCGGAAGGCCGCGCGCCTCCATAGAATTCGAGAGGAAGACAGTCGGAGGCGAGGTAAAGCGGGTCCGCCAGATATTCGATGTAGGTGACAACCTCTATCCCGCGTCAGGCAATATGGAGCAGTATAAGGATGGCTTTGTCATTTCCGATATATCCGCGATTGCTCCCACTGACGCGGCCGGCAAGGTCGTCTTCACCTCAGGACTGGAGCTCCATAAGTGCGAGGTCGCAAATGACCTCAGCGAGAATGAGATCCGGCGTATACAGATCCGCGAGACCATCAGGAGCCACCTTGAGAAGGAGAAGGATCTCTTCCATAAGGGCATCAAGACCCTGAGCCTTTTCTTCATTGACGAGGTGAAGAAGTACAAGGACTACGACCAGCCTGATCAAAAAGGTGAGTACCAGAGGATCTTCGAAGAGGAGTACGATGCGGTTATCCATGATCCTGAGTACTCGGATCTCTTTGATCCTGAGTATATGGCTTACCTTGAAAGATGGCCGGCGAGCAGCGTCCACAACGGCTACTTCAGCATAGACAAGAAGAGCCATCACATGATTGATCCGGCCACCGGCCGCGGCTCTGACACGGCAGACGGCGAGGATGCCGTTGATGCCTATGAGCTGATCCTCAAGGACAAGGAGCGGCTCCTCAGCTTCGGTGAGCCCACGAGGTTCATATTCTCCCACTCAGCTCTCCGCGAGGGCTGGGACAACCCGAACGTGTTCCAAATCTGCACGCTCCGCCACACCAAGAGCAATGTTACGAAGCGTCAGGAGGTAGGCCGCGGCATGCGCCTCTGCGTTGATCAGAACGGCGACCGCCAGGACGAGGAGACACTTGGAGATGAAGTCCAGAACATAAACACGCTCACCGTAATCGCCAATGACAGCTACGAGGAGTTTGTGAAGGGGCTGCAGAGCGAGATCAGCGAAGTTCTCTACAACCGTCCGGAAAAGGCATCGTTCCAGTATTTCAGGGGCAAGACTGTTGTGTCCGATGATGGCAAGAAACAGGTTGTTACTGACGACATGGCCGATCAGATCATGTTCTGGCTGGCAATGAACCAGTATATTGATCAGGACGGAAAGATTAAGGACGACTACCGGGAAGATCTCAAAAATGGCTCGATCAAGCCGCTTCCGCCGGCTCTCGAGCCTTACAGCAAAAGTGTCAATAATCTTGTCCAGGCCATTTTCGACGAGAAGGCCTTCAAGAACATGATCACTAATGCCAACACGCCCACGGTCAAGGAGAACAGGCTGAATGACAACTTCCAGAACAAGGAGTTCCAGAAGCTGTGGAAGGAGATCAACCGCAAGTACGCCTATACCGTGAAGTTTGACAGCAACGAGCTCGTCCGCAAGGCAACGGAGAGGATCAACCAGGAGCTCAGCATCCCGAAGCTTATCTACCGGACTGTTACCGGGACGATGAACGACAACGTTACCAGGGACAAGCTCAGGCAGGGCGACGCTTTCGGCAAGACCAGGGAAAGCACTGAGCAGCAGACGGCGGCTCCGGTCTCCTCCGAGGTGAAATACGATGTGGTCGGGAAGGTTGCCGAGAAAACAAAGCTCACGAGGAGGACAGTTGTCCGCATTCTCTCAGGCATGCTCGAGGCCAAGGTTGAGATGTTCCGCTATAACCCTGAGCGCTGGCTGAAGGATGTCTCGAAGTACATCAACAACGAGAAGGGCACGATGGTCATCGAGAGCATCACCTACAACCAGACCGATGAAACCTTCGACAACTCAATCTTTACTGCTGACAAGAGCACCCGCGAGGCCATCCGAACCTATAAGGCCAAGAAGAACGTCCAGGACTATGTCTACACTGACGGCATGAGCGAGGACAGCGTGGAGAAGAGGTTCGCACAGAGGCTTGACGCCTCTGACATTGTCGATGTCTACGCCAAGCTCCCGAAGGGCTTCTTCATTCCTACGCCTGTTGGAAACTACTCTCCTGACTGGGCTATCGTTTTCCATGAGGGCTCGGTGAAGCATATCTATTTCATTGCAGAGACCAAGGGCTCGATGGACTCGATGGAGCTCAGGGAGATTGAGAAGATCAAGATCAAGTGCGCTGAGAAGTGCTTCAATGCGAATTCAAACAGCCAGGTGCGCTATCACCAGGTTGACAGCTTCGACACGCTCATGGATGTCATGAACTCAATCAAGTAAGGAAGTCTCAGGCGGCAGGAATGCCGCCTGCCATAGAGCGAAACACAGTCGACATGGAGCCTGATGCCACAGGCAGGTATTTGCGGCAAATCCTAAGAAGACAGACGCAAAGAACCTGGAACAATTTTCAATCACACAATCACGTCTGCCAGCCCACTCCCGCAAGAGTCCTGAGATCCTGGCAAGCCAAACAGCATCATCGTTCTGAAAAATAAGGCAGGATCACATTGCAGAGCCTGTCGCTCCATTCTGCAAGGAATTTTGCCATACGCGGCCAGTCTGCCTCGTTAGTTACACTCACGTCCTTCAGCTTATAAGACACCGTGGATGCCTTGCATTTCTCTCCCCGGTCCCAGGACAGAGGGACGCCTAGCTCACCCTCTATTTCTCCCTTATGCGTACAGAGCATGTCAAAAGCCGCCTTGTTCTGTGCGGCATCGCTTTTGGCCATCCAGAAGTCAACCCGTGCACAGTCGACGTTGGCGACGCAGCTGATGTAGAATCCGCTGATGCCAAAGAAGCCTGTTGCGTTATTGGAGGTATTCGGGTGGCTGTTGCGGTAAGTACCCCTGTGCGCATGCTGCTTCTGAATGATCGGAAGCGCATATGTCCAGTAGCGTTTTCTCAGCTCGTACCGGCTGTAATCAGCCGCTTTGTCAGCCTCAGGATCCCTCAGATAGAATACAAGCTCCAGCGGATCTGCTCTATATAAGGCGAATAAGCGCCTGAGAAGAGACAGCTTCAGTGCTGTGCTGGTATTGCGCTCTATGAATATTTTATCGTCGATCTTCAGCGCGCTGACCAATCCGGCCTCGCTGCTGCTGACATAACCTGAAAAGTCTGTCCCGCCTGAGCTGTAGGCCAGTCTGGAAAGCACAGACGGATCCCGCTGGTGAAGAAACTTCACCATATGCTCGAACATATCAACCCAGCTGCTCACAGGCTGCTCGGCATTCTTGTAGCTGTATTTGACAATGTCCCTGCCGGTCAGGTCGGCATTTTCATCATCGAGCGTGCAGGAATCGAATTCCTTCTCTGCCGGGACAAAAGATGTTTTCGGGTATGCCCATATCTTTTTGGCAAGCGTGATCATCCCGGCATTGCGTTCCTCAAGCTCAGGAAGACCCCACGACTCCTTCTCTGCGATCTTCAGGTTCATTCTCAGACCGCTGGATTTATATCCGCCTTTTTCTGCATCCCGTTTCTCGGCGAAGGTCTTGTTGCTGAGGCTCGGATTGTATCCGGTCAGAGTCAGGTTGGCCAGCCGGTGCAGCCATGTGCTGTGTATCTCCGCGGCATTTGCCCCGAGGGCTTCCGTCCATGCCGGCGTCAGGTGCTGCGGCATGATGTGCTCGATGGAATAGTCGTTATTGTCCAGATGCTCGTAGACGTCCTTCGTCTCAATCGTGCCATAGTTTTCAAAGCGCTCAAACAGGTACGCCTTATACTTGCCTCGCATCTGGTAAACCTGCTTGGAGGCGAGCGCGGCGGCAAACTCCTCGTCATCAGGGAAGCGCCCGCTTTCCTTTTTCGACAGCAGAGCGTAGATAAATTTCTGGACGTATTTGTCTGCATTGTTGTCATAGCGGATGATTTCCCTGTTCAGGTTCAGGAAAATCCTGTTCAGGGCATTGGTCGGCACCTCGCAGATATTCCTGCGGAACAGATAATTTTCCGTGATGAGGAAAATCTGCAGGACGTCATCCACCGAGAGCTTCCCGTCCTGGTTCAGGCGCAGAACCTCCATGAGGAATGGTCTGGTAACTATGATTTCAAGCCGGTTCATCCGGTAAAGGCAGTCATCCAGCTCACGGTTCTGCAGGCCGCTTCTGTGGGTGAGCAGCTTTTCGAACAGGCGGGCATACCTGCGCAGATCCTTCAGCAGGTCTTCCGTGGAACCGGAGCTCTCTGCGTATTCCTTGAATGCGTAATATACGCTGCTGATGTTCGGAGTTGCCTGCTGCTTGATACTGAGATAGTCACGCACAAAACCGCTTACGTCGTTTCCAGTGCAGCGTTCGATGGTGGTCCAGTATGTGTCGTAAAGCCTGTCTTGATCCTCGGGCTTCTGTCCCATCAGAATGTAGTTTCTGATCTTGTCGCCCTCGGTCAGGGCAAGTCCGGTGGAGTTGAGGCTTTCAAAGATAAGCTGGGCATTGTCTCCCGGGTCAAGAGTGATGCTGATGATCTCAAGCCTGCCGACAGCTTCGTAGAGCCCGCCCACTGGAATTTCATTCTTCATAAGCTGATCGCAGAAGAAACGATAGTTGCGCGTGAGATTGGAGTCAGGGATGTAATCTTCCTCTTCGCCGAACAGCCTGGCGAGCGCTTCCCGATCGCTCTTTACCGGACGCAGCTTGATCCGGTCATCTTCCTTTGCCCAGGGCGATACAAGGAACCGCTGACTTATCTGTTCGTCAAGCTTACCCTCTTCGGATTTGATTTTTCCCCTGCTGATCAGGTTCCGGATGGCAAGGAGCAGAAGGGTGACAGTAGTTAGGCGCTGCTGGCCGTCTATGATATGAAACTCGAACCTGCTTCCGTTTGGCACAACGGAGGAGACTATGCTGCCGAAGAAATGGCTGTCCCGCCTGTCGCGGACTACCTTCTTGAGTTCATCCCACAGCTGCCTGCAGTTCTCCTGTCTCCAGTCATATTTTCTCTGGTAGACAGGAATTATGAAACGCTTGTCAGCGCCTTCCATGAAACCAGTTATTTTTGCCTCTGAGCCTTTCATATCGTTTTATCCTCATCGCAGACAGATATTCTAGGAGCCTTCTGCCGGCCGGACGTATCCTGCTTCATTATCTGCACTGCTTAATCCGCACATCGATAACGAAGCCTTAAATTCCAGTTTTTGGGTGCTGCCATCCTTCACGGTATACTCCGTATTTTTTATGAATCGCGGCAATTCATGAAAGAAGCAGCTTTCCTGAAAAATGATTGTCAGCGGTCCTGGTGTTTGGCCCCCTGGATTCAACGCATTGATCCAGCTTCCGGCGAAGTAATTGCATTTTACCTGTAAGTCCTGACTCTGCAGCCGGTACTCTTTTCTGAGCCGTGTTTCAACAAGAAGACTTGCACTTTTATAAGGTTCCGCATGAGAGTGCAAAAGGCATGACACTTTAGGTTTCATCATATCATCAGCGAAATCCAATTGCTATTATGCCGATGAATGCAGATAGTAGAATCCACGCTGTCAAAAAACAGATTTGTTTTTGAGTAATATAGAAACACTTATGATGGATGCCAATGCCTGGCAGAGGGGTTTTCAGCAGTATGAGATACACAGAAAATGAGCACACTGAACTGAAGCGCACGATCAGCGACTCGCTGCCAAAGGAGATTGTTGCTTTCCTGAACTCCGATGGCGGCACCATTTACATAGGTGTTGAGGATGACGGCAGCATAAAGGGTGTAGATGATCTGGATGGTACGCTGAAAAAACTCTCAGACCTGATTGAGTTCCAAATTCTTCCAGACTGCCGGGAGCTCGTGTCACTTGGTACCCGCTATGAAGAAGGTCGGCATGTGGTTGAAATAGACGTACAGCCTGGGCATGCTCTGTTCTACATCCGCAAGTATGGCCGCAGTGCCCTGGGATGCTTCCTTCGCGTAGGAAGCACCTGCCGCGCAATGACAGAGGATCAGATCAACCGCCTGCAGATGAGGTATCTGTCATTCGGAGCTGATATAACCGAGATGCCCGGACGCATAGCCAGTCCTACGTTTCAGATCCTGAAAATCATGCTTGCTGAGAAAGGATTCACTGTAAATAACGCCACGTTTGAGCAGAATCTGAAGCTAAGGACCAGTGACGGACGCTACAACAGACAGGCAGATCTTCTATGTGATAAAAACGAACTCTCGATAAAAGTCGTCAGATTCGCCGGCAGGGAAAAAGGTGACGGCATCATTCAGCGCAATGAATATGGCGGCAAGTGCCTGATTCTCGCCATGCAGCAGGCCTATGAATTTTGCGCTCAGGTACTGAATGAGACCGCTGTGTCCTTCTCCGACGGCGTGCGACAGGATAATCCGCTGTTCAGCAGAACGGCTTTCAGGGAGGCATGGTTCAATGCCTGCCTCCATAATCTGTGGGCCGACGGCACTCCTCCTGCGATATATGTCTATACCGACCGGATGGAAATCATCTCAACAGGCGGACTGCCGCTCAATCTCAGCAAGGAAGATTTCTTCAAAGGTGTTTCAAAGCCGGTAAATGAAGAACTGGCGCGCCTTTTCATACGGCTGAATCTTATGGAGCAGACCGGATACGGAGTCCCTCTCATCGTCAGGGAGTATGGCAGGGACGCTTTTGAGTTCCTGGACGGATTCATAAGGGTGACTATTCCTTTCGGTCATGAAATGGAAGCGGCAAAAGGAGTTTCAGAAAAGACCACGGGAAAGGTTTCAGAAAAAGGTGAAATTTCAGGAAAGATTTCAGGAAAGGCTTCAGAAAAGATTTCAGAAAAGAGCTGCAATGGCACTTCAGAGAAAATTCTGAACCTTATCCTGGAACGACCTGACATAACTCTGGCAGAGCTCTCCAGGCAGACAGGCAGGACTGAGCGGGCGGTCTCCTACAATATCCGGAAACTGCAGGATGAAGGCAGGCTGACCAGGGTGGGCGGCAGGAAGCAGGGCTCCTGGCAGGTGAGCCTTTAAGCGGCGGAAAATGCCATCCGTTTATTTCCCGGAAAACAAAAAAGCCGCGTCTCCGCGGCTTCCTTCCAATCCTTTGATCCCTCAAACCTCAGTTCCCTGCAGACTCCGCATTGTGGATGTGGGTCCTGACGGTTCCGTTCGCGGGGTAGTAGCTGAAGCTCTTGTACTTCGAGGTGTCACACTTCCCGCCCGTGCAGGGGTTCATGTACTCCCCGCTCTCATTACGGTTGAGGCTCGAGAGCATGTAGTAGACGCAGTGCTGCGGGTAGTCGGTCGGGATGCTCTGCGCCGGGTTGCTGCTGCTCGAGCCGGTGTCGCTGCTGTCGGAGCTCCCCTGGTAGGCTACGTAGTACTTGTAGTCGCTCGAGCTGCTCTTGAGCTCATTGAAGTCGGTGGAGGCTTTCGGGGCGTTCTGCAGCATTCCGTACCAGATGTTGAGGCAGGAGCTTGCGGAGAGGGCGTCAGCCGGGGTTACCGAGGTGCTCCCTGACTTCTGGGTGGGCTTTCCGGCCTCCATCGGGTAGCCTGGCATCAGGCCCTTGTTCTCTCTCTGGTCGCGGGTCGGGGTGGTGAGCTGCAGCCAGGTGCCGTCATAGAAGGTGGTGTTGACGCTGTAGGTCTGCGGGCGGCCCTTCGCCTCCCACTGTCCGCGCACCATCATGACGCCTGCCGCGAAGCCGCTCGCGGTTCCCTCGACGCTCGCGTTCTTTGCCTCCTCGGTGACGTCCATGAACTTCGAGAGTCCGGTGGCGGCAAGTATGCCGAGGATTACTATTACGATTACAAGCTCGATGAGGGTAAAGCCCTTTTCCTTCTTCATGTTTCCTCCATCCGGACAGACAAGCCGGCAGACCGGCCTGGTTCCTTCAGCCCGGATACGCTGCTATTTTAGCAGAATGCGTGCCGGATATCGCCTTTTGCCTGTTTTACAGGTAAAAATTCTGCAAAATCTGCTGTCCGCGCACGGTGCCGGGGTCTTAAAATCTGTTGCTTGAATCACATTCATATAATATAATCCCCGCATCAGGAAGGCAGTTTCCGCATGGAATAACGCCTTCCGGGTTCGTACGCCCAGTGGGCGCTCAGATGAGGCGGTGCTCGGCCGCGGCGGACCGTAATCATGGTTTGCATATATGGCCGCGATTGCAGAATCGAGGCCATTTTTTTTATTTTTATCCAGCCGGAGGGATTGTTTGGCTACAGTTGAGGAAAAGGCAGCGGACCTTCTTAAGGGCCCGATTGAGTCGATGGGCTGCGTGCTCTGGGGTATCCAGTTCCTGCACGCGGGGCGCCACTCGACTCTCCGTGTTTATATCGACCGCGACGGCGGCGTGACAGTCGATGACTGCGCCGAGGTCAGCGAGCAGATCGGGCGCATTCTCGATGTCGAGGAGGTAATTCCCTATGAGTACCGCCTCGAGGTCTCGTCGCCCGGCATGGACCGCCTGTTCTTCAGCTTCGGGCAGCTCTCCAAAGCGTGCGGCAGCGAGATTGCCTTCGAGTTCCAGAAGGAGATCAACGGCTCGAGGAAGTTCAAGGCAGTCCTTAAGAGCGCAGAGGACGGAGAGAGCGGACAGAGGCTCGTCCTCACCCTCGAGGACGGAACCGAGGTCACGTGCGCCTACGCTGACGTGAAGAGCGCGAGGCTCGTTCCCCATTTTTGACAAGGGCCTGAGAGAGCAGGGGGCGATAAAGCCCCGCGCCTCAGGCAGAAATTACATAACCAGGGTCATATCCGTGCTGCAGCATATGCTGACGCCCGGGTTTTGAGCTTAACCGGAGGGAGTGCCTCAGGGCACACGATCCGACAGAGAAGGCGTGGCAGATGAAAAGCAAGGAAATATCCGGAGTAGTAGAAGGCGTATCAAACGAGAAGGGCCTGCCCAAGGAGAAGGTCTTCGAGGCGATTGAGAGCGCCATAGCGTTCGCCGCCGAGAAGAAGTACGAGACGGAGAACGGCATCGAGATTTCGGTGCGTGCCGAGATCGACCGCAGGACCTGCGAGTACAAGACTTACCGCCGCTGGGAGGTTGTCGGGGAGGACGGCCCCCTCGCGCATCCGACCATGCAGGTTACCCTCGAGGCCGCAAGGCTCGAGAACCCGGACATACAGCCCGGTGAGTACATCGAGGACGAGGTTGAGATCAAGTCGGATGACCGCATCACCGTCATGGCCACCAGGCAGTTCCTGCAGCAGAAGATCCGCGAGGCTGAGCGACTGGAGGTCATCGAGAAGTACCGCCCGATGGTCGGCCACATCGTCTCCGGCATCGTGAAGCGCAAGAACCATGACCGCCTCATCGTCGAGATCGGCCGCGGCATTCCCGCGCGTCCCGGCATGCCGAGATCCTTCGGCACCGAGGCGGTCCTGCCCGCAAGCCAGCTCCTTCCCCGCGAGGCCGCGCTCTTCCGCGTGGGCGACCACATCTCCGGTCTCCTCCTCGACATCCGCGATGACGCGCTGAACGGGAAGGGCTCCGGGCTCACCCTCTCGAGGACCGATCCTAAGTTCCTGACTGAGGTCATGAGGAAGGAGGTCCCCGAGATCGGAGAGGATCTCGTCGAGATCAAGGCGGTTGCCCGCATGACCCAGGCAAGGCGCTCGAAGGTTGCGCTCTTCGCGAAGGACAAGAGGATTGACCCGATCGGCGCCTGCGTCGGCATGAAGCAGAGCCGCATCACCGCAATCAAGGACGAGCTCGGCGGCGAGAAGGTCGATCTCGTGAAGTGGGATGACGATCCGGTTCAGTACGTGATGAACGCCATGCAGCCTGCGGTCGTCCTCAGCGTCCGCGTGAACGAGGCGAACCGCAGCATGGATCTCGCGGTCGAGGCGGACAACCTCTCACGCGCCATCGGCACCGGCGGGCAGAACATCAACCTCGCCTCCCGCCTCACCGGCTGGCACCTCAACGTTCTCTCGAAGGAGGACTTCGACAAGCAGGAGAGCAGCGAGGAGGAGAAGCTCAAGAAGCTCCTCACCGAGAACCTCAACATCGACGACGAGTTCGCCGAGGTGCTCATCGACGAGGGCTTTGACTCGCTCGAGAACGTTGCCTACGCCCCTGTCGAGGATCTCGCCTCCGTCGAGGGAATCACCGAGGACATGGCAAGGATCCTCATCAAGTCGGCGAACGACGCGCTTGCAAGAATTGCCGAGGAGAGGAAGAAGTCGATTTCCGATGACCTCCGCGAGCTCGTCGGCAATGAGACCGCCGAGAAGCTCTCGACCGTCGGCGTCACGAACCTCGAGGCGCTCTGCGACGCGGCCACCGACGACCTCACCGAGATCGAGGGCATGGACGAGAAGACCGCAGGCGACCTCATCATGAAGGCCCGCGACAAGTGCTGGTTCTCGGACGAGGCAAAGGACAAGGGCGACTCTGACGGAGATTCCGCCAAAGCGTAAAGCGGCAGAACTGGGAGACAAATATTTATGGCAGATAACGAGAACAAGGAAGGCACCGGTTCGCAGACTATGACGCTTCAGCGCGGCAGCGGCTCGGGGCGCCAGATGACGAGAAGGGTGCAGGACACCACCGGGCGCGTGCGCACGGTTGACGTGAAGGTCAGGAAGAAGAGAAACTATTCGAAGCAGCAGGCCGAGGAGGCCCGCCGCCGCGAGGAGGAGGAGCTCCAGGAGAGGCAGCGCCGCGAGAGCGAGCAGCAGAGAAAGGCTGATCTCGCCGCGCAGCGCGCCGAGAGGCAGGCTGAGGCCGCAAGGGCCGCCGAGCTTGCGAACCGCGAGCGCGAGGAGAAGGAAAAGGAAGAGCGGAAGAAGACCGAGGCCGAGAACTCCGCGAAGAAGAAGGCCGAGGCTCAGAAGCTGCAGGCCCAGAGGCAGAAGAGCCGCGAGGACTCCGAGGGCTCCGAGAAGCTCAGGCAGCAGCAGGAGCAGGAGCTGACCCGCAAGGCCGAGGAGAAGGCCAAGGAGCTCGCCGAGGAGACCCGCCGCATGGCCGAGGAGAACGCCGCCCGCTGGGAGGCTGAGGCCCAGAACGACTCTTCCGACTCCGATGATGACTCCGGCACCTCAAGGTTTGTCAAGGAAGCCGAGATGGAGCAGGAGCGCGAGGAGGAGAACCGCGGCCGCCACAGAGCAGGCAAGAAGGGCTTCGGCCAGAAGGGCCGTGAGGACGATGACCGCACCGACCGCGGCGACCGCCGCGGCAAGGCCGGGAGCCGCAAGGCCGTCAAGTCCCGCAGGCAGCCGAACCAGAACGGCTTCCAGAAGCCGGCCGCTCCTGTTGCCCGCGACGTCGTCATCGGCGAGACCATCACCGTCGGCGAGCTCGCGCAGAAGATGGCAGTGAAGGCCGCCGAGGTCATCAAGTTCATGATGAAGCAGGGCGCCATGGCCACCATCAACCAGGTCATCGACCAGGAGACCGCGCAGCTCGTCGCCGAGGAGATGGGCCACAAGGTAATCCTCAGGAAGGAGAATGAGCTTGAGCAGGAGGTCCTCAACGAGCGTGACAGCGCTGACCTGAAGCCCGAGCCCCGCGCTCCTATCGTCACCATCATGGGACACGTAGATCACGGCAAGACCACCCTTCTTGACTACATCAGGAAGACCCGCGTCGCTAACGGCGAGGCCGGCGGAATCACCCAGCACATCGGCGCGTACCACGTGCAGACCAAGAAGGGCATGATCACCTTCCTCGACACCCCGGGCCACGCCGCATTCACCGCAATGCGCGCAAGAGGCGCCAACGTCACGGATATCGTGGTCCTGGTGGTCGCTGCGGATGACGGCGTCATGCCGCAGACCCGCGAGGCAATCCAGCACGCGAAGGCCGGCAACGCGCCCATCGTCGTTGCCATCAACAAGTGCGACAAGCCGCAGGCGGATCCTGAGCGCGTCACGAACGAGCTCATGAGGGAGGGCGTGATTTCGGAGGACCTCGGAGGCGACGTCCAGTTCGTCAAGGTCTCCGCGAAGACCGGAATGGGCATCGACGAGCTCCTTGACGCCATCCTGCTCCAGGCCGAGGTGCTTGAGCTCAAGGCAGTGAAGAACGCCATGGCCAAGGGCGTCGTCATCGAGTCACGCCTCGACAAGGGCCGCGGCCCGGTTGCGACCGTCCTTGTCCGCGACGGCACGCTCCATGTCGGCGACATCATCCTCTGCGGGCTCGGCTGGGGCCGTGTCAGGGCGATGCGCGACGAGGTCGGGAACAGCGTGAAGGAGGCAGGCCCCTCAATCCCTGTCGAGGTCGAGGGACTCTCCTCGGTTGCCGGCGCCGGCGATGAGGTCACTGTAGTCACCGACGAGAGGAAGGCCCGCGAGGTCGCCCTCTACCGCCAGGGCAAGTTCCGCGAGATCAAGCTCGCGAAGCAGCAGAAGGCCAAGCTCGAGAACATGTTCAAGGAGGACAACGGCGACGTCAAGGAGCTCAACCTGGTGCTCAAGGCCGATGTCCAGGGCTCCGTCGAGGCGATCCGCGACTCCCTCATCAAGCTCTCGACCGACGAGGTCAAGGTGTCGATTATCGGCTCCGGCGTCGGCGGGATCACCGAGACCGATGTCACGCTTGCCTCCGCCTCCAAGGCCATCATCCTCGGCTTCAATGTCCGCGCGGATGCCTCCGCGAAGAAGATCGCCGAGTCCGAGAACGTCGAGATTCGCTACTACTCGGTCATTTACGATCTGATTGACGAGGTCAAGAAGGCCATGAGCGGCATGCTCGCTCCTGAGTTCAAGCAGGAGATTGTGGGCATTGCCGAGGTAAGGCAGGTGTTCCGCTCGCCGAAGTTCGGCGCGGTCGCAGGCTGCATGGTTACCGAGGGCACCGTCAAGCGCCTCAACCCGATCCGCGTCCTCCGCGAGAACGTCGTTATCTACGAGGGCCAGCTCGAGTCGCTGCGCCGCTTCAAGGACGACGTCTCCGAGGTCAAGCAGGGCTATGAGTGCGGCATTGCGGTCAAGAACTACAACGATGTCCAGGTAGGCGACCAGATCGAGGTCTACGAGACCGTCGAGATCAAGCGCGAGCTCTGATCGAGTCTCATCTGAAAGAACTGGGGCATGTCACGGCACGCCCCTTTTTTGTCCGCAGAGAAAGCGGGCACCAATTCAATGGAGGCATTATGCCGCGAGAATTCAGCCGCTCCCGCAGGGTCGGGCAGCAGTTAATGAAGGAGATAGCAGTAATCATCCAGCGTGATCTGAAGGATCCGAGACTCGGCATGCCGACGGTTTCATCGGTGGATCTCTCGCCGGACCTCAAGAGCGCGAGGGTCTACCTCACGTTCCTCAACTTCACCGAGCAGCAGATCAAGGGAGCGCTCAAAATCCTCACTGCGGCGAAGGGCTACATAAGGAGCGCCGTGGGGAAGAACATGAAGCTCCGGGTCATTCCGGACCTCAATTTCCTCTATGATCCCTCCCTCATCGAGGGTATGCGCATCGGGCACCTGGTTGACCAGAGCGTAAGGCGCGACGAGGAGCTCGAGAGGCAGCGCGAGAGGCGCGAGAGAAAGGAGGGCGCCGCAGGCGCTCAGGCAGATTCTCCGGAGAAGAGTGAGTGAAGAGAAAGGACGGGCGCCCGGTCACGGGCATAGCGCTTCTTGACAAGATGACGGGCGTCAGCTCGAACTTCGCCATGCAGAAGCTGAGGAAGCTCTTCAAAGCCGAGCGCTGCGGTCACACCGGGGCGCTCGATCCCCTGGCGACCGGGATGCTCCCGATCTGCTTCGGCGAGGCCTCGAAGTTCTCCGGGACGCAGCTCCTCTCCTCGGACAAGCTCTACGAGGTGACGGCACGTTTCGGAGTGCGCACCACAACCTCCGACTCCACCGGAGAGACGGTCTCGGAGCGGGAGATTAAGTTTGACCGCGACGGGCTCCTTCTCGCGATGAAGGGCTTTCTCGGAAAGCAGATGCAGGTCCCCTCGATGTACTCGGCCCTCAAGTACAACGGGAAGCCCTGCTACGAGTACGCGCGGAAGGGCATCACGGTCCCCATAGAGCCCCGGCCCATCGAGGTCTACTCCTTTGAGCTCCTCTCCTTTGACGGCGTGAGCGCCTCGATGCGGGTGCACTGCTCGAAGGGCACCTACATAAGGACCATTGTGGACGATCTCGGGGAGAGGCTAGGCTCGGGCGCGCATGTCACGGCGCTCCGGAGAACCGCGGTCTCGCATTTCCCGGCATCAGAGATGCGGACCTTTGAGGAGTTCGAGAGAATATTCGAGGAGAAGGGCCTCGAGGGGCTCGATGCGGTCCTGCTTCCCCCGGATGCGGCGCTCGGGGACTATCCTCTGGTCTCAATCACAGGAAAGGAGGCGCAGACGCTCGTCAACGGACAGACCGTCCCCGGCTCCGCTCATCCTGAGCTCAAGGGGCCGCTTGACACCGTAAGGCTCGAGCGGGAGACGGACCGCTTCTTCATCGGGCTCGGCACCGTCTCAGCTGACGGGACCATAGTCGCGAAGCGGCTCGTATCGCCGGAGTACTTCCATGCGCATCCGGAAAGCGGAGAAAATTGATCATAAGCAGGGTTTGAAATCCGCTTTGGTGATAGGATATTCCAGGGGACTTTCCGCCCTTTGAGGAACGGTATCATGAAACTTAAGCTTAAAGCCTGGCTTGCCGCCGCGGCAGCCGCATTCAGCGTCTCCGCAGGCGCGGACATACTGCCCACAGGCCTCCAGCCGTATGAGTTTGTCTTTGAGAAGTTCGCGTCAACCGATTTCATCGCCGGCTTCCAGAACTGCGTGAGCCACACTGACGGGAAGGTCTCCCTTTTCGAGCGCTGTGCAAGGCAGGTGAGGAAGGTCCTCGAGGAGCGCTACCAGGCTGCCTATGACGAGGCCTCCTCGCGCTGCGGTGCGAGCCAGGAGTGCAGATCCGCGCTTGCCGAGAGCTTCCAGTACTATGAGATCTACCGTTCCCAGATGAAGAACTACCTCTCGCTCGCGCTTGATCCGGAGAGCCTCATCGGGCAGAGGGTCGCTAACGGCTTCGAGTTCTATGATCTCCAGAAGCAGACCGTGCTCCTCGACATGATTTCCTCCGGAAAGACCCCGGGGGATGCTGCATTCCCCAGCATCAAGATCGGGACAAAGGAGATGTCGTGCCTGAGCTCCGCGGGAACCGACCAGAAGGCCGCCACAGAGTGCCTTGACGATGCCTATACAGCGGCCGGCAAGAACTACCGCATGTTCTACCAGCAGCTCCTCAAGAACGGCTGCCCGAACCAGAAGTTCCAGGCCTCGCATGATCCGAGGCTCCGCACCTGCGACTCCGCAATGCTGCAGCAGAGCAGAAGCTGGATCTCCTATAGGAAGGCATTCGCGAACTACATTTCAGTTGTCCCGGGCTACGGCGCGCACGTAGTGGCAAGGAGCTTCTTCCTTGCCCGCGAGACCGCAAAGCAGGCCGAGATCATGGCTGAGGTCTACCGCTGGTAATGAAAAGCCTTCCATACGGGAAGAGGGGCGAGACGGCACTGCCGGCGCTCCTCTTTTTTTCGTTCGTCTCACTGGCCTTCACAGCTGTGTCCCATGCCGCTGACGCGGGTAACTGCCGCGCCCCTGAGGAGGAGGTCCGCGCCGAAGGAGTCTATGAGGGGCTGGAGTGCGGCGATTTCTGCGTGATTACGATTAAGGGAAAGGACCGGGACTATCAGGCAGTCGCGGATGATGAGGTCCGCGACATCCTGCCTGCCGAGGGGAAGAAGATCTCCCTTATACTCAGGAAAAAGGGCTTCCTCCGCGGCGGCGCCTGCGCCGAGGCCTGGTTTGCCGCTCCAGCCGGAGAGGAAAAGGATGCGGGGACTGATGCAGACCGCGGGGCGGATGAAGCCCGGCATCCGGAGAATCACGGCGATGGCCGACATGGCGGGCTTGAGGACTATTCCCTCCGCGATATCTCAGCTGATTACGGGGATACTCAGGGCAGCGCGGGGAGCGCAGACAGGGAGGGCTCCGCAGATGCCGTCCTCCTCGGGACTGACTGCAGCGTGGAGTGCAGGGCAGAGCTCAGAATCGGGAAGTCCGAGGTTGAGGCGCTCCTTCCCGTGGACGTCATGGACACGCTCCCGCCCCGCGGCACGAAGGGGAAGGCAGTGCTCCGCGAGGCAAGGCTCGCGGAGGGAGGCCGCGCCTGGATCCTTGCCTCGTTCACCAGAGCTCCTGAGATGGCTTCCGTGGCTGATGTTCCGGATGCAGACAGTGCGTCCATTGCGGCCGATGAAGAGGGTCCGTCACCCGACGAGGCAAGGCGCAGTGCCTATGAGGCGGCCCTTGCAAAATGCCGCTACTCCAGGGAGAAGGGTTGCGCGGAGCTCCTCAGAAACACCGACAGCGCGTTCCTCAGCTACCTCGGTGTGCTCCGCGCCACGGCGGGAGTTCTCGAGTCTGACACGGACGGCGCCTCAAGGGGCGAGGCCGACCTCATTTCAGGAAAGAGCAGATGGCTAAAATAGTTTGGCTCCTTGCGGCGCTTCTCTGCATCTCATTTGACGCGTCAGCCGCCGCCGGCGGGTGTCCGAGGGAGGTCGTGAGCCGCCAGAGCTACGCCGGAGTGCTCGAGGCCATCCGCTGCGGCGCGGGGTTCTGCACAGCGGAGATTGAATCAGACGGGCCTCATGAGGTGTTCCTGAAGCCTGCCGCGAAGAGCAGCCTTGGCATGATCGGATCGGGTGTCAGGGTGAAGACCGTCACGGTGCGCTACGTGTCGCAGGGCGTCTGCGGTGCGCGCGAGGTCCTTGCTGACGTGTCGGTGATATCGGATCCGCCCTACAGCGATGACGAGCTTGCCCCGGGCTTTGACATCTGCGAGAGCGCGGCCGAGGGCGATGACGGCATGACCGCCTGCGCCGATGCGGCTGTCGCCTACTGGGACAGGGCGGCGGAGAGGACCGTGAAGTCATCCGGGCGTGCGGATCTCGCCGCTCTCTACCGCTCGTTTCTCGAGTACCGCCGCCGCGCCTGGCAGTACCTCGACGCCGCATCCGGCGACGCCGGTCACGGCGAGCCGAGAACCGCGCTTGCCGCCGAGACCAGGCGCTGCGCGCTTCTCCTCAAGAGGCTCGCGCAAAAGCCTTGAAAAAACCGGAAAAAGTGGTAGAATATTGCCGTTTTTTAACTTTTCCCCCGCTTTCAGTGAAGGGCGGGTTTTCTGGAGAATCCTATGTCACTGTCAAAAGATGTAAAGGCAAAGATCGTTGCCGAGAACGCACGCGCTGCCAATGATACCGGCTCAGCAGAGGTTCAGATTGCGCTTCTCTCCGCAAGAATCGACGGACTTCAGCCCCACTTTGCCAAGAACCCCAAGGACAACCACGGCCACCGCGGACTGATGAAGCTCGTTTCCCAGCGCCGCAGCATGCTCGACTACCTCAAGAGAAAGGATGAGCAGCGCTACAAGGCCCTGATCGCGAAGCTCGGCCTCCGCCGCTAATCAG
>Ga0256404_1004061_pt1 | contig 28335 bp, 29 predicted proteins | sample RumenRJG_01DNA_FD_185990 | JGI IMG/M metagenome (GOLD analysis project Ga0256404, IMG submission 185990) | Bovine rumen microbial communities from Lethbridge, Alberta, Canada - RJG_01 | ecosystem: Host-associated > Mammals > Digestive system > Stomach > Rumen | place: Canada: Alberta | collected...
TCGAGCAGGACTTCCTCAAAAACTGCCGAAGTAAGCTTGATGAATTCCGTCAGGCAGGCTGGTATGGGGATAAGTCATTTAGGACAAACAAACCAAATGATGCATTGCAGAACTGCGTCTTAAGGCTTATCTATAATGGTGCAAAGCTTGGCGATGAATACTGCCTGGAACTGATAAAGAATCTCTATAAGGTATACCATAAAAGAGAGTATAACAGGCTCAAACGGTTCCAAACAATCAATTCAGATGAGATCCTTTCACTTTCAGAAGATGATATTTCCGGAAATTTGTATGCTACGGCAGGTCGTATAGTTTCAATGTGCCAATTTCTGGGTATTGAGCTACACGAAAACAGTTCCTTTATCTATAAGCTACTTAATAACGGCCGGGAGGAGTTCTTAGCAGAAGAAGATGAAGATACGGATTTTGAATATTTCGATGATGAGCTCTTCAATGATTGTTCTGACAAGGTAAACGAGTGGCTGAATGAGCTTGCAAAAAAGAATATTCCACACAGGAAAAAGATCAAAAAATACCTGGAAACATCTGACTTTATCGGTATGTGCATGAGACAACATGGTTATGTTGAGGACTATCCGAACCTCTGTCTTGAAAACGACATGGGTCTCAGAATGCAGATGATACGTACGCTTGCAATGTTAAAGACCTGGAAGCCGGATAAAGATTTCACCTTCGAGGAGGTTCAATTTTACACAAATATATATGAGCTTTCAGCTGCACTGACTGATGTGGCAGACTGCCTGGATTATGAAGTCGGATATCTTATCGGAGATGAGATAGATGAGATAGACATTAAGGAAGCTCTTTTTAATCCGGCCAATATGACTGTTAATGCCAGAAATAGGAAACCGGAAAAGAAGCCTGTTACAAACGTTGCTCCGGTAAGTAAGGGTGATGTGACGGCAGATGATTATCTTGCCGAGATTGCTGAGCTCCGGAAAAAGTTAAATGAAAAAGAGCAGGAAAACAAATATCTCAGGGAGATGTATAGAAGTGCAAAGCATTCTTCTGAGGAAACTGAGGGACTTGTTAAGAAATATGAGGCTGAACGTGATGAATTGATCGCGCTTAGGGAGTATGCCTATAACTCAGAGCATGAGGATGATGAGGTAGAGGAAGACAAGCTCCCAGATATGGAGAAGGTAATTGCAGATAAGAAGATCGTCATTATCGGCGGACATGTGAACTGGCAGAATAAGCTTAAGCAGCTGTTCCCGGAATGGCTCATCGTCCACCCGGATGCCTATAAAACTGTAAACAGCGGGATGCTGGAAGATAAGGAGAAGGTGTATTTCTTCACGGATTACATTAACCATATCAGCTATAAGAAGTTCATTGCTATTGTTAGAGAGAAGGAAATACCATTTGGATACATTGGAAGCAGGAACATAGGAAGTGTAGTGGCCCAAGTTTATGGGGAGATGGTGAAGTAGAATCAGGATTTGTGGGGAGAGTAGAAATATGATAATGGAGACAGAAAGATTAATCCTTCGTCCCTTTGAAGAGGGCGATGCAGAGGATGTATTTGAATATCTGAATGAACCCGCTGTAGACTGCTTTATTAATATGAAATTGAATTCAATCGATGAAGCAAGAGAAGAGGTTTTAAAAAGATCTTCTGAGACAGAGTACTATTTTGCGATAGTTCTTAAAGATTGCGGAAAGGTAATAGGTGAGATTGAAGCTTATCCTGAGCCTGCAGATGAGCACGGTGCAGATTCAGAGATGGATACATTCAGTCCTTGCTGGATGTTGAACAAGGCTTAACATGGACAAGGGTATGCATACGAGGCAGCACACGCATTCTTTGATTATCTTTTCAATAAAAAAGGGGCAAGACGTATTTATGCTTACACTGAGGACTGCAACAAGGCGAGCCAACATCTTTGTGAGAAGCTTGGGATGAAAATGGACATCATGATCTGAGCATACAGGATGCAGTCACCTTTACAAACTTTGTCATGAATCAGGGAGAAAGCCTTAAAGGCAAGCATCTTGACGAGTGGATTGGTGATTATCAAGGGTTCAAGAAACAGGAACCCATACGCAGGACGTCGCCCAAAATATCGAGAAATGATCCTTGTCCATGTGGTTCGGGTAAGAAATACAAGCAGTGCTGTGGAAGAAATGTCTGACGATATGTTTAGCATGGAGGTTTCAAAGACCATCTCAGCTTACAAAGATGACGACAGAGTATATCGAGAAAACAGAAGAGGAAAGCAAGGCAAACCAACGAGTTCCAAATGTTCCGTTTAGCAAACTTTAGCGAAGAAAACAAAGAAGAAGGCAGCCTATATAGATTCTTAAGCGATACCATATCAAAAACCATCGTGGATTGTCTTGATGAATATCTTGACAATAGTGAGAAGTACGATCTGTTTTTACAATATACCTTTTTAGACAATTTCTTCAAAGGTTTAAGCCAATATGTGTTGCCAAAGGCATTATGCTTAGATGAAATTAATGATGATTCACAGGCAGGCTATGAGTTCACTTTTTCCAAAATGAAGAGAATGAGAGAGAAGATGCTGGACCATAAGGAGTTCTATACCTTCGATGTCTTTGAAGAGAAGCTTCTTTTCTCCATGTGCTCAATCGATGCTGACAGAGCAAGAACCCTGGCGGGCAGAAAGAAAAGAGAACCGCTAAAAGAGAAGGTCGAAGCTACCAGTGTGGAGCTTAGAGAAAAGTATAAGCTAACTGCCAGGGATGCCAATGATTATTCAAGAAAGATGTACTATACTTCAGCAATACTCCTAAAGGATAGTGAGGAAGAAAATCTCATCTTTTGGGATTATGATCATATTTTTTCTGGAAGGATGGATTTGTAGAAGGAATCGGATCGTTAATGAAGAGCAGAGTAAGGCGATCAGAGAGCACAAGGATCAGTTCTGATCTACGGGAGTATATTGCACAGCAAAACCTATAGTTCTTTTAGAAATACTTCAAAAACAGTACTGAATACATAGAATGAGAGTTGCAAAATAATGGAGTCTTACACAACATGATTGGAAGAATATATGGAATCGGAGTAGGTATTGGCGATTCTGATGATATGACAATTAAAGCCGTAAAAAAGATAAAAGAGTCAGATCTATTGGTCTGTCCCAAAGAAGATTTAGACGAGTGCAAGGCATATCAGATTGTAAAGCAGGTGATTCCGGAAGTCGAAAGTATTGAAACTCTTCCTGTTGATTTTGAGATGACAAAAAATGAAAATAAGAGAATTGAGAATCACCGAAGAATCTATGAAGCCATAAAAGAAAAAGTTCTGGAAGGAAAGACGGTTTCATTTATTACAATCGGGGACCCGGCTCTCTATTCAACGTTTTCTTATATTTCCGATCTTGCTAAGAAAGACGGAATAGATGTCTATACTATTAGTGGTATCACTTCACTGACTGCTTGTGCAAACAGGTTAGGGATATCACTTTGCGAAGGAAGCGAACAACTTCATGTGATACCGAATGTCGAAGATATAGAAGATGCACTGGATCTTCCCGGGGCCAAGGTCATCATGAAATGCGGAAAGAAAATTAAAACAGTGAAAGAAAAGTTAAGGAGTAAAGCCGGCATAGAAGTATATGCAATTTCCGAATGTGGCACATCAAATGAAAGATGTTTTAGGTCTCTGGAGGAACTCCCTGAAGACGAATATTATATGATGACTATAATAGTAAAGAATTGTTGTATATGATTAACTGACTTTTAGAATTTTCTTAGAAATAAGAGTGATATAAAGCAAAAGGAGATGCATCAGAGTGAGATGCATCTCCTTTTCTAATGTATATCCGGGAAGAAATGTAAAACAAATTTATAAAACTCCTTTTCAACTTCGGAGAATAAAGATTTAGGTTTACTTAATAAGATATTGTATCTGAACTGACGTGGAGTTATATGATAATGCTTTATTTCATTTGCCCGGATATCTATACCTGACAACGGAATCAGGGATACACCTGTGCCCTCAGCTACAAGATTGGCGGTAAGAGAAATCCCGTTTGTCTCTATTATACTTGCCGGAGTAAATGAAAGACTGGAAAACAGATTAGTTGCAATCGTACGATTTGCTGAACCAACTCTGGAAATTATAAATGTATCATCTGCAAAGAATTTTTTCAGATCCTGACTGTCCATTATATCCGTTGGATTTTCTTTGACATAATGATGTGACAAGGGAATGGACAGAAATACCTCTTCTTCACGAAGTATTTTCATAGAAGGGGATATGTTTGCATCAGGTTCAAGAGTAATGAACGCAAAATCTATATCGCCCTTATCTATTTCTGTGGACAGGTAGTATAGTTCAGTTTGTGTAAGCTTAAAAGTGGCTTCAGGATGATCCTTGCGGAATTTGGGAATTGCATCAGCAAATAATCTGGTGCCCCAAAGAGAGGCGGCTGCTATAGATACAGTTGAATGTTCCTTGTTTACAGCGATTTCGTTATATAGCTCATCATAAATCTTTATGACCTTTTGGGCAGCTTCAACATATTTTTTTCCTGCTTCTGTAATCTCCACTCCATTTCGCTGACGAACAAAAAGACTGGTCCCAACCTCTTTCTCTAACGAAGTAAGATATGAGCTTAACGAGGATTGCGAGATAAAAAGCTTAGCGGCGGCTTTGGAAATATTCTTTTCCTTTGCGATAGTAATGATGTAATTCAAGTGCTTTACGTCCATGGATCACTCCTTAATCCCTATCTTAAAAAAACACATTTTGCAACACTTTTTGATATATGTTTTTTCGGTGGCAGTAACGATTTTATATATTAGCATGCGATTAATGATGATGTTATAAAAGATATAACAGAAGTGAAGAGTTCCGGAAAACTTCAGCTCATTAAATCTTAAGTGATTATAGCATGATTTATAATAATGTATTAAAAATTTCAGATCGAAAAAACATATATTTGTGCTGCTAAAAGGCGGCGGAATGGAGTTTATTATGAGAAAAAGTATTACCGGGTTAGCATTAAGTTCGCTTATCGTATTGTCACTTCTTACGGGTTGTGGAAGTAGCGGAGAAGCCCCGGCTGCATCTACTGCACAGTCAGTAAATGAGCCTGCCGCAACTGAAGCAAAAGATACTTCGGTAGAAAATAGCTCAGATTCCCAGGCATTTGATTTCACAGAGGACATTACTATCATATGTCCTGTTAAAGCCGGCGGTGATACAGACAGAAATACTAGAGTACTTGCTGAGGCTATGCAGAAGATCACAGGCGTTAATGTAGTTGTAAAAAATGTTGATGGCGGAGCAACAGTTATGGGTATGCAGGAATGTTTGGACGCAGTTCCAGATGGAAACACTCTTATCGTAAATGGAACAGATATGTTCGTGCCTTTCATGCAGGGGACTTCAAAAATAGCGATTGACAGTTTCAAGACCATCGGAATACCTATCATTGACAACACAACGGTTCTCGCTGTAAACAAAGCATCCGGCTGGAACAACCTTGAGGATCTCCTTAAGGCAGCTCAGGCAGCGCCTAACAGCATAGAGTATGGTGGAAAAATCGGCGCAGCCAATCAGATCTGCGGCATAGCAATGAATCAGGAATGGGATGCAAACCTTAAGTTTGTAGATGTAGGCAACAATGCTGCAAAGATGACAGCGCTTTTAGGCGAGCAGACCAATGTCATCAACATTTCATATTCACTTGCTAATGACTATTTCAGCACAGGAGAATTCATTCCATTGGTTCTCCTTGGTACAGAAAAGAATTCACTGCTTCCTATAGATGTTCCTATCGCATCGGATCTGGGACTTAAGAACGTGGATTTTTCTAAATTTTTCTGGGTTGGAACAGGACCGGATGTTCCGGATGAGAAGGTTGAAGCTCTGACAAAGGTATTAGAGCTTGCGACACAGGATCCTGATTTCACAAAGAATATGGAGAGCAACTATCTTACGGTACGTTTTATGGGCGGTAAGGAAGCACAGGATTTCTGCAACAAGATGTATGAAGAGACATTGCTTCCTTATAAGGATGCATTCCTTGCTGCACAGTAAAGAAAAGCATTAATAGTGTAATATAGTCTGTGACATGCGGTTTCGGTATGTCACAGACGAAATAAAAATCATCTGAAAATTAGAGAGGGCTCTTATGAACCGAAAAAGTGAAATCGGCTCCGGTGCGGTCCTGATCGTGCTGGCAGCCATTTTTTATATCTTTTCTTTCCGCATTCAGTTTACAACTTCAGATATTCTTGGATCACGATTTTTTCCGCAGGCTGCAGCGATCCTGGTGATACTTTTATCACTGATACAGATAATCCAGAGTTTACGCTCATCAAAACAGTCTGATACGAATAAAGCAACCGATGATAGTACACAGAAGAAATTGAATCTTCCTTTGATCCTTACGGTTGCTGCACTTTTCGTCTACTATCTCCTGATCCTTCAGATAGGATTCACTATCACATCTATTCTCTATCTTCTATTTGAGAGTTACGTTCTAATGTCTAAAAAAGAACTCCAAAACAAAAAGCTGGTAACAATAGTTATTATCACTGATATTTTGTTTCCTATCTTTCTCAACACTGTGTTCTACAGTATTTTTCATATCAAGCTTCCCGCCGGAATGCTCTTTAAATGAGGAGGGATAAAGTATGCAATTATTACAGGGATTTATTACTATAGCAACTCCCCAGACATTACTTTTAATGATTGTAGGAGTTTTCGGTGGCCTGGTTGTGGGCGCATTGCCAGGACTTTCAGCCTTTACGGCACTAGCCATCATGCTTCCATTTACTTTTGGAATGGATTCAGTTACAGGACTTACATTTCTTGTCGCAGTGTATGTAGGTGGATGTTCCGGTGGTCTTATTTCTGCGATCCTTTTAGGCATCCCGGGTACTCCTTCATCTATAGCAACCTGCTTTGATGGGTATCCGATGTCACAACAGGGTAAGGCGAAAACCGCCCTAAGCGCCGGTATTATTTCATCTTTTGTCGGTGGAATCATCGGTGCGGTGGTTCTTTCATTTCTTGGACCATACATTGCTAAGGTCGCACTTAAATTAAGTTCATTTGATTATTTTGGAATCATTCTTTTTGCTCTGACTACAGTTTCTTCCCTTGCCGGTGACAACATGGTCAAGGGGCTTACAGCCTGCATTCTCGGTATATGTCTTTCCTGTGTGGGAACGGATGGACTAAGCTCGGTTTCAAGATACACTTTTGGAGTAACAAAGCTTGCCAATGGATTCCAGCTTGTTCCTGTACTTATAGGATTGTTTGCAGTTTCCCAGATAATGATAAATGCCAGGGATAAGGCTAATGCCACAATTCTGGATTTTTCAAAAACGGATCAGAATGCAGGAAAAAGGTTCACATTTACAGATTATTTCCGAAGAATACGCATGATCATTCCTGTAGCCCTGATGGGACTTATCATAGGAATCCTTCCGGGACTTGGAGGAAATATTTCGAACCTGATGGCTTATTCATATGCTAAACGCACCTCAACCAATCCCGAAAGTTTCGGAAAAGGTAATGTGGACGGCATAATAGCATCAGAAACCGCCAACAATGCTACAGTCGGTGGTGCAATGATCATTCTGCTAACCCTTGGAATTCCGGGAGACAATGCGACATCTATCATAATGGCAGGATTCCAGATGAATGATATAGCACCCGGTCCGTTACTGTTTAAAACTCAGGCAGATCTTGTATATGCGATTCTTGCAGGATTCGTCGTTGCAAATATTCTTTTCTTCTTAATGGAATATTTCGGGCTCTCTATCTTCACAAAGCTTCTGTCGATTCCTTCCATGCTGCTGTTGCCTATAGTTATAGTGTGCTGTTTCGTTGGTGCATATTGCGGAAACAATAACACTTTGGACATTCTTATTATGGTTATCTTCGGAATCACAGGATATGTTCTCAAGAAATACAAATATCCATTGGCACCAATGGTGGTAGGATTTATCCTTGCCCCTATGCTGGAACTTTATCTTAGGCGTTCACTGATGAAAACTGACGGGGCATGGCTTCCGATATTATCATCACCGGTCGCTGCAGTTTGCATTCTTGCAACACTTGCAACCATAGCATGGACTATATACAGAAGGATAAAGGAGGCTTAAATGATTTCGAAAGAAAAGATAAACGAATATATCCAATATATGAAAGAACTGGAGGCCTTCGATACCCCCACTGTAACTAACGCCATTGCTACCTACCCTGACAGAAAAGAAACCTGTTTAGGACTTTATGAACCTCATGGAACAAATTGGTATACGGATGAACGTATCCGCTGCCTGTATCCTGAGATTGAACCACGTTGTGGGTTTGCTGTGACCTGTGTTTATGGTATACCGGGAAAAGGTTTCGATCTTTTAGGATTTACGGACATTCTTGATGCGATAAATGAAATACCGGGACCGAAAGTACTTGCAATGAAATTAAATGCACCAGAAGAGTATAGAAGAAAAAATGCCTTGATCGGTGGCAATATGATGACAGCTTTTAGTCAGCTGGGAGTTGTAGGCGTTGTAGGGGACGGTCCTGCAAGGGATTTAGAAGAGATGCGTCCTATAGGAGTTCAATGTCTTTTCACAGGACTTACTGCCGGTCACGGATTTATGCCTATTGAAGCAGTGAATGTGCCCGTATCACTTTGTTCCATGGATGTCGCACCGGGAGAGGTGATACATATGGATCAAAATGGGGCGGTGAAATTTCCTGTAAAATATTTAAAAGAGGTTCTTGAGAAGGCAAAAATCATTGCCTCACAGGATACGGATCGGATGGAGAAAATGAAACAAAGCCATGATCCTGAGAAAATAGGCAAGATCATGAAGGGAATCTATATATGAGCAAGAGGGCATATTGAAATGATGAAATACAATAAGATAAGAAAACTGTTAAATGATAATACATGTACCACCACCACAAGAATATGGAGCACCTGGCCGTTTTTCACCGAGGCAGTAGGGGCAACCGGTAATTTTGACTATATAGAATTTGTTGGAGAGTATGCACCCTATACACAGCTTGATCTTGAGAATATCGCAAGGGCGGCAGAACTTCACGAGATGGGCTGTATGATGAAGGTGGACTTTCAGAACAGGGGATTTGTTGCACAAAAAGCGATTGCTGCAGGATTCCAGGGAATACTGTTTGCCGATCATCATAGCGCCGCGGAAGTAAGAGAAACGATATCCATGATCAAATCAGATTCTCCGGAAGGGAATGGAAGATTTGGATGTCCAAGCCGGCGTTTTATCGGAACTCAGGTATATCTTCCTCAGATGGAGCACGCAAAACGTGTTGATGAGGTTGTTCTCGGATTCATGATTGAGAAGAAAAGCGCCATGGATGAGATAGAGGAAATCTGTTCAATAGAAGGTGTCGATATGGTTCAGTTCGGACCCTCGGATTATTCCATGAGTGCAGGTAAAAATGCAGGAGAATATAAGTCGGAATATAAAGCTGCTGAACGAAAAATGATTGAAACAGCACTTCGCCATGGTGTCCGTCCACGCTGCGAGGTATTGAGACCGGAGGAGCTGCAGTACTATATAGACCTTGGAGTTAAAGATTTTTCAATGGGTGACGAATATAAAAAGCTGAGAGAATTATGGGTTGATGATGGTGAAAAACTACGCGCTATAGCTGACGGACTTAATGGGTGATTCTTGCGGCCTTATAAATTAGAGGAGCTTTGCTTATGAAGATAGTAGTATTAGATGGTTACACAGAAAATCCTGGAGATCTCAGCTGGGAAAATCTTGAAGTATTTGGAGAACTTACGATATATGATCGTACGGCTTATACAGAATCAAAAATTATTGCAGAGAGAATAGGTGATGCGCAGATTGCAGTAATAAATAAGACACCTATCAGTGCATCGACGATGGATGCTTGTAAAAAACTTAAACTTATATGTGTGCTCGCCACAGGATACAATGTTGTGGATTGCAAAGCGGCAAAGGAAAGAGGCATATGTGTTTGCAACGTACCTTCTTACGGAACGGAGATAGTTGCACAATACGCAGTGTCTTTACTTATGGAAATCTGTTCTCATATAGGCCATCATTCGGAAACTGTAAAAAATGGAAGATGGCAGAAGGAAAAAGACTTCTGTTATTGGGATTTCCCTATGATGGAACTCAGTGGCAAAACAGCAGGAATAATAGGTGTTGGGCGTATTGGACGTACAACTGCTAGGATATTACATGGATTTGGCATGAAAGTTTTAGGATACGATCATCATTTCACCGATGAAAAAAAGCTTTATGCAGAAGAGTCGGATCTCAACAGAATCTATTCAGAATCAGATGTGATCTTTTTGCATTGTCCATCTTTACCGGAAACAAATCAGATGATCAATAAGGAAAGCATAGACAAAATGAAGGATGGAGTGATTCTGATAAATAACAGCCGTGGACAATTGATCAATGAAAATGACCTAGCTTATGCATTAAACTCCGGCAAAGTCTATGCGGCCGGGCTTGATGTAGTTTCAACAGAGCCTATAAGTGAGGACAACCCTTTGCTTTCTGCTAAAAATTGCATCATTACTCCGCATATTTCCTGGGCTGCAAAGGAAGCAAGACAGAGGATCATGGATATTACTGCAGATAACATACGTGAATATATCTGCGGAACACCTATAAATGTTGTTAATACATAGATAGTAGAATTGTTTCGAAAATGAATTTTTCTCGGAGTAAAGAAAATGAGATTAACATATGAAGAGATATATCAGGAAATAAAACGTATATTTGTAAAATACGGACTTCCTGAAAAAAAGGCCGAAACCTGTGCCAGGATTCATACAGAATCCACTTATGATGGAATATACTCACATGGAATAAACAGAGTGGCCAGATTTGCGGATTATTTGAAGAAGGGGTTTATTGAACCTGATGCTGACCCGACAATTGAAAAAGATTTTGGTGCTGTAAAGATCGTAAATGGAAATATGGGCCCCGGTATCCTGAATGCGATCTTTTGTGCAGATAAGGCTATGGAAATGGCAAAAAACAATGGGATCGGAATGGTGGGGCTAAAAAACACAACACACTGGATGAGAGGCGGAACCTATGGGAAATATGTAGCAGAGAGAGGCTATGCCGCCATTATGTGGACCAATACTGAAGCCTGTATGCCTGCATGGGGTTCAAAAGAATGCCGACTTGGAAATAACCCATATGTCATGGCTTGTCCCGGTGTTGAGGGTGGTCCTGTGCTTCTTTTGGATATGGCTATCAGTCAGTATTCCTATGGCAAGCTTCAGGTAACAAGACTTGCCGGTAAAAAACTTCCATTTCCCGGTGGTTTTGATAAGAACGGAAATATCACTGATGATCCCGGTGCCATAGAAGAGTCAAGACGTATCATGCCTATCGGGTATTGGAAAGGATCCGGTTTTTCAGCCATGCTTGACATTTTTGGGGCTGTGCTGACAGATGGCGTTGGCGCTGCGGATTTAAATGCTGAAACGAAAGGCTCATGCGGGGGATGTTCACAGGTGATGATCGTGATCGATCCAAAGAAGATTTCTGATTGTGAAAAAATTAAGGCAACTATTCAGAAGGAAATTGAGTATATAGAGAGCGGAGAACCGGATGAAAACAGTAATGGCGTTCATATCCCCGGGGCTGGAATGGAAAGGTTTCATAGAGATCATGATATGAACGGTATTTTTGTGGACGACAAGGTATGGGGTGAATTAAAGACACTTTGAGTATAAACTGAATGACTGATATTTTAGATTCCACCATTGTTGATTATGCAATGGTGGGGTTTGTTTATATTATCCCGGGAAGATGACGAAAACGTATATATTAGTTCGGTTATCTAGAAGCTATCCTCTGGCCAAGTACTATGTGATCTGGCACGTAAATGGTTATCGAGAAGACCTAAAAAAGAGAAGCTGTACGGAAACCTAAATGATATGGAAATGACTGCATTTGATATCCATAAATAATACAAAAATATTTTTTAAAGAAAGAAGGTATACCTATGAAAGTTGTTTACGCATCAAGAATGGGACACGTTGAAGGAATCATCAAGAGACTCGGAATTACAGATGCATTACAGATTTTAGACGGAACCGAAAAAATCAATGGTGATTATGTTCTTTTCACATATACAGACGGGAAGGGAATCATTCCTAATATCGTTGAATCTTTCCTTAAGTCTAATCCCGGTGTAAAAGCTGTAGTAGGCAGTGGAAGTATGGAAAGACATGCTGATACATTTAATTTTGCGGCAGATAAGATTTCAGAGACTTATGGTGTTCCGGTAATCGCAAAGCTTGATCTGGATGGTACAGATGAAGACATTAATATGATAAAGGCTGAATTAAATAAGCTCGGTGTTTGATCTTTCTATGAGGTAAAAAGAAAATGGCACAAATGAATCCGGATTTTCAATATTATGTGCAAATGGACGGAACGTGGAAAAACAAAGATGAAACTTGCAAGATTGTTTTATCAAAGTTTCAAAGTGTTGAGATGGAATATATGCAGTGTAGTCTTAGTTCATCGTATTCCGCTATAGGAATGCCTCCTCAGGTGTTTATGAATCAAATGCTTGGATTTCCCAGTCCAATGATGGGCTCAAATTATAAAGTCCATGATGACGAAGAAATCAGAATTAATATAATAAAACCTGAGATTTATAACGATAAAATTGCCGTTTATAGTGTTGAAGAAGCCTGGTATGGAAAAGGGATTCTTCACGTGGTAATAGTTAAAAATAATGATAAGAGCAAATTTGAAATTGAGCTTAAAAAAGAAGATCCGGGTGTTAATGAAGAAACGTTGAAAGATGATGGAATATATCTTTGTTCGTGCGGATATACCGGACCGACTGGAAAGTTTTGTCCGAATTGCGGAAAAGCGATTAAAATAAATGATGAATTATAAAAAATATATTTTTTATAATTCTAATTTACGTATAATATAACTAATTATATATATCTCATGAAAAGGAGCTAGAAATTTTATGGCAGACGAAGTAAAAGCACCAGCAGTAACAACACCAGCAGAGGCACCTGCAGCACCTGCAGAAAAGAAGCCTGCAAGAGGACGTAAGAAAGGTTCAGCTGCAAAGACAGCATCAGCAAAGAAGGCAGGCACAAAGGCAGCTAGGAAACCGGCAGCTAAAGCAGAAAAGAAGCCTGCAGTAAAGGCTGCTAAGCCTAAGGCATCTGCAGTGCAGGAGCTTAACTTTAAGGCACTTACATTCGAGTATAACGACAAGAAGTATTCCGAGAAGGATTTGTATGACAGGGTAAAAGCTTATATCAGCTCACATCCTTATATTGTGGCTCATGATATAGAGATCTTTGTTAAGCCTCAGGACGGTTGCGCATACTTCACACTTGACGGTTTCAGCAACCCTGATTTCAAGCTTGATTTATAAAATGACTAACCCCGGTTCATTATGAACCGGGGCAACATGAAAACCAAAAAAATTTTTTTGAGAAAAAAACCAAAAAATGAACAAAACCCTATCTTGTTCAAATAACATTGCAATATGGGAGAAGGTCTCTAATCTATCGAAATGATTAGGGACCTGTTTTTATGTGGTTATGTTAAACAAACGGTTTGCTGTTGTATAATGGAAGTAAAGGAAACAAATAGCCAAAAATCTTAACCGAACGTAAATCCACATGGAAGATTATTATGCCGTATTGATTGGGCTCAGGAGGATAAGCATAAATTCCACAGAGAGATTCTACTTAAAAAAATACACAGAAAATACTGGAAAGTCTAACAATCCCGTTTGCAATTTAACAATATCTTGATAAGCCACTCATCCTGATGGCAAGACCCGAGTGGCAGATGCTGCTTATCGTTTTGTAGCTTTCGACATTCCTTAGTATAAGGTATATCGTACCCATACATTAAAAGATCCGAACTATTATTCTATATGCATATTGTAAGAGAATCAGTCCGAAACCAGATGTAAGCTTATGTCCTACCTGGTAATCCAACGAAGGACATTTCTCAAAAGATCAGGTAAGTTATTAGAGTATCCTCAACCAAACCTTAAGACGTTTCCTCGATGAAGAAATCAGTATCGTTGTATATGATTACATGACGAGATTTAACTATTGTATAACTATGTTTGAAAGGAATATTAATAGATGATTGACTACGATAAAGAAAACAAGAAGCTCCTATCAAGTATACAAAAAAGATTGGATAATGTTCTTGAAAATAATAGTGATTCTAACAATGAAAAAATACTATGGTCCATCAAATATAATAATTGGAATAGTTTGCCTGAAAATCATTTTCAAAACTTACTTAGGATTGACAATCCATTCAATATAATAGTCAATGGTGATGCAATCATTTTTGATGGCGAAACAATATATTTTGACATCGACAATAATGGAAGGATGGCAATAGAAAATATTAAAAAGGCTATTTTTATTGCTAATGAATTTTATTTAAAAGAACATTTCGTAATTGAAGCTTCTTATAAAAAATCAAATCCTGATGATAAATTAAAAATAATAAAAGACTACTTTGAATTTATTGACAATAAAATAAGAGATATAGACGTAATGTGTGCATATAAAATTCTTGCCGATGCTTCGGAACAACAATATGTACTTGATGGACCTTTTCGGCAACTAGATATTTACAAATACTTTTATATGCTTCATGAAATAATATATAAGTATTCCATTGAAACAGTTTATTTATTATATACATTATGGAGAATAACAAAAGATAAAAAAGACTTGAAAAGATTTTTAGAATCCGCAGGTGCATACATTACAACAAATTTCGAAAGTTTTAGCGAAATTTATAAAGAAATGCATTTTGATATAAAAATAGAAAACCTAATTATTGAAAAAAAAATAAATATAATATGTTTTTGGTTATACCATATAGCGGATATTGTTGATGATTTAATGGATCAGTATTCCAAAATGAACTGGATTACACCTAGAGATCGAATACTTGATCTCGAAATCATCACCACCCAAATATCGAGATTTGAAATGTTTCAAAAGAACTTTATATATTATAATCTTGATGAAAAAACAGTGACAAAAAGAGCATTTGCTGAACATGGTTATTCATTATGGGTAAAGAGTGTTGACTTATTTCATATGTGTAAAGACGTTTTGCGAATATTAAATCAAAACAATAATTGTCTTGAAACATATAGATTAAATCCATCTGAAATTTTGGATTATTTTGAAAAAATATCGCATATTACTGAATATTATAAGAATCTATTATTTGAACACAATACATTTTATGATAATAAACGTGAAAAATTCAATGCTATCAAATTAGAAGCAGAGGAAAAAAATGCAACTATTATTAGAGATTCTATTGATGATATTCTTCAGGTCACTAGTTTCATTCTAGATGATAATATTGATGGACTCATGTATGCAAAACAAAAATTTATACAAAGAATCAGTAGATTTATTTCAAATGATCAAATAATACTTTTAGACAAGTATACTGATGAAATAGCAAAAAAGATCAAGAATAGCATTCAAAATGAAGAAGATTACGATGAAATCTACTATCAAATACGGAGTGATTTTAATCAATATAATAAGGATATTCTTCAACATTACAATGGTATTCTTGATTCATTAGCTTCAGCAGAATTTTTATATGAAAAATATTTGAAAGAAAAAAATGCAAATTCTAATTTTGATTATAGTTGTATATCAATTATGTATTATATGTCATTAGAAGACTTTCTTAATAAAATAGTTTATACTCCCTATGCCGAAAATATATTAGCGCCTAATAAAAGAGATGCATTGGGGCCAAATAATAAAAAATATGCTAAAAATATCAGTTATTTTAGAAACGGAAAAACCATTAGGAGAACATGTGAACTGGGCCCTATAGGTCATCTATTGAAAGATATAAAAGAAGAGCAATATTTTCTAGAGTATATAGAAAAGAATTTTCCAAATTCTAACTTAAATCTTATTAATGAATTTGGAGATAAAATTATAAAAATATCTCCAAAGCGGAATAATGCTGCACATGGAGGTAATATTATAACTTATGATGAAGCTTTTTCGGATAAATTAAATGTATATGAAAAAGATGACATAGAACAGTTTAGAGGATTGATCAAAGAATTATTAAAACTATTTTTACATTGATAAAAAATAAAATACCGGAGTTTTTTCAACTCCGGTGCGTCCTAAATGAGCAATCAGGTACGGAAGACATCATTTCTTGCCTAAACAATTGATGATAATCTGTCCAATAACCTTAACAAACTCTAGGATTACTTCGGGATCTCTCCAACTCTTCATAGGATACCTCCTTTTGAAAACAATTAAAAGTGACCAAATGAAGTGAAATCCTATATAGGACAAGTAGGATTATATCATATCCGTATTAGTATTTAAATCTAGTAGACTTATTAAAATATAATAAAAATCATGTTAAACGATAAACAACACCCTCGTTGAATATTCCTTTGATCCACTCATTCCTGTCAAGCATTTTGGAAACGGTGATTCTGGAAAGAACACTGTTCTGAAACCTCTTAGTTACCTTTAATCAATTCCAGCATGTATTGTCTAGCCCTAACCGCGTAAACGGTGCACTAGCAGGCTTTACAGCACATGCTGGATTTGCCACAAATTATAATGAGGTTTCCTTACTCCAAAATACCGGTTTCCTATGACCGGACAGGCTGTGTGTAATTCCGTCCGGAATACACGTTAAAATATACAGTATTTCTTAATCAAATTATGCCAGCTCAAATAGCTGATCCACAGACACCTTGTAGAACTTGCTAAGCTGGATGGCAACTTCGAGTCGGGGCTCTTGCTTACCTCGCTCGTAGCGTGAGAGAGTGTCCTTGCTGATAGAGAGCGCTTCAGCAACTTCCTTTTGTGTGAGTCCTGTATTCTTACGTGCTTTTTTCAAATTTATTATAACTGACATATTCATACCCCTCTTTAAAATATTAAACTCAGGATTCAAGAACGTATTTTGTTCCAGAATAAGCATAGTCCTCTGTGTTTATTCAACAAACAATTAATTGATTACATGCCCGAATATCCTAAAGGAATCTGATTCCTGAACGATTATCGGGCTATATTTTTCGCTGTTAAGCGAAATGAGCTGAGTGACACCGTCTTTATAACTGAGTTTTTTACAAAAACATTCATTATTCAGCTCAAAGATTCCGATCTGACCTTCTTCCAGAGTATCTTGATGATGAACCCATACAATCTGACCATCAGCATATCTTGGAGTCATACTGTCGCCGGAAATACGGATACCGAAATCAGCACCGTCAGGTACATTATATTCCTTGCGATTTTGCGTATCGTATCCATCACCATCCAGGAAGATACCATTACCGGCAGAAACTCTGGTGTTGTAAATTTTGATATAATGCTTATATGCTTTAAGTCTAACTATTGAATCATTCTTCGCATTCCCTACATAAGCTAATTGAACAGCAATATCATTATCCTTATTATATTCACCATTATTAAAGTTTTCGAGTAGAGAAATAAATTCGACAGCTTTTCCCCATCCTTTTTCGTTTAAACTGCTTAATGGATTTCCTGTGTTTTCCCCAATATAGGCTTCCATAATATCAGGAACCTTAAGAATTCTGCATATGTTAAGGAATACTGTAACACTGGGTTCACAAATATTTTGTTGCTTAAGTAAGCATTTACCCAACATATTTTAAAATGATGTTGTGCTCGCTGAAGAATGGTTCAATTTCAATGCTATAATTTTTACTAAATCTTCATAATAATTCGTTATTATAATATTCTATATAAACTCATAAATATTATTGTTCTTGTCGATACTTATTTAAGGTGAATGCTTAATTGAATAATATGTAACAATTTAATATTGTTTTATAATCACATATATTAGAATTAATACATATACTTTTTTAAGAGGCTTAGAAGTTTATCGAACTTGGAGCTGTCCGGAATTGATTTAGCTTTCACTTTGATAGGAAGAGTATTTAAGAAGTCTGTGAGGGTTGAGAAGTTATAGATGGTCTTCTCTGATATCAGTACACATATGAGCTGAAGAATGTGGAAGTAGATGATTAAATAGTCATTTAAAATATAATAATTATTATTAGGAGGTTTAATAATGAAGAAATTATTTACTATATTTATAACAATAGTTTTAGTGGTTACAATGTCAATGATTTCTTTTGCTGGTGTACTTAATACCGGTTACTTTAAACCTAGTGGTTATGCTGGTATTGTAGGTAATGAATCATATTCAACTTGGTATGAAGTGTCGTCACCAGTAATTCATATTACATACGTCGATCAAAATACTATTATAGCAGTTAAAAGTACAGATTCCGAACCAGATACGCTCATATTAACTTGCAAAGATCCTGTTAATAATCCAGATTATTATACATGTTATTACGATGATGGGGTTTCTGAGGAGTATAGTATTATAACGTTAAATGATATTCCATATTATTTCACGTTTTTAATTCATCTACCAGCTCTTGGAAATGTTTATTATTACACATTGAAACAGTTTGCATAAAATTGCAGAAATATCTTTCTCCTTTATATAATTGTTTTTCGATAGTTTCATTAATAATGAAGATACGGATATAGCTATAGGATTTTATGTTATATCTTATTTTTCATCTTTTGTTGTCTAAATGATACATAGACACAATAAACTGTTTATGTGTTATGGAGTGAGGTAAAGAAATGAAAAAATTGTGGTCATGTCTTTTATTTACTTTTATTGTTGTAGTGTCAGCCTTTCAGACATATGCTGGTGAGTGGAAGTATATAGGATATTATTGGTATTATATCCAGGATGATGGTACACCTGCAACAGGCATTCAGGAAATTGATGGTAATATTTATTGTTTTAGCGAAGAAGGCCGAATGTATCATAATCAAACAGTTGGTGGTCGTTATTATGACAATGACGGAAAGTATATTCCAAAAGAAGCATATACTGTAAAAAAGCAGCCAGAAGGAGTATTGAAATCAGGTACCTATAATCTAAAAGTCTGGTCTAGTAAAGCTAATGGCTTTGTAAAGTCTGATAATCCAGAAACAGAGAGGGTTATTTATTTTGCTGATAATCAAAATATTAACCTAGATGGAGATGCGTATTACAAAAAAGGCGAAGATTTCTATTTCCGGTATTTAATGCCAGAATTTCCAGAGATAGGTGCTGAGGGAATATTGATCACATCAAAGACATCGTTTGTATATAGTAGAGAGATGCTATCCGATACAATTACTGTTGAATATGTTTTAGATTAAGGTTTAAATATAAATCAAATGATTGTTGGAGTACACAAGTCATTTAGTTTTAGGCCTACGGAGCAATTTTCCGAGGGTCTATTTTTAATAGAATCTAAACTATCTGGAGAGTGTATTTCTTGGATAGTTTAGGTTCTATCTTGAAATCGGAGACTATTGAATATATTTCACTTGTTGAAACTCATAAACTGCTTCTAAGAATAATAACTCTCTAAATAAGTATTTCATTTTGCAGATTTTAATATGTCTTCAAACAACTCTGTATCATCCAGTGACCGATTTGAAGTCTGACTCATCATTATATAGTTATTGTTCCCAGTGGATTCATTATAGAAGATTATAATAGACCCATCCATTTCATAACCTTCCCTAGTGGTAAACCCTTTGTTAAGATATCCTGTCGCCTTAAATCTATATCCCTGGTGACCGCAGATCTCCAGTTTGGTACTATTTGAAATGGTTAAGTTTTCATAAAATCCAGATGCAAAGATTTGTGCCAACTTTTCTGCAATAGGAAGTGTTAACTCTCTTCCTTCAGAACAGTGAAATACGACTGATGCTATGTAATCGCTTTGAGTATCCTGGTCTATAAAACATGAAGAATCCTCCTTACTGTCAAATTCATCTTTGAAATCCATAAACATCTTTGGAAGGATATAGGTAGTACCATCATTGGTATAGGAAATTGTTCCATCCCTATTAAGTGTAGCCTTGGGATCATTAGTCGCTGGTATTTTTGTAAGATACTGTTCCGGTTCTAAGTTTATTCTTGTAAATAGCTCGGGATTCCAGTTTGAACTGTCTGATTTAAATATCAGCTCATTTTTATCATCAATCTTGGCAAATATAACACAATGTAATCTAGAGAACTCAATGTATACAGTGTCATCTTTGATATACCAGGGACATTCTAATTCGGTATATTGAATGTCAATGCAATAATAATAGGCAAGCCCATCTGAGTTCAATACAAGTATCTCATTATCATCACCGCTATAAACACCACTGACATCATTGTTATTGACTGAAACAGGCTCAACTCTGGATTCTTTAATGATGGCATCCGGTCCAACATTAGAAGTATTGTGAGCCAAGATTACTAATGATATAAGAAAAAAGATTAGTGCCATACCCAAAACGCAAACAGCCATAAGATAAGGCTGCTTTTTTCTTTTTTGTGGACCATTATCACTTTTAAAATACTGCCTAATCTCAAAACCACATTCAGGACATTTTTCAGTATCTGCGGAACATCTTTTTCCACAAATAGGACAGTTGACTAATTTCATAGGTTTTACCTTTTTTTAATAATATTCCCACCGCTACGGTGGGAGCATTAATAAATCTTGTTGTTATAATGATTCTATAGGTGTTGTTTCAAAGCTTTTCCAATGCAGCTTTTAAATGAGCAGCCGATGAATATCTATCTTTAGGATTCATTTCAAGGCACTTGCTAATAATAGCAGAAAGCTTTGCGGATATTCCTAAGGCAGGATCTGTATCAGTACCTATAAGCGCTTTTATTAGATTACCAACAGCATATATATCCGTCTGACAGGAAGAATTGCCAAACCCAAACTGTTCCGGAGCAGCATAACCTTCGGTGCCGATCAGTCTCGTGTCACGCTCCTTCTCGTTGATGCACTGACGTGCAGCATTTAGGTCTATGAGGATGATTCTTTCATCTTCTGTGAGGATTACATTAGAAGGTTTAATGTCACGGTGAATTATTGTCGGCTGTTGTGAGTGTAAGTCAACAAGAATATCACATAGCTTTATTGCATAGGATATTGCATCGGCTTCAGAAACAAAACCGCATAAATCAATAACTTCCTGAAGTGTATCACCAGAAATATATTCTTCAATAACAGTAAGAAGCTCTTCATGTTGATACATGGCATAAAGACGTGGGATATTTTTTATAGGAAACTTGAAAAGCTGCTCATAGACATCAATATTGTATACAGAAAGAGTTTTCTTTAGATAAACCTTCCTTGTCTCAATGTGCTGAACAAAATATATCCGGTGTTCTTCACTGAGCGGAGCAATTTCTTTGTAGAAGGAAATCGGCAATGAACTGTCAAACATGATAATACCTCACATATTAATTATCTAAAGTATAACACAGTAAAGAGGATAGCAATGTATAAAAAGACTACAAAAGAACTGGAAGATATTCTTGAGCGTACACATCCAAAGTATATAGAAAATTTTGTCAAGGCTAATGAAGATGACTTGCTGGATGGTGACAGGAACTTCATGAAATATATGAACGAAAAACTAAGAGAGAAAGGACTCCAGAAACAAGATGTCCTTCTAAGAGCTGATATATCCCAAGGATATGGGTATAAACTGCTGACAGAGGAAAAGGTAACTAAGCAGAGAGACATTATCCTGAGAATCTGTTATGCTGCAAATTTCACTCTTAAAGAAACTCAGCAGGCTCTTAAAATCTATCAAATGGATATTTTGTATGCAAGAAATCCAAGAGATGCACTACTTATGACATTTTTCAATGAACATCCCGGAAGCATTATCGATATCAATGAGATGCTTCTTGCCAATAAAATGAAGCCTCTCAGATCCAGTGGAATGCATGAATGAAGAGTTAACAAATATTTGACTATAGGAAGGAATAGCGATGAAAAAACAGCTTTTTACAGTAATTATTAGTGGATTATTATTGCTTACGGCGTGTGGAAGTAATGTTCAGAATAACAATAATGGTAACTCCAATGATGATTTTGTTGCGCTTGCCCCTTTTAAGAAAGAAGCAACAATTGAGGAAACCATCCTTTACAATGAAAATAATTTAAAGATCACTGCAACTTCACTTACATACGGAAATTATTCTGCAGATTTAGCGCTCAAATTTGAAAATAATAGTGACAAAAATTTAACTTTTATTGCTCAATCTATAGGATACTCACGTAATGCCATAAATGACACTATGTTAAAAGATGGTTATGTTAGTGTTGATGTTGTCGCAGGTGGAACTGAAACAGATACTATGAGTTTCAACTACGATGATATGCTCCTTTATGGAATCACAGAAATAGGCACTATCCAAACAGGTTTTTGGATCAATGATGATGATTATAACGATATTTATACCGGAGCTGTCGATATTAAGACCACTGCGGCTAATACAGCCGAATCGGGAACGACAAGTTTCCGTAAAACGATGAAAAACAAGGCTTTACAATACAATTATGAATTTACCTTGGACTATTTCTCTGATAAAGAAATATATTCCTCTGCCGGTATTTCAGTAAATACAGAGATTTTGATCACAAACAAAAATGGGAAGCAGACATTAATGCTTGAAGAAATAAATAATTCAGATATCGATGCAGAGGTTTATATAAAGGACATTAAAGTAAATGATAAAATGGTATATGAAGGTGCTCGTAGTTCTGAAATAATCACACCTGGGAAACGTGCTATTGGAAGTTTTACGATTGACAATATTCTTGATGAAGATAAAAAGAAAGAACTTGGAATCACAGATATTGAGAGTATTGGATTCACTGTTTTGGCAAGAAACACAGATTTTATGATAATATCTGAACCGGAAGAAGTCACGATAAGTTTAAAGTAAATTATTCAAATAGTTAAGGCATAAATTTATGGGCTATCACATAAGTGATGGCCTCTTTTTTACAATAATTCAAAATACATAATGAATGGTCCTTAATGCTGATTATGTCTTAATTCTTTATAATAATTGCCGATAATTAATAAAGTAAGAGTTTTAAATCCTAGCGTGACACAAACTTAGCTTTTCTCCAGTTAAATATTGAGAGGTGATAATTTATGAACAAAATTAACCTTGTGAAATTTTTTGCGGTTATGGTTTTCACCTTATTAGCCACAACATTTTGCAGCAAATCTGTAGATCCTGTATCTCAGAAAATGATCGATGATATTGAATCAATTGGTGATGTTACAGAGGAAGATGAAGCTATAATAAAAAAATTATTAGAACGATATTCTACCCTGACTGACCAGCAAAAAGAACAGGTCTCAAATTATAATATACTTTTAGAAGCGGAAGACAAAATTGATCAGTTATTTACTATAAAAGCTGGTGGTTCTGTTGATAATAATTTTAAAAAAACTGAACATGGAACTCTTTCTCAAAAAGAAGCCTGGGATATTACCGGTAGTTGGTGTGATAATGATGTTAGCTCCGGCAGACCAGGTCTTGCTGCTTATATTGATGATTCAACCATCACAGTATATTGGGTTGCTGAAAATCCAAAAATTCGTACGCCTTTTTGGATTGGATCATATACACCTAAAAAAGGAGCATCTAATTATTCATGGGAATCAAAGAATAATTATGATATACAACCCTATTGTGTTTGGGCTTCGCCAAATGAAACTAAGGAATTCAGCTATGAGAATGGTATCCTTTGCGTACCAAAATCCAGTGGTGATTCATACTTGAAGCCGACAGATATTGATTTTTCTAATGGGTATGAATATATCGTAGAAGATAATCCGTCTTCTAATGTTACAGCAGGTAGTATTGAATTTAAAATACCCGGTTCTTTCGGCTTTTATAGAAAAAGGGATAATTATTATGATTATATATCTCCTTATGCTTATATGATTATATCTATTGTTAAAACAAGCGACTTTGACAATTTAGGTCTCTATAAGGAGTCATTTAAAATATGTGTAGAAGCGATAAAAAACAATCTTTTAGAAGAAGATGATAATATGAGCATGATAAAAGAGGAGTTCATGGATTCCAATGATATTTATAAATATCATGGAATAATGGAAGGTGTCTTTTCTGATACTATTGGACAACTTTCATTGATAGTTTTAGGAAATCCAGATGATACTTCTTGTATTTCAATAGCAACATTGATTTCCGAGAAATCTGAATATGACTACTACAGTGATCTTAATACACTCATTCAATCCGCAACAGCAATACCCGATTTTAATAGATTAAATACAGCGCTTAATTCAAATACCGATTCAGAAGAAGTGTCTATTTATCGTTCCTTTTTTGCTCACAATAAAAAAACAAATCTTCCTACTGCAGGTGCCTATAATACTAAAAAAAATATAAAAGAATTCTATCATGGTTTTGAATTTGAAATTCCTCAAGGTTGGCTAAAAAGTGAAACTGATAAATATTTATATTTCTACCCTCCTCAAGGTCTTGTAATGTTTGAATTCTTTCCTGACATTACGGTTGATAATTTTAGTAAAGATTTTATTAATGAGTTCTTAGATGGAGCGAAATCCAATTATACCCCTACTGCTAGTACTGATATTATTGATGATGAAAAGGGCTTGAAAGGATTTTTAAGTAGAGGAATATTTGTTCATGAAGATATAGAATGTAATGCTAACATATTATTTATAACAAATAAAGACGGCGCTCTATTAGCATCTATGTCACAGTATGATACTTCTGATGAAGACTATACCGACGATTTTATTAAAATAATGGAATCCATTAAATTGTCCGGAGAAGACTACGAAGATGATTTAACTAACAATTTGGAAACAACAGATGTTGACAGGCAAAGCAACTCAAATAATGGAATTTCTTCTGAATTCAAAGCAGCTATGGATAGTTATGAGCAATTCTTTGATGAGTACTTGAGTGTTATGAATGAAATGACAACTAATCCAAGTGATCTCTCAATTTTGCAAAAATACACCAAGTTCATGGGTAAATATGCAGAGACTATGAAAAAATTTGAGGCTATAAAAAACGAAGATATGACACCAGAAGAAGAATCTTATTATTTAGAGGTCTCAGCAAGAATAAATCAAAAGTTGTTAAAAACAATGCAATAACTACTGTTAATAGTGATAAACATTCATCTCTTTTTTCGTGCATTTCATAAATCTTTAAATGAAACAAGGAATATATTTTTTTAAAAAAGGAGAGAAAACTATGTTTGAGCATTTGAAGGAAAAATATGGCAAGAAGATGTTTGTTGTAATATTAATTTTAATTGTACTTGCATCATTCGGAGCAGGTATCATCATAGAAAAATTTTACAACAGAAATATCATTACGGAAGGCTATTCATTCTTTGATAGGAATCAAAAGGAAATTGTAGAAGGGTTTATACACAATATAGCAGAAAACGATGACATGATGGAAGTAAAGAGTATCAATTATAAGAAAGGAGAGATCCATATATTAATTGATACTAAACGTTATAAATTTGACGAAATAGAATATGTATTAACTGAAGATAATATTCAGGTGATATATAAATCTAATATCGAAGCAGATGAGAATATTTATAAACAATTAATTAATGGAGAGGTCTATCTTGAAAACGATTAATATTTTTGAGGATGATTCAGGTCATCCTCATTTTATTACGTAATTAAACTTTCAGATAGAATGGGGATTATAAGGAGTACTTAAATAAAGATGTTAATGGATTTTTTTACAGTATTATTTAAATAAGTAATGGACCCATTGTAATATGAGTCCATTGAATAATAACAAGACAAAAGTCAAAACAAAAATTTGAATGTGCTTAATTATAATATGCCAGCTCAAATAGCTGATCCATAGACACCTTATAGAACTTGCTAAGCTGGATGGCAACTTCGAGTCGGGGTTCTTGCTTACCGCGCTCGTAGCGTGAGAGCGTGTCCTTGCTGATGGAGAGTGCTTCAGCAACCTCCTTTTGTGTGAGTCCCGTATTCTTACGTACTTTTTTTAAGTTTATTATAACTGACATATTCATATCCCGACTTTGAAAAGTGCAGACCGCTAAACCCTAGTATTTATGCGGTTCTAAGGCATGGTGAAGACGTTTTGACAACAAATTGACAACAAATCTTCCATTTATCACGAAGAATCACAAAGAATTATAAGTTGTTGAAGAAAATTTCAGATTAAACAATCAGGACCCGAAGGGACCACTTTCTTGAAATATATTTCAGGAGAGTGGTCTTTTTTGCATTAACAAGACATCTGTTCAACAAATAATATTTTGGAGGAAAAACATATGGAAGTATAACGAATAATGGTATATCTATGTGCATTATTTCACGGTTAATATTTACATCAGTGGTATACCTAAGACTGCTGAATATATACAATCATACGAATATTTGTTCTTTATATTTCTTGATATTTTTTTGAATCAGAGTATAATTCTATTCCAAGAACAATTGTTTGCTGTGAGAGGTATATAAAATGAGTAAGCGATTCCCTGTAGATGTGATCCTACAACATAATACTGACGGTACAATAATACCGTTAAGACTTAGATTTACTAAAGATGACGGTGAAAGATCAGAATATACCATCAGAGGATATAAAGACTTGTCCGGTCAGGAGACAAGAACAATGCCGGATGGAGTTTACGTCGCTTCCTCGGATTTAGTGTATCAATGCAAGCTGATCGTCAATAACCAGCAACGATATATATACCTACATCGTATTCCAAGTGGATCCTCGTGGTTTATGACAGTATGTGCTTAAGACCGGTCAATTATAATGAGGTGGAGGATATCATCATGACTTTTATAGGGAATCTAATTTGGCTTATATGTGGAGGCCTTCTGAGCGCCATCGGCTGGTGGCTGGCAGGAATTCTTTGGTGTATTACGATTATCGGAATACCGGTAGGGATGCAGTGCTTCAAGCTTTCGGCATTATCGCTTTGTCCTTTTGGTAAAGAAATCATAAATGAAGGAGGAGCTGGTTCGTTTCTTCTAAATGTTCTTTGGTTCTTTTTATCAGGCTTTGAACTTGCTTTGGGAAATTTTCTGATCGGCTGCCTACTCTGCGTCATAATCATTGGAATTCCATTTGGACTTCAGTTCTTTAAGATAGCAAAGTTGTGTCTTTTTCCGTTTGGGGCAAGTATCGTGTATATAAATTGAATTTACTTTAGCCGTCAGGGCCGGATCACTCCGGTTTCTGACGGCTATTTTCAATTATTAAATGATTATAAACTTGTTATAGATGTGCATTTTTTTGTTTTGCGCAAGAGTAGAATTAAGATATCGAAGCATGAGATATGTGAGTATTTAAGAGGGGTAGGTATTTACATGGATGACAATGATGATCTTTTTGATTTATTTATGCTTAGTAATATGCATCGTAATTCCGATGGTTGCCTTTCATGTTTGATCTTAATGATCACGCCCGTTGTGCTAATTGTAAGCATTATTCAGGCTATATGTTAAGGGTTAAAATAATGGATAAGAATTCAAAAAGAAATGACTTACGTTCAAGGTTATTTGCCTTAGTGATCTTATTCACTATTATTCTTATATACAATAATTTTTTAGTTAGTCGTAACCACCAAAAGGAAGAACAAATAAAAAGAGAAAAGGAAATGGTGGTGATTCGCAGACAAAAAGAGTAGGAACGGATCGAGTCAACAAGTGTGGACATTAGTCTTATGTCCGGAGGAGAAAGCATTATGAATAAGGATTTAGTAAAAAGAATCATTGTCGAGTATGGAGGTTACTTTGAAGGCGCTGAAAAGCGTATATTAACGCATGATGGAGAAAAGATCCTTGTTGAGCGGGAGTTTTACAATGGTTCAGTCGATGATGGAAGACCTCTTTATCAGGGAAAGACATGGTCAAGTTTTCTTGATGAATTGAATAAGCTTAACATAGACAACTGGGATGAAAATTATGATGATCCGGATGTAATGGATGGTGTGCAGTGGATGTTGGATATTCATTATGAAAACGGTTGTGAAGGGATACATTGTTGGGGCAGCAATAAGTTTCCCAAGAACTTCAATGCTTTTTTAAAAGTTATGGAGATGAAACTATAAACCTACAATATGATTTGTACATGTGGTTGATATCAGGCGGAGGTTGATATGAGCTTGGATGACCGTGACTGGTGGCGGGAAGACAGGAAAAATAAAGAGAAAATTTATCGCGGAGATTTTAGCCTACATAGTAAGCCATACTCCGGTAGAAAACAGCGTAAGATGCCGTATATCCAGCCAAAAGGATCAGGCTCCAAAAATGGCTGTGGGACCGTATTCATGGCTTTAATCATAGTGGTTGCACTGTT
>Ga0256404_1004062_pt1 | contig 28325 bp, 23 predicted proteins | sample RumenRJG_01DNA_FD_185990 | JGI IMG/M metagenome (GOLD analysis project Ga0256404, IMG submission 185990) | Bovine rumen microbial communities from Lethbridge, Alberta, Canada - RJG_01 | ecosystem: Host-associated > Mammals > Digestive system > Stomach > Rumen | place: Canada: Alberta | collected...
CGAACGGCGACTATCCGGTCGAGGCTGTGGCCACGATGAACCGCATCGCACACCGTATCGAGAGCTCGCTCGAGTACAAAGAGCTCTTCGTTGAGCGCGGCATCGAGCATATGAAGTCCCGCACGCGGGCCGTGGCCCATGCTACCGTGCAGATGGCCTGGGAGCTCGATGTGCCGGCCATCATCACCCCGACCGACAGCGGCTTCACGACGAAGGTCGTCTCCCGCTACCGTCCGAAGGCGGCCATCGTCGCCTATACGCCGCACGAGAAAGTCGTCCGCCAGCTCAACCTGCGCTGGGGCGTCTATCCGGTGCTCGGCACGCAGTGGAAGGATGTCGATGAGATGATCACCAATGCGGTATCGGCAGCGGTGAAGGGCGGCTATATCAAGCGCGGCGACACGACAATCATCACCTCGGGCATCAAGCTGCAGAGCAAGACAAGTGTCGGCAACAACACGAACATGATTCGCGTCTATCAGGTGTGACATTCCCGCCGCACGGCGGACTTCATACCGCGTCTCTGACGTTCAGATAGCAGTACAGGCTGCAAGTCTTAAAAAGACTTGCAGTCTTTTTTGCCTTATACGTATCATCAAGCATAATGAAGCACAAAATAGGCGAAGGCTTGCGCCTTAGATGATAATCATGTGAAAATATTAATGATAATATCTATTGACTAATAAAGATTTGCATTATAAAATAAAGCAAGGAGGCGGGAATATGAGTACGTTTATCGTAGGCTTAGCTGTACTGTTCATGCTGGGAATCGCGGCACGCCACATCTATAAATTATTCAAAGGTGAGACGAGCTGCTGCGGCACGGACGCGCCGAAGGTACCAGAGAAGAAGCTCGCGGGGCCCATCGTGGGCAAGAAGATCATCAAGATATCAGGCATGACCTGCGGCAATTGCAAGAACCGGGTCGAGATGCTGCTCGATGACATCGACGGCGCCGCGGCCAAGGTCAACCTGCACCGGGATCAGGCCGAGCTCAAGATGGAGCGCGAGGTCTCAGATGACGAGATCCGCCAGGCACTGGCCGGCAGCGGCTATGATGTCGTGTCCATCGAGGCTGTCTGATAACTCGCTCAATAGAGATAATAAGCGTCATGCTTATTATATAAACATATACAGTGAGGTGATACAATGTTTCAGAAGACTGATTTTTGGATCGGCCTGGCAGTGGGAGCTGTGGCTGGTATCTTCGGCTATCGCTTCATGAAAGAGCGCGAGCAGCAGATGATGGCCATGCAGCCGTACGCACCGTCGGAGAACGTGCCGCTGGCTGAGCTTCAGCGCCAGAAGGAAGAGTTGGAGGACCTGATTGCCGCTCAGGAGGCAAAGAAGGGCTGATCCGGCTTGACCGGTTGTACAGCACTGTACAAAAAGGGGGCTGCCATCGCGGCAGCCTTCTATTTCTATACAGAGTAAAGAGGGGGTGGGCAAGTGAATCTGGGAGGACTGCAGATTCCTTCGACGAAGCTTGATTTTTTCATTCGCAGTGTGGAGATCGCCTCGTATATACCGGGGCGCGTGCGTCTCTACAGCCGCCATATGATCGGCAATCCGCAGCTCGAGGCACAGGTGCGTCAGCAGCTCGAGAGCTTTGTGGAGCTCGATGCGGTGGAGACGAATATCCGCTCCGGATCGATACTGATCCACTATCAGCCTGAGCGTCTGCATCGCAATGCGGAGCTCAGCAAGGTCGAGGCTTATATAAAGACCCATGTGAGAAGGAGGAAATAAGATGTCATATATGTCAGGTTTCATGCTTGGCACGGCTCTAGCGGGCAGCATCCGTCAGATGTTCACCGGAGAGTCGCTGTCTGGTTTCGCAGGGATGCCGTCAGCGCAGCCGTTCCACCATGTGGCTCCGCGCGAGCCGTTCGCGCTCGTCGCGAGCTCGGCCGGCCGGCGTCGCTACAGGGCCGCTTATATCGCATCCGGACTCGCGGACCAGCTCGAGCAGACGTTGAACCGCCTGGACTATATCAATCAGGCTCAGGTGAATGCGGCTACGGGGAGCATATTGCTGCTGTTCGATGAGAGCCATGCGGCGCAGGTCGATGCGCTGGCCGAATGGCTGCGTACGCACCTCTTTACGCCGCGTCGCCCGGCAGCAGGAGCTGCGGGCGGCTCTGCTGCGACAGCGGTTCAGAGCGCCCAGCGGCCGATGGCCGAGGCGGGCACGCTAACGCGCAGCATCCATGATACGGCGCGGGCATTCAGTAACTGGATCCGCCGCATCTCGGGCGGGGTGCTCGATATGAGTTCCTTTGCCGCCATATTGCTTCTGCTGCGCGGCATAAGGAAGACACTGTTCACCCATGCCTATCCCTCCGGGATGCAGATGCTCTGGTGGGCGCTCACGATCATGAGAGGATGGCGAGTAGCATGAGCTGCAACAGATTCGCTTTGCGGCTGGGCGTGCCTGTGCCGCGCGAGGAAAGGGCGCTGCTGGCGGCCCGTCTGCGTCGCCAGCGCGGCGTGATCGCCGCCTCCGTCCAGGAGCGACAGATCATGATCTGGGCCAGAGACAGACGTGCCTGCATGTGGCTGCAGCCGATGATGAGCGACTACATGCAGCAGCTCAGGGAAAAAGCCATGACTCCGTCCGAGCGTCTGGCGGAGCACAAGCGCGATGCCTTGCTCTCTGTGGCCAGCTTTGCCGGCATGGAGGTGCTGAAGCGCACCTCGCCGCAGTTGTTCCTGGCCATGAAAGTATGGCGCAGTCTGCTCGTGCTGTTCATCGCGCGCAAATTCATCAAGAGCGGCATACAGGGACTCATCCATGATCATCAGGCGAATGCGGATACGCTGACGACGACGGCGGTCATCGCCTCGGTCCTCGCCGGCAAGCCGGAGTCGAGCCTGACGCTGCTCGCGATATCGAATGGCGCCGAGATGCTCACGAGCTATGCTGCGGAAAAGGCGCGCTCGCAGATATCAGGGCTCATATCGCTCGACCAGCGCTATGTCTGGCTCGTGACGGACGGCGTCGAGAAACAGGTGCCGGTCGAGCAGGTCCAGGTCGGTGACCTCGTGGCTGCGCATACGGGCGAGAAAATCGTCATCGATGGCCGCGTCACTGAGGGCACGGCAGCCGTCAATCAGGCATCCGTCACCGGTGAATCGAACCCGGCCATGAAGGAAGCGGGCATGACCGTCTATGCTGGCAGCGTCATCGAAGCCGGCGAGATCGTCATCAAAGTCGAGAAGGTCGGTAACGACACGTCGCTCGCGCATATCATCCACCTCGTCGAAGAGGCTCAGAACCGCAAGGCTCCGGTGCAGAATTTTGCCGATCAGATGGCGAATTTCCTCGTGCCGATATCGTTCATCGGCGCCGCCATCGTCTACGGCGCGACGCGCGACTGGCAGCGGGTGCTGAATCTGCTGTTCATCGACTTCTCGTGCGGCCTGAAGCTCTCGACGGCTACGGCCATGTCCGCCGCCATCGGTATGGCGGCGAAACGCGGCATTCTCATCAAGGGCGGCAACTATGTCGAGGCGCTGGCTGACACCGATACCGTCGTGCTGGATAAGACCGGTACGATCACCATCGGCGTGCCCCAGGTCTCGTTCATCCGCACGGCCAGCGGCGTCGATGAGAAGGAGATGCTGCTGCTCGCCGCATCAGCAGAGCAGCATTCCGTACATCCTCTGGCCGTGGCCATCCGCAAATATGTGGAGAGCCAGGATTGGGAGGTGCCGCAACATGAGTCGTCCGAGACCGTCGTGGCGCGCGGCATGGTAGCGAAAGTGCCCGATTTCGAAGGCTATAAGGGCGGCGAGATCCGTGTCGGCAGCCGTCGCTTCCTGCAAGAGAACAAGATACGCTGCAATGAACGGCTGCTCGAGGGGGCACAGAGCAAGAATGTGCTCTACGTGGCTCGCGACCACAAGCATATCGGCATCATCGGCATCGAGGATCCGGTACGACCGAAGATGAAGAAGACGCTGAACCAGATGCGTCGCTACGGCATCGACGAGATCGTCATGCTGACCGGTGACGCGAAAGCTGTGGCTGCGACCGTGGCCAACGAAATGGACATCGACTCGTACCATGCCGAGATTATGCCGGAGGACAAGTCGAGCTATGTCAACAAGCTGCGTCAGCGCGGTACGGTCATGATGGTCGGCGACGGCATCAACGATGCCCCGGCCCTGGCCTTTGCCGATGTCGGTGTCTCGCTCGGCGGCCGACAGACCGATATCGCGGCCGAGTCCTCGGCGGTGACCATCCACTCCGAGGATCCGGAGCGCCTCATGGAGGCATTGCAGATCGGCCATCGCACGATGCAGCTCGTTCATCAGAACTTCATGGCGACGATACTCGTGAACTCAGCCGCCATGCTGCTCGGCGCCCTGGGCAAGATCAATCCGCTCTGGGCTGCTGTCATCCACAACTCGGCCACGCTCGCCGTCGTGCTGAACAGCTGCCGTATCCTGCAGCTCTATCGCCGGCCATTCATTCCGGGCGGACACTGAAGCAGACAAGTCTGAATCCCAGCTCCTTATCGTCCGCGTGGCGACAGGGAGCGTATCAGGAGATGATACTATGAAATATGCAAATACTGCGAAGCGGCCGCATCATATATCGTACGGTGTGCCGCTGGCTCTCGCCGCAATCGGCACGGTCGTAAGCCTCGCGAGCCCCTCGCGCAAAGCGCATATCATCTGCGGCAGCCTCTGGCTGGGCCTGTCGGTCCTCCACGCCTGGCAGTACCGCCGTAAACTCGAGCACGATGTCGCCGAACTGCGCCAGAAGGCCATCCGCCTGGGCATACGCCGGTAAGGCAAGGTCTATAAAATAACAAAAAGAGACTATTCTAACACATAGGGGCATCTCGCCTGTATCCATAGTGAGTTCCCCCGGCATCATTATATTTTAAAAACTATGCTTGGGGAAGTATCTGACATCGATGGATTTTCTCGTCAGCGGTGTCTTTGCTAGAGCGTAAGAATCCCCCCAGACAGAGCAACTTTCTGTCTGGGGGGATTCTTATGCAGTATTCGTCTGGCTACTTGATGACCTTGAGGGCTTTGCGGTCGGCGAAGACGGCGACGAAGATCAGGAAGATGACGCCCTCGATGAGCTGCAGGGTCTGGGGCGAGAGGCCGATCATCGTCAGGCCGCTATAAAGGACGTAGAACAGGAGTGAGCCGACGATGATGTTGCTGAATCTCACCTTCGCACCTCCGGAAATCGGCATGCCGCCGAGTACGAGGGCAATCAGTATCTGGGTCTCGAGCTGGTTGCCGACATTGGCCGTGGCCGAGCCGTTCTTGACGATGTTCAGGAAGGCGGCGAAGCCGGTCAGCGCTCCGGCCAGCGTGTAGATGAAGAATTTCATGCGGTCGGTGCGGATGCCGGCGAACATGGCGCCGCGCTCACCGGAGCCGATGGCTTTCAGATAGGTGCCGAACGGCGTGTAGCGGAAGACGAGGAATCCGACCAGTACGATGGCGACGGTGCAGGCGAGCTTGAGCTCGATGCGGTCATAGTCGTATACCGTCATGCTGGCACGGACCGGCGAGTCCGATGCAAAGTATTTGATGAACCCGCGGAACAGGAACATCGTGCAGATCGTGACAATGAAGGAAGCGATCTTGCGGCAGACGTGGAAATAGGCGTTTACCGCACCGATGCAGGCACCGGCGACGATGCCGCCGAATATGGCGAGGGCGATGCCATGCGGGGAGAGAATACAGATGACGATGGAGGAAATACCCAGGATCGAACCCTGGGAGAAGTCCAGGCCGCCCATCGTCATGATGAAGAAGACGCCCATCGCGGAAATCATGACCACGTAGATCTGGTTCAACAGCAGGATCAGGTTCTTCGGAGCAATCATCTCGCCGTTCGTCAGAAAGATGAACAGGCAGAAGATCGCTACGAGTCCGACGATCGGGAGATACGTCCGGATCTGGTTTATGCGTTTTGCCTTGGCAAGTTCCTCTTCTTTGGAAAGATTGGTTTCAGTCGCATTCATCATGCACCCTCCTTATACCATCTTGGAAATCAACATATTTTCGTTCAGTTCTTTGCTGCGGGTCAGCTCGCCGTTTATGGCGCCGTCCTTCATGATGATGATGCGGTCGCACATACCGATGAGCTCCATGAGTTCCTCGGAAATCATGATAATGGACTTGTTGTTCTGCCGCATGCGATTCATCAGCTGGTATATGTCCTGCTTGACTTTGATGTCGATGCCTCGCGTCGGCGAGTCCAGGACGAGGATATCCGAGCCTTTGCCGATCCACCGTGCCAGTACGACTTTCTGCTTGTTGCCGCCGGACAGGTCGGAGACGAACTGGTCGACATCCTGCATCTTGACGGACATCTGTTTGGCGTACTTTTCCGCGAAGGTGCGCAGCTTTTTATCGCTGAGGGATTTCAGCGGGCCGGCCAGATCGTTCAGCGAGGGGAGGGTGATGTTGTCCTCGATACTCTGGTTGAGGATCAGCGACTCGTTATCGCGGTCTTTCGAGGTGTAGGCGATGCTGTGATTGATGGCTGACGAGATGTTGTTGATCTCGGTGCCATCCGCCAGCGTTACCTTTCCGGTGCGGCCATAGGAGGCACCGAATACCGCTTTGCCGACCTCGTGCATGCCGGACTCGGAGAGGCCGCCGAATCCGAGGATTTCTCCTTTGTGCAGATTAAAGGAGATGTCATGGAGGAGGCCCGGTACGGATACGTCATCGACGGAGAGGACGACCTCATCGGATACTTTCTCGCCGTAGTCCGTGCGGTAGTAGTCGCCGCTGACTTCGCGGCCGACCATGAGTCGTTTCAGATCATCCTCGGTGACATCGCTGCTTCTGACCGTGTCGATGTAGCTGCCATCGCGCATGATGGTGATGCTGTCGGATTTATCGAGGACCTCGGCCAGATCGTGCGATATGAAGATAACGCTGTTGCCGGCCTCCCGGATGCGGTTCATCTGCTTGTAGAGTTCCTCGCGCCCCTCCTGGGAGAGAGCGGTCGTCGTCTCATCGATGACGACGATTTTCGGATTGAAGTAGGTGGCCTTTATGATCTCGATGAGTTTGCGGTCCTCGAAATTATATTCGTCGATCTGCTCCTCGGCGCGGATATGGGAGAAATCATATTGCTTGAGCAGCTCGTTCGCCTGGCGGTTCATCTCACGCGTATTCTTGATACCGTATTTCACGAAGCGTTCTTCGTGGCCGAGGAAGATGTTTTCCGCGACGGTCAGTCCGGAAAGCGTGCCGAGTTCCTGCACGATGATGGAGATGCCTTCGTTGTTCGCCTCCACCTGGTTCTTCGGATGGACTTCTTTGCCGTCCAGGATGAATTTACCGCTGTCGATCGTATAAATGCCGGTCAGCATGTTTGTCAGCGTCGATTTGCCCGAGCCGTTCTCACCGATCAGGGCGTGGACCTCGCCTTTGCTGACGTTGAAGGATACGTCCCGGACCGCTTTCGTGATACCGAAGGATTTGGAAAGATGCTGTATCTGTAGTCTTACTTCACTCATTGCTACACCCCCTTATTTGACAATGGCGCCCTTTACCATCTTCGTCGTCAGAGCGACGATGATCAGCAGCGCGAAGCCGGTGATGACATCCTGGATTGCCGTCGGTGCACCGAGAGCGACAAAGCCATAGAAGATGATGTTGATCATGAACTCGCCGATAACGATTGCCTGGATGGGTATGCCATACTTCTTGAAGGCAAGACCAAAGAAACAGCCCATGGTCGGGACGAAGTTGCGGCTCATGGAAGCCATGCCGGTCACAGCGACCATCGAAGACCCGTAGGAAATCGTCAGGACGGACATGATGCCGAAGAATACGCCACTGATGAGGAAGGCGAGGAACTTATAGAAGTCGACGTTGATGCCCATATTTTTCGCAATGAACTCATTGCTGCCGATGGCGTAGGTGTAGGTTCCTATCTTTGTATAATTCAGGATGGCATAAGCGGCGAAGAATGTCAGTAGCGCGAGGATGATGTTGCCGGGCATCTGGCCGAAAAGCCGCAGATTCGCTGGCAGCGTCTGCGCGGCGCCGCCCGCGATCATGTTGGCGAGCGACTCATAGATGAGCGCCAGGCCGGTCGTGATGATCATCGAGGGTATGCGGAGCTTTATATAGAAGAAACCGTTGAGCGTGCCGACGACAGCGCCGGTCAGGAGACAGCCTCCGAGGAGGCCCACATAGCCATAGCCCATGGCCGCCAGCTTACAGCCGATGATGCTGGCGAGGATGATGGCTGCGCCGATGGAGAAGTCGAACATGCCCATGACGATGACCAGGTAAAAGCCGACAGCACCGGCTGAAGCGATGAGGCTGGCCTGGAAGTAGCTCAGCATGTTGTCCAGCGTACCGAAATTATCCGGTGTCAGAATTTTGAACACGAGCCAGGACAGAAACACCATCACGCATAGGATCAGATAGCCTTTGATCGCGGACGACATCTTTTTCTTGCTCATGCTCTGTGTGCGTGCGTCCATATTTCCTCCTTAAAATAATGATAGCCAGTATCACATCTGATACTGGCTATCCTCTGCGCTTGCTGCCCGAATGCAGGCAAGCCGTTTCGATGCGATAACTTTACTTCGAGGAACGGGCTGCGGCGTCAGCAATCGAGAGCTTGGCTGCAGATTCCTTGAGTTGGTCGAGCGTCATCTTGGACATTTCGACTAGCTCATCCTTCGTGAAGGGGAGCTGCTTGACGAAATACTTATCATACTCAGCATAGTCTGCCGGGGACGATACATAGAGGTACGGGAACTCGACATCGACGAAGTTGTTCGCGACATCCTTGTTGTTGCCCTTGATCGCGTTGTAGACCATCATGAAAGCGTAGAGCGGATCGCAGTAATGACCGCCGGACTCACCAGCGATGGAGCCGTTCTGCAGACGCTCGCCGAGATCCGGCAGGAAGTCGGTGGAGACGATCTTGATGGAGCCGGTCTTGCCAGCGCGCTCAACAGCGGCAATAGCGCCCTGCAGCGGGTCGCCGCCGCCGCCAGCCGGGATGAGTGCATCCAGGTTCGGATCAGCGCTCATGAGAGCCTCGGCTGCTTTTGCACCGCCCTCAGAGGACGTGCCTGCATACTGAGGATCGGAGAGTTTTGCCTGGTCATCCGGATGGTTGGAATTCCAATCCTCTATACCAGCTTTGTAGCCTTCCCAGCGGCCGAGCCACGTGGCATCGCCCTGCTCCCAGCCGATGAGGCCGATATTGCGGCAGCCTTTGTCGAGCAGGATCTGGACGAGTTTCTTGCCGTTCTCGACTTCGTTCTCATGGACAGCGCCGATGTAGTACGGGGACTTCACAGCCTGATCGTAGATGTCCTTGTTCTTATCCTTGTTGATGATGCGGAAGAACTGGGCGAGGTATACGCCGTTGTCGTTGGCCGTCTTGATGGCGGAAGCCATCTCGGTATCAGAAGAGTTGCAGATGATGATGCCCTGGCAGCCAGAGGCGACAAGCGTCTCAACCGAGGCCGTTACTTTCTCTGATACATGTCCCTGGTCGACGTAGACGAGCTCTACATCCAGTGCGTCTGCCGCGGCGTCCAGGATGCGTTTGCATTGAGAGCCGAGCACGTCGGTCGAGCTCCAGATGGAGACACCGATCTTTACCTTGTCTGGCGGACCCTGCTTGCTTGCCTGATTGCCGGATTGACCGCCGCAGCCTGTTAAAGCGAATGCGCAGAGTACGAACATCGCAATCGCGCATAGAACTCGCTTCGCCTTGAGCCATTTCATCTTCATGTTGCTACCTCCTAACTCTGATACCCAAAAGTTTCCAAGTGACTTTCCTCGCGCTCGCCGCATATCCGATGCTCCTGAATCGGTATGTTCTCGAGCACACTTTCTGATTATGATAATAATCGTTTTTGCAATAGATGTCAATAGAAAATTCCGTCTCTTTGTAAAATGTTTTTAACGAAATGCATTTAAAATGCGAACAATAACGCCAATTTAAAGGCTGTGAAAATGTTTTCTTGCCGAAAGTGAGCGGATCGCACACGAAATGATTTTATTAATAGGGATGAACTAGGATAAAGATTGACAAAAGGATTGAGGTGTTGTATCTTAAGAACTGTAAAGGTGTGCTCGAACACAAAAATGTCTCATATATCGAAAGGGAGGGATGCCTGATGGCAGAAAATCGTCAGGACGAAGAAAGCCAGGCAGCGGAGATCCGTGCCGGGCAGACGGCGCTCGGCATCGAGCTCGGCTCGACCAATATCAAGGCGGTGCTCGTCGGAAAGGACTGCCGGACGCTCGCGTCGGCGAGCTATGGCTGGGAGAACCAGCTCGAGGACGGGATATGGACGTATGATCTCGAGCAGGTATGGGCCGGAATCCAGACCTGTTTCACGGATATCAAGGCACAGGTTTCTGCGCAGTACCATGCGCCGTTGAAGGAAATCGGCAGCATCGGTGTCAGCGCGATGATGCATGGCTATCTGCCATTCGCGAGCGACGGCAGGCAGCTGGTGTCCTTCCGTACCTGGCGCAACAATATCACGGGCGAGGCGGCTGATGTGCTGACGGATGTGTTTTCTTTCAATATACCGCAGCGCTGGAGCGTCGCCCATCTCTATCAGGCCATCTTGAACGGCGAGCCCTCGGTGCGGGAGATCGACTACCTGACGACACTCGCCGGCTATGTGCACTGGAAACTGTCCGGCGAGCGGGTGCTCGGCATCGGCGATGCATCGGGCATGTTCCCGATCGATGAGCAGAGCGGTACCTATGATGCGGCCAGGGTCCGGCAGTTCGATGCATTGCCGCGTGTAAAGGAGCAGCCGTGGAATCTGCTCGACATCCTGCCGCGGGTTCTGCGCGCAGGCGAGGCGGCCGGACATCTGACTGAGCAGGGGGCACATCTGCTGGATCTCAGCGGTCAGCTCGAGCCGGGCGCGCTCATGGCGCCGCCGGAGGGCGATGCCGGTACGGGCATGGTCAGCACGAATGCCGTGCGGAAGCGTACGGGCAATATCAGCGTCGGCACATCGGCATTTTCCATGAATGTCCTCGATGCGCCGCTCCGGCGCGTGCATCGCGATATCGATGTCGTCACGACTCCGTCAGGGGCGCCGGTCGCGATGGTTCACGCGAACAACTGCACGAGCGATCTCAATGCCTGGGTGAAGCTGTTCGGTGAGTTCGCCGCAGCCATCGGTCATCCGCTCGACGGTGGGGCGCTGTATGGTACGTTGCTCGGCGCGTCACAGCAGGCGGATGCGGATGCGGGCGGCCTGCTGAACTACAGCTGCCTGTCGGGGGAGAATATCACGGAGGTCGAGTCCGGGCGTCCGCTGTTCGTGCGCACACCGCACAGCCGCATGAACCTGGCGAATTTCATGCGCACGCAGCTCTATGGCTGCTTCGCCCCGCTGAAGATCGGCATGGATATCCTCGTCGAGGAGGAGGGCGTCGAGACGGACGTCATAATCGCGCAGGGCGGCCTGTTCAAGACGCCGGTCGTCGCACAACAGGCGCTTGCCGACTGCCTCGGTCTCCCCATCTCGGTCATGAAGACGGCCGGCGAGGGTGGTCCGTGGGGCATGGCGGTGCTCGCCGTGTACGCGAAATGGCACGCGGATGAAGACCTCGCGGATTTCCTCGATACGACGGTATTCTCGGATCCGGAGTGCGTGACGCTCGAGCCGGCGGAGGCAGGCCGGCGCGGGGCACAGGCGTACCTCGAAGCCTATCGGAAGGGGCTCGCCGTGGAGCGCGGCGCGGCCGTCATCCCCGATTATGCCTGACAAGGTGCTTTTTGGAAGAAAGGATGGGTTCTATGCTGGAATCTCTCAAGCAAGAAGTGTATGAAGCAAATCTCCTCCTGCCGAAATACGGCATCGTGACGTTCACCTGGGGCAACGTCTCGGGCATCGACCGCGAGGCGGGCATATTAGCCATCAAGCCGTCCGGCGTGCCCTATGAGGAGCTCGAGCCGGAGGATATGGTGCTTGTCGACGTCAAGACCGGAGAGGTCGTCGAGGGCGAGCTGAATCCGTCGAGCGATACGCCGACCCACCGCGTGCTTTACCAGGAATTCCCCAGTATCGGTGCCGTCGTCCACACGCATTCCTCGTGGGCGGTCTCGTTCGCCGAGGCCGGGCTGCCCATCGAGGCCATGGGCACGACGCATGCCGACAGCTTCTATGGTGACGTGCCCGTGACGGACGCGCTGACGCAGGAGGAGATCGAGAGTGCCTATGAGGAGAATACCGGCAAGGTCATCGTGCGCACGTTCCAGGAGCGCGGCATCGACCCGGATGCGGTCCCCGCTGTACTCGTGCGGCAGCACGGTCCCTTCACCTGGGGGCCGACGCCGAAAAAGGCCGTCGAGAATGCAAAGGTGCTCGATGTAGTCGCCGAGATGAACTACCATGCCCTGCAGCTCACGCGCGCAGATTGCCGCGTGCCGCAGTATCTGCTCGACAAGCATTATTTCCGCAAACACGGTGCCAATGCCTACTATGGGCAGGCGCAACGCTGACGATAAAGAAAGGATGTCATCGCAATGCAAGAAATCAGAGACTATGAATTTTGGTTCGTTGCCGGATCGCAGTTCCTCTACGGCGAGGAGCAGCTGAACAACGTCGCGCGTGACGCTGAGGCCATCGTGGAGAAGCTCAACGCGAGCGGCACCCTGCCGTATCGGATTGTCTGCAAAGGCGTCATGACGACGGCGGAGGGCATCACGCAGTTCATGAAAGACGTCAACTACCATGACGAGGTAGCGGGCGTCATCACCTGGATGCATACATTCTCCCCGGCGAAGAACTGGATTCGCGGCACGGTGCTGCTGCAGAAGCCGCTGCTTCATCTCGCGACGCAGTACCTCGACCGGATTCCCTACGATACGATCGATTTCGACTATATGAACCTGAACCAGAGCGCGCACGGCGACCGCGAATACGGCTACCTGAATGCCCGCCTCGGCCTCAAGAATAAGATCGTCTACGGCTGGTGGGGCGATCCGGAGGTGCAGCAGGAGATCGCTGACTGGGAGGATGTCGCGGTCGCGTATAACGAGAGCTTCAATATCAAGGTCTGCCGCTTCGGCGATACGATGCGCAATGTCGCCGTCACGGAGGGCGACAAGGTCCAGGCCGAGATCCAGCTCGGCTGGACGGTCGACTATTGGCCGGTCGGTGACCTCGTGGACGTCGTCGATGCCGTCGCTGACGAGGATATCGAGGCGGAGTACGCCAAGCTGAAGGATACGTACGAGCTGAACCCGCAGGATAACGATGCAGCTGCTTTCGAGAGCTCGGTGCGCTATCAGCTCCGCGAATACCTCGGCATAAAGAAATTCCTCGATGACCGAGGCTATACGGCATTCTGCACGAACTTCGAAGACCTCAAGGGACTCCGTCAGTTGCCGGGACTCGCGTCGCAGCTCCTGATGCGCGACGGCTACGGCTTCGGTGCCGAGGGCGACTGGAAGACGGCAGCGCTCGTGCGTCTGCTCAAGATCATGGCGCATAATGACCGCACCGTATTCATGGAGGACTACACCCTCGACCTGCGCAAAGGCCATGAGGCCATCCTCGGGGCGCATATGCTCGAGGTCGACCCGACGATCGCGAGCGATAAGCCGCGCGTCGAGGTGCATCCGCTCGATATCGGCGGCAAGGACGACCCGGCCCGTCTCGTCTTCACAGGCGCCGATGGCGAGGGCATCGACTGCACGGTGGCGGATTTCCGTAGCGGCTTCCGGATCATCAGCTATCCGGTCACCTGCCGTCGTGCCGAGGCCGAGACGCCGCATCTGCCGGTGGCGAAGCAGCTCTGGACACCGAAAGTCGGGCTCAAGGAGGGCGCGACGGCTTGGATCCAGGCGGGCGGCGGCCATCATACGGTACTCTCGTTCCGCCTGAAGGAGTCGCAGATCCATGACCTCGGTGTCATGCTCGGCATGGACCTCGTCGAGATCTGCTGACAGCGCTGCGCAGCTGGCGCATATCTGATACTTACACAGTTCTCCCGCAATAAAAAAGCATCCCGAAGCGGCTGGCTCCGGGATGCTTTTTCTGTTGATGACGGAATCTTTTTTTCTTTATTCGTCGCTGTCGGTGACATTTTCGAGGATGCGGATCTCGTTGCGCATGATATATTTTTCACGCTCGGGCGCGATGCCGTTGACGAGGTAATCGAATACGACCTGCATCGCCTGGTGTCCCTGCGAGCGCGGGTGCTGGTAGATGGCCGCCTGGATGACTCTCTGCTTCATCATTTCGATGGTCGTCGGAATCGTATCGAAGACGACGACGGTGAGGTCGGTGCGCTTCCGCGCGAGGATGGCGCGCGAGGCCCCGTAGGCGCCGGACGAGGCGACGAACAGCGAATTCGTCTCCGGGTGCTCGTCCAGCAGGTGTACGGTCTCCTCGTAGGCGATCATGTCGTCGTCATTCGTCTCCTGCACGCCGAGATAGCGGAAGCCGGGCGTCTTTTCCAGCACGTCGAGGAAGCCGGCGAGCCGCTGGCGGTGGCCGTACATGTCGAGCGAGCCGAGCAGCACGCCGGCATGGATTTCCGCCGGGCCGATCATCCGGAGCAGGGCGCCGGCCGTGCGGCCGCCCTGCAGATACGAGGGTCCGACATAGCAATGTCGCTTCGAGGCGGGAGCATCGTTGTTGATGGTCACGACGAAGATTCCCGCTTTGACGAAAGCGTCGATTTTCTCGAGCACGTGGCGCTCGGAGAGCGGGTTCACGATGAGGGCGTTGACCTTCGGCATGAGCTCGTCGAGGATGCGGCACTGCTCCGCGGCGTCGAATCCGCGTGTGCTGCGCCAGAGTACCTGCAAGCCGAACTCCGCGTACTTCTGCGCGCGGTGATGCATGGCATCCAGTACCTCATCGAAGAAGTGAACGCCCTCGGAGGCGATGAGCACACCGACGACAGGATGCGTGCGGCGCGCGGAGAGCGCCTTGCCCGCGGGGTTCGGCCGGTAGTTCAGCTTTTCCGCCATCGCGCGCACCAGGGCCGCCTTTTCCGGACGCACCTTGCCGCGCCCGTTCAGCACGCGGTCCACCGTCCCACGCGACACACCGCAAAGCTCCGCAATCTGCTTGATCGTGACCATTTCGATCCCACCCCCAGTCGAGTATCCTCGTTTCTTTGGTTCAAATTATATAAGGTAGGGCGTGAGGCGTCAAGGAAGCATGACACAGTCAGGAGAAGAAATCCTCTGCGATGATGTAATTCGCGCTGTCTGCTTGAAGATTGGATGGGGAGATGCGGTTCGGTGTGATTATCGTCTTGCCCGGCCATGGTATCGCTTTCCAAAATGCGATAAGCATAGTATACTAGACATGAATACGCAGATGAAGGGATTTAATAATATGCGGAAACGTAAGATCTATGTGCTGGCTACGGGTGGTACGATTGCGGGAGCAGCTGATTCGGCGGCGGCGACAACGGGCTACCGGGCGGGTCAGCTGGGAATCGGGCAGCTGCTGCAGGATCTGCCGGCAGCCGATGACAGCATCGAGCTCGTTGGCGAGGAGATCGCTGCTATCGATAGCAAAGATATCACCGAAGAGGTTTTGTTGAAGCTGGCACGGCGGACGCAGGAAGTATTGTCGGAATCAGAGACGGCTGGCGTTGTCATAACTCATGGCACGGATACCCTCGAGGAGACGGCCTATTTCCTGCACCTGACGCTCCATACGGCCAAGCCTGTAGTACTGACCGGGGCGATGCGCCCAGCGACAGCCCTGTCGGCCGATGGGCCGCTGAATCTGCTGCAGGCTATCCGCGTGGCGTCCTGTGCGTCTTCGGTCGGGCGGGGCGTGCTCGTCGTGGCCAATGGCGAGATCCACAGCGCGCGTGACGTGCGCAAGGTTCATACGACGGCCGTCCATACGTTCCAGTCGCCGGGACTGGGACCGCTCGGCGTCATCGATGATGCGTCCATCGAGTATTACCGTCAGACGACGCGTCGTCATACGCTGGACAGCGAGCTGCAGCTGCCGGAGCAGCAGCGAGGCGGCCGCTATCTGCCGGATGTCAGGATCTTGTACGGGCAGGCCGGGGATGATGGTATGTTTGCCGCTGCAGCCTGCTCAGCTGGCGTGCGCGGTATCGTATATGCCGGCTTTGGCAATGGCAGCGTGCCCGCTCCCGTCGAGTCAGCGCTGGCGGCGGCTGTGGAGCAGGGAATCATCGTCGTGCGCAGCACGCGCAGCTCGGAGGGCGCCGTACTGACGGCTGAGGCTTCCTATGATGAGCATGGCTTCATCGCATCGGGGACGCTGTCGCCGCAGCAGTCGCGCATATTGCTGCAGCTGGGCTTGCTGCGCAGCCGTGACCGCAGCTATATATTGCGTTTGTTCCGCGAGTATTGAGCGTGCGAAATCCATCAAACTCCATATAACAAAAAAGACGCCGAAAGGCGTCTTTTATTTGCATATGGAGCGGGCAAGCGGAATCGAACCGCCCTCTAAAGCTTGGGAAGCTTTCATTCTACCGATGAACTATGCCCGCATACCTGCATATTATAGCATTTTCTGCTACTTTGTGCAAGTTATTTTATATGGCCGATATCCATGCTGATGTCGAGGGCCTTGACGCTGTGGGTCAGGGCGCCTACCGATATGATATCGACACCGCTCTGGGCAGCTGCAGCCAGGGTTGTCTCGTCGATGCCGCCAGAGGCCTCGACGATCGCGCGGTGGTCGATGAGTTTCACGGCCTTGGCCATGAGCTCAGGGGCCATGTTGTCGAGCATGATTACGTCAGCGCCGCCGTCCAGAGCCTCTTGTACGCCGGCCAGGTCTTCGACTTCGATTTCGATCTTCGTCATATGCGAGGCGTAGGCGTGAGCACGGTCGAGAGCCTGACGGATGCCACCGGCGACCTGGATGTGGTTGTCCTTGATGAGCATGGCATCGTAGAGTCCGAGACGGTGATTGGCACCGCCGCCGACTTTTACGGCGTATTTGTCCAGCAAGCGCAGGCCGGGCGTCGTCTTGCGGGTATCGACGAGCTTTGCTCCGTAGGGAGCGGCGATGGCGGCGAGCTTCGCTGTGCGCGTGGCGACGCCGCTCATGTGCTGCAGGAGGTTCAGGGCCAGCCGCTCGCCGGAGAGCAGCGTACGGGCCCGGCCGTCGATCTCGGCGATGACCGAGGTCTTGTCGAGCTTTGCTCCATCGGTCAGACGAGCCTCGAAATGGATATCCGGGTCCAGAAGCTGGAATACACGGCGGGCTACGTCGACACCGGCCAATACGCCGTCGTCCTTGGCATGGATGATGGCATGGGCGGTCTGCTCCGGTCCGACGATGGCCATCGTGGTGATGTCGCCGCTGCCGATATCCTCGGCGAGCCAGGTCTCGAGCTGTTTATCTAATCCGAAATACAGGTCCATGTTATTCTCCTTGTCAATATCTGATATCTATGAATCTCACTATATGGCAGAACGCGGACTGGAATTCAGACCGTAGCTTCATCGGTCAGGCAGTCGGTGCAGTGGCGCAGCCAGTCCGGATCCGGATCCGGGTAGTCGGTGCGGTAGTGGGCCCCGCGGCTTTCCTGACGGCGCAGGGCGGCTTTCATGATGCACTGGTCGGTGATGAGGCGCGCGGCGAGGTCGAGGCTCAGGGGCGTGGTAGCTTCGCTGCCGCTCCATTCCTTGGCCAGGGCATCCAGTTCGGCTTCACCGGCCAGCATGTCCTCTTTTTCGCGGCTGATGCCGAGATATTTGCTCATGAGGCGCTGGCTGGAGGCGATGGCGGCCGCGATGTCATCGGCATTTCCTTTGCGGACGGTCAGGCTGGTTTCCGACCATTGGCGCCGTTCCGGCGTCGGCAATGGCAGGCGCCGTTCGTCGATATCGACAGCGCAGCGGCGGCCCAGTACGAGCCCCTCGAGCAGCGAGTTGCTGGCCAGGCGGTTGGCCCCCTGCAGGCCGGTGCAGGCAGCTTCGCCGCAGGCATAGAGGCCGGGGATGTTCGTGTGTCCCCATTCATCCGTCTTTATGCCGCCCATCATGTAGTGGGCAGCCGGCGCGATGGGGATGGGCTGCTTCGCTATATCGATGCCGTAGCTGTCGCAGGTTTCGGCGATCATCGGGAATTTGTCCCGGACGCCGTCGATGACGGTTGCATCGAGGAATATGTGGTCGCTGTCGGCTGCGCGCATCTCGCGGAATATGGCGCGGGCGACGACGTCGCGCGGTGCCAGCTCGGCCATCTTGTGATAGCGCGGCATGAACCGCTCGCCCGCCATGTTGCGCAGTATGGCTCCGGCACCGCGTACGGCCTCGGATATGAGGAAGTTCGGGCAGCCCTTGAGCGCCAGGGCGGTGGGGTGGAACTGTACGAACTCCATGTCCTGCAGCTCGACGCCGGCCCGGTAGGCCAGCGCGGAGCCGGAACCGGTCGCGCCCTCGGGGTTCGTCGTGTGCTGGAACAGGCGCCCATTGCCTCCGGTCGCCAGTATGGTGCGGTCAGCGCGTATGTATATCTTCTGGCCCGGGGCAGCGGCATCAGTCGTGCTGTCAGCGTTCGTCTGGCAGAGCAGGGCAGTAGCCCCGTAGCAGCGCTTGTCAGCCAGCAACAGATCTACGATGTAGCAATGTTCGAGTATCGTGATGTTCGGTTCCTGGCGTACCATGGCGCGCAGGGCCCGGGCTACCTCGGCTCCGGTGGCATCACCGTGGGCGTGGACGATGCGGTGGCGGCTGTGGCAGCCCTCACGTCCCAGAGCCAGGGAGCCGTCCGGATTGCGGTCGAATTCTGCGCCATGGGCGATGAGGTTCTCGATATCGTGCGGCCCTTCGGTCACGACGATGCGGGATATTTTTTCATCAGAGAGGCCGGCGCCGGCGATGAGCGTGTCCTGCAGATGCAGCTCCGGATTGTCATCGGGGCCGAAGGAAGCCGCTATGCCGCCCTGGGCTTTGTCGGTATTGGAGTCGCGCAGGGTGTCGCGTACGGCCAGCAGCACTTTATGGCCGCGTTCGGCCAGATGCCAGGCCGCCGTGAGACCGGCCACACCGCTGCCGACTACGAGACACTCGGTCTGGCGCTCCGGCATGGTGGCCGTGTTGAAGTTCATGAGATATCTTTGCATGACGTGATACTTCCTTATATATTATTTGCCGGTGATGGCCAGCATCTTCTCGAGGGCGGCAACAGATTTCTCCCGGATCTCAGGCGGGACGACGACGCGCGGCTTCAAGGTCTTCAGGGCGTCGCGCACCTTTTCGAGGTTCGTCTTCTTCATGTTGACGCAGAGCATTTTGCGCGAGGCCAGATAGAATTTCTTGTTCGGGCAGCGCTGGCTGAGCTCGTAGAGCACGCCCTGCTCGGTCGCGATGATGTATTCGGCATCGCTGTGGCTCTCGGCGTAGCGGATAATGCCCATGGTGCTGCCGACATAGTCCGCCAGTGCGCGGCATTCGGCCGGGCATTCCGGATGCATCAGTATGGGTGCTCCGGGATGTGCTGCCCGGGCCGCGCGCAGGTCTTCTGGCGTCAGACGGGCGTGTATGGGGCAGCCGCCGGGGATGGTTATGAGCTGGCGGCCCGTCTGCTTGGCGGCATAGGAGCCGAGGTTCGGGTCGGGGACGAATATGATCTCGCGGTCGCGCGGCAGTGACTCGACGACGGCGACCGCATTGGAAGAGGTACAGCATATGTCGCTGAGTGCCTTTACCGAGGCAGGCGTGTTCACGTACGATACGACGAGGGCATCAGGGTGCTCGGCTTTCAGCTGGCGCACACGGGGCTCGAGCGTATCATCGAACATCTGGCAGCCGGCATCTGTGGCTGGCAGAAGCGTTATCTTGTTCGGCGAGAGGATGTTGGCCGTTTCGGCCATGAAGCGTACGCCGCAGAAAACGATGACTTCGGCATCAGTTCCGGCAGCCGTGCGGGACAAGGCGAAGGAATCGCCGCTGTAGTCGGCTATTTCCTGTATCTCATCGGGCTGGTAGACATGCGCCAGGATTATGGCATGGCGCTCTTCCTTCAACCGCATGATCTCGTCTACGATATCTTCCATTTTTTTTCTCCCAAATAAAATATCTCATCATATCTCAGACAGCATTGACGGCGCATATGTGTTTCTGAGCGCGACAATACTGTTCCTATTATAGTATTAAGAAGCACATTATGCAATAATGCAGGGCTTGTATACAATAATAAGCCTATATGACGGGGATTTCGTTACAACCCCTTCTGTCGAATTTGTGTAAGTAATTGAAGATGAATGCCTCAATGCTGTGGGGGATATGGGAATATTTCGTTAAATACTTATGCCAACGGACTTAGCGACCGATAATATGATTGGGAATAGTAATAGTGGCAGGAGTGGAATGGCAATGGCATTGGTAGTAAAGAACAACATGTCGGCGCAGAATACGCTGAACCGGCTCAAGAAGAACTCATCCAACCTCGAGAAGAGCCTCAAGAAGGTTGCGAGCGGCATGAAGATCAATAGCGCGGCTGACGATGCCTCGGGGCTCTCGATCTCGGAGCGCATGCGCGTGCAGGTGCGCGGGCTCGATCAGGCGCAGGCGAATACGCAGAATGCCACGAGCCTCATGCGGACGGCTGAGGGCGCCGTGCAGTCAACCATTGATACATTGCGCACGATGAAGGAGAAGGCCATCAATGCGGCCAACGACCATAACACCGATGCTGACCGAGCGACGCTGCAGCGCGAGATCGATCAGCTCGTCGATCAGGTCGACGACAATGCGAGCGTGCAGTTCAACGGGCGGTATCTCTTCGATGGCACGGCCGATGTGGCGTACAATACTGAGGGCACTATAATAAAGGCCCTCAATACCGAGTGGATTCCGAATTCGCTGTCGCTCATCGAGCAGACCTATGGCATCACGTTCAACGAGGCCAATACGAAGCCGAAGGATATGAATGTCGTATTCTCGCATCAGGGCAGCAATACGTTGGCTTATGTTATGTCCAGCTACAGCGGCAATCATACGACCGGGCTGGAGCTCAATATAAATATGGACTTCTATAGCAGCCTGTATACGGATGATGTAAATGGCAATTCGGCGACCGGGGGCGCCATCTACCTCGATCGCACGCTCGCACACGAACTGACGCATGCGGTCATGTCGGCCAATATAGATAATTTTGTCAGCATGCCGTTATTTATAACAGAAGGTATGGCTGAGCTCACACAGGGCGCCGATGATACACGTACGTCGACGCTGAAGTTGCTATTCACCTCGAAGGGCTATCAGTCCCTGTTCAGCTCGGGTGGTAAATCAGGCACTCAGGAGCCCTATGCCGGCGGTTTCGCCTTCCTGCGTTATATGGAGAAAAAGGGCGGTGAGGGCTCGATGGAGCGCTTTATGACGGCGCTCATGAATGGCGGTGGCCAGAATCTCAAGACGGCCGTTGGCGCAGCTGTGCCGGGGGCTACGCTTACCAGTTTGCAGGATGCTTTCATAGCCGATATGGGAAATTATACGAATGCTGAAGATTTCTATAAGGAGTGCTGTGGCATCGATCTCACGAATACCGATACCGGTGCGGCTACGGGCTACGATGCGGGAGGCAGCCGCGAGGCCAAGACGAATGAGAGCATCGTGCCCGAGGGCGGTTCGACGGCCTTCTGGTACTTCCCAGATAGCGATACGACCGTCTTCGATGGAGGTTTGACCGTGCATTGGCCGGAGTTCAATCGCAATGTCAGCCTGATATTTCAAATCGGCACGAAGGCGAACCAGAATATCGGCGTGGCCCTCTCGGATATCCATGCGCGGGCCATGGGGCTCGAGGATGACGATGGCAACAAGATAAGCGTCAGCACGCTCGACCAGGCCAAGACGGCCATCACGCTCATCGACAACTCGCTGCGCAAGGCGCTCGATCAGGTCACGACGATAGGCGCCATCGAGAGCCGCCTCGAGTACACCTCGGACAATCTTACGACGGCCAGCCAGAATACGCAGTCCTCCGAGTCGACGATCCGCGATGCCGATATGGCCAGAGAGATGACCGAGTACACGAAGAACAATGTGCTCATGCAGTCGGCCCAGTCGATGCTCTCACAGGCGAACCAGAACAGCAGCAGCGTGCTGAGCCTGTTGCAATAAAGTGAGACTTATTCAGAGGGAGTTTTTACTCCCTCTGAATTTAGTCGAACTTACCCAGGGCTTTAGGGGCGCTTATCTCCCATCTGAAGAGGTGGGAGTCTTAGCGCCCCTTAGCATCGGATAAGCGTGCATACGAAAAAAAGACCCCGGACGTCCTTGGAAAGGAAACGTCCGGGGTCTTGCTGTATTCGATGAAGACAGAGCTGTACGAGCAGTGAGCCTATGTTATTTCAGGCAGGCTTCGAGGATGATCTGGTTCGCCAGCACATCCATGTTTGCGGAGTTCAGCGTGGCAGCCTGAGCGAAATCACTCCAGGCCAGGTCGTATTTTCGTTCCGCTATATGAGCGAGGCCGATGGCGTTGCGGGCAGGAGCCAGCTCGGGGATGAGCTCGAGCGCGCGCTCCATGTCGCTGATGGATGCGGCGTACTTGCGGTCCTGCAGCAGCAGGAGGCCGCGGTTGAATACGGCCTGAGGCAGTTCGGGGGCCTGGGCGATTACGGCATCATAGTCACGCCGGGCGGCGCGCTTGTCGCCCCGCGCAGCGTTGGTCAGAGCCCGGTTGTATAAGGCCTCGGTGCTTTTTTCGGAGCTGAGCTGGTAAGCCGTAGTGAAATCCTGAGCGGCGTGCTCGTAGTCGGTACGCTGGTAATATACGATGCCGCGGTAGAGGAAATTCGCGGATTCATCCGGAGCATGATTGATGCGCTTGTTGGCCGCATCGAGCGAGGCGTCGGAGCCGTCAGGAGCCTGAGCCTGCTGCCAGAGGTTCAATATGTCCTCGCCGTAGTGCTTGCCGGGGACCGCCCAGACGCCGTTGAGGCCGGTCCATTGGGTGATGCGGCCATGTATGGAGGCGATGGAGCAGACATGATCATAGCGCGGGTCGACGATGGACTGGCTCGGACGCGTCAGGGAGGCGTAGGCCAGCAGATGCTGGATATGGGCCCGGACGCCGAGCTCGGGCGTGGCAAAGCTCGCGCCTGCAACATGATTGCCGGTCGCCCCGAGTCCGCAGAAATTATTCTGGCGGGGCGATACATCGCCGCCATAGCCGAAGAAACCGGTTTCCTTCAGGGCCTGGCAGAGAGCGACGTCAGGGCGAATGCCCTCACGGCCGGCCTCGGCATAGTAGTAGCTCACAATCTGCTCAATCGTGCAGTTCAGCTTCGGCTGCGGGTTGCGGCGGCGGATGAAGGCGGCCATTTGTTCCTGCGTGGCCTCGGCCGGCCCCATGATGGCGGCGTTATTGTCGACGGAGTCCAGGTAGAGAGGCGTGTTGTAGGGGGCTGGCATATGGAAATGCACAGCCTGGACTGCCTTGCGGTTCACAGGCCCCGGAGCTGTCGCAGAGAACACAGGACGGCCCGGGATGGTGCGATGGGCGGGCGGCGCGGTGGCAGAGGTCGTCCCGGCAGCTGATACCGCTGCAGTGGCAGCCGGTGCGGCGGCAGCCAGGCAATAGGAGGCAGAGCTCAGCAACGTGATAGCGGCAAGCAGGGCAGATGATTTTTTGAGCATGTTCAGATCCTTTATATTGCATGACGTCAGTCTGGGTTGTACTCGATGATGCGCAGCTCAGGATGGAGGTTCAGATCCACGAGGCCGAGATTTGGTACGCTGACCTCGGGCTCGGCGGCGAAATCGCCGGGATAGGAGGCTATCGTGCCTTTCGATCCGTCGGACAGTGTTACGCGCGATCCTAGGAACGCATCTTTTATGTGCGTCAGCACCGGTACGCAGACCTCGGGGTCGAGCGTGGTATACAGGTTGTCAGTGATGCGGGCGATGGCGGTGAACGGGGTCTCCTTCACATAGCCTTCGCGCTCTGTCGTTATGTTATCGTAGAGGTCGGCGACAGCTATGATGCGTGCGTATTTGTTTATATCGTCGCCCCGGCTGCCGAACGGGAATCCGGAGCCATCCATGCGCTCATGATGCTGCATGGCAGCCAGTTTCACGCCATCGGACAAGCCTTCGACATGCGACAGGATTTCCTGCCCGTCGACCGTGTGCTTGATATAATCCTCGTAGTCCTGTCCCTGCAGGTTGCTGATGTTCTTCTCCAGCAGCCGCTTCGTGAACCGCGTCTTGCCGATGTCGTGCAGGTAGCCGGCCAGTATCAGGTCGCGGGTGGTATCCTTGTCGCAGTGCATCCATTTCGCGATGACGCCGGCGAGTATGGAAACGCGCAGTGAGTGGTTGTATACATCGGTAGCCAGATGGTTCAGCTCATAAAGGTAATCGATGACACCGCTGGCTTTTGTCAGCGGCGTGATATGGTTGCTGACCATGTCCTGCGTTTTCTCGATCGGCAGGTTGCCGCTCGCGCGGGTCTCCTCGAATATCGACTGTGCCACGCCGAGCACGCTGTCGTAATCCTTGACGAAGGCGTTGCTGCGATTGAACACGGCGGAGGCAGTCTGGTAGTTCTGGCTCAGCTCGTATTCATCCTTTATATAGACGACCGGTATATTTAGAAATGACAGGCGAGTTATGTGCGCTTTCGTCAGAAGCGTATTCTCCGATAAGACCACAACCATGTCGTTGTTGACGATGGTACGTGCAATGATCATACCAGGTTTGAGGTCTTCTACTGATATGGCTCGCAAGATAATCCCCCTCCTTACGCAACCGGTCTCTGGCGACCGATGGCGTTTAAATCCCAATTCCTTGTACCTGAGCCTGTGCTCAGGCAGATCAGGCGGTGGAACCATGAACCGCCCCGGGCTTGATATATTTCCCCATCGTAAAAGATGCTGAACATCATTATCCACAAGTATATTTCTACCTCGATGCAGGAAATACCTGCTGAATTATGAAAAACTGAATCGGAATTCGCTTGACGTATATGATGCAGTCCGTTATAATAATAGCCATGTAATGCTTTAATGAGCTAAAGAAAAGAGGAATCAGCATGAATATGAAGAAGATGGCCCTGGCGGCTATGGCCGTACTGTGCACGGCAGTCCTGCTCACCGGCTGCGGCAGCCAGAAGCAGCAGGCAGCGGGAGATGCCAGCTCGTCGTCGGGCGGCAAGAAGATCGTCGTCGGCCTTGATGATAATTTCCCGCCGATGGGATTCAAGGATGAGAACAATGAGATTACGGGCTTCGATATCGATCTGGCCAAAGAAGCCAGCAAGCGTCTGGGCCGTGAGGTCGAGTTCAAGGCGATCGACTGGTCGAGCAAGGAGGCCGAGCTCAAGAGCGGTCGCGTCGATGTGCTTTGGAACGGTCTCGATATCACGGAGGACCGCAAGAAGAACATGCTGTTCTCGGATCCCTATATGGAGAATCGCCAGATCGTGTTCGTGAAGAAGGGCACGACGGGCATAACGGATGAGCAGAGCCTCGCGGGCAAGAAGATCGGCACACAGAGTGCGAGCACGGCTGAGGACTACATGGACAAGACGGACTTCTACAAGTCGAAGGTCGCCGAGGTCAAGAAGTATTCGGATTTCGTCGCAGCTTTCATGGACCTCGAGAATGGTCGTATCGATGCGGTCGTCGGCGATGAGATCGTCGGCCGCTACTACATGTCGAAGCATCCGGATACCATCGAGGCGCTTGACATCGTCATCGGGCCGGTCAGCTCGTTTGGTATCGCGTTCGCGAAGGACAATCAGCAGCTGCGGGATGATGTGCAGAAGGTCCTCAACGATATGAAGGCTGATGGCACGGTAGCCAAGATATCCGAGAAATGGTTCGGCAAAGATATCACCATCAAGTGAGATTCACTGAACTTCATATGATTCAGGAGCGGACCGGCGTTGGCCGGCCCGCTTTTTCACGTTATAAGTCTCCCCAAATCGTCTTTAATATGATACAATAATAAGTCAGGTAGTGATTTACGGGAGGATTTCTCATGCTGCAGAAGATAAGGACAGCTTATAGTCAGCTGGCTGATTTCTTTGTTTGTCATTTCATGTCGTCGTTTCGCTCGACCGTCATGTCTATATTCGTACCGCTTATCGTAGCCTTCGTCGTGCTGACAGCGGCTGTCTCCTATCTGCTCGCCATGCGCCAGATCGAGGACAGCGCGCGGCATGAGGTGGAGAATCTCGTGTATCAGACTCGCTTGTATACCGATTCACGTTTCGAATCCATACTCGAGCAGATGACGGTGCTGGGCAATGATCCGGTGCTCATGCATGTCATGGGGCAGGAGCCGGATCAGATAACGCCGTATGATTATCTGGCCGTGCAGTCGCATGTCGATACGGTGCGGCTCTACAATAGCTCGATCATCGATACCGTCTATATCAATATGAATCATGGCAAGTTCATTTTCTCACGTGGTGATGATGAGTACCAGGATGTGAATCGTCTCTATGCTGACTATGGTCAGCTCGAGATGTCTGGCAGTAGGGATGAGCTGCATTGGAAGACGGTAAATGATGCGTATGCGTCGGATGCGAAGCAGGATAAGGCAGCAAGCGACTTCAAGGGCGGCGTCGTCGATGTCTATCAGCTCATCGGCGATGAGAACAGCAGCCAGAGCGGCATCGTCCTGTTCCGCCTGCGGCGGGAGTTCTTTACCCAGATCTTCGCCCAGTCGATATTGGGCGGGCGCGGCTATCTGACCCTCATCGGACCGAATGGCGAGCAGATCGCCGGGGCGGTGTTGCCGGATATGCAGCTCGATCAGGAGACGCTGGACAAGATATGTGGTTCTCAGGATGATGCCGGATATGTGAGTTTTACGAACTCATCGGGCAGTCGCATGATGGCGGTATACGATACGCTGGAGACGAATCACTGGCGTCTGACCGCCGTGTTCCACCGCGATGCCTTGCTCGATAAGATACAGTATATCAAATACACCACGATTGCCACGATCATCATCCTGCTGGTACTTGCAGTGTTCCTGACGAACTGGCTCGCGAAATATGTCATGCGGCCGATATCCGATCTGATCGGTCATATGGAGAGCGTGCGCCAGAGCGGCATAAAGAAGAGCGGAGAGCTGCCGGCAGACCTCGAGGCCTTGCCGGATAACCTGACCCATGGGCACGGGCTCGATGACCTGATGGAGCGGGTGCGCGAACTCATGGCTCAGGTCCGCAAAGACCAGGAGTTGCAGCGCGAGCTCGAGCTGTCCGTCGTGCAGATGCAGGTCCACCCGCATTTCCTGTACAATACACTGTTCGCTATCAAAGGCCTTTGCGATATGAAGATGGATGAGGATGCCAGCAAGATGATCCTGGCGCTGGCGAATTTCTTCCGCATCGGTCTGTCGCATGGTCAGGAGATCATATCGGTGGACAGCGAGATCGAGCATGTGCGCAACTATCTCTATATCCAGGAGATGCGCTATGGCGATGTATTCAGCTACGAGCTTGATTTCGCTCCGGATATCGGTCACTACAGTATCATAAAATTGACGCTGCAGCCGCTGGTCGAGAATGCCATATACCATGGCGTCAAGGAGAAACGCGGCAAGGGGGTCATAAGCATAAAAGGCTGGGTAGAGAATGATATGCTGCATTTCGTTGTCAAGGATGATGGCATGGGGATGTCGGAAGCCAGATTGAACGAGTTGCGCCGCGGTCTGGCTGAGTCGCGGCGAGGCAAGCAGCATGTGGGATTCGGGGTTTTCAGCGTATATGAGAGACTGCGCCTGCATTATGGGGAGCAGGCCGGGCTTGATATAAAGAGCCAGCCAGGACAGGGGACCACCGTAGAGGTCGTCCTGCCCGCGCAGCCATTGGAGGAGAGTAAGAAAAATGTATAAAGTCCTGATCGTAGACGATGACCGTATCATACGCAAAGGGTTGATGAAGACGATACCATGGACCGACAATGGATTCAAACTGGTCGGTGAAGCAGGCGATGGCGAGCAGGCCTTCGACCTTATCAAGCAGGAGCAGCCGCAGATCGTGGTCAGCGATATCCGTATGCCGTTCATGGACGGGCTCGAGCTCGCACGCTGCACACGGGAGTACGACCCGACGATCAAGTTCATATTCCTGACCGGGTACGAGGATTTTTCCTATGCCAAGGAAGCGATATCGCTGAAAGCCATCGACTACCTGCTGAAGCCGATCGATATCGACGAGCTGGTGGCCAAGGTCAAGCAGGCAGCCGCTGCCTGGGACAAGGAGCACAATCAGGAAAAGAAGCTGCAGGAGGCCAAGCCGTATTTCAAGAGCGACCTTTTCCAGCGCATCCTGCTGGGGAGCGATGAGATCGAGGAGCTCTTGACCGAGGCCGATTCTCTGGGGCTGTCG
>Ga0256404_1004064_pt1 | contig 28308 bp, 22 predicted proteins | sample RumenRJG_01DNA_FD_185990 | JGI IMG/M metagenome (GOLD analysis project Ga0256404, IMG submission 185990) | Bovine rumen microbial communities from Lethbridge, Alberta, Canada - RJG_01 | ecosystem: Host-associated > Mammals > Digestive system > Stomach > Rumen | place: Canada: Alberta | collected...
TCCATCGCCCGGGCTGTGGTCCAGGCGGGAGCCGATGGAATTACCGCCATCAACACGGTGGGGCCTGACCTGTATGTCGAACCCCATGTCCACAAGCCCATCCTGCAGAACCAGCTTGGAGGCAGGGGGGGCAGAAGCGGCCGCTGGGTCTTTGACGAGGCTGTCGGAAAGATTGCCGAGATCCGGAAGGCGGTAGGTCCCGATGTGCCAATCATCGGCATGGGTGGTGTCGACGACGGAGAAAAGGCGGCGAGGATGATGCAGGCGGGGGCGAACATCATCGGTCTCGGTTCCGCATTGGCCATGGTCAACCAGCGGCAGTGGCCAGAGTATCTTTCTTCGGTCAAACGGGAGGCCCAGGAGATTCTGGACGGAAGCCTGCCGGAAGCGAGCGCCAGGAGCTTTCTCCGGCGCGATGACCGGATGGCCTACAAGCCCTATCGGGTGGTGAAGCGCGAGCAGTACGGGGAGGATATCATCATCCTTACCTTCGACCACAAGCTGGACAGCCAGGCCGGCGAGTTCGTCTTCCTCTGGCTTCCCGGAATCGGGGAGAAGCCCTTCAGCGTCGCCGGTACCGATCCTTTGAGCTTCGTCATCAAGAAGCGCGGAAAGGTGACCAAGGAGATCTTCAGCCTCAAGGAGGGCGATGAGGTGATGGTGCGGGGCCTCTATGGAGCCCCTGTTGCCACCAAGCACGCGAAGCGGGCCTTGGTGATTGCCGGTGGTACCGGAGTCGCGGTGCTCCCAATGCTTGCCAGGAAGCTGAAAGCCGATGGGACCGAGGTGACGATGCTGGTGGGTACCAGCGTCAGCGTCGAGGGTCCTGCCCTCCTGGAGAAGGAGCTCAGTCCGTATGGGACGTTTGCCTGTGTCGCCGATGACGGAAAGCCGGGAAGAGTGCTCGATTTGCTCGATTCCATGACGATTGATGGGAAGACAGCGATTTATCTGGTCGGTCCGGAGGTCTTCATGTCCGTCGCCTGCAAGCTCCTGTTGCGGAAGGGGGCAAGCGAGGAGATGATCAGCCTTAGTATGGAACGCATGACCCGTTGCGGGGTCGGCCTGTGCGGCGAGTGTGTCTGCGGCCATCGCCTGGCCTGCCAGTGGGGTACCTTCATGGATTATTCCTACCTGAAAGCCAACGCCCCGAGCCTGTTGCGTCTATGATTGACCCGCATGTACACCTGAGGGACGACAATCAGGCGTCCAAGGAGACAATCGTCCACGGTCTTTCCGTGGCCAGTTTCATCGGGGACCAGTGGCTCTTCGACATGCCCAACTGCGATCCTCCCTTGACCAGCAAGGAAGCGATTGTCCGCCGGCTCGAGAAAGCGGCGGCGGCGATCGCCACTGTCGGACAGCAAACAGGCCGGAGCATCCGCTACAGCCTGTATGCGGGGCTGACCAGCGATGACGCTGAAATCCGGATGGCCGTCGAGGCGTGGAGGGAACTCTTCCCCCATGTCGTGGGACTCAAACTCTTCGCTGGGAACTCGACTGGAGGCATGGGACAGGTGACGGAACAGCAACAGCGCCATATTTACGGGCAGTTGGCGGCATTTGGCTTTGACGGCCTGCTTGCCGTTCACTGCGAGAAGGAGTCTCTGCTGCGCCCCGAGCTGGAGAATGGCGAGGATTTTTCCACCCATAGCGATGCCCGTCCTGTGGAAGCCGAGATCGAGAGTGTCCGTGACCAGATCCGTCTGAGCGGCGAGGCCGGTTTCCAGGGAACGCTCCATATCGCCCACGTCTCCACCATCGGGACGGTGGAGCTCGTGGAGCGGGCGCGTGGGACTGGAAGGAAGATCACCATGGGGGTCACCCCCCATCATCTGCTCCTTGACCGGAAGATGGCGAAGGACCGGAAGCTTTTCGCCAAGATGAATCCGCCATTGAGGAGTCCCGAGGAGCGGACAAGGCTCTGGCAAGCGTTGCTGGAAGGAAGGATCGACTGGGTCGAGACCGACCATGCCCCGCACACGCTCGATGACAAGCGCAATGGTGCGAGCGGCATCCCTGGCTTTTGCGGTGTTCTGCTCCTCTTGCAACGGCTGAGGAAGGCGGGTGTATGCGAGGAGAGGTTGAAGGACCTCTTTGGAGGCAATGTGCTGAGAGTCTTCAGACTGGAGCCGATTCCCATCACCCTGCCTGGCGTGGAGGATGTGGAGGAGCTTGCCGCCATGGCCGCAAGCTGCTATCCGTTTGACAGCTACCAGGGACTGGAATGAACGAAGGTTCCTCGGAGAAGGTGAGAGTCCTTTCCCCTCGCATTGCCGCTTTCGGCCACCCTTTCCCCATTCGCGCATGGCCGTGGTATCCTTGAGCCATGGGCAGGCAAGCAGCTTCTTCCCAGCATGCAGGGGCTCTCCCTGCATGCGTTGCAAGGGTCGTGGTTACGCCAGGCCCACATTGCCAGCGACCGAGGAAATGCCCTCGATGGTCAGCTGGATTACCTTGTCCTTGTCCATGCCGAGCATGGCGATTCCTTTGTCGATCAGCTCACGGTTGACGCCGGCAGCGAACTTGGCGTTCTTCCACTTCTTCTTGACTGATTTGACCTCCATTCCCTCCATGCGCTCCGGTCGCATCAGGGCGGTGGCGTATACCAGCCCGCACAGCTCGTCGACCGTGTAGAGCACCTTCTCCATTTGTCTGGTCGGTTCAACGTCGGAGCAGATGCCCCAACCGTGGGAGCAGACGGCATGGACCACGTCCTCTGGGGCGTTGATCTCCTTCAAAAGCTCGGGAGCCTTCTTGCAGTGTTGCTCGGGGAACATGTCCCAATCGATGTCATGCAGGAGCCCGCACAGACCCCAGTAATTCTCGTCCTCGCCCAACTCTTTGGCGAAGCGGCGCATGACCGCCTCGACGCAGTAGGCGTGATAGACAAGATGCTCGTTCTTCGTGTATTTCTTCAGCAATGCGACTGCCTCATCCCATGTGAACATAGGTGCCTCCTACCAAGCAAAAGAGATTTGCAGACAAGCATATGCAATTTGATGGCGGGATGCAAGAATGGGGGAGGATCGAGGTATTGTTTCATGAAAAAAACCAAAGGGAGGAAGGCGGAAAATCTTGACCAGCATGGGGGATCCTGCATTACCATCTGCCATCATGAATGCTGAGCGAGACCTGATAATCCGCGCATTGGGCGATTCCTTTCTGGCGAGGAATCTGGCTGAATTGTCTGCCTTGTATGACCAGATCGAGGAAGAGACCGCTGTGTTCTGTGATGAGAACAACGTGCACTGCGCTTTCGGATGCGGAACTTGTTGCGAGCGCTTCCTTCCCGATATCACCACCAGCGAGGCACGCATGGTCGCGGCTTATCTGCTCTTGGTTTCCAAAAATCTCAGCCTGATCGACAAGGTGCAGCAGGTCGGTCTGGACCACTGTCCCTTGTACGACCCGTCGACTCCTTATCATTGCCAGGTCTATCCGGCCCGGCCCCTGATTTGCCGGCTTTTCGCCCAGTGCGCCTCGCGGGCAAAGACCGGAGAGGCGGTATTCCATCGTTGTCGGTTCAACAAGGAAGGGACGATGCCGCAGGCACTCTCCTTTCCTGTCGGCTCCGAAGTGAAGACAATGGATGACTACGGCATGCGGCTACGCGCCCTCTCCAGCGGTGATGGCGAGGAGGTCGAGGATCTGAACGTGGCGGTCACCGAGGCGCTGGGCGCTGTGCAGATAGTCGCGAACTACACGGGCGCCTTCGCATCGGATGACGATAACGACGATTCGACACCTTCGCCGAAGGCTTCCTGACCAGTTCCTCCTTATTTGATTACCCGGACGATATAGCCCTTCAGGTACTCCGATTCGGGAAACGAGATGCGGACTGGGTGGTCGTCCCCCGCTCCCAGGGTGTCGAGGATCTGCAGCTCCACGCCGGCATCCATGGCCGCCCAGGCGAGGATCATGCGGAACGTCTCGCGGTCGATAGCGCCGGAACAGCTGAATGTGGCGATGATGCCGCCATTTTTGATCTTCGCCATCGCCAACCGGTTCAGGTCCTTGTATGCCCTGCTGGCTGTTTCGGCCTGGCTCTTCGTTTTGGCAAGCTTTGGTGGATCGAGCACCATCAGGTCGTAATAGTTCTCCTTGATGGAGCGCATCTGCTCGAACACGTTGCAACAGGTGGTGGTCACCTTCCCGCGGCTGTCGGAAGGGATGGTCTGCTGGTCTTGATTGATATGGATGTGGACCAAGGCCTGGTGCAAGGCGTCCTCGCTGGCGTCCATCATGTCCACGTGGCTTGCTCCGGCCTTCAATGCGTGGAGGGTGAAGCCGCCGGTGTAGCAGAAGGCGTCCAGCATGGTCGCTCCCTGCGCGTAGCGCTCGATCGCCTTGCGGTTTTCCCGCTGGTCGCAGTAGAAACCGCTCTTTTGCCCCATGCCGGGAATGATTTCGTAGAAGAGCCCTGACTCCCTGAACCGCACTGCCTCCAGCTTGGCCTCCGGGGTGAAATAGGCCCCTTCTTTCCAGAAAAGAGCGCTTTTCGGAATCGCCTCCACACTGGTGTAGTTGCTGTCGGTAGTCACCACGATCAACGATGGATGTAAAAGCCCAGCCAACGTGGTCACCGCGGTATCTTTTCGCTCCCAGGCCATATGGCTGCTGACGATCAGGCGGATCATGGTTCCGTAGACGTCGGCGACCAAGCCAGGCAGCATGTCCGCCTCGCCGAAAATCAGGCGGAAGGTGGTGTCCTGACGGTCGTTGCCGGTCAGGTAACGCTTGCGCCTGAAGACGCTTTCCCTGATGCGGCTTCGCCACCAAGTGTCGTCGATTGTCTCGTTCTCCTTCCATGAGAGCAGGTGGAGGGGGATGTGGCTTTTCGAGTCATACAAGCCCCATGCGATGAAGGAGCCGTCAAATGCCTCGACCCGGACGACGCCGTCGTCCAGTCCAGTTGGGTCGAATGCTTTGGAAAAGACCCATGGGTGATGGCGTAGGAGCTGTTTCTCCTTGCCTTTTGCGATACGGATTGTCTGCATGGCTCCATTCTAGCAGAGAGGGAAACATCGGAACAGCACCTAGCCTTGCAAAGGGAATGCGATTCCCGTTCGCGCGAGGTCGACGATGGTTGCGTTTGTGTGGTCCGCATGTTTTCCCATGGGTTTTTCTTGTGGGCGCGGGGGTGGCTTCTTGTTCTTGTTGGGAAATGAATTACAATGTATGTAAAGGGAGGCGGGACATAGATACGACACGGATGCTTCTTTGGCGGAGCCTGATTTCCTTGCGGGGAGAAAATGCCCCCTTGGTACATGCATGCCTGCAGCTGCAAAGCTACCAGCCTCGTCTGGACGCTCTGTATTTTACGGAAAACGGGGATGCGATTGGCATCGTCACCCTTCGCGAGGGGACCCCGTTGGGTACCTGCCGGGAGATTGCCCGGAGCTGGCATGTGCGTGTCGACGTGCAGTCCGCTTGCAACCAGGAAAGCGAACTTCCCCGTCTTCTCTGTTGGCAGATCACCGAAGGCGGACAGACCCACCCCTACAGCGCTATCACCGCCGGGGAACAGGCGCGTGTCATCGCCGAGCTCTGGGACGAGAAGCTCCATGCCTTGGACCAGCGTTCCTCTCGGGAACAATGGAAAAAGCGCGTCTTGGCCGCAAGACAGTTGGACCGGACCCTTGTGGCGCTGGGAAAGGAAATCGCCACACACGAGGATCCTCCTGACGCCATTTGGTGGAAGGAACACCTAAAGCGGTACTATCTGGCCTATGGCGGCAATCGTTTTCGCGAGTATGTGCTCCAGAAATCCGGAAAAACCGGGCGCGAGAAACAGCTCTGCGACCGTCTGGGGCCGGCGCTTGACCAGGTCCCGATGGTTTTGCCCGAGGAGGCGAAAAGGGTGCGACCCTTCCAAAGTTGGATTTTCTCGTGAACGAAATGAGGGGAAAAGATGGTTTAGTAGGGTATGCGGCAACCGTTGCATTCCAGCTTGCTCCTGCTTTTCCTCTGCGCTGCCCTCACCCTGACGGTCCTTTCCGTCCAGGTTCCATTGTGGGGGATTTGCCTGGGGCTGATGTGCGCATGCCTGGTCTTTCCAAGAATCTGGCATCCCTGCCTGGTTCTCGGCGCTTTCCTGCTCCTTTGCCTTTGCTGGGCATCGGGAAGGAACACCCTTCATCTGGGGCTACCCGCGTGGCAGGTTTCCTCGATTGTCGGAGTACTGGATGACGACTCGGCGCTGACCGAGGCCGGTAGCCAGTTTGTCCGTCTGCACCTGTCCTTGTGCATGGATCCTTACGGGACCGCCGTCACAAGCTCAGGCTCCGCCCAGGCGCTGATCCCCTGTGGACGGATGCTTCCTGCGGGAAGCGCCATCCAGCTCTGGGGCAGGTGGAAGGAAGACGGTTTTTTCCAGTGCAGTGACTGGCAGGTGCTTTCCTTGGGCACGCTCGGTTGGGCTCGGTTCCGGTGGGCGCTGTGGCTGGAGGACATGCTCGGGAAGGCTGCTCTTCGGCCTTCGGCGCGGACTCTTGCGCGCATGCTGCTGTTGGGCAGAAACGATTCTCGATCCTTCCCGCTGAAGGAACTGGCCTTGCAGAGCGGCTGCAGTCATGTTCTCGCGCTGAGCGGCATGCATCTGGGAGCGGTCTCCATGTGGGTTGTGTTTGTTTGTACAAAGATATTTTCATCCGTAATCGGTAGTTTATGTGGAGTAATATCTTCGTGTTGTTTTGTCCTGTTGGTGGGGCCGAAACCCTCCCTTGTACGGGCGTTGTTTTTCCATGTGTCGCTCCTGCTTTTTCGGGGACGGGCTGACCGGGCCTCGGTTTCCCTTATGGCCTCGTTGATCCTGCAGCTGCTTCTCGCTCCCTACCACCTCTCCAGCCTGGGGTTTCCGTTGAGCTACCTGGCCTGCGCCGCCTTGTTGCTCGCCCCCGCCTGCACCCATGGAATGCATCCTTTTCTGGCCATGGAGGCAAGCGGAGCGTTGGTGGTCTTGGCGACGCTATCGGTGACGGTCTCCGCCATGGGACAGGCGAACTTCGGAGCGCTCGTCGTGAGTTTCCCTGCATCGTTGCTTGTCCTGGCAGCCTGGCACCTTTCGTTTCTCGCCCTGTGCCGTATGCCCGGGGCAGGGTGGTTGCTGGAAAAGGTCACGGCACTGCTTTTCTCGTTGCTTTCCGCTTGTGCCTCGTTATCTTTCCTCTCAATAGCGCCTTCCCATGTGCCACAGGCGGTGTTCCTCTTGTTGACCGCTCTTTTCCTCCTCGGATATGCTGTGAGGCATCTCAGACGGGCAAGGAGCAGGCGGTATGAGTTGGAAATTCGGGTACGATTCCCCTCAGGCGATCAAGATGGTCCTGAAAGCGCAGGACATGGCCATGTGCAAGCGCTTCGGGCAGAACTTCCTGATTTCCACGCCCATTCGCGAGAAGATCGTTGACGCGCTTCAGGTCGAGGACGGCATGAGGGTCTGGGAGATCGGGCCTGGGCTTGGCTCCATCACCACGTTGCTGCTCCAGAAGGGCGGAAGGGTTACCGCCTTCGAGATCGACCACGGTTTCTGCCGGGTGCTGCGTGAGAGCGCCTTCGTCGACGAGAGCGGTTTCGAGCTGGTCGAGGGAGACGCATTGAAGACGATGGGTCTACGTACCGACATCCCGGAGCGGATTTGCGGCAATCTTCCTTATAATGTCGGCTCCGTCATCCTCGGCAACATCATGGAAGGGGTCTGGCGCCCCGAGAGGATGGTCTTCACCTTGCAGAAGGAGGTGGTCCAACGGATTACCGCCACGCCTGGCAGCGACGACTGGTCCACCATCTCGATCCTTTGCCAGATGGATTACGACGTGAAGAGCCTGTTTGACATCAAGCCGGGCAGTTTCTACCCCGAGCCCAATGTAAAGAGCTCCGTCCTGCTTTTGGAGAAGCGCAGGGAGGGTCGTGTGCCACCGTCCTTGAAAGGGGATTTCATCGTGATGATGCATGACCTGTTCGCCCAAAGGCGCAAGACGATCAAGAACAATCTGCTGCGCGGAACGTGCGGGGCGGTCCTGCTTCGCGACGGGGTCGACGCTGTGCTCGCGGAGAGCGGCCTCGACCCGTCCCGCCGGGCCGAGGAGTTGTCGTGGGACGAGCTGGTCAGGATTGCGGCTGCATATGCAGGACGTGCATCCAACGCCCCTTCCGGTAATAGATGAACGAGACTATCCCGCGGATGGCCAAGTCGGTCATCATTGCAATCCAGACAGCTTCCAGCCCAAGATGGAGGAAATGAATCAGACACCAGGCAAGCGGAAGCCTGACAACCCACATGCCAAGGAAGCTGATCAGGAACGGCATCCTCGTGTCCCCGGCTCCTCTGAGCACGCCGCTGACCAGCTGCTGCATCGACAACCCGGGATCTCCGAATGCCTCGATCCGCAGGACGAACGCGCCTAAGGTGATTACGGCGAGGTCGGTGGAGAAAAGCGAGAGCAGCCTTGGGGCGAACATGAACATCAGTGTCGCCATGCAGAGCATGAGTCCGAAACCCCGCTTGATACAGGTGTCCGCATAGTCTTTGGCCAGATCTGGTCTGCCGGCCCCAAGGGATTGGGCTACCAGCGTGGTGGCCGCGGTGGCGAAGCCCGAAGGGGGCAGGAAGCTCAATTGTTCCGCGGTGTTGGCCAAATAGTGGGCCGCAAGGGCGGTGATGCCTAGCCCGGTGACCATGGCGGTCAGCACAATCTGCCCGAGGCTGAGGGTGCAGCGTTCGAAGATGATGGGGACCGAAAGCCGGAAGCCTTGCTTTTCCAGATGGGGGTCGATGCGCCAGCTTGCCCTCCAGGCAAGATGCACATGCCGGGACTTCTGGGAGATGGCGAAGAAAAGCAGGACGGTAGTGATGGTGGCGGCAAGACTGGTCGCCATGGCCGCTCCCGCGACGCCAAAGCCGAGACCATGGACCGTATGGTTGCCCAGATGGAACTCATCGAAGATGAAAAAGAGGTTGAAAACGATATTCAGGACATTGTTCAACCCGTTGAGCAACAGGGGGGTTCCGGTATCGCCGCTTAACCTGAGCAGGGTGGAGACGCCAATCATCAGTTGGGTGGACAGATATCCGAGGGCGATGAAGAACAGATAGTCCGTGCTGCTTTGGCGGATGGAGGGGTCTGCCCCCATCCAAGTTGGGAGCGCTAACGAAATCAGGGAGACCAGAACCGTCTGCAACAGCCCGAGGATGGCTTCGGTCTGGACGGCCTGCCTGATTACATGCTCGGCGCGGTCGATGTGACGGCTACCGATGGCATGGGCCATCAGGATCGCGAAGCCGATGGCGATAGAGTTCATGAAACCGTTGACCAACCAGATGGTGGAGATGTTCAGGGAAATCGAGGCGGTGGCTTCGGCGCCAAGCCTTCCGACCATGGCCGAGTCCACGTAGTTGACCATCACCTGCAGCACTTGCTCGAGAATGGCTGGCCAGGCAAGTGCCCAGATGATGCTGGATTTGGAACGTGAGGAGTCCAGCACGTCCACTTCATGGGGTCTCATGGGTAAGGAGTGTATCCTTTTTCCGAAGAAGGGAACAGATGGACAAAAAAGGGGTGGACACGGTCCACCCCGAGATTAGTTGGCTTTCCTGCCTTAGTTGGCGGCAGCCTGTGCCAGCGTGGTGGCGCTGGTGACGACGATGTCGTCGACCGAGCAACCGCGGGACAGGTCGCTGACCGGCTTGGCGAAACCCTGGAGGATCGGGCCGTAGGCCTCGGCTCCAGCGAGTCTCTGGACCAGCTTGTAGCCGATGTTGCCGGCCTGGAGGTCCGGGAAGATCAGCGTGTTGGCATGGCCTGCGACCTTGCTGCCCGGCGCCTTCTTGGCGGCGACGGAAGGAACGATGGAGGCATCCAGCTGGAGCTCGCCATCGGCAAGCAGGCCGGGATCCTTCTCGTTCAGCATCTTGACGGCATTGGAGACCTTCTCGACCAGTTCGCCCTTTGCGGAACCTTTGGTGGAGTAGGAGAGCAGGCTGACGACCGGCTCGACTCCTAGGAAGGTGCGGCAGGACTGGGCGGACTGCTCGGCGATATCGACCAGCTGTTCGCTGGTGGGGTTGGGGATGGTGGCGCAATCACCGAAAATGAAGGAACCGTTGGCGCCATACTGGGTCTTGTCGGTCACCATGACGAAGCAGGAGGATGCGTACTGGACACCCGGCTTGCACTTGATGATGGTGAAGGCGGCTCTCAGAAGGTCGGCAGTGGTGCTCTCGGCACCGCTGACCATGGCGTCCCCGTCACCGAGGCGAACCATCATGGCGCCCCAGCGGAGGATATCCTGGATGTCCTTGTGGGCCTGCTCCGGGGTCATGCCCTTCTTCTTGCGGAGCTCGTAGTACTCGTTGGCGTACCTGTCCAGGTCGGGACTGGTGGCCGGGTCGACAATCTGCATGTCGGAGACATCGACGCCGGTGGCCTTGGCGGCGGCCTTGACCTGCTCGACGTTACCGACCAGCGTGACGCTGGAAGCGATCTTCTGGTCGACGATCTTGCGGGCGGCCTGCAAGGTTCTCGGCTCGGTTCCCTCAGGCAGCACCAGGCGCTTGTGCGCGGCTACTGCTTTTGCAATCATGGTTTCTGCGAAAGTCATTATGTACATCTCCTTCGATAAGGTATAAGTTTCGCTTTTCTGCAACTATCCTAGCACGAAACAACAAGTTGGAAAATACAGGGCAAGCTGGCAACCAAGGAAAAATCCAGACCCGTTTGCGATTGCGTAAGTGGCGACGGGTGGGTAGGATGGAACATCATGCGGTTGTTGCGGCGCGTTCTCCTTACCGGATTGCTTCTGCTGGCCGGCCTTTTCCCGGCTGGTGCGGTCACCTATGTGGTCCGTCTCGACGAGTATCCCCAGTTGTCCGATGGAACGGCGGTGGAGGAACCCCTGCTTCAGATGTTGGAGAAGGGAGCATCCCGGAACGAGGTGGAACCGTTGCTTTCCTCCTTGGCCTCGATCGACGAGCCTTTTGCCGACGGCATGCGTCCCCTGATGGCGGCCTGCCTCTATCCGGTCAAAAGCGACGTCGTCTCCTTGTTCCTTGAGCGGGGCGCCGACCCCAAGGCTGGGGACGGAACGGGATTGGACGCCCTTTCCTTCGCCGCGCTGAGCGATGTCGACCCGATTGGGAAAATCCAGTTGCTCCGCGCAGCGGGCCTTTCCCTGAAAACCAGGGACCAGCGGGGGATGACCTTGCTTCACAGGGCCGCCCTTTGGGGAAAGCCGGAGACGCTGGGCTACCTGGTCGACGAGGGGCTGCGGGTCAACCAGCGGGACAAAGAGGGGTACACCCCCCTGATTTTCGCCGCCGGCAGCAATCCCGACGCAGAGGCCATCCAGATGCTGGTGGACCGGGGCGCGGACGTGCGGGCAACCACAAGCGAGGGGATGAACGCCTTTCTCTGTGCAGCGCTCGGCAACTCCAATCCGGCAGTCCTGGACGTCCTTTCCCGCAGCGGCTGCAGGAGCGACCAGGTGGACGGACAAGGCAACGACGCACTGATGCTCAGCACGATGAACCCCAACTACGAGGTGATGCTGAAACTGCTCTTCTCCTATCCGGTGGATGTGAAGCGGGTCAACAAGCAAGGGCGGAGCGCGCTCTTGGTTGCGGCGACCTCCGATTGGAGCGGGGATGCCCTCCGTACCTTGCTGGATTTCGGTTCCGATATCCGCCTGCGGGATATGGATGGCATGAGTGTCTTGCGCACTGCCGTCGCCAGTTCCCTTCCCGCCCCAGCGGTCGGTACCCTGATTGAAGCTGGTTGCGACGTGAACGAGAGCGACAAGGATGGCCGCACCATCCTGATGGACGCGCTTCTGTTCGAGTCCTGCGATGTGCTCTCCATGCTGGTGCAAAACGGAGCGGATCTTCAGGCCAGGGACAACGAAGGGGCCGGCATGGCCCTCTATGCCGCCTTGGGCGGCGACCTCTTGACCTTTCGGTGGCTCGACGAGCAGGGAACCGATTGGCGCATGGTCGACAACAGCGGAGGCAATGCCTTGTTGTACGCTGCGTCCTACGGTTGCCCGGCCGAGGGGCTTGAGTTCCTGTTGGACCACGGCGTCGATCCCAATGCGCCGGACTCCGAAGGAATCACTCCTTTGATGGTCGCTAGCGCGCAAAGTTCCTCTGAATCGATGGCTTTATTGCTCTCCAAAGGTGTCGATATGCATGCGAAGGATGCAGAAGGGATGAGTGCCCTGCACTATGCGGCGCAGGCGGGGAACGCCGATGGTGTCCTCCTGCTCTTGGACAGAGGGGCGGAAATCGATGGCCGGGACCAGAAGGGGGCGACTCCCTTGATGTGCGCCGCGGCCACCAACAGCGACGCCACCGTGGTCGATCTGCTCCTTGCGCGGGGGGCGAATCCCGCGTTGAAGGACAAGGCTGGATGGAACGCGCTCCGATACTACGTGCTGGACAACGCCGATGGAGACAGGACGATTGCCAAGAGCCTGCAGGATGCGATGCGGAAGGCCCGGACTTCCCTGTTCTGAGTGTTGAACCCCTAAACCCCTTCCATGTAGAATGGTCGCATGCGTGTAGGAGTCTATGGATTAGGTAGGTTCGGGGCTTTTTGGGCCCGGGTGCTCAGCGAGCACAAACTGGAAGTGTACGGGTATTCCCGCCATCCCAAGGACCCGATCGAAGGGGTGAAGGCTGTCAGCGAGGAAGAGGTGCTTTCCTGTGACGTGATCTTCCTCTGTGTCGCCATCAGTAGCTTCAGCGAGGTCGTCGAGCGGATCAAGGACAAGATCAAGCCGGGCGCGTTGGTGATGGACACCTGTTCGGTGAAGCTGTATCCCGCGGATATCATGCAGAAGCGCCTTGCCAACAAGTGCAGCCTGATCGCAACCCATCCGATGTTCGGCCCTGACAGCGGAAAGAACGGGGTGAAGGGACTCCCTATGATCATCTGTCCGCTGTCCGCCCCGGTGGTGGAAGTCTCCAAGTGGAGCCGCCTTTTCCAAGGATGGGGCCTCAGGGTCATCCGCATGACCTGTGACGAGCATGACCGGCAGGCTGCCTGGAGCCAAGGTATCACCCACTTGGTCGGGCGTGTGCTGGATGGAATGGACTTGCGGGACACGCCGATTGCGACGACTGGGTTCTTGGCCCTGCGGGCCGTCGAGGAACAGACATGCCACGATCCCCTGCAGCTGTTCTACGACCTGCAGCGGTACAATCCCTACACGCGGGAGATGCGCCAGTCCTTCCATCAGTCGGTCGAGAAAATCATGAAGGATTTGAAGAGCCAGGAGCAATTGTGAGTACGGTTTGTGTCTATACGCTCGGTTGCCGCTTGAACCAGGCGGAAAGCGAGTCTGTGGCGGACGCCTTCTCGAAGCACGGATGGACGGTGGTGGACGACACCCGCCGTGCCGACCTGTACGTGGTCAACACCTGTACGGTGACCAGCAAGGCGGAGCAGAAATGCCGGCGCATGATCCGCCACTTCGCCGAGATCTCGCCGGTCGCGGTGACCGGTTGCTACGCCCAGCTGAACCAGGAGGAAATCGAGGCTCTCGGTGGTGATGTCGTGGTGTTCTCCCTGGACAAGAAGGCGAGCCTCCTCAAGCTTCCCGAATACCTGGAAGGGGAACTTGATGAAGGAAAGAGCATGGTTGATGCCCTACGAGGCTATCATGGAGGGGAAAGGGAACCCTTCGCGTTCGATGCCAACGAGTTCATATACCATAGCAGGGCGTATCTGAAGGTCCAGGATGGTTGCGACAACTCCTGCGCCTACTGCCGTGTCCATGTGGCTCGGGGCAAGGCCGTCGACCTCCCCGTCGAGGAAGCGGTACGCCGCGCTCTCGCCATCGAAAAACAGGGTTTCCATGAGATTATGCTGACCGGGGTCAACCTGACCATGTACGACCATGGCGGAAAAGGGTTGGGGGCCCTGGTCGAGGCGCTTCTCTCCGCATTGGGGCCGGACATGCGCCTTCGCCTCTCGTCGATGGAACCCGACCACGTGGATGACCGGTTGCTGGACACGTTCAGCGATTGCCGGATGCAGCCCCATTTCCATATCCCCATCCAGAGCGCGAGCAGGAAAGTGCTGGCCCGGGTCAACCGCTTTGACGACATGGACCATGTCCGCTATGTGCTGGACCGGGTGCGCAAGCTGAAGGACGACCCCTTCATCGCCGCCGACGTGATTACCGGGCTGCCCGCGGAAGGGGATGCGGAGTTTCAGGAAAGCTATGACTTCTTCCGGAAGGAAGGCTTCTCGATGATGCATGTGTTTCCCTTCTCGCCCAGACCTGACACTCCGTTGGAAAAGGCAAGGGACCGGGTTCCCGAGGCTGTGCGTGACGAGCGGGCGAAAATCCTCAGGACGCTAGCTGACGAGCTGTACGAGGCCTACCGCGAGCGGCAGACAGGGAAAGCGGCAGAGGCAATCCTGGAGACACGCAAGAACGGCGTCTGGACGGGAACCACAGGGAACTATCTTCCCGTGACCATCAACGGGACGGCTCCTTTCGCCAAACGCGGGGACCTGGTCAGAGGGGTGTTCGGAAAGCACGCTACGTCGATTGACGTGTTGTGATAGATGCCGTTCTGGTGAGGGGAAAACTGGATAACCAGGTTTTCCCTGTTTTTTGCATTCTTTTCCAATAGTTGCCGATTGGCCACGTGATTTGCAGGTTTCCGCATCTGTTTTTCTTTTCATCTTCGCAAAACCACAAAATTGATGAGACCCCGGAAAGGGGAGAAATGAGTCAAAAAGGAGAAACTTGTCTGTTTACAGCTTGCCGATAGGGGCCAAAGATAATTTGTGCAGAACGCGAAAAGGTGGTTTGTATGTCGCAACACTCCAAAGGGTATGCGTGGAAGCAGGTCAAACGGTGCAAGTATCTGTATCTGATTCTGCTGTTGCCCGTCATCTATTATGTTGTTTTCAAATATGCGCCGATGTACGGTGTCATCGTAGCGTTCAAGAACTACAACATCGTCAAGGGTATCATCCACAGCCCCTGGGCCGGGCTGAAGTACTTCAAGAAGTTCATCGCCGACCCCTATTTCTGGAAGGTGGTGCGCAATACCTTCCTGCTTTCCTTCTACAATATCCTTTTCGGCTTCCCGATGCCGGTGATCATCGCCGTACTGTTGAATGAAGTCACCAATATGAAGTTCAAACGGGTCATCCAGTCGATCACCTATCTGCCCCATTTCATCTCCACGGTGGTGGTCTGCGGCATGCTGGTCAACGTGCTTGCCAGCGACGGCCTTGTCAACCAGATCGTCCGTGCTTTCGGGCATGATACGGTCCAGTTCCTCATGTACCCGCAGTATTTCCGCACGATCTACATCATCAGCGAAATCTGGCAGACTGCCGGATGGACCAGCATCATCTACCTGGCGGCCCTGACCGGCATCGACCAGGAGGTGCTGGACGCCGCGACGATTGACGGAGCCTCGCGGCTGCAGCGGATCTGGCATGTGACGATTCCGGCGATCCTTCCGGTCATCTCCACCATGCTGATCATGAATTTGGGAAGGATGATGAATCTGGGCTACGAGAAGGTCCTGTTGCTCTACAACGGTTCCACCTACGAGACTGCCGACATCATCTCCACCTATGTCTACCGGCGCGGCATCCTGGGCAACAGCTTCAGCTACGCGACCGCGGTCGGGCTTTTCCAGTCGGTTGTCGGCATCGTGCTGCTGCTCATGGCGAACACGATTTCGAAGAAACTCTCTGAAACGAGCCTGTGGTGAGGTGTGCCATGAAGAACCTGTTGAAGCGCAGAAACGGAAATTTCCTGTTTGACATCTTCAATACCACCTTTCTGGTGTTGCTTGCCTTCATCACCCTGTATCCGATGTGGTACATCGCGATCGTCTCGATTTCCAGCGCGACCCATATCAATCTGGGGGACGTGAAATTCCTCCCGAAGGGAATCAATTTCGCCGCATACAAGATCGTTTTCCAAAACGAAAAGATCTGGACGGCATACCGCAATACCATCCTCTACACGGTGGTCGGTACCCTGATCAACGTGATGATGACGGCCATGTGCGCCTATCCGCTTTCCCGCAAGGACCTGTATGGCAGGCGCCCGATTACGGTCTTCATCACGCTGACCATGTTCGTCAGCGGTGGCATGATTCCGCTGTATTTGGTCATCATGAACCTGCACATGATCAACACCATGTGGGCCATCGTCCTGCCGCCGGCGATCAGCACCTACAACATGATCGTCATGCGGACCAGCTTCGAGGCGATTCCCATTTCCCTGACGGAAAGCGCCTACCTGGACGGGGCGAACGACATGCAGATTCTGGGAAAGATCATCATGCCGCTCTCCAAGCCGATTCTTGCGACCATGACGCTTTTCTACGCGGTCAGCCACTGGAACTCCTTTTTCCCTGCCATGCTCTACCTGAACAGCCAGGACAAGTATCCGGTGCAGGTCATCATGCGCGACATCGTCATCGCCGGCGATATGGCTGACGAGTTCGGCGATATCCAGGGCTCCGTCTCGATCATCGCCACGAACTACAAATACGCGGTGATCATCATCTCCATGGTCCCCATCTTGTGTGTCTACCCGTTCCTGCAAAGGCACTTCACCAAAGGTGTGCTCGTCGGTGCGGTGAAGGGTTGATGATATGAACGATTCTCAAAGGAGGAAGCGATGAGAACTTCTATGAAAGCGACGCTGGTCGCGTTAGGCGCCAGCATGTTGCTGTCGGTCCCTGTGTTCGCACAGGGAAGCAAGGAGGCGGCGCCTGCCGCCCAGACGGAGAGCGTGGCCCAGGATGCCTCGGGAAAACTCAGTCCTAGTCCGGTGACCATCAGGGTCATGATGATGGACCACCCGAACCAGCCGTGCAAGAACTACGGACCTGCCCAGCAGGAAATCTTCAAGCGGACCAACGTCAAGCTTGACTACGAGATCATCCCGTATTCCAGCTTCGATGAGAAGAAGAGCGTGTTGCTTGCCACGAACAACTGGCCTGATATCGGATACATCCGTGCCAGCGATATCCCCACCTACGCGAACACCGGCATCTTTGAGCCGTTGATGCAGTATGTCAATGAAAAGGACATGCCGAACTTCTACAAGTTCTGGCAGCAGTTCCCGGACATGAAGAAATACCTGGTCGGCGGCGAGCTGTATGCATTCCCGGTCGTCCAGCGGGAGGAGACCGCCAACGGGTTCGGACCGGTCATGAGGACCGACCTGCTGAAGAAGGCGAACCTGCCTGTCCCGCAGACCTGGGACGAGGTGATCGACACGGTAGCCGAGCTGCAGAAGCAGAATCCGGGCACCATCGGCATCACCGGCCGCAAGGGCACCAAGCAGCTGATGAAGACCTTGAGCTACTTCCTTGGCAGTGGCTACGGTTCCAACGGCCTGTACTACGATTACGACAAGGGTGGGTATGTCTACGGTCCTGCCACCCAGGAGTTCAAGGCGGTCCTCCGCTGGCTGAACAAGGCCTACACCAAAGGGGTGCTGGATCCTGATTTCGCCACCACTACGAAGGAACAGATGGACAGCAAGCTCTCCTCCGGAAAGGCGCTGATGTACATCGACAATTCCGGTTTCGGCCAGACCTACACCCTGAGCCTGCGCAAGGTTCCCGGCCAGGAGAACGGTACCCTGCAGATCATCCCGATTCCTGCCAACGAGTTCGGCCAGAGAAGGGCGATTTCCTATACGAAGGATCTTGCCGACCGCTTCTTTGCCATCAATGCCTCCGGCAAGAACATCAAGACCTGCATCAAGCTGATCGACTGGATGTATGGCAAGGAAGGCAGCGATGTCACCAACTATGGCGTCGAAGGCTACTCCTACGAGCTGGACAAGGATGGGAACCCGCAGTTCCTGCAGTCCTACCTGGACAAGATGAAGGCCGAGAATCCCAATGTCACCTACTATGACATCTACGCCGACCTCGGCATCACCAAGCTGAACTTCACCATGTACACCTGCAACACCAAGACCTGGTTCCAGCTGGACAAGGCCCTTGGCAACTGGAATGAGGTTTCCGACGAATATTGGAGCATCATTGCAAACGACTCCGCATACAAGCCGCCGGTAATCGACCCGCCGCTTTCCACCGAGCAGGCGGAAGAAGCCGCCGACTTGCTGAACGACCTTTCCAACATCGTCGACCAGCAGTACGACAAGTACATCATGGGTGTGGAGCCGATCGACAACTGGGATACCGTCATCAAGCAGTGTGACGCGAAGGCCAGGAAGCTCGAGAAAATCTACAATGATGCCAACGAGTTGTTCAAATAAGGTTTCTCCATAGGTAGAATAGGATCAGGGAGGAGGCGGTATGAGGCAGTCACTGCATGTCAGCAGGTTCTTCATCCGCCTCCTTGTATCCTTTCTGCTTCTGATTCTCTTTTTCGCAGTGGTGCTGATCGGATTCCAGCTCAGGCAGCGTGGCAACCGGCGGGCGCAGATTGTCTCACGCCTGAACGAGGCCTTCCAGTCGGTCGCCATCACCATCGACACCCAGGTCACTACCGTCCAGAATCTCGGCATCACTTTTTTCCTGGAACCGGACGCGGTGCTGTATTTCCGTCCGGACGCGGAGAAAACCCTTGAGAAGAAAAGCCAGCAGTGGCGGCTGCACCGGCTGCTCAACCAGCAGGAGCTGATCATGCCGAGCGTGGTGGAGAACCTGTACGCCTTTATCCCCGGCGACAGGATTGTGCTGACCCCTGCCGGCCATTACGACACCCCGTTCTTCTTTTCCCGGATCAATTCCTACGAGGACTACGATGAGCGGTTCTGGGAGACCCGGTTCACCCGAGGAGGAGAGAAGATCGTGCTTCCTGCGACGATGTTGCTCTTGCGTGGTGCCAGGCTCCCCGTGCTTCCAATCGTCACGACAGCCCGCATCTCCAACCATACGGTGGTCCATGTCAGCAACATGAGCCTGCTGGCTCTTCAGAATCTCTTCGTCGACACCACACTCGGGGGTTCGGCTGTCTTCGCATTGGTCCGGCAGGATGGACAGTTGCTCTACAGCTCGGATACCTCGTTGGTCGATGCGGACAATGTCCAGGACTGGCTCGGACATGCGTCCGGGACGCGGACAGGTTCCTGGTACCAGTTTTCCTTTTCTGGAGGCGAGCTGGAGTGGAAATATCTGGCCTTGGTCCCGAAGAGCGAGATTGCCCGTGCCATGGATGCCGGCGTCCTCATCTGGATAGTCATCTTGCTGCTTGCCCTCATCGCCGTCTGCATCGCCCTCCTGCTTTCCTCCAGGCTCTACCGCCCCATCGGGCAGGTCAACCGGATGATTCCCCCTCAGGCGGGGGATTCGAATGACGAGCTTACCCGGATCCGGCAGGGCATCGGCCGGTTGATCAACGACAAGCAGTCCATGCAGGAATCCTATGCGCGCCATGCGCTGCATCTGCTTCTGCTGGGTTTGAAAAGCGAGGATTCCGAGACCCTGCGGCAAGTCATGCGGGACCGGTTCCATTTCCATGGGGAACGGCTTGTCTGCACGTTGTTCCTCTTCGATTTCCATGCTTCGTTCTACCAGCAGATGGACAAGGAGCAACGGCGCCTTTTCATCTCCAAAATCCCACTGGCGCTCGAATCCTATCTGGGTCATGTGGCGCCCAGCATGGTCTTCGACCTGCACGGCGGCATGTTTGCCTGCATCACTGGTGTCAGCCCGCTGGACCACGAGCGGATGGTGGAAGGCGTCCGTGGCTGCAAGGTGCTCTTCGAGCATGATTTCTCCCATTACACCCTGCATATCGGCATCGGGAGCAGCGTCGAGTCCTTGGAAAAGATTTCCACATCCTACAACCAGGCCCTGCAGGCGGTACGCTCGATCGGCAAGAACGTCGAGTTCGACGTGGTCGCCTTCAGCCAGTTGCAGAAGCCCGACAAAGTCAGTTTCGATTTCTATGACCAGAAGGCGCTCGAGCAGTCCCTGCTTGGGGGGACCGCCATGACCCTCTCCAGCCTGCTGGACGGCATTTTTTCCCGCAACGACCCTGCCAATCTTTCCGCTGAAAGCATCCATGACTTGAACGGACAACTGTACCAGATCGCGAGCCATGTGCTTTCCGCCCAACAGGGAGACGCGAAGATGGAGAACGAACCCATGCTGCTTGCATGGTTGCAACACCCACATGGCGATGGCAGGGAGGAAGTGAGGGCATACTTCCTGGAGGTGCAGAGGCATGTGGCGAGCCTTGCTCCGAGCGGGGCCGAGGTGAGCCTTGCGCGGGATGCGGATTCCTTCATCGCGACCCATTACCAACAGCCACTGAGTCTGGACATCATCGCCAGCCGCCTGGGAGTGACCGGCAAGTACCTTTCCCGTGTCTACAAGGCGCAAAGGGGGGTGAACATCACCAGCGCGGTCTCCCGCATCCGCATGGAGCGGGCCAAGGTGCTGCTTCGCGAGGAACATCTGAAAATAGGGGATGTCGCGGCCGCTGTCGGGATGGACAGCCGCGCGACGTTCCTTCGAGTCTTTAAGAAAACCATCGGCATCAGCCCGACCGAATACCGTGCATTGATCGCACAGGAAGGGTTGCCATCAGGAGGAAACAATGAGTCTGAGAATCGTCAGCAAACAACGTGAGGACATCGTCACGAGCCAGCAGCGTCCGACGGACAGCGCCCATGCCTCGACCGTCCTGGAACTGAAGGACGGGTCTTTTTTGGTCGCCTGGTTCGGCGGCAGCTGGGAGAAGGATCCCAATGTGGCCATCTGGACGGCGACAAGGAGCAGGGAAGGAACGTGGTCCTATCCCCGCAAGGTGGACGACGTCATCGGTGTCGCGCAGTGGAACCCGGTCCTCTTCCGGCTTCCCAATGGAAACATCATGCTCTTCTTCAAGGTGGGCGCCACAATCCCTGAATGGCAGACCTATGTAAGGGAGTCGGATGACGAGGGAAAAACCTGGAGCGAGCGGCGCGAACTGGTTCCCGGAGACACATCGGGCGGCCGGGGTCCGGTCAAGAACAAGCCGGTCCTGCTCTCTGACGGCAAGACGATTGTCGCCCCAGCCAGCAAGGAGAGCGAGGTCGAGTGGGATGCCTTCGTCGATATTTCCCGCGACAACGGCACGAGCTGGGAGCGGAGCGAGTTCGTTCCCGTACGCCATGCCGGCTACAACATCCAGGAGGTCGACCAGCCCTACGAGAAACACCGCCTGTGGGGCAAGGGGATGATCCAGCCCAGCCTTTGGGAGGACGAGAAGGGGCTGCACATGTTCTGCCGGACCAACGGAAGCTGGATTTTCCGCAGCGACTCGACCGATGGCGGCAGAAGCTGGTCTCTGGCCTACGACACGGGGCTTGCCAACAACAACAGCGGGCTCGACCTGGTCAGGATGCGGGACGGTGTCCTGGTGCTCTGCTGCAATCCGGTCCACAACCTGCCCGGCTACTACAAGGGCCCGAGGACTCCACTTTCCCTGCTGTATAGCGAGGACGACGGGGACCATTGGAAAAAGCTCTGCGACCTGGAGGACGGACAGGGCGACTATTGCTATCCGGCCATCATCCAGGCCCAAGACGGGTCGCTCTGCATTACCTATACCTGGCGCCGCGAGCGGATCGTCTATTGGAACATCAAGGTGGAGAGACGGTGATGGAACACGAGGACAACATTCCGGCGTCCTGTCGCTCGTTGTTTTTCTGGGCATGGGACGACAAGCTGGAACCGGATGAAGTTCGTCGGCAGATCAGGCTGATGCATGCCCAGGGGGTGGGAGGATTCTTCATGCACTCCCGCTTTGGGTTGGAAAGCCCCTACCTTGGCAAGGAATGGGATGATGCCGTCAAGGCTGCCGTGGACGAGGCCAAACAGCTTGGCATGGAGGCCTGGATCTACGATGAGGACCGATGGCCGAGCGGGTTCTGCGGCGGCCGTGTCCAACAGGCGGTCGGAGGTCTCGAGGGGCTTACCCTCGAGGTGACCGATTCCCTCCATTTCCAGCAAGAGGGGACGGAACTGCTCTACTGGAGCGCCGACTGCAACGGCGACGACCTCTCCAGTCTCACCGCTCTCTCGGAGCCACGGGAGCGGAATGGAGAGAAGCTGCTCGTTCTCAGGCTGGAGAAGAGCGGTCCGTCGCCTTGGTTCAACGGCTATCCGCCCCCGAACAACCTGGACCCGAAGAGCGAGCAGGCTTTTCTGAGGTTCACCCACCAGCACTATGCCGACTTGGTGGGGAATGAATTCGGCAAAACGCTGAAGGGGACGTTCACCGACGAGCCGTCGATGGCGGACAGGCATGCGGCATTCAACCCGAAGCGGAGCTGGATCCCTTGGGCGACGGGGATGCGAGCCTGGGTCACGGAGAAGCTCGGCTATGACTGGCTTCCGTTGGCTCCGTATTTCTATTTCAACCACCCGAAGAGCGCCAAGGTGCGTCACGACTACTGGCATGTGGTGGCGCTGCGCTACGAGTCCTGCTACACCATGCAGATTGCCACCTGGTGCGAGGCCCATGGCATCATCTCCACCGGCCATTTCCTGCAGGAAGACAAGCTAGGCCTCTGCACACGGGTCAACGGATCGGTCATGCCCCACTATACCCACCAGGACATCTGCGGCATCGACCTGCTCGGGGAGCAGACGAACGAATACCTGACCCTGAAGCAGTGCTCCAGCGTCGTCCATCAATGGCACAAGCAGGGCATGCTGGTCGAGACCTATGCGGGAACTGGCTGGCAGTTCACCTTCGAGAGCATGAAATGGATCGGGGATTGGATGTATGCCCTTGGGGTGACGCGGCGTTGCCAGCACCTCTGCCTGTATTCCCTGAAGGGGTGCCGGAAACGGGATTATCCTCCCAGCTTCAACTATCACAACACCTGGTATGGGAAGCTTGGGGTGATGGAAGCCTATTTCGCCAATCTTTCCACCTATCTCTCCCAGGGTTTGCCACGGCGGGATGTGCTGCTCCTTCATCCATCCAGTACGGCATGGATGCACATGGGCTGTTCCCCCTACGGGAACCCGAAGCGTGGCCAGGAACGGGACCTGAAGCCGATCAACTCCCAGGGAGACCGGTTGAACCAGCTGCTGAAGGATTTCACGGGCGAGCACTACGACGTGGACCTAGGCGACGAGACGCTGATCGAGCGGAAGGGGAGCGTGGCCCATGGGCTCTTTTCCATCAACCATGCCGCCTATCCGGTGGTCGTCCTGCCGGAGATCGAGACGGTCTATCCGTCGACGTTCAAGCTGCTCAGGAAGTTCAAGGAGCAGGGGGGTACCCTGATCCTGTATCGGCGTATTCCCACCTGTCTTGCCGGCGAAACGCATGAGGAGGTCAAGCAGTTCTTCCAGGGCTGTCTCTTCACCGACGATGAGGAGACCTTGTTCCGTCTGGTTGAGCAGAAGGTGAAGCGGCCTGTCTCGATCACCGTTCTGGGAAAAGAATGCCGGGCGGTGGTCTGCCAGGTACGGGAGGACGATGACAGGACCATCGTCTTCCTTGCGAACAATGACCGGAGCCAAGGCTGGCCTCTCCATCTTGTCCCGGCCGCACATGGACTGGTGACCGAGGTCGACCCGTTCACCATGACGAAACGGACTGTCGGCACCGACAGCGATGGCTCATGGGACGTCGACTTGGAGCCGACCGGCAGCAGGCTCTATCTGATTGACCGGAACAAGGAAACCCAGCCGATGGCCGGGGAGATGCAACCCCAGTATTCGGCGGCGCTTACCCTTTCCGGTCCGTTCGCCTACGAGCTCGACCAGCCGAACGTGCTGACCTTGGACCGTTGTGCCGCCCAGCTGGAAGATGGCCCGTGGTCAGAGGAGAAGGAAATCTGGGAGGCCCAGCAGGACATCCGCGTCAGGCTCGGCATGGTGTCGCTTCTGGATGATGAGATCGCACAGCGCTACACGTGGGACCGGACGCCCCACCCGAACGATGGCAAACTCGTCAGGCTCCGCTACCATTTCACCCAGAAGGTCGATCTGCCGCTCACTCTGGTGTTGGAGGACGCGGGACGTTTCACGGCGAGTCTGGACGGTAAGGAAGTGGCGATGACGCCAAACGGATATTTCCTTGACCGGAGTTTTGAGAAGATACCGCTTGGTACCATCAACCAAGGGATCCACGAGCTGGTGCTTTCCACCCACTATACCAATGCGATGGAACTGGAAAATATCGCCCTGGTCGGGCGATTCGGGGTGAACGGGCAACGTGAGCTGACCGGGCTCCCCGAGCGGATGCTCCTGGGCGATTGGACACGGCAAGGATTTTTCCACTATCCCGGCAGCATCACCTACCGTACCCGTTTCCGCTCCGGAAAGGGGAAAGCGCTCTTTTTGTCGCTTCCTTCCTGGAAGGCGACGGCGGTGAGTGTGTCGCTGAACGGTTCGGTGTACGAGGTTCCGTACCCAGGCTTGGGTGGCGTGGACCTTGCCAACTCGCTCAAGGAGGGGGAGAATACCCTTGCAATCACGCTCTGGGGAAGCTTGAGGAACATGATGGGTCCGCTCCACCTGGGCGAGGAGCCTGCCATGACCGGACCGGGAAGCTTCACCACCACGGGTGACGAGGCGTACCATGTGCGGGAATACGGACTGATGGAGGCGCCCGTGCTGTTGGGCGACATGACGATACAGGAGGAGTGAGAGATGATTATCGATCGTGTGGAGTATCTGGAAAAATATGCGGCGGTCATTCCGTACGCGAAGGAAATCGCCGAGGCGTTGAAGGGCGACCTGTCCAAGGACGGCAGGCGGGTGATTGACGGCAGCAAATGCTACTACACCGTCAGTACCGTGCAGACCCGCGCCAAGGGGACCAAGGGCTACGAGACCCATGCGGTGTATGCCGACGTGCAGGTGCTGCTTGAGGGGCGCGAGTGCATGGACCTTGGCCGCGAGATCAAGGAGACCACTAGCTACGACGAGGACCAGGACATCCAGTTCTTTACCGGAGAGCTGGCTTCCAGCTGGCATGCCGTGCCTGGCTGGTTTGTCGTTTTCCTGCCTGGAGAGGCCCATGAACCCCTAATCCAGGAGGGAAAGCCGGAGTCCGTCCGCAAGGTGGTCTTCAAAGTGAAGATGGCTTGAAAGTTGTAAGGAATCGATGTTGGGGTGGCTTCGGGAGAGGCCACCTTTTTTCTTTGTGTTCCAAAAAGATACCTTTGCTCCATTCCTTCTGTGGCATGACGTGTGTGAATTAGCTGTCTTACAGTATGCCAATTTGTCAGGTTTTCCTTGACAGTCTGCTTTTCCCATGAAACGATACATCTAAAAGGAGAGTTTTTTCTATGAAAAAAGCAATTGCTGTCCTCATGACTCTGTCCTTGGCATGCATGCTGTTCGCACAGGGATCGAGTGAAAGTGGTTCCGCCCCGAAGAGCGGGAAGAAGACCGTGCTGAAGTGGAGTTCTGTACAGGCATCCACTTCTGTAATCAGCCAAGGTGTCGACAAAATTGTCGATTATATCAACAAGAACGCTACTGGCATCGAGGTCCAGTACTATTCCGGTGGCCAGCTTGGCGGTTCCCGCGACCAGGTCGAAGGGGTGAGCACCGGCATGATCGATGTCGTCACCGAAGGTCCTGCCCAGTTCGGTCAGCTTGTTCCGCTGATGAGCATGGTCGAGGCGCCCTACATCTACCGCGATTTCAACCACCTCGACAAGGCGCTGAAGGGCCATTTCGGACAGGTGCTCGAGGCGGAGATGGAGAAGAAGGACATGCACATCCTCGGCGATTTCTACTATGGGACCCGCCAGCTCTCCACTACCAGCACTCCGGTCAACTCGATCGCCGACCTGAAGGGCCTGAAGATCCGTGTCCCCGAGGTCAACACCTATATGGACATGGTCAAGAGCTGGGGCGCCAACCCGACTCCGCTCTCCTTCAACGAGCTGTATCTTGGCCTGCAGCAGAATGTTGTTGCCGGACAGGAAAACCCGCTGACCACTTTTGACAGCGCAAAGTTCTACGAAGTCCAGAAATACCTCGTGCTGACCAACCATATCATCTGCTCCAACGTCTTCATCATCAACAAGGGCGTGTGGGACGGCATCAGCGACGCCGACAAGAAGGTGGTCAACGACGCTGTCAAGATTGGGTGCGACTACATCACCGAGACCACCTACAAGCAGGAGGGCGAGTTGCTCGATGCCTTCAAGGCCAAGGGCGTGACCGTCATGAGTCCGGATGTGGCTCCGTTCCGAGAGGCAACCTTGAAGATCATCAGCGACAACTACGGCGACAAGTGGGGCAGGGACCTCATCGACGAAGTCGTCAACTTGAAGTAAGATCCTACTATTCCGGGGCAGAGGTTCCATACCTCTGCTCCGTTCTGTTTCCGATACATTCCCAGAGGGTTCCTATGCGTAAATTCATTGACAAATGCATGTCCGCGGTCGAACAGTTGCTCAACTGGTTCGCGGTCGTCATGTTCATCGTCATTTTCTTCGCCGCGATGGCTCAGATCATCATGCGGTGGATTTTCAACAATCCCTTTACTTGGTCAGAGGAACTGATCCGGCTGTTGTTTGTCTGGATTTGTTTCCTTGGCTGGACATTCGCTTCGAAGCACCGCACCCACATCCAGATCACCGCCGTCATCAATACGCTTCCCCCGACGGGACAGAAGCTCCTTTCGACCTTCAACATCCTGCTGACCATCCTTTTCTCGGTGTTGCTCGTCGTCTATGGTATCGAGATGACGAAGAGGGGGGCTTCGATGAAGGCGGTCTCGCTGCCTGGAGTCAATTTCGCCATGGTGTACGTCGCCTGTCCGGTCTGCAACGCGGTTATCTGCATCTATGAAATCCTGAAAATCTTCGACCTTTGGGTTCCGAAGGCGGAAGTGAAGGGGGCATCCGTATGACACTGGCATTCATTGTCTTCTTCATCCTGCTTTTCACCGGCCTCCCGCTCTACGTGAACCTTGGCCTTACTTCGTTCCTGTTCATTTTCCTCCATGGTTTCAAGGCCATCACCGCCATCCAGCGCATCGCCATGGCGGCCAACTCCTTCACGCTGATCGCCGCTCCTTTCTTCATCATCATGGGGAACCTGATGAATTCCTCGGGTGTCACGAAGCGGATGTTCAACTTCGCCAATGTCCTGGTCGGTCACCTTCCCGGTGGCCTTGGGCACGCGAACGTCGTCGCTTCGGTACTGTTCGCCGGCATGTCGGGAACGGCTGTCGCCGACGCCGGCGGCCTTGGCAATGTCGAGATCCAGGCCATGAGGGACAAGGGTTTTGACGATGATTTCTCCTGCGCCATCACCGCGGCGAGTTCCGTCATCGGGCCGATTATCCCGCCGTCGCTTCCGATGGTCATCATCGCCGTCGCCGCGGAGGCTTCGGTGGGCCGTCTCTTCATCGGAGGCATCCTGCCTGGGTTGACGATGGCGGTCAGCCTGATGCTGATGGTCGCCTACTACGCCAAGAAGCGGAACTATCCCCGCAACCCGAAGCCGACCTTGAACGAGGTGGGAGTGGCTTTCCGTGAGGCCTTCCTCGCCTTGATGAGCCCGGTCATCCTGGTTGCCGGCATCTTCAGCGGCATCTTCACGCCGACCGAGGCCGCCGTCGTGGCCGCCGCCTACTCCCTGATCCTGGGGGTGTTCGTCTACCACGAGATCAAGCTGAAGGATCTTCCGAAGGTGATTCTCTCGACGATCGAGACCAACGGTGTCGTGCTTGCCTTGGTCATGACGGCAAGTTTGTTCGGTTGGGTGCTGACAGTCAGCCAGGTACCTCAGAAGATGAGCGAGTTCCTGGTGAATTTCACCTCGAGCCGTATCCTGGTCTTGCTGATCGTCAACGTCTTCCTGTTGGTCGTGGGCATGTTCATGGAGGCCACCGCGGCCATCCTGATCCTGACCCCGATCCTGATTCCCGTCATGGCCAGTTATGGTGTCGATGTGACGCAGGGGTGCTTGATCATGATCCTCAACCTGATGATTGGAGTCGTCACGCCCCCGGTCGGAGTGGTGCTCTACATCATCTCCAATATTGCAAAGGTGAAGTTCGAGCGGGTGGTGAAGGCGACGCTTCCCTTCTTCATTCCGCTGGGCATCACGCTGGCACTCGTCACGTTCGTGCCTTTCTTCACGACGTTCTTGCCGAACCTTTTCTACGGGGCGGCCTGACGAAAGAAAAACTGTCCTTCTTCCTTTGCATATGCTGTCTTACAGCTTGACAGGTTGCGAAGGGAGAAGGATGATGGAAACGTACTTACACCATCATATCCAAGGAGTATCGGAATGAAGCAGACATATCAGGGTTGCTGGCCTACGATGATCACGCCGTTCACCAGCGACAACAAGGTGGATTACAA